>Ga0208257_1000022_pt1 | contig 55723 bp, 78 predicted proteins | sample CryBogCBH10Sep07_FD_184610 | JGI IMG/M metagenome (GOLD analysis project Ga0208257, IMG submission 184610) | Freshwater microbial communities from Crystal Bog, Wisconsin, USA - CBH10Sep07 (SPAdes) | ecosystem: Environmental > Aquatic > Freshwater > Lake | place: Crystal Bog, Wisconsin, USA... | reverse complement strand
GGTTAACCTAAAGGAGTTTGACTATGTCAGCAACTAATGCTCCGTTTGGCTTGCGCCCTGCGTTCCACCCCTCTGGTCTGGATCGCGCTCAGGCGCTTGCTGGCGGTATTCAATCTGGTTTGTCCGTTAACATTTTAAAAGGACAACCAGTTTCTTACGTGACAGCCGCAGTCTTGACAGCCACAAGCTTGTCAGGCATTGCGAAAGGCACAATCGTCCCCTCTGCTACCCCTGGTAACAGTGCAGCTTCTGACGGCTATCAAGTCGCAGGCGCTTTCGCTGGTGTTCAGTGGACAGATACAACTGGTCGCGCTCGCGTTTCCAACTATTGGCCCGCAAACACTAGCTACACTGCTGGTACTTGCGTAGCTTATTTCTACAACGACGAAAAAATCGTTTACGAAATCCAAGCTGACGGTTCAATGGCTCAAACCACTATCGGTGGCGAGTACAACTTCAGCAACATTACCGCTGGTTCCACAACCACTGGTTTGTCTCAAGCAACTTTGGCTTCAGCTTCTGCTCAAGCTAACGGCGCTCAAGGCCAAATGCGTGTTGTTGACTTGGCTCCCTACGTGGACAACGCTTGGGGTGACGCGTATACGATTGTTCGTATCCAGTTGCCATATGTTCAATTTGTTGCAGCAACTACTGCTGTTGTTTAATAAAGGAGTATTGCAATGGCAGCACCAATGCGAAGTACGGACTTTAGAAGTATTGTTGAACCTATTCTCAACGAATGCTTTGACGGAGTCTATGACCAACGTGCCGACGAGTGGAGCCGTGTGTTCCGCGAAGAAGACGGCATTCCCCGTAACTATCATGAAGAGCCTGTCCTTTATGGATTTGGCGCAGCACCCCAGTTGCCTGACGGTACACCCGTTACGTATCAACAAGGTGGTGTGTTATTCCTGAAGCGCTATTTGTACAAAGTGTATGGCCTTGCCTTCGCTTTGACAAAAGTGTTGGTGGAAGACGGCGACCACATCCGTATTGGTCAAGTTTATGCACGTCACTTGGCACAGTCTTTGGTTGAGACTAAAGAATTGTTGTCAGCTAACGTGTTGAACACAGCCTTCAACAGCAGCTATCCCGGTGGCGACGGTGTTTCTTTGATTAACACTGCTCACCCCATCGTGAATGGCACATTCAGCAACCAATTGGCTACTGCAGCTAACTTGTCTCAAACATCTCTTGAGCAGATGTTGATTCAAATCCGCCAAGCAGTTGACAACAACGGCAAGCGTATTCGCTTGGTACCACGTCAATTGATCGTGGCTCCTGGCAATATCTTCCAAGCTGAAGTATTGTTGAAGTCAGTGCTCAGAACTGGCAATGCAAACAACGACATCAACCCCATCAAATCTATCGGTTTGTTGGACGAGGGTGCCGCTGTGTTGTCACGCTTGACATCATCTACAGCATGGTGGGTTCAGACAGATGCTCCCGAAGGCTTCAAGCTTTTGATGCGCAGACGTCTTGAGAAAACCATGGAAGGTGACTTCGAAACTGACTCTATGCGCTACAAAGCAACAGAGCGTTACGACGTTGGCTTCACAGATCCCCGTTGTGCCTACGGTACAGCCGGAGTCTAAAGCAAATAGGGGGTGGATAATCTCCACCCCTTTTTTTTAACTGATCAAGCTTTTCAAGGAGAAGATCAAATGCCTCAATTTTCAGACGACCTATTCTTAGGCCCAGCCCAAACCTACATGGGTTTGGATTTATCACAAACAGAAGGTACATTTACTGGTTCAGTAACTGGTACCACAATGACCATCACCGCACTTTTGACAGGCGACATCCTGACTTTAGGACAATATGTAAGCGGAACAGGCATTACTGCTGGTTCTTACATTACAGCTTTTGTCACTGGTAATGGTGGAACTGGTACATACACGCTGAGCGCATCTTCAAGCGCTACAGGCTCAATCACAATTACATCTTCAGGCGATGCATACCTTGGCGACCCCGCTCCCATGGACTTGGGTGTTGGCCCCCTTGGTCGTGTATACGTTTGGGATTGTGTTCCACAAACTTTGCAGACAGCAAACATTGCTGCATCACAGACAGCATCAGGTTCTGGATCAGTTACATTGACTGCAGGCACATCAGTGAAATCTGTTGTTCGCGCTGACGGCACAACTGTTCTTCAATTGAACACACCACGTGCATTGCAAATCAACACATCAACAACTGCTCGCACAATCACAATCAGTGGTTACGATTACTATGGTCAAGCAATGACTGAAGCAATCACAGTTGCAACCGCAGGTACTGCTAAGTCAGGCAAAAAAGCTTTCTATCAAATCGTTAGTGCAACAATCAACGGTTCTGCAACAGCAGTAACTATTGGTACTACTGACACTTTGGGCTTGCCTGTACGTTGTTTTGACGCAGGTTACGTTGTCAAAGTGGGTTGGAACAATACTCTTGCACAAGATACTGGTACATTTGTAGCAGCAGACTTGAACACCGCAACATCAACAACTGGTGATGTTCGTGGAACATACACACCATCTACAGCTTCTGACGGCACTAAGCGTTTGGTAATGACTATCGCTTTACCTGGCATTGCTGTTGGCCCTAACGCTACACGCGTTGGCGCTCTTGGCGTTACACAAGCTTAATAGGAGGCTACTATGGGTCAATTTAAACCAATGGTGAAGATGTACACCGACGAGCCTTCAGTCATCCTGAAGCTCAAAAAAGGCGGTAAAGTACATCACAAAGGCATGAAAGCTGAAGAGCATGGCCACAAGTCCATGCACGAGGCACATGGTGGCATGATGCATGGTGCTCACGAGGCTTTTGAGTCTGAGCATGGCCACGCCCCCAAGAAGCCTTCTATGCATGAGCGTCGCAAAGCTATGAACCCCAACCAGTACAAAAAGGGTGGTAAGGTTGAGCACAAGCTTGACGGTGGCATGATGGGCGCTCCAATGCGTGCTCCTATGGCTCCTATGGCACGCCCCGCTATTGCAGCGATGGCACCAGCAGCTCGTGTAGCTCGCGCAGCCATGGTAAGAAAAGCTCTGACTGGCATGAAAAAAGGCGGTCACATGGGCATGGAAAAGCACATTGAGAAGTTGGAGAAAGAACTCCATCATCACGAGTCTATGCCAATGGAAAAAGCTCACAAGATGCACCACAAGGCATCTGGTGGCGCTATTGATCGTGACGAAACCAAAACAACAATCAAAGGTAACGCAAAGAAATTTGAGAAGACCATGGTTGTTGATGGTGACCACCACGACAAGCACCACGGCACTGGAGAAATCCATGAGGGCAAACCAGCAGGCTACAAACACGGTGGAAAGATGCACAAAATGCATCACAAAGCCACTGGTGGCGCTATTCCTTCTGACACCCATGAGTCTAAGAACCCAGGCAAAATCAAGATGCATGGCACCATTGAAGACAATGAGCATGACTACTTGAACACCGAAATGCACTCAGCCAAGCGTGACAAAGCTCATGGTACTGGTGGCATTAAGGAAACCAACGCTGGCGGTTACAAGCATGGCGGTAAAGCTCATCACAAGATGCATCATAAGGCTACTGGCGGCGCAATCCCTGCGGCCACAATGAAAGGCAAAAAGGAAGACAGACTCAAAGGTGACACCTATGAGGATGGCGACTGGGAAAACCGCGCTGCTGACACATCTACACCCGGAAAGAAAATGGGTCGTACTGGTGAGGTCAAAGAAGCCAATGCTGGTGGTTACAAGCATGGAGGCCATGCAGTAAAAAAGCACTACGCCACAGGGGGTAATGTAGTCGACGATGGCAAGGCAGTAAAAATGCCTAAGCACTTCGTCAGCCGTCCTGTGGCCAACAGCTTGCAATCTGGTACTTTCAAACGCGGAGGTAAAGTCGCAAAAAAGGCTGACGGAGGCATGACCTCCGATGACCAAATGTTTGCCGACAAAGCCAACCGTGACTATGAAAACTGGGAGAAATCTCAGCGTGCAGAAAACGAAGCAACCAAGAACATGATTCCCAACGCAATCAAACGCGGTGTGAATGCAGTTAAAGGGTTGTTTGGTTCAACCACACCAGATGGTAGCGTGACTAAAACTGAAAAATCAGTTACATATTCACCTGCTAAAAAGCGTGGTGGCTCAATGAGAAAGTGTTGAGTAAGATGGGAGGGCTTCGGCTCTCCCACTTTTTAAGGAACAATTATGAGTAATGGTATTACTGCATCAGTGACACGAGCAGGAAGAGTTGAGCCTTTCAACCTTCAAGTTTCTCGTGGTCAAATTCAAGGTCACACACCATTTTTGCTTTACGGATACTCAGCTTCCGTTAGCAACACAGCATTTGGCCCTCTTTGGGAAGGTTTAACCCAAAGCGGTGGTCTATACCCATTTCCTAGTTCAGCAGCTCAATTGACCATTGTCAGTTCTTCGGCTTCTGATACAACCGCATTGAGCGTTCAAATCCAAGGCTTGGATGCCAACTTTGCGCCAATCAGCGAAGTAATTGCCTTGAACGGTACAAATGCTGTTACATCAGTTAAATCATATTTGCGCATCAACAATGTTGGCGTAACAAATGGCGTTAACGTAGGAACTATTACATTCAAGCAAAGTACCACATTGCTAGCACAAATTAACCCTGGCTTGGGCGTTAATCAAGCAAGTATTTACACGGTGCCTGCTGGTTATAGTTTGTACATTATGCGGTCTTACAAGACAGCAAATATTGGTTTTACAAGTGGTTCTTGGATTAACTTTGAAGTTCAATTCAACGATAACGTGTCAGGCGCTCAAAAAATTGTGCAAGAACAAACTTTTGTGCAACAAATTGAAATTAACTACGAAACAGTGCCTCGCAAAATTACAGAGAAAACTGATATTCAATACTTGTATAAAGCAAGCGTTGGTGGTCCATTGATTTGTTCGCAAAACTTAGTTGGCATTTTGATTCAAAATGACAATCTTGTAACTGGAGTAGGAACCTAATCATGCCTTTAACCAAATCTAAATCCAAAAAAGCTTTTGAGCACAACATCAAGGCTGAGATTCACGCAGGCAAGCCCCAGAAGCAGGCAGTAGCGATTGCTTACGCAGTCAAAAGACATGCTAAAAAAGCTCATGGTGGTGAAGTTTCTACACATCACGCCAATGAAAAACACAAGGGATGTTGGTAATGAAGAACGGTCTTTATGCCAATATTCATAAAAAACAAGAGAGGATAGCCCATGGATCAGGAGAACACATGCGTCGTGTCGGATCTAAAGGTGCCCCTACAAAGGAAGCCTTTATCGAGTCAGCTAAAACGGCTAAAAAGAAAGATGGCGGTGGGGTCAGTTTGGCTGTCGGTCGCGGTGAGAAACTACCGACAAACAAAGGTGCGGGACTCACAGCTAAGGGTAGAGAAAAGTACAATCGAGAAACTGGGAGCCATTTAAAAGCTCCTCAGCCACAAGGTGGCGCTCGTAAAAATTCATTTTGTGCAAGGATGTCAGGAGTAGTTAAACACGCTTCAGGAGATGCGCCAAGAGCAAAAGCATCTTTGAGAAGGTGGGACTGCCCAGGATGGTGAGGTAACTCATGTCTTATAGTGGTACTGTTGGACAAACGGTAGTAACCGTTCAGAACTTTATTGACCAAGGCGCACGTTTATCGGGCAAATTGGCTGAAGAACTGACGATTGAACAAGTTCAAGGCTCTAAACAAGCCTTGTTCTTTGTGCTGTCCAATTTAATCAATCAAGGCATCAACTATTGGGCCATCAATAAACAGGTCTATGGCCTGATTCCAGACCAATACGAGTATTTGCTACCCGTAGGTGGCGTTGACGTCTTAAACGCGCTCTATCGCACGATTACACAGCCTTCTGGATCATATTCATCAAGCGATGGATCAGGTGTGTCAAACATTTATGATGACAACATCCAAACTTATAACCAGATGACGGTGGCAAATGGGTATTATCAGGTCAATTATGGGACAAACAACTCCCAATACATTGGTTCAATTGGCTTCATGCCCTATATTTCTGGCGGTGGAACTGCAACATGGAGCTACACGCTTCAATATTCTTATGACGGATCAACTTGGGTCACGTTGTACACAGGAACAAACGTAGCTGTTCAAGATGGCCAATGGGTATGGCAAGACATTGACCCAGGTGCTACGGCTCAGTATTACAGAATGCAAGCCACAAACGGTACAACTTTAGCATTAAGAGAGTTGTACTTTGGTGTTAACACCACAGAAGTGACAATGTCTCGATTAAATAGAGATGATTACACAAACTTGCCAAATAAGAACTTTACGGCTAATCAGCCCTATCAGTATTGGCTAAATAGAACTATTCCACAGGCAAAGATTACTTTGTGGCCAGCCCCAAGTAATGCTTTTGTACAAATGACAGTTTGGTATTCACGTCAAATTGACGATGTAGGTGGTTTGAATGGTCAACTTGAGATACCACAACGTTGGAATCAGGCTATTCAATACTTATTAGCTCACCAAATGAGCTTGATATTGCCTGGCGTTGACTTGGGAAGAATTCAATATTTGGAAGCACAAGCAGAAAAATACTTTATCATGGCTGAAAATGAAGAGCGTGATAAGTCACCAATCTACTTTGCGCCTAACATAGCGCCGTACACACGATGAACTACTTTCTGACCTATCAACGCTTGATTGCAAAGGCAAAGGCCAGAGTGTGCCCAGACGGATACGTTGAGCGCCACCACATTCTGCCCAAGGCACTGGGTGGCTCCGATGACAGCTCAAACCTTGTGGCTCTAACAGCTCGTGAGCATTTTTTGGCTCATGTACTACTGGCCAAAATCCATGGCGGGACAATGTGGCAGGCGGTGATAATCATGAAAGGCGGAAAGAACAGATACTGCAACAGCCGACTGTTTGAAATTGCACGCCGACACGCTTTTGTTGAAAGGGAGAAGTCCATCAAGAAAAAGCGCATTTCCGACCCGTCTTTTGATGCGTACATGCACAAAGTTCGCTCTGAAGCCACAAAGCACAGGGTGGAGGGCTATCAATCCGAGGCTGGCGAAAAATTTAAAGAGCGGTTTGCGACAGATCGCGAATATGCCGCAAAAATATCAAAAAATCGCGCCAAAGCGCAAGAAGCAAGCGCAGCGGCAGTACGGATGAAGTCTTTCCAAAAAGCCGAAAAAATACTAGCCATGAGGTCTGAGGGCAAAAAATACAGCGACATAATGCAGGCGGTTGGTTGCTCAATTGGATTTGTCTCAAAGGTGGTGAGCAATGCCCAGATTTCTTGATACAAGTGGTAATGCATCTATTGCCATCTTTATTTGTGACAGATGTCGTTTCAAAAGACCAATTATTGAGGCGATGCCTGACCCAAATTTTCCTGGTCTAAAAGTATGTCAACGTGGGTGTGCAGATCAGAAAGACCCCTACCGATTACCCGCTAGAAAGACTGAGCGAATTAACTTACAATTTCCAAGACCTGATGTTAGTGTTGCAGCTAATGACAATGGTTTGGTGGTGACGCCTACAGGTACAAATATCCCTGGCGGTAATCCTACCGAAATCTACATTAGTACACAAAATGGGAATGATATTCCCCAACAAAATGGCAACACAAACATCATAAGCCCAAGCCCCAATCCATCTACAGGCCAATAACATGAGTGGACAAGTCACAATTACACAATTGCCAACCGCAGGGGCGTTAACTGGTAACGAGTCAGTTCCCATTGTGCAAAATGGCGTGACGGTTCAGACAACCACAGGCGCCATAGCATCTCAGCCCACACAAACTCAAACATTTTTGACGGTTGGCCAACAAACCAGCCTTGCAAATAGTCGTCAAATAGCAGTTTCAACTGGTTTAACTGCAACAGATGGCGGTTCTTTGGGTAGTTATACCATAGCAGTCACAGGTGCATTGGCATCGTTGATCAGTTCTGGCACAGGAATACAAGTCAAAACCAATAGCACTACGCTCACAAACGTACAAATTACTTCAAGTGGATCAGGCGTATCAGTTGCAAATGGTGATGGCACAACTGGCAACCCAACAATCAGCCTATCAACAGTTCTGCAAAACTTAGTTGGCACAACTGGAACAGGTTTATTGGCGCTAAATGGCACAGCTTTGAGCACAGTAGCAGTGACTGGCGTCTCAGGACAAATATCAGTCACGAATGGGTCTACAAGCCCTCAAATTGGCCTTGCAAGCACCGCAGTAAGCGCAGGGTCATACACACTACCAACAGTCACATTTGATGCGTATGGAAGGGCTACATCAGCCTCTAGCGCGTCAACGACAGGAAGTGGCGCAGTAGTATTGGCAAACAGTCCTACTTTGACTGGAACACCAAGTGCGCCCACAGCATCAACTGGAACTAATTCCACACAAATAGCAACAACTGCTTTTGTGCAAAATGCAATTGGCTCAGGTGGCGCGGTTGTAAACACATTTAGCGCAGGTACTACTGGTCTTTCACCCTCAACAGCAAGCTCAGGCGCTATCACTTTAGGTGGTGTCTTAGGTGTTGCAAATGGTGGAACAGGCTTGTCTACAGCCCCAACTGCAGGAGGCGTCCTTTACGGAAACGGAACTGGCTTTGCTGTGACTCCAGTTGGATTGTCAGGTCAAGTTTTGACTAGCCAAGGCTCAAGTAATCCCATTTGGCAAACATTGACTGGTGCAGGAACAGTTACATCTATAACTGCAGGCACAGGATTGACTGGTGGAACAATCACAGTATCAGGCACGATTGCAATTGATACAACAGTTGTCACCACTTTGACTGGAACGCAGACTCTGACAAACAAGACATTGACTTCTCCAGTCATTTCGTCAATTGTCAATAGCGGAACACTGACCCTACCCTCAAGCACTGACACTTTGGTAGGTAGAGCAACAACCGATACATTGACAAACAAGTCAATCAGTGGCTCAACAAACACATTGAGTAATATTGGCAATAGTTCATTAACCAATAGTTCAATCACGTTAGGAACAACAAATATAGCATTAGGCGCAACATCATTGACGCCTGCTGGCTTGACTTCAGTTTCAGTAACACAAGACCCAACATCTGCACTTCAGTTGGCCACTAAGCAATATGTGGATGCTGCAGTCTCGAATGTAAACTATCACGCAGCTTGTAACTATGCAACGACTGCTGACTTGGGAACAGTTACTTACAACAACGGATCATCTGGAGTTGGCGCAACAATCACCAAAACAAGTCCTTTTGCTACTTTAGCAATTGATGGCGGAAGCCCAAGCGTTGGCCAAAGGATTTTAGTTAAGAACGAATCTTCAGGTCAATATAATGGTATTTATACTGTTACCAGCGTGGGATCAGGATCAGTTGGATGGGTATTGACTCGTGCAACAGACTATGATCAAACAGGTACTGGACAGAATGAAGTAGCCCCAGGCGATACAACTTTTATTATCAGTGGAACTGTAAACGCTTCCACTCAGTGGGTACAAACTACTGATGCTCCAATCACAATTGGCACAACACCTTTGGTGTTTGCACAAATTGCTGGACCTGGCGCTTATACCGCAGGCACAGGACTTACTTTAACTGGAACACAGTTCAGCATTTCAAATACTGCTGTAACTGCCAACTCATATGGTTCAGCAAGTTCTGTTGGTACATTCACAGTAAATGCACAAGGTCAATTGACTGCAGCTAGTTCTACTTCAATTGCAATTTCTGCATCACAAATCACAAGTGGAACACTGCCAATAGCAAATGGTGGAACAGGACAAACAACCGCTTCTGCTGCATTCAATGCATTGTCCCCCATTACCACTACTGGTGATTTAATCATTGGAAACGGTACAAATAGCGCTACAAGGCTTGGAATTGGGTCAAATGGCTATGTGTTGACTTCTAATGGTACAACTGCATCATGGCAATCAGCGTCAGCAGGAGTTTCATCATTTAGCGCTGGCACAACAGGATTTACTCCAAATACTAGTTCAACTGGTAGTATTACTTTAGCAGGTACGCTTGCAACTACAAATGGTGGTACAGGGTTAACATCATTTACATCAGGAGGTGCGGTTTATGCGTCCTCAAGTTCGGCTCTTACTACTGGTACTTTACCTGTTGCTTCTGGCGGTACTGGCGTTGCGACACTTACGGGTCTAGCATACGGTAGTGGGACATCTGCATTTAGTGCAGCAACCGCAGCTCAAGTGGTTTCTGTAATTGGAACAACCGCAGTAACAAACGCAACAAACGCAACCAATGTAGCTGCAACTGCAGGATCGGGTTCAACCAATTACCTTCACTTTAGTTCAACAGCAACAGGCAACGTTGGGGTTAACACAAACACATCCCTGACATACAATTACACAAATAATACCTTGACAGCAGGTATCAACGGAGGAACATTCTAATGTCAGCATCAGGCTATACCCCAATATATTTGTACAACAGTGGTACATCAACCAACACGCCTTCATCTGGTAATTTAGGCAACGGTGAACTTGCAATCAATTATGCAGACGGCCGTATTTTTTATAAAAATTCTAGTGGCGTAGTCAATTTAATTGGTGGCTCAACAGTAACAACTGCAGCCGCAACTACCACCACATTAACTGCTCTTTCCACACGAATCCAAAAGATCAGTGGGTCAACAACACAGACAGTTCAATTGCCTGCTGCAAATACTTTGCCTGCAGGTCAAGTGTTTATCATTGATAACGATGCGACTGGTAACGTTACCGTAAACGATAACTCATCTACTTTGGTGACTACAGTTTACCCAGGCAATATGGTTTATCTTTGGGTAGAAGACAACTCAACTGCTGCAGGTTCATGGGGTAAGTATGCGTTCATTCCCTCTGGAACTTACGTTGCATCAGGAACTACTGGATCATTGTTAACCACAACTGGTTCTGGCTCTTCTTTAACCTTTGGTTCTGGCTCATTATCTCTTGGTGGTAATTTAACTACTTCAGGAGCTTTTGCCACAACACTAACAACAACAGCAACAACATCTTTGACACTACCAACAAGCGGTACAGTCACAGCTTTAGGCAATACAACTACAGGCTCGGGTTCTATTGTCTTGGCTACAAGCCCAACTTTGACAACTCCAACTTTGGGCGTTGCATCAGCAACAACAATTAATAAAGTTACTTTGACTGCACCAGCTACAGGCTCAACTTTGACCATAGCTGATGGAAAAACATTAACAGCTAACAATTCAATCACTTTTACTGGTACAGATAGCACCACCATGACATTGCCTCCTGTTAGTGCAAGTCTTGGTTATTTGAGCATTCCACAAAACAGTCAATCAGCCGCATACACAACTGTATTGGGTGATGCAGGGTACTGTATTTTTCACCCATCATCGGACGCCAACGCACGTACATTTACAATTGCTGCCAATGCTTCTGTAGCATATCCTCTAGGCACAGTCATTCAATTTATCAATATGTCTGCAAGCAATGTAACAATTGCTATAAACTCTGACACATTGACATGGGCACAGGGTGGTAGCACAGGATCAAGAACATTAGCGCAATATGGTGTAGCAAACTGCATCAAGATTGCAACAACTCAATGGCTCTTAACAGGAACTAATGTGACATGAGTGGAATACTTAATGCTTTTGTTGGTGGCTCTTATGCTGGTGTACCGGGTGCTCCTACCATTGGTACAGCTACAGGAACAAGCACTTCTGCAATTTCTGTTTCTTTTACAGCACCATCCTACAACGGTGGATCGCCAATTACAGGGTATCAAGTGGCATGTACTTCATCTGGTACAAACACAGCAACAGGTTCATCTAGCCCAATTTCAGTAACTGGGTTGTCTGCTGGAACAAGTTACACATTCCACGTCAGGGCGCAGAATGCAATTGGCTATGGTTCGTATAGTGGAAATGCAACTGCTTCAACAAATGCGGCGGCAGGCTCTCAATCTTATACAACTGCTGGTACCTACACTTGGATTGCTCCAGCAGGGGTTACTAGTGTTTCAGTTGTAGCTGTTGGTGGCGGTGGTGGTGGCGGTGGCGGGTTTTCTGCTTATTCCACCGCTCGTTCTGGAACTGGTGGCGGCGGCGGCGGATTAGGCTATAAAAACAACATTTCCGTTACTCCCGGAAATGGATACACCGTTGTTGCTGGTGCTAAAGGAACAGGTGGTAGTGGATCATATGGTGCAGTTTTTCCTTGTTGTAATCCGGCCTCTCGTGGTGCTAATGGAGGAACTAGTTATTTTATTTCAACTGGAACCGTAAATGGCGGCGGCGGAACAGGTGGAAAAGGCGCTTACGGTTCTTGTTCTGGCTGTGCAACGGGAGGATCATATACTGGAACAGGAGGCGGAAATGGTGGAAAAGGTCGAAAAGCTCAGGGGTATATAACATCTGGAGGAGGAGGTGCAGGGGGATATTCTGGCAATGGAGGTAATGGATCAAACCCATGTAACGGCTATCAGGCTACCGCTGGATCTGGGGGAGGTGGCGGAGGCGGAGGTGGTAACTCACGTGGGACTGCATGCACATCGTTTATATCACAAGCTGGTGGAGGTGGAGGCGTAGGAATATCAGGCCAAGGATGTAGTGGAGCTGGTGGGCATGGGTGTACTTGTGGCTCTACTTCAGGTGGCGGTGGATCTTCTGGAGCTAATGGTGGTTGTGCGTATGCGACTAATGGTAATGGTGGGGCATATGGAGGCGGAGGCGGAGGCGGAGGTTACCGATGTGCTAATGTTTCCACCGCTTGTTCTTATGCTTATACTGGAGCTTGCGGCGGTGTAGGTGCTGTGCGTATCATATGGCCCGGATCATCTCGTTCATTCCCATCAACTTGCGCTGGTTCTCCATAAAGAGGTAGAAAATGAATTTGTACATTCAAGTTGAAAATGGTCAACCTGTTAATCATCCTGCATTCGAAGATAATCTGATTGATGCGTTTGGCTCAGTCCCATCAAATTGGGAACCCTTTATAAGGGTTGAAATACCAAGGCCTACAGTTTATCAAGTTCTTAATAGCACTGAACCAACCTATCAAAAAGTTAATGGCGTGTGGACAGATGTTTGGGATTTAACAGAAATGACTGATGCAGAAAAGACGGCAAAACAACAAGCTGTAAAAGATGCATGGGCTGCAAATCCTAATTCAAGTAACTTTACTGCGTGGACATTTGATGAGTCAATTTGCGCTTATGTTCCCCCAACACCAAAGCCAACAGATGGCAAACAATATTTTTGGCAAGGAACAACAAATACATGGCAAATAATGCCACCATATCCAACGGATGGAAAAGAGTATAAACTAGACTTTCCCACAGCAACATGGGTTCTAGTTACAACATAAAGAGGAAACAATGGCTAAGGCAAAGAACAAAAAAGTCTGTAAAGCTGCTGAATCAGTAGCTGAAGTGGTTACACAAAACCAACTTCACGTTGCGTCACATTTTCCATGCCCAATTTACATTATTGAGCGCCCTGACTTTTTGGATGTAGTCAAACAAGTTTCTGAAGAAAAATTAAAAGAGCAAAGAGAAAAACAAGAGTTAAATGAAATTTATCCAGTAATTATGAGTAGTAATTACTTTGATGATCCTAGATTGGCTGATTTTGTAGGATTTATTGGGGGCACAGCTTGGAATATTTTGAATGATCAAGGATATGCCATGCAGAATTTTGTGACTTCATTTACTGAAATGTGGACACAAGAACACCATAAGCATTCTTCTATGGAGCAACACGTTCATGGATTTGGATCACAAATAGTTGGTTTTTATTTTCTTGAAACCCCTGAAAATTGTTCAAGGGTTGTATTTCATGATCCACGATCTGCCAAAGTTCAAATTGATTTGCCTGAGCAAAACCCTAGCATGGCAACACCAGCCAGCAAAATGATCAATTTTGAGCCCAAGCCAGGCATGATGATATTTGCTAATTCTTGGTTGGCGCACTCATTTACTCGACATGCTAGTGACAAACCAATCAAATTTGTTCACTTTAATTTAGTTGCCAATTATTCAGTTAATGCAACAGTAACAGCAACCACGCTGCCTGCAGCGGAGGTTGTGTGAAGTATTCAATAAGATTCAACAAAACAAGAGGTCAAGAGGGAAGAGGAACTTTAGACCATTGTTGGAGAGTGTTTGAAGGCGAAAAAGAATATTTATTCAAGAACGTAAAGATCAATGTGCCATGTGAAACTGAAAAAGATAAAAATGGCAATGACTGGAACTTCACTTGCATAGGCAAACTAACCATAGACAGAGAAACATCAACTGCAATAATCGGAGCTGAAAATGGATCAAGTGGAGAAGGATTTGGCGGTGCATGAAGCCATTTGTACTGAGAGATACAACCAAATCGTACGTTCATTAAAAGACGGAGAAAGACGCATGACAAAGATAGAGTATTTGCTCTATGGCGTCATGCTCATGACTCTTCTTGGCCCAGGCATGGCTGCAGAATTCTTTAAGAAGTTCTTTGGGGTGTAGAAATTGATCCGTTTACGTTGGTCGCTTTGGCTTCGGGGGCACTCAAGTTTATTAAAGACTCCTGCGAAATGTACAAAGAAGGACGACAGCTTGTCACAGAAACAATCAATGAAGTTCAAGGCGTGGCCAAAGATGTCAAGAATGTTAAAAAGTCAGCGACAGGCATATTTGGCTTTTTTGCAGAGGTGTTTGGACGTAAAGAAGAAACAAATGAGGTACAGCCTCAAGAGAATAAAACCGTTAAGCCAAAAAGAAAACAGCCTCCCCCAGAGTTTGACGAAAACTTAATTTTTACCCAAGTTGCAGATGCATTAACTAAATTTTTCCAAGCATACAATGGGTTAAAAAATTATGTCAAAGAACAAGAAGAATTAGCGTTGACTGTGGGAGATGACGAAGGACAGGACATTGCTATAAAATTGGTTATTGCCAATTTGCAGATGGAAAAGTTAAACACAGAATTGAGCGACTACATGGTGTATAGCGTTCCTCGTGAATTGAAGGATTTATACACAAGAGTGAATAGCACAATAGGTGATATTGCAACAAAACAAGCTTTGGCGCGAAGGGAAAAATTATTGGCTAAACGGAGAGCTGAATGGCAACGAAGGCAAAAGGCGGATTTAATCAAAACCAGAGCCTTGGTTATAACGGCAACTCTTCTAATGATAGCGTGGACATGGGGAATGATGATCAGTCTGACTCACTTTTCCTCACTGTCATAGCCCTTCTTCTCATCATTTTGTTGTTGCTTTTGCCTTTGGTTGCGTGGATGTATGTTGATATACGAAGTATGGAAATCAGAGTTGAGAAGGCCGTGAAGAAAGTAGACAACCAATGAAGTACGCATTACTATTGACTTCTATACTTCTTTTGTCTTCTTGCGACAATCAGTATCGCTATCATTGTCAAGACCCAGAGCATTGGGAAGACGAAGATTGCAAGCCCCCATTATGTGATGTTACACAAACCTGTCCTTGGATGTTGACCGATGCTTACAAGCCTAAAAAACCTTAAAGAAGAAGAAGTCAACGGGATAGTGCGTTTGTTGGATGCAATATCTAAGTTCGCCATCATGTTAACTTTTTGTATGATTTTGTTAACAATTGTGGTGTTTTTTGTCTATGGTGTTGTGGCTGTGGAACAGCCCATGAAAGACATGGCGCCCAACGACAAACTGACACATGATTTACTTAAAATCATAGCAACATCCATTTTCTCAGTTCTTGCTACCATAATGGGAGCACGAGCCATGATGCCACTGTCTAATCCATGCGCAGGCCCTATGGGAATGCAACCCATGGGTTTTGGTTCTGCTCCGTTAATGCAACCTATGGGTTTAGGTGCGCCGTTTATGAGTCAGCCTTCAGGCGTGATGTCAGCAATGAACACGCCTTGGACGCCACCTCCTCCACCAAAAACACCACCCGTGTTGGAGCATGACGAGGAACGTGAGAGAATGGCGGCAGCCAGAGCATCAATGAAAGGTCAGTGATGTTTAACCCTTATGTGTTAGTGGCAAGTTTATTTGCAATCATAGGAGCGTATTTTTATGGACACCATCAAGGCTATCAAGAGTGCTATTCAGAAGCTGTTGCAAAAGTTGCAAAAGCCAACGAGCAAGCCAGAGCAAGAGAACAAGAGCTGAACGAAAAAGTCAATCAGACCGCATCTGCGTTAAAGAAGGCTAACAATGAAGCTCAAGTTAAGATTACTAAGCTCACTGCTGATGTGCAGTCTGGGGCTGTGCGCTTGTCAATCCCCCTCTCCTCCAATAGTGTATGTTCCGCCAACACCGCCGGAACTGCCGGAGGAAATCAATCTACAGCTAGAGCCGAACTTGACGGACAGGCTTCTGCAAATCTTATCGCCATCACAGCAGACGGGGACAAAGCCATCCGAGCCCTCCAAGCCTGCGTCGCCAGTTACAACCAAGTGAGAGAATCCCTCAAGGAGAAAATAGATGATTAAACTCGCAATACCCCTCGCAGTCTTAGCTCTTGCTGGTTGCGCTACAAACGACTATCAGAAATATTCTGAGACTCAAGTCACGATTGCCAGATACAAAGCAGAGGCTGAAAAGGCTCGCTATCAAGTATTGGCTGAAGTGGTGAAGAAAGGCGACCCAGCCGCTTCCGTGGCGGCTGTAATGTCCATGCAGATGGGCATGGGTGGAGCAGCTCAGGAACAAAGAATTGAAGCCCCTAAGAATGCAGGGGATGATGTTTTCAAGTGGGCATCTTTGATTCTGCCCACCGCAGTACAAGGATTTGGCATTTATGAAAACGCTAAAGTGGCTACCACACAGTCTAACAATGCTACAGCGACTGCTATCAGCACTAATAGTACGTTTGCTTCTATTGCTAATACTGGCTCAAACAATCAAGCTTCTATGGCAGCTAATGCCAATTCAGGTATTGTGAGCGTAGCTGGTAGCGCTACAACCGCATTGACTAGCATCGCAAATAGCTCAAACACAGCATTGACCAACATGAGCAATGCTTCTAATACAGCCTTGACAAGCATGGCAGCAACTAACAACACAAATGTTACTAATGCTTTGACATCTCAAAGCTCAGCTTATAACGGTGTTTTGAGCACTGATTTGAATGCTTTGAATAGCGCAGTCAGCAAACTAACAACAGCCCCAGTTGTGATCACCAATGGCGTAATTCAGCACTAATATGAATGATAGATTTCTATTCATTCTGTTGTGCGCCGTGGTCTTGGTGCTTACTTTGATTTTGGTTCAAGTATGATTTCTGCTGAAAAACTTCATGCGTTGGGGATTGGACCAGAATGGTCTGAGCCTTTGACCACAACTTTTGCAACGTTTGGGATCAACGATGTTAACCGCCAAGCTGCGTTTATTGGACAGTGTTCACACGAGTGCAACCATTTCAAAACACTGGAAGAAAACCTCAACTATCGCCCAGAAACCCTTCACGCCTTGTTCGGTCATAAGTTCAAGCCAGAAGAAATCCCACTTTACGCTCACCACGCCGAGAAGATTGCCAATCGGATTTACGCCAATCGAATGGGTAACCGAGATGAGGCGTCGGGAGATGGATGGCGCTTCCACGGTCGTGGATGTATACAGTTGACTGGGCATGATAACTACTTCCATTTTGGTCAGGCTATTGGCCAAGACATGGTGACGCACTGCGACCAAGTGGCCACACCCATGTATGCAGCACTCAGCGCAGGGTGGTTTTGGAATACGCATGGATGCAATGACTTGGCAGAGGCACAGAACTGGGAAGGCTTAACTAAACGCATCAACGGTGGTACGTTTGGCTTAGAAGAAAGAGTTCATTTAATACAACAGGCACTTCAAGTATTGTCATAATTGTGCCTTAACCTTGATTTACGATTCATGCAAATTTAGTCAGGCAATGCATGAAAATCAAGCATATAGACACTTCTGTTCAAGCAAATATTGATGTTCTAAAAAAACTTCAAAAGGAGTGCCTTCCCTATGATAAGCCGTACAACCTTTCTGATGGAGCTTGGTGGATTGCTTATCAAGAAGGGAAGCCAATTGGTTTTGCAGGGCTTGTGCGCTCTGCTAGGTGGACTGATACTGGCTATCTATGTCGTGCTGGCGTCATTCCCAGCGCTCGTGGGCGAGGCGTCCAGAAAAGACTTATTCGAGTCCGTCAGCTATACGCTAAAAAAATGGGTTGGGCGTGGTTAATTACAAACACCTTTGACAACCCAGCATCAGCAAATTCTCTCATTTCTTGTGGTTATAAACTTTACGATCCTTCCATCCCTTGGGGTGCTAAGGGAACACTCTATTGGAGGAAGAAATTATGAAGTATTATTCTGACGAAGAATTTATCATGTTGTTTCAGATGTACAAAAGTCCGAGCATCATGGCCGCCGAGCTTGGTATGTCTGAAAGGTCCATATACGCCCGAAGAAACGCTCTAGAGGGCCGATATGAGATTCAATTGGAAACCGTAGAGGTTAAGAACAGGGTTGATCCAAAGCCTCCTCAGATTGATCTAGGCATACTCAACGGCACAGTCATTGTTTTCTCTGATGCACACTTTTGGCCTGGTATTCGTACCACAGCTTACGATGGTTTGATTTGGGCCATCAAGAATTTAGAAAACGTCAAGGCGGTGATCAATAACGGTGACGCTTTTGACGGTGCTTCCATCAGTCGCTTCCCTAGAATTGGATGGGATAAAACACCTAGTCTCATTGATGAAGTCAGGGCGTGTGAAATTGCTTTAGGTGAGATAGAAGACGAAGCTAAAAAAGTTAACAAAAATGTTAAGTTGATGTGGCCTCTAGGAAACCATGATGCTCGCTTTGAGAACCGTTTGGCTGCTAATGCACCCCAATATGAGCACATTAAAGGGTTTAGCCTCAAGGATCATTTCCCTGCATGGCATCCCTGTTGGTCAGTATGGCTGAATAACAGTGTTGTGGTTAAACATCGTTGGAAGGGTGGTATCCACGCAACACACGCCAATACACTGAATGCTGGTGTTTCTATGGTGACGGGGCATCTCCATAGCTTAAAGGTCACACCTTATGATGACTATAACGGCACACGATACGGGGTAGATACAGGGACCCTTGCGGAACCTTCTGGGCCTCAGTTTGAGAATTATCTAGAACATGCACCGACAAATTGGAGGTCAGGATTTGTGGTTTTGACGTTTCACAAGGGCGTATTGTTGTGGCCAGAAGTGGTGAAAGTCTATGACAAGGATCACATTGAGTTCAGAGGACAAGTGATCAGGGTGTAAAAAAGGGGCCGAAGCCCCTTGATCAAACGCGATGAATGGTGATGGTCGTCCTAGTATCAGGATTGTCATCTATAACAATCGTGTTGTCGTCTTCTTCAAGAACATCGTCTTCTTGCTCATCGCCTTCGTTGTCTTCATCTTCATCTTCTTCGAACAAGTTATCTAAATCAACATCTTTGTGATCTTCGATAGCTTGTGCGATGGCCATTTGAATCTCAGAAATCAAGTCAAAATCGGTTGATTTAATTTCGATTTCTACGTCAGCGGTAAAGTCTTCAATTTTCACTTCGTATTGCATGGTGGAGCTCCTTGGGTTAAAACTTCATTGTGTCGACTGATTGTGACATTTTTTTAAAAAATGTGTAGTTTTAGACTTTTATTTGGGCAGTTGCGAGTCCTTGCAATGAGTGGGAAAATAGGTTAAATAATGGGGAAAACATGACCACAACCCTTGTAACAACACCTGCTAATCCAAATTCGTGGGTACTGACCTACGATAATCTAATTGCGATTGTTCCACAATACTTGGAACGATCTGATACTGCGACCATCAACGCAATACCCACGTTCATCACTCTTGCAGAGTTTGAGATTGCGCAAGAGATCAAGACCTTGGGTCAGTTGCAAATTGTGGAGGCGCAGATGACCGCTGGCAACCCAGTCATTCAAAAGCCTGCTAGATGGCGCAAGACGGTGTCTATGAACTACACCGATAGCAGTGGCAACCGCAATCCTATTTTGTTGCGCAAGTATGAGTACCTGACCAACTATTGGCCAGTCAATACACAAACAGCTCCTCCTTTGTTTTATTCAGACACAAGTTGGGACTTTTGGTATGTCGCACCAACACCTGATCAGTCATACAATTTTGAAGTGTTGTACTATGAGCGCATTCAGCCTTTGAGCTCGACCAACCAAACAAACTGGCTGACTCAGAATGCACCGAATGCAATGTTGTTTGGCACGTTGTTACAAGCCATGCCTTTCCTAAAAAATGACCAACGTCAGATCTTCCAACAGAAGTATCAAGAAGCCTTACAAGCCTTGAAAGCTGAGGATGTATCTAGAGTTGGAGATCGTCAATCTGTTGCCGTGGATAGCTAAACATGTATGCAATTTACGTTATTACAAACACTGTAAATGCCAAACAATATGTTGGTATTGCATCTGATTTGGAACGTCGGTGGAAACGCCATCGTAATGCCAATGAGGGGCAACTAATTCATAAAGCCATTAAAAAATATGGTGTAGATGCATTTGTATTTACGCACGTAGCAGATGCTTTTGATGCAGAATCTGCAAAAATAATTGAACGTCTTTTAATTTCTGAAAAAAATACAAAGATGCCAAATGGATATAACATGACCGATGGTGGTGATGGAACTTTAGGCATGAAAAAAAATAATGAACATAAGAAAAAATTAAAAGAATCAAATAAAAAAACTTATGAAAACGAAGAATTAAGAAAAAAAGTTGGCGAAGCCATTAGTAAAGCAAAAAAAGGCAAACCAAGTTATAAAAAGGGTATCCCGATGGCTGAAGAACAAAAAGCAAAATTGAGAGCAGCTTGGGTAATTAGAAAAGCCAGAGAAGCGGCTAAAAAGGAATTAGCATGACTTATTATACGAACCCATACACAGGCTCAACGATCAGCCCTTCTCAGGTTGGTTATGAAAGCCTATCAATCAGCACCAACACCACACTACAGTGGCCTGTAAATGGCACCACTTCAGGCGTTGTGGCTAACATCATCGAAGTGACGGCCACAACAGGTGGGCTGAAGTTGATACTGCCTGCAGCGACTCAAGTCTCCACAGGTCAATCTTTTTTGATCAAGAATGTTGGAAATACAAACCCATTCACGGTTGTCAAGAATGATGGAACCACAACGATTGTCTCGATTGCTTCTGGTCTTGCTTACTATGTCTATCTAACTGACAACACAACCACAAACGGTACTTGGGCCTTCGTTCAGTTTGGTGCAAGCACTTCTGTGGCAAATGCGTCCTCATTGGTTGGATATGGTTTAGAAGCCATAGGAACAACACTCAATACAATTACACCCATTGTGACCTACTACAGTGGGTTCACAATGATGTCCACTGCACAATCGCAGATTTCAGTCTGGGGCGGTGGTGCAGGCACAATCACATTGCCATCATCCTCAGCCGTAGGCTCTGGTTGGTACACAATTGTCAAGAACAATGGAACTGGCGTTTTGACTATTGCCACTCAAGGTACTGACACGATTGATGGAAATAGCACATTTCAATTGCAAATTGGCGAGTCTTTTTACTTAGTCTCTGAAGGTACTGGTGGATTTGCTTCTTGGGGTTATGGACAAAGTGCTGTATTTGCATTTACCCAAGAGCAAATTTCGGTAACAGGCGCAGGCGCAACCATCACTCTGACTGCAACACAAGCTTCTTATGTGCTTCAAAACTTTACTGGAACAATAAGTCAAAACACAAATGTGATTGTTCCTCAAACGGTTCAGTTTTATGTAATCACAAACTCAACCACTGGCACATACACACTTACATTTAAAACATCGGTTAGCGGTGGCGCAACGGTAAACATTCCAAGTGGTGCGACGTATGCTCTAGTTTGCGACGGCACAAATGTGGTTGCTGTTTCTAGTAGCGCAAACAGTAGTTCATCCATCACTTTGTCGCCAGGTTCAGCGTCCAACCCTTCATTAAACTTCCAATCTAACCTAAGCACTGGCATGTACTTGCCAAGTTCTGCACAGATTGGATTTACAGTGTCTGGTTCACAAGCCATGGTCATTAGTTCTTCAGGCTTGTATGTGGTCAACGGTCTTAGTGGAGGCACGTTTTGACCGCTAAAGTCCTATCACTTACGGTACCCGCAGGGATTCAGCGCGATGGTACGCAGTTCGCTGCAGCTTCCTACGTGGACGGCCAGTGGGTGCGCTTTCAGCGTGGATTGCCTAGAAAGATAGGCGGTTACTCAGGCGCATTTTTGAATGCTTCTGGAGCCTCAAGAGGGCTTATCATGAGCGCCACAAATGGCTTGAACTATATCATCTCAGGATACAGTGCAGGTCTTCAGCAATGGGTGACCAACAACGTGACAGCGATTGGAACTGGCCCAACTCCATTCTCAATTAGTTCTTCTTATTTCACACCCAACGCAACCAATCTTTGGCAGTTTGACATCGGGTATGACTCCACGGGCGGTGGAACATTACAGTTGATTGCGCACCCCGGTCAGAATCTTCAGTACATCACAAGTACCACCAATACTCGTCCCTTGTATGGCCAATTTACAGGCACATCATTAGCCCCAATCGGTGTTTTTACCGCAGTAGGAACTACCACTACTAGTTCAACTAGTGTTACGTTTGCGACTACTAATGTGGCCATGGGGCCTGGTGTATCGGTTTCAGGCACAGGCATACAAGCAGGCACAACCATAGTCTCGTCTTCTTTAGTGGCTGGGGTTTGGACGGTTGTCTTGAGTTTGCCTGCGACGGCATCAGGCTCAGCCACATTGACGTTTGACAACAACATCTCGGTAAGCGGTGGAGTTGTAATGTTATACCCTTACTTGTTTGTTTATGGCAACAATGGTTTGATACAAAACTGCGCTGCAGGCGACTTCAACAACTGGACTAGCGCTGACGCAAATGCCAACAACGTGGCCTCTACAAAGATTGTGAAGGGCTTGCCACTGCGTGGTGGTACTACCTCTCCTGCCGGGCTGTTTTGGTCGCTTGATAGCGTGATACGCGTGTCCTACACACCCACTACGGTGACCACAGGAACTACGTCTTCTACGTTCTATTGGCGCTATGACTTGATCACTCAACAGAGTTCAATTATGTCCTCTAGCTCTGTGATCGAGTACGATGGAATTTATTACTGGGCAGGTGTTGATCGTTTTTTGATGTACAACGGTGTTGTACAAGAGATACCCAATACCATGAACCAAAACTATTTCTTTGACAACATCAACCTTTCTCAACGCCAAAAGGTTTGGGCCAGTAAAGTGCCTCGTTTTGGTGAAATTTGGTGGTTCTATCCAAGAGGTGACGCCACTGAATGTACCGATGCCATCATCTATAACGTGCGTGAAAAGGTGTGGTATGACGCAGGATCTGCACCTGGAGCGCAAAGATCAGCAGGGTGGTTTACTGAAGTGTTTCCCAAACCCATATGGGGTGACTACAATCCCAACACAATTGTTGAGTTTCAAGGGTCGGTTTCAGGCACTACATTGACAGTCTCTTCGATGGTTTTTGGATCTTTGGCTGTAGGACAAATCATCCAAGGCGCAGGTGTTCCTGACCAAATGGTGATTACAGCGCTTGGAAGCGGTACTGGAGGCACAGGAACCTATACAGTTTACAATCCTACAAGTACAAGCGTGTCCGGCGAGTTGATGACTGTAAACGGCTACACGATTTGGCAACATGAGACTGGTAAAAATCAAACATACTTGACTCATGTTGATGCAATTTATTCAGCATTTGAGACACCTGTTTTGGGATCAAGTGCAGGGCTAGTTGGCTCAACTCAAGGACCAGGCGAGAACATGTGGACACGATGCGAGCGCGTTGAGCCTGACTTCATCCAAACTGGACAGATGGATGTGATTGTGACGGGTAAGGGTTATGCGGATGACATAGACCGCCCATCAGACCCTTATACATTTGATCCAACAACTCTTAAAATTGACATGCGTGAACAGCGTCGTGAGATGCGTTTAAGGTTTGAGAGCAATACTTTTAATGGTGACTACCAAGTCGGAAAAATTATTCTTAGCATTGAAACTGGTGATGTCAGAGGTACTGGAAACCCATGATGATAATTTCAAGATTAGATGCAAAAAAACAAGGTTTAATCAGATACTTTACTGGTAAACCATGTGTTAAAGGTCATGTATCCGAAAGAAGAGTTTCTAATTGGATGTGTGTAGATTGTGGCCTTGAGCATGATAAAAATTTTTATGCAAGTAAACCAGATAAAAAAATTGCAACAGCAATAAAATGGAATCAAGAAAATAAAGATAAACATCAAGAACATAGAAAAAAATGGAAAAAACTTAATGTTGATTTAGTAAATATCAACACAGCAAAAAGAAGATACGCAAGATTAAAACGAACGCCATTTTGGTTAAATGCAGGCCAAGATTTTGAGATGGAATGCATTTACAAGTATTGCGCTTCGCTTCGTTCAATAGGCTTAGACTACGAGGTTGACCATATTGTTCCTCTCCAAGGAAAAACGGTTTCTGGTTTGCATGTTCCATGGAATTTGCAAGTTATTACTGGTGCAGAAAATTCTGCTAAGGGGAATCGACTTTGGTGACGTATGATCCGAGAGGAATGACTTGGGACATGTATTGCAAGCTGATGGAGGAGTTGTTTGCTCCGAATCAGTTGGGGCATCTGCCTGAAGAAGAGTGGAGAACTTGGGTAGACGGTGTGAATGGTATTGGATACTTTGTGCAATCAGGAATACCTGATCACCGCTTGTATTCAAAATGGAATGAATGGGCTGAGGCCATGTGTGGAATTATGACTTTAGGGAATTAACATGACAACGACAACATCAGTAGATCCATCATTTCAAAATCTTGTGAATAATTATTTCACAAGTAATCCCAACGTTACACAAGCGCAACTTGCAAACACAATTAGTACGCAAGGTGGGATGACGCCTGAAATTGCGCAAGCTTTGGCAAATCACTATGGAACTGATGTTGCAACAGTTAACTCTACTTACAACAATTTAATTGGCAACACTGGCGCACAAACAGCAAATACAAGCACATCTAATTCACCATTGACTGCAACTACTGCAAATACCTCTAATACTGCAACACAAACATCACCTTTGACCCAGTTGCAAGGTGTACAAAATACCATTCAAGGATTAAATTCTGGCAGTACAAGTCCGAATCCTTCTCAAAATTTCCAAGTTCAAACAGACATTCAAAATTGGATTGCTGCGCATCCTAATGCTTCTTCTTCCGATATAGCAAATGCTGTTAGTGGATATACAAAAAGTTCTGGCATAAATGCATCTGATATTTATAGTAATTTGGGAGTGCTTGCTTCACAAAATCCAAATCAGTATGAAAGCACATTACAAAACTTCAATACTGCTGAAGGGATTGATCCATCTAAAGCATTCATGAATTATCTGCAACAAAACGCAACACAAGGTTATGGTGGGTATACCCTACCTGATGAATCAAAAATTATTCAAGAAGCAAACAAAGTTGGATATAACCTAGCAAACTTACCAGATGTTGGAACTCTTGAATATAAATTATTCAATGGAATACCTGTTAACAATATTTCTGGAATCAACACAGCTAACAATGTTGCAAATACATTAGCGTCTCAAAAAAATGTTAGCGCCAATTCAATTTTAAATGGTCAAGCAGATGATCAAACCCAAAATCAATTTGGTGCTTTATCGAGTGTGTTGTCAGCCACTCCCAATAGTTCCAATTACAAAAATATGAGTGTATTGGCCAATGCAGGGGTGACGCCAGATCTTTATGCCAAGACAGCAGGAATAAGCCCAATAAGTGCAGTCAATATGTTTAATTCAGCATTAAATCCACAAGCGCCTGCTGATTCTCTAGCAGCACAAGCTGGGGTACCTAAAGGCACTTCATACACGTATGGAATAAATGGCTATAACACTCCAGTGATTATGTACACTGATCCAAGAACTGGTCAGCAAATGGCGTACACGGCGGGTGGTGGTGCTGGATATCAAACCCTTCCAGCAGCCGGAGCACAAGCAGCTCATTTATTGCCTCCTACCAATCAAGTTACAACTTATACCTATGGGCAAAGCAAATATGTCAATCCATTCAATGCTAAAGGACAAGTTGATACAACAAATGCTGCGGCTTTAGACTCAGCATATAAATCAGGTTTAATCTCAACAACAGATTACCTGAATGCCAAGCAAGCATTGACTAAAAAGACCACTTAAATGAGCACAACAGCCAACGCATCATCGTCACCATTAGCGCAAGACATTTGGTCTACGGCTAGTCAGACCTTTGATGATACCTATAACGCTATCCAAACTGGTCAAGCCAAGATCGGCACGATTACTGGTGGCGTTGATGACAACGGAAATTCAATTACATCAACAGGTTTAATTGATGGACAAGGTAATTTCATCAATGGAAATATCCAACAAGTAGCGCCAAACGTATACGCAATTATGTCTGGTTCTACTGGTGGAACCATGAACACATTTGTTCGTGTTGATCCCAATACGGGAGCAGTGCAACCCGTTACCGATCCAAGCACGCAAGTCACATACACAGGCGGATCTAAGGGCGGTTTTATTGGAAACATCGCTAGGGATTTAGGTCCAATCCCAATGATTGCGGCTTCAATCATCGACCCAACCTTATTGCCTTATGTCTCTGCAGCCGATACTTATGCGCAGACAGGAGACTTAACAAAAGCAGCTACATCTGGAGCGCTTTCGTATCTGGCCTCCACTGCAGGCAATGCGGCAGGTCAAACTGTAGGTAAGGCCATAGGATCAACTTTAGGCGAAGACCCTAGTTTGTTGGGAGAAGCACTTCAAGGCGCAGGTGCTGGAGCCGCCAGATCTTTGACTGCAGCAGAAATTTCATCCCAAGGTAAAGCAGATCCTTTAACTGCATTGATGGCAGGTGGGATCAGTGGTGGCGTATCTGCAATCACTGATCAAATACCAGGCATTCAGAATTTAAGTCCTTCAGGACAAATTGCTGTTTCCAAAATCATAGGTGGCGTGTTGGCTGGTCAGCCAGCCACTCAAGTGGCAATTAACTTGGCCATAGCCGCAGGGCGTGAAGAGTATAAAAACCAAGTCTCACAGGGTAATGTATCTACACCTACAGACCAAACTTCTACAACTACCTCACCTTTAGCCACAGATACAAGTCAAACTGTTGCTACTAGCCCAAGCTCAGATAGTCCACTTAGCAATGTTCAAATCACTGCAAAAAGCACTGATCCAACTGATTACACAGTAAGCTCTACGAATACAAGTGATGCAAACAGTCCTCTTGGAAAAGTTACTATTACGGCCAAGAAAAACGCAACAACTCCTGATGACGCGGTCATAGCTGATCCTAATGCGACACAATTACAACCAGTTACTGTTGTTGGTTCTAGTGGAATTGACAACACAGTTAGTGACAATACTGTTGTTGAAGACCCAAATGCTGTTAAATTGAATCCAGTTACTGTTGTTGCAAAAAAAGATACAACTGACAATGTGGTAACCCCTGCAGTTGTTACTGACACAACAAAAACTCCAACAACCACAAAAACAACAACCCCTGCCACCAAGACATCAACTTCAACCACTTCAACGGCATCAAGTTCACCCCTGTCAGGTGGAACTACTAGTTCAACTGGGTTGCCCATGGTTGCGACCATGTTGGCAGGCGCTCCTGTGTATGGAAATCCTGCTCACTTACAGGCCCTGAAACAAATTTTTGATCAACTTGATCCTGAGTTGGCAAAAGTTATGTCTCAGCCTACGCAAGCGCAAGAACAGCCCACACAAGTATCCCAAGCTGATTTGGCAGAACTTAATAAAGAGATTAAGATGAATCAACCTGAAGTAGCTGAAAAGTTTTTAACTATGGCCGATGGTGGAACTGCATTATCAGATGCATACAAAGCTTTTTTAGCCAATCAACCAAGTGCCAACATATCTGCCCCAAGATTATTAAGTGCTGCACCAGTTCAAGGATCAATTGGCATAGGACAGGCGGCAACTTTAAGTCCTTTAAAATATCTAAAGCAAGGCATCAGAAGGGACGCGCAACCCACTAATGCTTTAGCGCATGGGGGTTTGCCTGACCACTATAAGGAAGCGGCTCCAAAGGGCCACAATCCTGAATTCATCACAGGCTTGACTGGATACTATGCCAACGGCAAAGGAACTGGCCAAAGCGACGATATACCAGCCATGCTCCACGATGGAGACTATGTGATGGATGCTGACACGGTAGCCTCTTTTGGTGACGGATCAAGCAAAGCAGGCGCACAAGTTTTGAGTAAGTTTCATCACGAAATACCTCACAAAATGGCAGTTGGTGGGAATCCTGTCCCCGCCAAGATTGCTGATGGAGAGTATGTGTTTCCAGCTAGTTTTGTGACTGCCATAGGTGGCGGAGACAACAAGCTAGGATCGAAATTATTGGATAAAATGCGTGAAGAGCTACGCGCACACAAGAGAAGTGCTCCTGACACAAAAATACCACCGAAAGCAAAATCACCTCTTGACTATCTCAAGATGGCGAAAGGATAAAAATGGCAAATCTACTTCAGTCATCACAAACGCAAGCAACGACCGCACCATCGTATTACACGGACTACCTGAGTAATATTGCTTCTCAGGGCGCAAACGCAGCTCAAAATGCACAATACGTTGGTGCTCAGCCTTTACAACAACAGGCATTTGAGAACGTAGGAACTGCAGCAAGTGCCTATCAGCCAACATTACAGCAAGCAGGTCAAACGTTGACTAGCGCAGGTGGTGTGACATCACCCTTGGCTGCTGGAGCAAATTACTTGGCTGCAGCAGGTCAGAGCCCTGCACAACAGGCTCAGGGCTACATGAGCCCCTATATCAATTCAGTAATCAACAACATGTCTGATATTGCACAACGCAATATTCAGCAGAATCTAGCTCCACAAGCCACTTCTAGCGCTGTGGGCTCAGGTCAATTTGGTTCACAACGTGGCGCTCAGGTTCTCGGTCAAGTGATCAGTGGTGCGAATCAAGACTTGAACAACCAAATTGGTCAATTGCTTAATAGTGGATATAACACAGCGCTCACAACTGCTCAACAACAAAATGCATTACAAGGCCAATTGGGGCAAATTGCTGGAAATCAAGCTTCTGCAAATCAACAAAACCTCACAGCTCTTGGTCAACAACAAGCTAACCTTGCAGGTCAGAACCAAGCACTTGGATTGGCAGACATCAATGCTTTGTCTACTTTAGGTGGCCAGCAACAAACTATTGCACAGAATCAACAGTTGTTCCCATTAACAAACTTGTCTACATTGTCAGGCTTGTTGCGTGGATACAATGTACCAACAACCACTACAACGACTGCACAAGCTTCTCCATTGTCTACTTTGGGTGGATTGCTTACTGGATCAGCAGGGTTCTTTACTCCACAATATGATAAAAATGGAAACCCAATTGCAAATTCTGCCCCTTATCAAAACTTGTCTAGTGGTCTTCAATCTGCTTATAACTCTCTTTTTGGTTCTAATGTTACTGGTACAAGCTCAAACAATTGGGCAACTGGCGATAATGTAACCAATGAGGCAACAGGTGGTTCTGGTACTTTGGCGCCAACTGACACAACTCCAATTACAACTGGAAATGATTGAACTGTTTAAGGAATAAATCATGGCAACACAATTAGATAAATTAGTTCCTGACGCTTCACAATTAAATTTTTACGGTGAATCACCAGAATCAGCTAGTGGATATTCTGATGCAACCAAACAAGCTTTAGATGCATTGGAGCAAAGATATTCTCAACCTAATTGGTTTAAAGTTTCTGCTGGATTTTTAAAGCCTCAATTGGGTGGTTTTGGTGCATCTCTGGGGTCAGCATTTGAAGCTCTTGGTGAAAATGTCGAGCAACAAAAAGCATTACAAATTCCTATTGCACAAGCACGAGCACAACTTGCTGTTTTTGAAAATCAAATGGGACATAAAAAAACTGCAGCCAAAGCAATTGAAGATTTTAAAAAAGATCATCCTAATGATCCATTGCCTCCTGAATTGATAAACTTTGTTACGTTACATGATAGGGATCGTGGAGAGGCATTAAATAGAGAATTGCAAACTAATGTAGATCTATTTGACAAAAGACGATTAAATTTAGATGCACAATTTAAAGCTGGAAACTTAGACCCTGCTCAATATAAAAATGCATTGAAAGATTTAAATGACCAAACTCAAATTTTGAATACAAGTCATGGAAAAGATGTAAGTGCTTCTAATCCTGTGACAAACCCAGGTTCAGGCACTACAACCAATAATAATGGAGCGCCTGTTACACAAACAACTGAAAGTGGTGGAACTCAACAAGCTCCCAAAGAGCGTGTGGTATTGAAGACACCCGGAAGTGAATTTACCCCTGTTAACCCACCCGAGGAAACAAAAGCAGGCAATACTCGTTTATACGAAAATTTGGATAAACAAGGTGCTAGTTATTTGGATGATTTGAGTGCATTAGGATCGCCTAAAATTCATTCTAATAACATGAAGCCAATTAAAGAGCTTCTTAAATATTCAGATGATCCAAGATTCAATACTGTAATGGGTATTTTATCTGGACAAGGATTTATGTCTGGTTTAGGTGCATTGATAGAAAATGGATTACATGGATCAATTGGTGATTACAACGCAAGTTTATCTGTTGCATTGAGCAAAATTGCATTAGCCTCTAAAGATCCAAATGTACAAAGTTTTGCGCAAAATGTTTATAGAACTCTTGCACAAATAGAATTGAATAACCAAAGATCTGTAGGATTAAATCCTAGTAGCGCAAGAAATGCTGAATTTAGTATTTTATCTTCAGCTACGGCTCATTCAGATACACTACCAGATGCGGCAAAATTGTTTGCTCTTCAGGCACAATATATTCAATTACGTAACAGAGATTTGTACAACGATACTCGTGACTTACTGACAGGTAATCATAAGTCATATGTGATAGATCCAAACTCTCCAACTAAATTGTATTTAACTGCAAATTCTCCTTCACAACAAAAAATTATTGATGCTTACGAGAAAAAAATTGAAGAAGAAGTAGATAGGTATATTCGTGAAACTGGCGGAGGTAAACCATGACCAAAGAAGACGATGATTTGCCTCCTGGTTTGAGAGAGGTTGCACCAATTGCTTATAGCAAGAGCCCACAAGAAAAGCCAGTAGAAACGCATAAAGCAACACCCAAATCAACGCCTACAAGCATGCCTGGAGGCGGTATATTGCCACCCGAATTAGTCTCTAGTTTACGCGGCCCAGAAGTATCAGAAGACCTTCAAAAAGCTTTGGATGACGCAAAGAAAAAAGTTGCTTTAGGTGATCCAAATGGTCAAAAAGAATTAAACAACGTTCTTTTGCAAATTTCAAAATCACAAAAACCTAGCCCAATGTCTGGAAAAAACCCAGACCTCAAGCCTGATGCTAATACTGAATCATCAGATGAAGATCCACCAGGATTGTCTGAGGTTTCAAATGTAAACTACAAAGGTTCACCACCAAAAAAGGATACATCAAATATTGCTCCTGTAACTGCTGCAGAAATAGGTTTAGGTGCAACTGTTGGCGCCGTTGTAGGACGTCAACAAAGAAAAGCTGAAGCTAAAAAACAAGTAGAGGCTATACAAAGTGGCAGTCAACTGCCACCTGAAATGAGACCAATGAGTGATTCAGGGTTGCAAAGATATGCTAATTCACAACTCAAAGCATCTGTGCCAATTGAAAAATTAAGAGAACTTACTGGCATGGACATTAGAACCATGGCTGAAGTACAAAAGGCTTTAAAAGTTGTTCAAGGTAATGAACCTAGTCGTGAGCCCATAGTAAGAGACGTTAATGGTCGCAAGACAACTGTGGCTTATAGATCAATACCCGGTAATCCAGGTATAGATTTGACCCCATATATGTCTGAAACACCATCTATGCTAGAGCGCATGGGAACATCTGCTATGGAGGCTGTTAAAAGCGTTCCACAGGCTATTGGAAGATTTCTCAGCCCGATTGCTGGCGGTGCTATTGCTGCCCCTCAATTGATTCAATCGGTCAATAACTACATGCAAAATAAACCTATAGATCCAACACAAGTTGCATCTGGTTTGGGTGGTGTAGCAATGATGAGCAGATCACCTTTAATTGGTACAGTTGGAGCTGTTGCTCAATTGCCTTACATGGCTAAACATGCAGACGAAATTATGAATGCCATGAGTTTAGGAGAAGTGAATCCCACCGCTTTCGGTGGAATGCCTGAAGGTACAACAACACTTGGTCAATTAAGATAATAAAAAACCCCAGTTGAACTGGGGTTTGGTTTATTTAGAAATCAGCATTGCCAGTAAAACAATGCTTGAACAAAAAAGCCAAAATTTAATAACCCACATTGCTTCTCACCTCAAATAGTTTCTCTCCAACATTTCTGTTGAGGTTAGTTGCTATTTCAACACATTTGTTCAGTTCGTCAGTCCTGATAAAAGGCTCTGCAAACTTTACAAAAGCATTGGCCATGAGAACCAAATCGTCCTCAAGGAAGTTGTGGTTTTCTTCCAACATGACTGTGCGGAAAGCTTCTCCGACTTGTTTTGCATTTAACTCCATATCATCCTCCAAAATTATTTTTGATTTTCCAATAACCCAATAGGTGTTGGAACATTTCCCAACCCCTTCTGAGATCCTCCTCAGACCACTCCACGACTTTAATAAGACCTGGGGACGAGACCGACGCAAAGACGTTCGCACAACGCGCGTGTGGGATGCCTAAACCGTGTCTGTAGGCCGCCAACTGCATCATGTGCTCGTCATACCCTTCGACCTTATCATCTGGGCCAAATTCTTTTGTTTTGGCGTCGATAACAATCCCAAGGGGTGCTGTCTCATCAGGCAAGCAGTAAAGGTCAACCTTACCGCCATAACCCAAGTTTGATGCAAAGGCCGTCTCAGTCTTCCATTCTTGGAAGGGATGGGTGCCAAAGTGGTCGAACACTTTCTTCTCAAAAGCCTCAGCAATGTCACGGTGCTCGATGTCCATGCGAGCGCCTTCGTACCACGCCTCAATCGACTCATGAACACGAGTTCCACGCTCGGCTGCTTTCTTAGCCGTCTCTTTTGAGTCAGCTACAATGCGAGCAATGAATTCCTGTTCGCTCTCGTGAGGCTTCTTGGGAAGGGTTAATGCTGCGAGCAACATTTGCTCATTCTTCCAAACCTCAAGACCGGGCTTAGAGGCGACTTTTAGAACCGTGGTGACCGAGGGTACCAAGTTCATGGTTCGTGCGTCCCTGAGCGTTGTAGGGCGGTCTGAGCCGTCCTTTGCCTTGACGGTGTACTGAGGTGCTCCATCCTCTGCGCGATACCAGTGAACGGATTCTGCTGATCTAGCTATTATTGTTGTCATGTTTTACCTCAAAATGGGATGTCGTCATCCATGTCGGATGAAGTGTCTACGTAAGTCTCTGTGGTTGGCTTGGTCTTAGCCTGTTTCTGCCACTCAGGAGACGCCATGATCTTTGTCTTCAAGTAATCACTCAATGACTCAAAGATGGTCATGTCAGGATCGCTGAGGTTGAAAATCTCTAGCTTATTGACGCCTTGAGGCAAGCCATTCTGTTTGATCATTTGTGGAACTGGAGTCACGCCATCCACGTTTGTGTAAGTCTTACCGTTCTGACCAGCACGCTCAATCACGTTCAACATGCACCATGCGCCCAAGATGTTCTTGAGGTCAAATTTGCGCATCTCTTCTTGTGTGAATGGCTTACCGCGCCATGACTGTAGGTCTAATCTCAAGTTAGCCTTTTCTGACCAACTCAATGTGTAGTTCTTAAAAATACCAAATGGGCGACCGTCCTTCATGGTCAGAGGACTGCCTGATTCGTCCATGCCATGCAATTCCCAACCCAACATGATCTTGTGCAAGAACTTGACTTGACCCATGTACTCTGACTTTTGTGTGCCCATGTCAATGATGCGATAGCATCTTGCCAAGTGCATTCCTGATGGGCAACGCTCAAATGAACCGCCTGTATCTTCAACAATAAAACTCATATACATCCTTTAAAAACGTCGTATCCGACAAACCCGATCAACATGACCGTGAAATTATTGTACACGAATTCAAACTTTGTGTTAGACTTTGTGATGAAATGTACAAAAGGAGCAACATGAACTTAAAGGAATATTTCAAAGACGAGCCGTACGGCGCAAAGAAAGAGATGGCTGAGTATTTGGGAATCACTTTGACGTGGTTGGGGATTTTGATGCGTAAAGCAAAAAGACCCTCACCTGAATTGGCCAAGAAGATTGAGAAAGCAACCCAAGGGCTAGTGACTGCAAAGGAACTTAGACCCGATTTATTTGAGTAACGAGGAAACAATGCAAAAAAAACAAATAAACATTGACGAAATCAGAATTGATGGCGGTACGCAAATGCGTACGGTTGTTGATCAAGACTGGGTGTATCACATTGTCGAGCGCATGAAACTTGACAACGTCTTTCCCCCAGTTGAACTAGTATTTGATGGGGTTTCATATTGGCTCACAGACGGCTTTCACCGCTATCACGCCTACAAGATTCTTGGCATCAAAAAGATTGACGTGTTGTGGGAGTCAGGCGCGCTTCAGTATGCACGCGAGAAAGCCTTGATTGCGAATGAAACCCACGGCAAGCCACTGTCCATTCGAGACAGACGCTATAAGGTTGAGACGTGTTTGACTTGGGAGGAATGGTACAAGAAGTCCAACTATGAAATTGCCAAACGATGCCACGTGTCTGAGTCTTTTGTGGCTGCCGTCCGTGACCCTGAAATAGCTGAAAGACAGAAAGAAAACCGCGAGAGGCACTATCAGAACAAACTCAGGCAACGCATGGAAGATACTAGTTCAACTAGCAATGACGTCAAACTAGAAAGTATTGAGCCACAAGATGGTTCAGCTCCTGACGAGGAAGAACTCAAGATTGCTGAGCTGACCATGCAAGCCAATCAAGAGGCGATGTTCAAGTTGTTGGATTCTGACGACGCCTTAAAGACTGCCCACGCTGAGATTGAGCGCCTGAACCACATGATTGCACAAATGGAGATGCGGTTCGTGGGGCTGATGAACGAAAAGAATGAGGCCATCAAGATGGTCAAGTCACTTCAGAAACAACTTGATAAATTAAAAGGTAAAAAATGAACAACGTCCTAGCGCAAAGCGAGCGTGATAATGGATTCCCACCCCCTCGTCAATTTCAGATTGATGCCCACAACGCCTTACGCGAGGGGTTTAGGCAAGGGCACAAGAATCAGATCATCATGGCGCCTACGGGCGCTGGAAAGACTTACCTTGGGTTGCGTATCTGCAACGAAGCCATTCAAAGGGGTAAGCGTGCAGTATTCCTGTGCGACAGGACTACCTTGATCAACCAAACGTCTGCGGTGGCCGACCGCTACGGCATGACCAACCACGGCATCATCCAAGCCAATCACTGGAGGAGAAGACCAGATGAACTATTTCAAATTGCTAGTATTCAGACCATCGCCAAGCGACAGTTTTGGCCACAGGTCGACGTCTTGGTGGTCGATGAGGCTCACACGACTTACAAGAGTTGGACAAATTTTGCCCAGACAACCAAGTCTAGTGTCATTGGTCTATCTGCCACACCATTTACTACAGGCTTGGGAAAGATATTCACCAACATCGTAAACGCCACCACAATGCACGATCTCACTCAGCATGGGGTGTTGGTACCTATGCGGATTTTTTCGTGCCAAAAGCCTGATATGACGGGCGCAGAGACGTCAGGAGGCGAGTGGACTGATCGAGCTGCCGAGGAGCGCGAACTCAAGATCGTGGGTGACGTGGTCAAGGACTGGCAACGTTTTGGCGAGAACCGCAAGACGATTGTCTTTGGCGCCACGATCAGGCACTGCGAGGAGCTCTGCCGTCAGTTCATTGAGGCTGGCGTGTTGGCTGCAGTCTTCACCAGTGACACCAACGCCAAAGATCGTGAAATGTTGCTAAAACACTACAGAGAGCCAAATAGTGAATTAAAAGTTTTGATTAGCGTAGAAGCCTTGGCAAAGGGCTTTGACGTGCCTGACGTTGGGTGTATCTGTGACGCAAGACCTTTAAGGAAATCGTTGTCTACAGCTATTCAGATGTGGGGGCGTGGGCTTAGATCGTCCCCTGAGACTGGTAAGAAAGATTGCTACCTCTTGGACTTTAGCGGAAACATTGTGAGGTTCTTTGAGGACTTTAACGACATCTACTTCAATGGCTTAGAGAAGCTAGACGACGGTGAGAAGCTCGACAAGAAGATTCGCGTCAAAGAGGAGTTTGAGCTATTTGGTTGCCCACGCTGTGGTTACAAGCCCTTCCACAAGCGCTGTATGTCGTGTGGATTTGAGAGGGTGAGCAAACAGATGACTGAGGTGATACCAGGTCATATGCAAGAAATCTTTATTGGCGAGGGACGCAATAAAAAGAAACTTGCAAATAGCGCTCAAGACCTATGGAATCAAGTTTGCACTTACGCAAGGCACCACAGCAAGCCTGAGACACAGTCAGGACGTGCGTGGCACTTATTTAAGCAAATCACGGGGCGTGAGTCAGAGTGGAAGTTTACGACTGCGCCTAATGTAGAAATCAACAGAAATGTGTACAACAAAATTCAACAAATGAACATTGCATGGAAGAAGGGAAGATCATGAGAAAGCGTTCTAAGTACCGCCCTAAGCCAGTCATCCTCGACACGATCAACTATGTGATCAGTGGCATGAAACCGATGACTGACCTCAAGAGTATTTTGACGACACTACAACTAAAAAATCATTTGGCGCTAGAAGCATTACGAACTGGCAAAGCAGTCAAAGACGACATAGACACTTTAATTTCAGTTTTAAACATGTGTGAAGCTTTATCGAAACTCAAGATTGGAGAAACCTATGCAGATGAAATCAAGTTAGCACAGGATGCTATATACGAGTGCGCTAGACGTGGCGCTCATAACTACCATTTCATAGCCAAGGGACCTGAACTCAAGGCCATCAACTTTGCGATGGAACTACATGACGCGCAACTTGAGGCGTCAACCGTAAAAGATGTCGAGCTCGCTTCAGACATCGTCATGAAAGCAATCATCAACAAAACCGCTAGACCAATTGTAGAAAGAGAGAAAGTATGAAGATTGAATTTGAACACATCAAAGACAATGAAGACGGATCAGCAACCGTAGTTATTAACTCGGACAAAGAGGGTTATGACCATGTTTTTAAGTATGGCATTGTGGCCATGCTAAGAGATGGAATCAAGAAAGCCAAAAAGAAATATTCTGATGAAGAGTATTCTAAGAAAGACTATTACAAAGACGAACTGAAGTCTTTGGGTGAATTGTTGGCCATCTATGATGAGCAACTCAAGGCTGCCAACGAACTCATCGTCAGGCTACAGAGAGAACCACTATCTGAGGAGCGCTTGGTTGCTCTATACAGACGCTCTATGGACTGGAGACAGTTTGCGCGTGACGTCGAGAAAGAACACGGCGTAGGTGAGGTGGCTCATACAATCGAGGAGATCATTGAGCAACCCATCACTGAAGAAGAAGTAATGTCTCAGCCGTATCAGTTTGATGACGTGGGGTACGACGAATGAAGCCTAAAATGTACACCCTCGTTCGTGAGTGTGTCTCTAATGGTTTGATCATAGGATGGAACCGAGCACACAAACACGATGACAATCCAACCATGGACTACATCATGAGATGCTTGGAAGAGGGCATTATGTATGAGTTCCATGAAATCTTTGAATTTGACTGCAAAATAGAATGAGCTTCATAGACTTTGCGCGAGCGCATGGGGTTGAAATAGACCCCAGTAAACTTTACCCATCTGACTCTATCAAAAGAACTGGGACTGTTGCCAAGCCTAAATCTGGTAACGGCGCTTATCTTTGGGATGGTCAGCGTGGGTGGGTCATGGATTGGTCAGGCGAGGCCAAGGCGATCTGGTATGAGGATCCCCATGCCAAACCATGGACGGAAGAACAAAAGCGCCAGTGGTTCGAAAAACGGCGTGCTCAGCAGTCTGATCAGCAAAAGCAGTATGACGTCGTGGCTCAAAGGGCAGAAGATATCTTAAAGATATCTAAGGTGGAAAGTCACCCTTATCTTGAGTTCAAGGGCTTTAAAGATATACAAGGTTTTGTATATAAAAACAGCCTACTGATCCCCATGAGGAACGTGAAGACCAATAAGCTGCAAGGCTATCAAGAAATCTACTTTGTGCCTGAAGAGATGAAGTATGAGAAGAAAATGCTCTACGGCATGAGAGCCAAGAATGCTGTGTACTGGTTAGGAACTGAGAAGAATGACGACATATGGTTTGTCGAAGGGTATGCGACTGGGCTCAGCGTCCACCAAGCCATGCGTTCGTGTGGGATGAAGGGCTCAGTGGTGGTTTGTTTTAGCGCGAGCAATTTACTGAATGTCATTGATCAGGTGCAAGGCAAAAAATATGTGTTTGCGGACAACGACAAGTCAGGCACAGGTCAGAGCATTGCTAGTTCAACTGGTATGCCATGGACAATGGCTGACGAAGAAGGGTGGGACGCGAATGATTTGCATAAAAACAGAGGAATCATTTCTGTTGTAAAAAAGATTATGCTTTGCAAGGCTAAGCACTTGACAACACAGATCAACAAAGAGGTATAATTTGTACATCAACGGCTTGGTAAACCGTTGTAGTTCGTTGAAACGCAACCGCAAACCCATTGGTGAGCGGGCTTCGTCAAAGCTAAGATGACCTGTCAACGCAGGCTCTTATGTGGCAACCAAGCCTAAAGCTCGTTCACCAATGGGTTTTTTGCTTTTTGTCTTACCCGTACTCCGCACGATAGCAAGCACCCCAGTCGTGGTGGCGCGGAAGAAAAGCGTACATGGTATGACTTCGGTCTAGGGGGCAGTTCCTGAACAATCCATGCGACTGGTCGAATCATCAAGTCGGGGGCATAACGTATCCAACCGTTAGCATGATGATCCACTTCGGTGGGGTGAAGCACCTTCCCTCTCTACTCCCTTGTGTGGGGGTAGGGGGGTCTTTGGGTGAAGGGATAGTAAGGGGGATAGGGGGGCCCTCATTTTTTTGTTTACAAAATCTAACCGTATGTTAGACTTCAGAAATGGAGGAGATATGAGCAAGACGATTGAGGAAGCAACTGACTTGAAGTTCAAGAGGCTGAAGTTCTTTCAGGAGGAAGGATTATCGGAAGATGAGGCATGGGACTTGGCGTCACGCCTCTATGACCGAGACATCTACGACGATGACGACCGAACACTGTGTTTTGAGTGTCAGAACTATGTGTACAAACATCGGACCTGTAACGTCTACATGGATGGAAACAAACCAATGCGAGCCCCAAGATTTATTTTGCAACGTTGCGACAAATTTAACCCAAAGGATAAAAAATGAGAGTAGCAGGGATTGACCCAGGCATCACAGGCGCCATCGTGGTCTTAGAGGACTACGAACCGATCGAGTGGATGATGATGCCAGTCGTGACGGTTGGCACCGCCAAGCGCGTGAATGGGGCTGAGTTGGCTGACTTTTTGACCGACAACAAAGTCGGCTTTGTTTGTATTGAAAACGTACATGCGATGCCTGGTCAGGGCGTCACCTCAATGTTCAACTTTGGGCACAGCGTAGGGACGGTTATGGGCGTTCTATGGGCTTTAAAAATTGCACACAACCTCTACTCACCCCAAGCATGGAAAAAGAAAAACCAGTTGATTGGAACTGATAAGGACGCGTCAAGAAGCTCCGCCATCCAACTCTTCCCCAACTGGAAAGAATTAAGGCAAAAAGCCAAGGGACAAGCTTTGGCTGATGCTTACTTCATAGGAGCTATGAAATGACTCTTTTAATGGCAACGCTGATCGTGATGGCGCTAATTCCTGCTGTAATTTGCGCACTCATGGTTGTGACTTTAATTTTGTTTACTTATAAGGCGATGAACAATGACTAAAGAAGAAATTGATTACTTTTTAATTGAAGAACATTTTCTCAAGCTCTGTAGATGGATCGCAGAAGTAGAGCGTGAGGCTTGTGCAAAGATTGCAGACGAATGGGTGCTTGCTTATCCACACCCATCAAAAGCTATTGCTGAACAAATACGAAAAAGGGGAGAAGAATGACTAAAGAAGAAATCATAGAGATGGCGCACAAGTCAGGTCTTCATTTGGCAACTGATGTGAACTGGATGCCAATCATTGGGCTTGAGTATCTTGAGAAGTTTGCCAAACTGGTAGCAGAAAAAGAACGTGAGGAATGTGCAAAAATTGCTGACTCATACGCAGGTGGGTTGGAGCGAAATTACTCTGAAATCATTTCGGACAAAATCCGAGCAAGGGGAAATAATGAATAAATTTGGAATGGCAGAAGTAAAAGGCGAAGGTCAACCTGTATTTGGGGATGACTTTGTACCCAACCCAAACGCAGTAGAAACAACATGGATTGAGTTCAATTTACCTGTGGCGTTGGAAAATGAATGCAGAGCAATGATTGACGTTTGGCTAAAAGAAAAAGGGTGGCGTAAATGACAGATGAAGAAATACACAACATTTATTTGCACATGAGTGGCAAAGCAGAGGGGTTGGTTGAAGCGAATGGCACGGCTGACTTTCCTGTATTGTTTGCTAGAGCAATCCTTGAGTATGGAGGACTAACAAAAGATATGCAAAACATGGCCTCTAAAACCACCTATAAAGAACAACTAGAAACAAAAGATGAGCCTGTGGCATTGGTAGCAGAAGTTCACATAAGTCGCTATACAGTTGAATGGACAAATGGACCACTGCCAGAAAATACAAAGCTCTACACCACACCACAACGCAAGCCTTTGACGGATAAACATATTGACGAAATACCCTTTGCTTTATTTGAGCAAGACCAAAACGGAATTTCTGCAACAGAGGCATTACGAGAGTTTGCTAGAGCAATCGAAGCCGCTCACGGCATAAAGGAATAAGAATGACTAAAGATGAAATCATAAAAATGGCTAAACAGTCTGGTGGAAGATTTTCTCGAAACCCAGATAAATACGATGTTATGGAAATAACATATTGTGGTCTTGAAGCCTTTGCCAAAATGGTAGCAGAAAAAGAACGTGAGGCGTGTGCAGAATTGATACCTCCGCAATATTTTCATTTTCGTGATTGGATACGAGCAAGGGGAAAAGAATGAAAACAAAACATCCATCTTATTGTTGCCAAAAATGTGGTGAATTGATTGGTTGGATTGGTCGAGTTCTGCCGTTTCACAAATGCAAGGAGAAAAACATGAATTCATTACCAAGATATAACGAAAAAGCTGAGTTAGACACTAGGTTAAGAGTAGATCCAGTAACTGGTGATGTAGGGATAGGTACGCCACAACGCACATGGGTAAAACTGACTGATGAAGACATGAATAATGCCTTAGATTATTGGTCTGACAATTCACGAAGTTCATATGGTGGCGCTCATGCAGCAAATGGTGAATATGTAGACATGATTGAAACATGGCGGTACATAGAAGCCAAGCTGAAGGAGAAAAACAATGCCACTTAAACAACACCCAACAGACCACGACAAGATGGTCTATGAATCTCGCAAGTATGACTTGCCTGATAAAGGAGAAGAACACATGAAAAATTTAACTCAAAATGAATTGGTTGGAGGATTAACACTTGAACTTTTTGATGTTCTTATGAAATACGAAGACTCTATTTTGCTTGCCACAACAGTAGGTGTTTTAGAAATTTTAAAAAATGATTTACTTAAAAATGGATATAAACAAACTGTACAACTAATGGTAGAAAAAAAAGATAGGAATAAAGAATGAAAACCAAAGAAGAAATTCAAGATGAACTTATTGAGTTATATGGTGCAAACAAAGCGTTAGGAGAAGCATCAACTTTTTTGCATCAACAACAAGTAGAAAACATAAAAAAAATTTACGCTTTAAACCATATGTTGGGAGCAATGAAAGAAGGTGATAAAGATGAATCATGAAAAAACATTTGAAGCAATCAACAAACTCAAAGAAGTAGAGATTGAGTTGCATCGTTTGAAGAACGCCTTGGAAATGACTGATAGGGCTTTAGAAGCAAAGCGTGAATGGGTAGGACTGACTTCTGAAGACATGAAAGATGAAAGGACACACAACTTTGACTTTATTAACGGAGCAAGATGGGCAGAAGACAAGCTGAAGGATAAGAACACATGAAAGAAATTGATAAAGCAGTAGATTACCTTTACACCCACGGAATCAAGTACGCAGAAGCCAAAGCACACCGCGTTTATTTGGAAGAGTACCGTAAAAGTCAAAAGGCGATGCTTATGAAGGCAGCCATGTCCTCTGGAGTTGCTAAAACGGCTGCTAGTGCAGAAATAGAGGCATATGCTGACCCAGTCTATACCCAACTGCTAAGTGGGCTAGAAGGGGCTGTACAACGCGAAGAAGAGCTTAGATGGGGGTTGATATCAGCCCAAGCTAGAATTGAAGTGTGGAGGTCTACAGAGGCTTCTAATCGTGTTATGGATAAAGCAGTATCTTAAGGAGAAATATGAATGAGTTGGCTCTTTTCGCAGGCGCTGGTGGAGGAATACTTGGGGGACATTTGCTCGGATGGCGAACCGTCTGTGCAGTCGAATGGGAACCCTATCCAGCAAGCGTACTTGCAGCAAGACAAAATGACGGACTTCTCCCGCCTTTCCCGATTTGGGATGACGTTCAAACCTTTGACGGAAAGCCGTGGAGAGGAATTGTTGACGTTATATCGGGAGGCTTTCCATGTCAAGACATCTCAGTTGCTGGAAACGGAGATGGACTTGATGGAGAACGATCAGGAATGTGGCGAGAAATGGCAAGGATTATTGGCGAAATACGACCCAAATACACATTTGTGGAGAACAGTCCAATGCTCGTTACTAGAGGACTTGAACGAGTCCTTGCAGACCTTACCGCAATGGGGTATGACAGTAGGTGGGGAGTTATATCTGCTTCCGACATTGGTGCAAACCATAGACGCGAAAGAATCTGGATTTACTCATGTTTGGGGAACTCCAAAAGCTCAAGATTCAAGACACGCTTTGAGAGACAGAGGCAAAGGAAATCTTGGGGAACAAGTTTCGGGTCTGCACAATGGTGGCAAACTGAACCCAACGTGGACAGAGTGGCTGATGGGATGGCCTCTAGAGTGGACAGACTTAAAGCCATTGGAAACGGACAAGTCCCACTTTGTGCAGCAACAGCATGGAGAATCCTGAGTGAATAGCAAAATGAACGCAAAAGAAAGGACGTGGGTGGGCATGGTCAAAGAGCAACCATGCTCAGTCTGTGGTCAGCATGGCCCATCAGACGCCCACCACATCAAACAGGGACTGCACTGGACGGTAGTGGCTCTCTGCAAGTCGTGCCACCAAGGGAGCATGATGGGTTGGCATGGTCAGAAGAGGGCGTGGGCTATAGCTAAGATGGACGAACTCGACGCCCTGAACGAAACCATCAAAAACGTTGTCTCAACACTACAAAACCCCACAAATTAGTCAGGTATTAAAATAATTGTTGCAAGAGTCTAATTTTCAGTTAGAATTCTAATCACTGCACTACAGCAGGTTTAACAAAGGAGTTCCAAATGATCACAGAAGTTCAAGCAACCATCCAAGCAACTGCAACAGTTGAGTCCCTCAAGAATCCTATTGATTCATTCGCAGTTCTCGACCGCGAATACAAAGCTATCAAGAAAGCTTGGGAAAATTCTAAAGACTTGCTCCTCGTCAACTTCGGCCTCGGCGAGTTCCGTGGCGAGATGTATGGCCTTGAGATCAAGGCCACAACCGTCAAAGGTTCTATCGACATGGATGCATTGTGCGCCAAGTTCGGCATCACAGAAGCTGACTTAGAGTCTTTCCGCAAAGAGTCTACAACTCGCACAACTTTCAAGCCCACCATCTAAACCAAATGCCCCTTCGGGGGCTCAAAGGAGCAATCATGGAAGAAGTAATTGTAAAAGGCGAAAACGGAACACGCGTATCATTCGACAAATGGGATGATGAAAGAGCCGTATGGTTATACGTTTCACACAAACAGGGTTGCACAACTTGCGTCATCCCAAGGGACCAGGCTGAGTTGTTGTTAGAATCTTTGCAAAACATTTTGAAGAAAGAAACAGCATGAGAAAAGAATACATCTACACGCCAGCGGGCACAGACATCACAATCAGATGGAGGGCAAACGGTTGGGTGCCACCATCAGAGCAACCTGAGTACCAAGCCAAATGGAAATACTATCAAGAGCTGCCCATGCGCAAGTTAGATGATGCAGCCAAGAAAGAGTATGAAGCTGTCATGCGCAAGGCTAAAGTAGCGAGAATCGCATGACAGAAAAGAAAGAACTGAGTGGATTGGCTCGCCAACTCCTACAAAGCTCAGGCGCTCAAACATTCTTCACGCAGACAGAGTTTGATGAGGCGCTTGTGCTCGCACGAGCCGAGATCATGCAAGTCGCAATAGAGACGACAAGACAAGCCATCTTCATCGAGAGACAGGCTTGCGCAGACTTAGCAAGTGAGTGGAAACAGGAAGAACTTGCAGAAGCCATCCGTAACCGCATACCATCGCAAAGGATACAATGACATGGAAAAAGAAACTGACATCGAAATAAGATTTCGCGGAGTACCAATACTCACAGTTCTCTATATCATAGCCATATTGGTGATGTACCTAGACTTTGTATTTTGGAGAAGGTAAATGGCCACAAAGAAATTGGCAGAGCCAAATACTCACGCAATGACAAACGAAGTCAAAGACTGGATAGAACAAGCCATGAGTAGAATGAAGCACATGCAAGGAACAATAGATCGGCTCAAGAAAGAAAACGAAGAGCTGAAGTCATATAGAAAATGGGCGGAGCATAAAATACTAAGAAGCGACCAAGAGGAATAGATTGCAAAGAAAGATCATGGAAGCAGTTGCCATGAGTTTAGAGGAGCCGTAAAGAAGCTCCTCTTTTTTTATTTACACAAAAGAATTCATCAGATACACTACGCCAATACAAAGATACTATAGGTAGTAAACTAATCATAAAGTTCTACGTTATACTTTAGTATCAATAAACAATTTACAAATATTGGAGGTAGTATGGGAACAGCGAAGAAAGGGGCTGGGAGGCCCTTGGGAAGCCCGAATAAGGCGACTTCTGACGCAAGACAGGCCATAGCCACATTCGTGGATGGAAACGCTCATAGGCTCACTGGATGGCTCGATCAGGTAGCCAATGGAGTGCAGAAGTTGGATGAGGAGGGTGAGCCCACAGGGGAGTACATCACACCACCGAATCCAGCGAAGGCATTCGATTTGTTCCAATCGGTAGTGGAGTATCACATCCCCAAACTGGCAAGGACAGAACACACTGGATCAGATACTCAGCCTGTGGTGATCGAGCACAACATCAATGTGTTTGGCCAACTGCTAGAGAACATTAAGCTTGCAAGACAAGCCGAATGAGCCAGACGCTAGAGTTGGTTGACGAGGTCCTGATGGACCCCAAGACCCAAGCCGAGTTCACCAAGCTCAGCGCCATAGATCAGATCGTGTGGTTATGGCAGTATCAATGGCTGAGGGAGAAGGCGCATAAGCATCAGATTGAGCCATCAGGGGATTGGTGGAGCATATGGCTGATGCTCGCTGGCCGTGGAGCAGGGAAGACTAGGGCATCGGCTGAGACGTTGGCATCATGGGCATGGAACAATCCCAACACGAGATGGCTTGTATCGGCTCCGACTAGCGGTGACTTGAAGGGAACATGCTTTGAGGGTGACTCAGGACTCCTCAATGTAATCCCAGTTCAACTAGTAGAGAAATACAACTCAAGCCTTCATGAGATACATTTGATCAATGGATCGTTCATCAAGGGAATCCCAGCCTCCGAGCCCGAGCGCTTCAGGGGGCCACAGTTCCATGGGGGATGGCTAGATGAGTTGGCAGCATGGGAATACCTTCAGGAAGCGTGGGATCAGATACAGTTCGGTATGCGCTTGGGTAAGAAGACCAAGTTGATTTGCTCAACAACTCCTAAACCTAAAGACTTAATAGTTGAACTAGTAGGGCGCGAAGGGGATGATGTTGTCATCACGCGTGCATCCACATACGCTAACATCGACAACTTGGCGGAAAACTTCAAGAAGCAGATCATGTCCTATGAGGGGATGAAGCTAGGCCGACAGGAGATCTATGCGGAGCTGATCGACGCCGAGGAGGGTGGAATAGTCAAGAGGGATTGGTTCAGGCTATGGCCTGATGGTAAGGCTTTCCCTAAGCTTGAATACATCGTCCAAAGCTATGATTGCGCCACCTCAGATAAAACATACAACGATCCAACGGGATCAATCACATTGGCAGTATTCAAGCCCTTGGATGGGGGGATGTCTGTACTCATCTTGGATTGTTGGCAAGAACACTTACAGTATCCAGACTTGCGACCTAAAGTTCTCGAAGAGTATGAGGTCGTATATGGAGAAGGGAAAGACAGGAAGTTGGTTGACCTCGTCTTGGTTGAGGATAAGTCCGCAGGCATATCATTGATCCAAGACTTGCAAAGGGCGCACATACCAGTTCAGGCTTATAACCCTGGTCGCGCAGATAAGGTGCAAAGGCTATCCATTGTGGCGAACATCATCAAGGCTGGTCGCGTATGGATACCTGAGAGCAGTGTGAGGAAAGGATACGTAAGGGATTGGGCGGAGGGCATGGTGAGCCAGATCTGTTCATTTCCTGAGTCAGCGCATGATGAGTTCGTGGACTGCATCAGCCAAGGGTTGAGGTATTTAAGGGACGCGGGGTGGATCAGCATTGACGCGCCTCCAAGGGAGGAGATCACGCAAGAGGACATCACCGATGCGGAGATCTACAACGCACGTAGCAAGCAAAACCCCTACTCTCAGTAGGGAATACTAGTTGAACTGGGGGTGTGACATGACGATTGAGACTGAACTGATGGATTCGGGCAATGACTTCGGATACTTTGCCCAAACGGAGACAACGTACAAAAGGCTGATTCATATGGATGGGGTGAAGACCACCATATGTGAGAATCGGTTCGACATCACGGTGTTGCCTGAAGCGGACATAGGCGAGCAACTCGCGGTGCAGCAATTGAGGGATTGGATCAGATGGAGAAAGAAAAGGTCGGTGGACGAACTCAAGCCCTCGGTGGATAATTGAGTAATGAGTAAACCCAAACCCTCAATGGATCAGATGCGCCTTGCGTTAACCAAGGGGATGACCCGTGCTGAGCGTGAGGCGAACAAAGCTAAGTTCTTACATGGAAGCCATGAGAAGGGGGTCATGTACCATGGAACCAATGCTGACTTCAAAGACTTTAAGCCAAGCCAACGTGGGGCTCACTTTGTTTCGCCTGACCCAAGTTTTGTCAATAGTTATCTTGGCAATTACACAAACTACGGCGAATTGGAGCCCAAAGGTCAAAATATCATGCCAGTGCATGTGCAAGCCAAGTTGCCGTTTGATTATGACAACCCTGCGCATTTAGACAATCTTTACGATGAGTATGCAGCGATAAAAGGCAGGCCATTATCGAGTGGAGTCAAAGATGCCATATCACAAGGATATTGGGCTGAGCTAGAAAATCCTGATGTGATGAAGGCAATCAAAAACCTTGGCCATGATTCCATGTACGTGGCCGAACACAACGATAAAAATAAACTTGTCAAGAACTTGGCGTTGTTTCACCCAACACAGATTAAATCAGCCATTGGAAACCGTGGCACATATGACGTCAATGAACCAGACATTACCAAAGCCAAGGGTGGACAAGTCACTCACGCACATCATTTAGAAATAGAGGAGCGCCCCTTATGAATGAGTTAATCGGCAAGGGCAGACCCTTCTATTCAGCCTTGGACATGGGGGCTAAGGCTCTCAAGCGTAAGGTAGGAACTGGTTCCGAGTTCCTCAAAGAATTGATGGCGTTGCCTGGCGTCAAGCCCACTGAACTCAAAGAGCGTGGCCTTGAGTCGCTGATGAACGAGCCCAAGATGACGCACGAGCAGTTCCTTGGACATCTGTCACAAAAGTCAAATCCTAGAATAATTGACAAAACAATCATGCCCGTGACTGATAGTGAAATCATTGATGATTTAATCTATCAAGAGGCGCGTGAAGAAGCTCAATACTTGATGGGTCGTCGTGGAAGACGCAACGCTGACGAGTACGATGAGACCGTTGATGATATTGCACAAGACTTGGCAAACAACCAATGGAACAGATTTAGCCAGATAGCTGAAAGCATGAGGCGCAATGGTGAGATAGAAAAAGGCGCTGCACACGAAGAGTTGACTTTGCCTGGCGGTGAGAACTACCGAGAGATGCTTATCAAGTATCCAATGGGTAACTTTGAAGGTGTATCAAACCACTTCCATGGCGAGCCAAACATCCTAGCATCCATGCGTCTCAAAGACCGCACTGGGCCCAACGGTGAGAAGCTACTGCACCTTGAAGAGCTACAGTCAGACTGGCATCAACAAGGGCGTGAAAAAGGTTATCGCACAGAAGAAATTGAAAAGCGTCGAAAAGAATTATCGGATTTGGCGGCTCCTTACATTCAAAACAATAAAGCGATTCCAAAAGAAATTCATGATGAACTATTATCATTACCAAACAATTTTGCTCCACCAGACGCCCCATTTAAAAAGAACTGGGAAGAGATGGCCATTAAAAGATTGATGCACCACGCTGCAGAAAAGGGCTACCATGGCATCGTCATGACGCCTGGTGAAGAACAAAACAAACGATATAGTTTGGCAAAACATATACAAGATTTGCATTTATCAGGGTCAAACCTAGTTGCCTATGATAAAAATGGAAATGAAGTTATTAAACAAACAGGTGTTAGAGAAGAAGATTTACCTGAACTTGTTGGAAAAGAATTAGCGGAAAAGCTAATGCAACAAAAGCCACAAGGCACTTTACGTTCATTGACTGGTCAAGACATAGAAATAAAAGGCAAGCCAATGAAGGCTTTCTACAACAAGAAAGTCCCTAACATCTTTAACCAACTTGGAAAGAAGCATGGCGTTAAGATGGAGTTACATGGTCATACATTGCCTGGCGATCCAAGTGAGCGTGGAGACGCATCAGAACGACTAGGCGTAGCCCATGTTCCAATGGCTAATATGAACCCACAAGAACAAGCACAATTTAATGCCATGCTTGATAAGGCAAATGAAAAAAAGCTTCACCACTTTCCCATCACTGAGCCAATGCGCAAAGACATATTAACCAACGGACTTCCACTGTACAAAACAGGTGGCGTCGTACACAAAGCAACTGGAGGCAACGTGCAACCATCAATAGAGGAAATGCGCATGGCGCTCCAACGCAATAGACTCATGGTGCCCAAGGCTGAGATTCAGTCTATTGGCGCTAACGAGGCTCCTAACCTGTCAGACAAGATATATGTTGAGCCTGGCAGAGACGGCAACCCAAGCGTAGGTGGAGTAGACATGGACAAGATGACGCCTGGGATGCAATACGTTCAGCAGTCAGCGCCTCAGATGACGCCTCCAAATCAACAGCAACAACCTCAACAACCGCCACAGCAAGGCGGTCAAATGCCCCAAGGAGCTCCTCAGAGCAACATCTTGAGCATGACCCCCCAAGGACAGGCATTGAGCGCTCTAGGGCCACAGAATCAAACCATGCCCAACATGGCTAAAGGCGGATCAGCAAAGAAGCCTACCGTGGCAGAAATGAAAGAGGCAATCTTCCAAAAGGCACAAGAAGGACTGATGAGGCCATCTGAAGTATTAGGAAAGCACGAAGGAAAGTATTTGCACATCACAGAAGCTGACCGCGCAAAGGTAGAAAAGCGCAAACATGGCATGCGTGGTGGCGTAGGTTTTTCACAAATTGGATTGGAAGATCCTGACTATGCTGGCCGTGTTTGGGGTGTAGGCAAGTCGGGAACCGCAATCAAATTATTGAACCGTGAAAAGCGCGGACTGTCTCCCGAAGATAAAGCAATATGGTCTACCTTTATTGGTACACCTGAAATGCACACGTCCAACCAATTGGTCTTTAATAGGATGTGGAACAAATTTCAAGAGGCTAGGAAAAATGGTCTGTTGAGCCCAGAGCAAGAAGCCATGATGCTAGACATGATGCGCTCAGCAATGACCAAGGGCACAGAAAAGTCTCCTTCCAAGCCTGTATTTGATTCTGACGTATCATTTGATAACACGCACCATTTGTTTGACACGTTTGAGCGTCGTCGCATACTGGCTGATTTAATGGCTGGCAAAAAGATTGGCGGAAAGAAAGCGCAGATCTTTGATGCATCCAAAATGATCGAAGACACAACTGACCCAAGACTACTGCACGCTCCAAGCATGTCAGTTGGTCCTCACGTCTTTTCTTTCAGTGGAGAGACGTCATATGAGCCTGAGCTAAACAAAGCCTTCCCATTCATGTTGCATGGAGAGACTAGCCCAGAGGCGTTCAGACAAATACCGTTTGAGATGGCTGCGCCCGACTTTGTAAAAGAAATTCAAGAAACAAAAGGAAGAGCGCCTGGGTACATGGACATTGTCCGTAGAATACCTAGACAACAACTTACAGAAAAGTATTTGACTGCATTGCAGAAAAAGGGATACAAAAAAGGTGGCAAGGCAAGCCAAGACACCATGACCCTTGAACTCATGAAAAAACCTAAAAAGGCTAAGAAATGAACGACGAAATGAACATTGAAGAGCAAGACGATGGCTCAGCCATTGTTGATTTGCCTGAAATAGAAACAGAAGAACAGCCTGACGGTTCAGCAATTGTCACCATGCCTGACAGTGGGCCTGAAGAAAATCCTGACTTCTACAGCAACATGGCTGAGACTTATGATAGCCATGAACTATCAGGTCTTATTCAGCGATACATGGACTTGATCAAGAGCGACAAAGAAGCTCGTGAGTTAAGGGACAAGCAATACGAAGAAGGATTAAAGCGCACAGGCATGGGCAATGATGCCCCTGGTGGCGCAACCTTCATGGGCGCATCCAAAGTAGTTCACCCAGCCATGGCAGAAGGCTGTGTAGACTTCGCTGCTCGTGCAATCAAAGAGATGTTCCCACCTGATGGCCCAGTCAGAACAAAGATTTTGGGCAAGATGGATGAAATCAAGTCACAAAAAGCTGAGCGCAAGCGTGACTATTTGAACTGGCAGATCACCGAGCAGATCGAAGAGTTCAGAGACGAGCAAGAACAGTTGCTGACTCAGTTGCCTTTGGGTGGATCACAATACTTTAAGATGTGGTTTGATGAAGAGAAAAAGCGCCCATGCGTGGAGTTTTTGCCAATTGACCGCGTGATACTGCCGTTTGCTGCCACCAACTTCTACACCGCACAAAGAGCAGCGGAACTACACGAAATCACCGAGTATGAGTTTCAAAGACGCATCAGAAGTGGCATGTATCGTGACATCAACTATGTTAAGGCTACGGAAAGCATTGATATCGGCAAGGTAGAGCAAGCCAACAATAAGATTGAGGGCAAGCAGTTTGAGAAAAACCAAGACGGTATCCGCAACGTCTACCACGTTTACACGTTCTTAGAATTACAAGAAGACAAGTATTCCAAGGGCAAGTCAGCTCCATATATTCTCATGATTGATGAGATTGACAATGAAGTGGTGGGCTTGTACAGAAACTGGGAAGAACAAGATGAAACAATGACCAAGTTGGATTGGATCGTTGAATTCAAGTTCATTCCATGGAGGGGTGCATATGCAATCGGATTGCCTCACCTTATTGGCGGTCTTAGTGCTGCTCTTACTGGTAGCTTGCGTGCATTGTTGGATAGCGCTCACATCAATAATGCAGCCACCATGCTCAAGCTCAAAGGAGCAAAGATCAGTGGACAAAGTCAACAAGTAGACGTCACACAAATTGTTGAGATTGAGGGAGCGCCTGGGGTTCAGGACATCAGGCAAATAGCTATGCCTATGCCGTTTAATCCCCCATCCGCAGTGTTGTTTGAGCTCCTTGGCTGGTTAGATACCGCAACAAAGGGAGTCGTGAGCACGTCAGAAGAAAAAATCGCTGACGTTAACGCTCAGGCGCCTGTCGGTACAACTCAGGCTTTGATTGAGCAAGGTGCAGCGGTATTTTCTGCTATTCACGCTAGGCTGCATGAATCTCAGGCGCGCGTCCTCAAAATCCTATGCCGACTCAACCGTTGGCACTTTGACGAGATGCGCAAGTCAGAGGTAGTGGCTGACTTGGATATTGAAAGAGAAGACTTCTCGCGCAACACGGATGTTGTGCCAGTCTCTGATCCCCACATCTTTTCTGAGACACAACGCATGGCGCAAAACCAAGCGGTGTTAGCTTTGGCAGAAAAACATCCTGACCAGTTCAATATGAATATGGTTCTGTCTAGATTCTTGAAGCAATTGAAGATACCCAACATCAATGAGTTGATGAAGGACGTGCCTTCTCCTGAGCAACGCACATCTGCGGATGAGAACGCTGCCATGCTCTTAGGCCAACCCGCCTATGCGTACATGCAACAAGATCACATAGCGCACATTCAAGATCATTTGCAATTTGGATTGAACCCATTCTTTGGCCAATCCCCATTTGCAGATCCCAACTTTGTCAATAACTTGATTGAGCACATCAAGCAACATATGACATTGTGGTACTTGAACAGAAGTAATGCTTATGTAGCACAATCACAAGGTGGCAAGCCTGTAGACAACTACGATGATCCAAGTTTGACTGCGCACATCGACAAGCTGTACACAGTAGTTGGTGCGCACGTAGAAATGGATACGCAAGACGTCTTCCAAGCGTTTGTTCCACAATTTCAAAAGCTCATTGGTATTGCTACACAACGTCAACAAGCATCACAAGGTCAGTTGCCACCTGCTGAGCAAGTGGTCAAAGACACAAGCATGGCTGAGACACAGCGCAAGACCCAAGCCGACCAAGCCAAGTCACAGTATGATCAAGCCAAGTTGCAAGCAGATATGCAAAAGGCAACAATGGACAACCAAACAAAGATTGCAATTGAGAATGCTAAGCTGACTCATGAGACAATCCAAAACATTGCACAGGCACAACCGCCTGCTATGCAACCCATGGCGCAAGCGCCACAACCACAGGCGCCCGCGCCACAACCTCAAGGAGCCCCAAATGGCAACATCTGATCAAGAACAAAAGAGCATCAACGTCCCCCAACACAAGCGTTTGGCCCAAGGCGCACCCGTGAATGGACAAAGCATGAAGGATACAGGCAAGAAGCCCGTGTCTCCTCTTAGCAAAAACAAATGATTGAACAACTGATCCACGTGGTCAAACTTAGGCAATCCGAGTTAGCGTTTTCCCTTGCCTCTGGTAACGCGGTAACTTGGGAAGCCTATCAGCGTATGGTAGGTGAATACCAAGGTTTACAATTTACCCTGAATTCAATCGACCGTATGTTAGAAGAAGCTGAAGGTAAAGAATAAGTCGCACTCCGCGACTGAGGCCGCGCTGAAAAGCGCTTTGATGATGCACCTGAAACTATGGTGTTTAAGGAGAGAGTAGTGAGTGAAAAAGAGAAAATCCCTACGATTGAGGGAAATGCGGGCGTGCCTGACCCAGTTGAACTAGTATGGGCATTCCCTGATGTAGACCCTGGACAACGTCCATATGGTGGTCGTGTAATCGTTCAATTACGCCGTATTAAAAAACGCGCAGGACGAATCATCATCGTTGATGAAACCAAAGAAAACGAGAAGTGGAACAACATGATCGGTAAGGTCGTGGCCATAGGTCCGCTTGCGTTTAAGAACAGAGACACCATGCAACCATGGCCAGAAGGCTCATGGGCTGAGATTGGTGACTTTGTAAGGGTTCCAAAATGGGGTGGAGACAGGTGGGAAAGACCAGTTCCTGGTGAAGAAGCCGACACCGAACCCGTTTTGTTTATGACTATCAACGACCACGAACTGATAGCTAAGGTCACAGATGACCCACTGTCGTTTAAAACATACGTTTAAGGGGTAAATATTTATGGCAACCGAGCAAAAAACACCTGAATTGAAGATTGAAGAGTCACAAGACGGCTCTGCAATCGTTGAATTGGATGAAAGTTTGTTAAAAAACGATGATGATGGCGATAATTCTTCACAACTAGAAAAATTTGATCAAAATATTGACCAAAAACAAGCTGATGACGAAGATGCAGACCATCCTGATGACACGGACGAGCTTAGAGACGCTAAAAGAAGCCGTCGCAGAGCAAAACGTGACCTAGTCAAGAAGACAAACTACGAAAAAGACCTACGTTTACAGCAATTACAGCGTGAAAATGAAGAATTTAAGCGCCGTTTGTCTGATGTAGAGAATAGAACACGTCAAACTGACGTTTTGCGCATTGACAAAAACATTGAGGATACCCAAGTTCGCTTGGAGTACGCCAAAATGAAGATGGCTGAAGCTGTTAGCTCTAATGATGGCCAAGCCATGGTGGAGGCTCAAGACCTTTTGGACGAAGCCAAGGCTAATTTGGCTCAATTGGCGCAAATTAAAAAACAAGTAGCACAAGCACCACGCCCTGAAATCAACAATATCAAACTGCCTGAGCCTGAAGTACAGCGCAACGCTGCACAATGGATCAACAAAAACAGTTGGTACAAGATTGATGGTACGGACAGAGACAGTCGCATCACTTTAAAGGCGTCTGAAATGCTTGTTGAAGAGGGCTGGGACCCAAAAGATCCTGACTATTGGGACGAGCTCGATAGCCGTTTGCAAAAGTCTCTACCTCATCGTTATAATGATTCTGCAGACAGTAATTCCACTGTTAGAAAACCAAGGAATGTTGTGGGTAGTTCAGGACGAGAGGCTTCAGCAGCTTATGGGGGTACTAACCGTACCCAGTTCTTGCTTACTCCAGAAAGAGTAAAAGCAATGAAAGAAGCTGGCGCATGGGACAACCCTGTTCGCAAAGCAAAGATGATCGAAAACTTTGTGAAGTTTGACCGTCAGAATAAAACTTACTAACTAATACTTGGAGAATAATATGGAATCACGTCTTAAAAAATCTTTGAATGCTACAGGTCGTAATGACCGTGAAAACGGGGAAGCGAGTCATGGAGCACCAGAAGAAAAGTTCATTTCTACACAGGAACGTCGCAAGATGTGGAGTGAGGAGTGGACGCAATCAGCACTGCCAAAGTTACCCAACATGGATGGGTGGCACCTTTGCTGGCTTTCAACTACCAATAGCTATGACAGCATTGATAAGAGGATTCGTCTAGGGTACGTCCCCGTTAAGTCGGAAGAGTTACCAGGCTATGAAGATTATCGAGTGAAGTCAGGTGAGCACGTTGGTTATATCTCGTGCAACGAAATGTTGCTATTTAAATTGCCAATGGACATTTTCCAAGAAATTATGACTTATCAACATCATGACAAGCCCCGTGAAGAGGCTGACAAGATTAGAGTCCAAATTGAAAGTCTCCAAGGACAACGCGATAGTAATGGCCGTTCACTGGTTAACGTTGAGGGTGAAGGTATTGGCGGAATTGAACAGCAACCAAGCAAAACACCCGTATTTTCGGGTTAACCTAAAGGAGTTTGACTATGTCAGCAACTAATGCTCCGTTTGGCTTGCGCCCTGCGTTCCA
>Ga0208257_1000018_pt1 | contig 62859 bp, 86 predicted proteins | sample CryBogCBH10Sep07_FD_184610 | JGI IMG/M metagenome (GOLD analysis project Ga0208257, IMG submission 184610) | Freshwater microbial communities from Crystal Bog, Wisconsin, USA - CBH10Sep07 (SPAdes) | ecosystem: Environmental > Aquatic > Freshwater > Lake | place: Crystal Bog, Wisconsin, USA... | reverse complement strand
GTATATCACTGCGTGTAATTTTTCTATTAATTTTTTTTCGCAGAAAAAATAAAGCCTGTCTTTTTAAATTGACAGGCTGTTGGTATATTGTTGTTTGTTGGAATTCTTCCCATAAGTTTGTAACTTGGAGCCATTGTGAATCACGCATCTTAGTCCCCTCATGCTAGTGCTCCCATTTTAGCAAACCTAATTAAGGTTTTTTTAACTTGGGAGAAATTTTGATCTTCGTATTTTATACCAATACCGCCAGCCATTTGCCAAGCAGCTATATTTTTACCATAATCATCAACAAGAATGTTTGAAACGCCACGTTCATTTGTTGCAAACTGTGCTTTATTGTGTGTTAATTCAATTCCACTTGGCAACATATCGCTAAAATGCATGCTAATCCAAGCACGTTTGCCACTTTCGCTACGAGTATCGCCAGCAAGTGGAGTTGAACAAATGTAATATTCACCAAATGTTTCTTTGACAGTGCGAACAAGTTCCCTTGCATGAGGAAGTAAGGGAAGGTCTATCCAAAATGTAGGATGATCTCGCACAAGTTGTAGCTTTGCTTCTGGATTATCAATATCTTTATAATGGTCTTTTCCGTCAAGTCTAGCCCACTCGCCAAAAAAATCAGCAAGTACGCCATCCATATCCAAATAGACCTTGAATTCAGTCTTTACGACTTCATCTATACGCATGAAATTATTTATCCGTAATTTTGTCATATTTTATTATAACATAGTTGAATACAAAGTCAAGTTTAATTTATCACAGGTAATTTTTTATATTCTGCGTTATTTTCGATGTTTTTATAATATGTTTTTACAGAATTTAGTAGAGATTCTGCTCTACTTGTAAATCTCCAAATCGGCCAGTTATATTTTACAGCTTCTTCATATAACTCAAGTTGTCGCTCGACACGAGTAATAAAATTATATTCTGGATCATCTTCTCTTATCCAAAATCTTTTGTTTGAAATATTATCAAGTTCTAAAAATTTAATTTTATATTCATCTATCATGTGAGCAAGCGGACTATTTTCTAGGAAAACAAGTGGCGAACCAAGTTCTAAACCATTGATGACACCGTTAGCAACATACTTTTGCCATCTTTGTAACATATTAAGTGTATCATTATGATCCTCAATGGTTTCTGTAACATAACCAGGAAACATTAAGAAAGTTGTTTTAAGTTTATTTTTATGAAATTGTTCTAATTGATATTCAATATCATCATTAGAAAAATTTTTACCCATTGCCTTGCGAACGCGATCACTGCCTGTTTCAATTCCAACAAAAAAAGTATCACCACCAGCTTTGGCAATCATTTCAAAGTGTTCAGGCTGCACACTACGTCGATCTCTAAAAATAAATTGTCCGCTCCAACTAATTTTATCAGTAAAATTATGATTGGCAAGCACATTACACATTTCTGAAAATGCTTTTAGACTGCCATTTACTAAACTATCAGTAAAATAAAAATCAGTTACGCCATGTGTTTCGTAATGTTTTATAATTTCGCTTGCAATATGCTTTCCGCTACGAAATCTATATTTTGGCCAATAAGCTACAACATCACAGTATGTACAGCTACGGACACAACCACGACTGCCTTCTATATAAACACTCTTTTTATTATTCAAATAATCATATTCATCAAGATTTAAAAATTTGTAACTGAGTATAGGCAAAGAGTCAAGATTAGAAATTTGTTTGAAATTGCTGTTATTAATTCCACTGCCATTGCCATGCTGCAAATATTGCAGCACTGACTCTTCGCATTCGCCACGAATATAATCATCTATTAAATTTCTGCTTTTAAAATTATCAACAACTATACTATTTGAATTTTTTAGAGAAATAAAAGCACCGCTTCCACCCACTAATATTTTATAATTACGATTTGGTGCTATTTTTTCTAATAATTTTTCAGCAAAAATATGATTACTGATGCCAAAAATACTAAGCATAATATAATCATAAGAATTAAGATTATAATCATTTATAAATTGTACAATAAATTGGTCAATAAATTTTGATTCTGCAAGCGTTTCTTCACGATATGAATCCCATATGTCATCAAAATTAAAGTAATCAACTCCGTGTGTTTTACAATGATTGAAAAATTTTATATTTAAATCTGCTACTGTAACATTATGACCAGCATTTTCACATACAGTTCCTAAGATAGATACACCCAACGGCGGTCTATGTGGTTCTATTCTTGGAATTGATAAAACTAAAATATTAGTCATGCGTTTTAATTATCTTTCTAATCTCTGCAATTTTATCTATGCCTGTTTCATAGTGAAAAGATTCTGTATAATTACTAAAATACGCTAAATTAGAATTGTATTGCTTTTTATATTTTTTATTAATCAAAAAATTATAAATTGGCATAGAGTATTCAAAAATGAAACACCCATTAAATGACATTATTCCATTGCTACAATACTTACTATAATTTTTAATACTTTCTTGTGGTTCATATATTAATTGGTTTGGTGTCCAATTGGTTTCATATTCTAATGTATGAATTAAATGATCAATTGAAACATCATCAAATGCCAAATCAACTAACTTTAATTTCATCTCGCCGCTATTACTAACATCCCATATGCCACCATCACCAAAGCATTTATTATAAAATTCTAATTTTAATTGATTATCTTGTTTTGTTACAACATCATATTCTAAAATTATATGGGTTTGATTGCAAAGATAATCATCTAACACAATTCCATTATTGTATATTTTTAATTGTGGCCAACGATTATTGCAATACGTTGCTTGTAACATAATATTAATTTTCATATCATATACTACCACTTGTTATGTGGATAAGTCAAGCCTTAATTATGATAGTTGCTTTACGCTCCAACCTGTGAAACCTGAACTATTCGCCAGCGGTGTGAAATGGCGCAGCGCATCTTGATACGAATTAAATTCTAATTCTTCGGATATCTGCGTCCCATTTTGAACAAATAAAGCATAAGTTCCACGACCACCTGGATTTGCAACGTTAGGTCTAGATGCTGGCGCAGGTTCAGCAGCAGGTTGATTTACAATAGCCTCGCCTGGACCCATGTAGAACAATTCTTGTTCTTGGGTATCTGGATCAACTCTAAACAATACAACACCACGAACACCGCCAAATGTTCCGCCCCAGCGAAGTTGACTGTTATTTCTTACCAAATTATTACTATATATTTTTGCTTGACTTGGACTACTTGTAGAAAAGTTAGTAAGTTCGTTGCCGTTAGATGTATATTTCAAGATATATCTAACTTGTCTGCCCTCATCATCGCTATCTGGTGCGGCTTGTGCCTGTGCTTGTGCTTGTGGTGGTGTTGGCGCACGATCTTCACCACGAGACGTAATGCGCATCATTTCATCACGCATATATTGTAGCGAATACTCGTCTAGCACTCTCACAGCAAAACGTTCTATTGGTAATTTACTTAAACCCCAATGTTTTTCTGCAACAGGAACAGCGGTTTTTGTTATTTCACTACTATACGTATTGTATAAATCAACAGCAGGTATATAAACCAGTGTTACACTATCCTTTTCAGTTTGGTGTGTAGAATAATATTGCACACGAACCATACTGTAACCAGGATAACGTAGGTTTGTATCACCCAATGGTATCTGACGAGTGTTAGCAAACTTCACACCAAGTTCAATCATTTCATATGGGTTTGTTCCCTTGATCTTTACAACTTGATCACCGTTTTCATCTTCTAGGAAACCATCAACTGGACCAGACCCAAGTGGTGCAACAGGCTTACGACGCTCTTGGGCAGTGCGTAATTCTTTAACAAGTTGTTCTTTGTCAATAGCGCCAGCAGTATACTTGGCGAATAGCTGCATAGTATTGTCTTTTTCACCTATACCAGCACTTACAAACTTATACAGTTTCTTTTGATATTCTCTGCTTGCATCTTCTGGATCAGCCGCTGCTGCCATAACACGAACATAACGCAACATGGTCTTGCGGATTTCTTCATATTGCTCAAAGTAATTGCCACCAGCACTGCGGAACTCAATATAATTTGGCTTGATGTTTACGCTAACATAGCGGTCGCCACGAGGAACCAACAGTTTGTTGATTTCTTGTTTAGCAATATCTTGCAATCCACCACGCATCTTGTCAAGGATTGCTGGCACATTCTTTCGGGCTGCTCTGCCACGCACTTCACGTTTGGCTTGGTCAAAACTACTCTTGGTCCAACGTGAGCCAGCACGACCAAATGCTTTTAATACATATTCATCGCCAAGCAACATGATTACTTTAAGATGGTCAATGTTTTCCATTGTTTGTAGTGGAATAGACACGCCAATATGGAAACCAGTTGTGCGGTTAGTATAATAATCATTGCTCTTTGCCCAACTGAATACATTCTCTAACGCAGCCAAACCATCTTCTAGGTTCATAGGTGGTGATACAAGTTCAATGCCACCGTCGCCATCGTTGCTTGGGCTATCTAGCGAACTATCTGGTTCAAATATCCAAGTGGTTTCATCACGATCTGCTCCATGATAACCACTGCTTGCTCGTGCCTTATAACCAGTATTGCGTCTAAAATCATCAACAACATCGCCAATATCTGTTGTTGGTTCTTCTCTACTGCTGCTAAATGTATAATATGGCCAAGATAGCGATTCACGAGTATTGCGATTTACCCAACGCATAAAGTCATACATATCATCAATGCCATTGCGACTTATGAATCTACCCCAAGTATATTCTTCGTTGTTTTCTATCCAAGCGGTGCGAACATTATCTTTGGCATCATCAAGTTCTCGCTCACTTGCTTCGCCCATAGGCGTATCGCCTAATTCTTCTTGAACTGCGTCATTGTAATCATCAGTGCCTTCAAATTCATTATCATAGGTTTCATACTGATATTCACTAAATGCTTCATATAACGCATCTAACGCACTTTCGACATCACGGCGAGTATTGTAATTGCCACTAAAGAAGTTCATAACATCACGCTGACGATCACGATAGGATGCACTGCTTGGAAACTCTTCGTTGGCATCCATATCCTCTTCTTCTTCCTCTTCGCCTTCTTCGCCGCCAAGACCAGGAATATACATTTCAGTTTCAAAACCAACTTTCATACTCTTGGCAAATGGTGTATCGGCAAATTTTTCAAGAGATGTAGGACTCATATTGATTTCATTTAGGATACTTTCTTCAATACTTTCGCTGCGTGGAGCAAGTTGAACTTCATAACTCTCATCACCAAGATGTTCATTTGACCAAGATTCAGCATAGCGTTCAGCACCACGAGGTGATGCTGCACGGAACTCGTGGACTACGCCACCTCTGGCAATGATTTGGTATTTTACACCTTCGGTTGCAGTAATGTTAGAAGATGTTGCTGTTGCGTTTGCTGGAATAGCATTGCCCGTAATATCATAACCACGATCAATTTCTGCTTGTGTATATTGGCGAGGTTGTTCTGGTTGTGGGCTTGGTTGAGGAATTAGTTGACCTTGCGTATCCCATAGATTATTGTTGTTTGGTGATCTTATAGCAATACTTGCTAATGGTAGACTACGTTCTTGCGCAAATCTTTGGGCTGCTTGCGTTGCTGCGTAAAAACTTTGTGCTTGTGTTGTTAATAATTCTGTGCCATCGCTACGGTTTACAACAACATAGGTTGCTGCACCACCACTGGGCAATTGTAATGCTTGTGTACCCGCACCAGGTATTGGTCTATTTGTATCATCACTTGCAAGGGATAAAAACCAATCACTATCACGATAACCATATTCACGTGCCATACGTGTAGCAATATCACGTGCTTGCTCATTATCTGGCGCACGAAACTGTGATACAGCCTGTTGTGTGTTTGCTCTGCGGATAACATACATTGGTTGTATGGATGGTGTTGATGGGGATACAGTGTTGTGTATTGGCTCACGTGTTAGAATATCACTTACTTCACCGTCACGAGTATCTTTTAACGCTACTAGGTCAAATGAACGACCACTTGCTCGCACTTTACGTGTGGCAATATCATATACATCACTATAAGTTAGTCTTGGTGATACTACGAATGATTCTAATTCTTCGCCAGTTACACGACTAATAATTTGGAATGTAATGCCAGCCATACCTGTATAATCAACATACGGTGTATCATCGCCCTGTTGTTTAGCATACGGATCATTTGGTTTTTCTGCTTTTGCTTTCTTTGCAAAATCACGCTTGCTTTGCGCTGTTTTAACAAAACTTATAAGTGCAGAACGAGGCATATTACCTGTTGCAAATTGTGTGAAATACTTGATAGTATCAGTTTCATCTTTCTTATCAGCAGTAAGTAGCTTTGAAAATTTCTTTTGATACTCTTTGCGTTCTGCTTCTGGGTCAAGAGCAATGTTCATTGCATATACAACACGAAGCAGCGTATTCACTACTTCATCAGTATCCATATCAAGCCAGTTGCCGCCTGGAGAACGGAACTCTACACGATTATCTTTTGTATTGATACTTGTAAACTTGTTAGTATAACCGCTATGAATAAGTTTGGATGCTACTAGGTTTAAATTCTGACGCATCGCATCAACGGCTTTATTAGCCTTTTCTGGATTTTGTTTAATGAATGAAGCAATCTGTTCAAATGCACTGCGAGCATAAGAGTTGCCAAGACGACCAAACTTTTCAAGAATATACTTGTCGCCTAAAAATAACGCAAGTTTAACATAATCAAGTTTATCTAACTTATAACCTAGTATAGAGATGTTCATATGCAGACCAGTTTTATCATTGGTATAAGCATTGCCATCTTTTGCCCACGCCTTGACCTTATTGATTTGGTCAATCATTGTTGGAATATCTAGCGGTGGTGATACAAACTCTAAACCTTCGCCACCTTTACCACGAGTGGGTTGTAAGCTGCTATCTGGTTCAATAACATAAGCATCATTTGGCTTTGTAATACCGTGATAAGAGCCGCTCTTGATAGTCTTCATACCAACAGCACGGCGGAAATCACCTACATCAACAGTAGAGCGAGTTCTGCGGTCATAATAATCAGGTTCAGTCCAAACTGGCCAAGATAGCCCAAGACTGCTATCACTTGCCAAATTACTCATATATTGACCACCATAGTTGTCTTCTAAAAATTGTTCAAGATAATCATCTATGTTATCATCATCTTCAAGATTATCTACCCAAGTTTGGAAATATCGTGATTTAAACTCTTCATATGGATCAATCGTATCAATTTCTTTAAATAACTCTGCTTGATTAGCATAATCACGACCATAGCGTTGGTCAATAAAATCTTGAATACGGGCGCTAGTATAATTATCCCATAGCGGACCTTCAATATAATCACTCCACGCTTCACGCATCAAATCAATCGCACGGTTTACATCACGGCGACTATTGTGATCACCATTAAAGAACTGCATAACATCTTGTGCTAGTGCGTTGAAACTTGCGGTAGAGATACGCTCATCTTGGTCATAGTCTGGTTCGGATTCAAAGTCCTCATATGGATCATAATCATCATCTTCCTCTTCTTCAAGATTAGTGACGATAAGTTCAAATTCAAGACCTGCCTTGGCATTGGGAATCTTTGCCACTGCCGCACGAAGGGCTGACGGACTCATATTCACTTCATTTAGGATTTCTTCAAGTATCAGGTCTTTGTCGCTCATTTATATATTTACCGTTTTTAAAGTTTGCGTTGTTTATTCAGATACTGTACTTTTGCGCCATTTTCATCTGGTTCAACCTCACGGTCCCACGGAAATGTAGCTACTTGACGGTCAGGATAATCATTGCCGCCACCAACAGTTCCTATGATAGAACCAGCGTGTTCATTTTGTTGCGGTCCAAATTTCTTTATAAACTTTGCTTTGTCTTTTGGCATTTCGTAGTCTAATGAAATTTGGTTATCAATTCTGCCTCGCTCATCAACTATTATATCAACTGCAATATGCTTAAATCCAAGTGCAGTTTGTGCATATACACGATACATCTTTTTAAGGTCAGGCAAGAAACCTTGAACAAAAAACGAAACGGTTGCTTTTGCAAAACGCACATATCCAAGTTTAAATGCTTCTTCATATCCATCAATGTCTTTACTATAAAGCCATCCCAGATGTTCTTCCTTCGTAACATATTCAACTTTGCGATTAGGCAAAATCCAACCGTGTGTTTCATTTGGATCAAGTGCTTCTTCAACACTTTCTTTTTTAGCACTATCGGCACGAATATTAGCAATTGCTCGTTGTGCATCATTGTCGCTTTTAAGTGGCTGTTGTGCTTCTGCATCCCACTTCTTGTGCAAGAATGTCAGCAAACCTTTTACATCATTGGCACCGATTTTGCGCATTGCTGCAATAATTTTAGTTGCTGCTTCATAGCCACTGTTGCCTGGTTTGCGAGCATTGGTAATTTCATTACGTAACCCAAGGTCATCAGCAAACTGACCACCGCTCCAATAGGTTAAACTATAACGCAGTTTATTTGCTTCTTTGGATAACTCACTGCGTTTCTTCTTAAAGATAAGTTCTAACCAAGGAGCAAGATATTTCTTACCATTAAAGGTGCTTATATAACCAGTCTTCTTTTGACCACGAATTAAATCTTGGGCTTTGCTTACTGGTATTGCTCGCTTGGTGTCCTGTAATTTCCACGCATTTTCATCACTGTAAAGATAGGTTGGTAATCCACGCTTCTTTGCTACAATCATCAACTGGCGAGTAGTTGGACTTGCAAACTCACCTGCTTCTTTAAGTAAGATATGAACTGCTGTAATCGCATCTGCTGGTATAGTTGGCTCACGTGAGAATACACGGTCTTCGCTTTCGCTGTGCTTTTGCTTATCAAATCCTGCCCAATAGTCAATTGCTTTAACTGGATAGCGACGATTGAACCAATTGCCATCAAGGTTGAACATAACAGCAGTGCCGCCAGTAAACTCGTGATATCCACCTACTTTGCTGCGTGTTGTGGATAAGAAATAGTTATAACCACGTGGTGCATATTGGTCTTCTACACTACCAGTAGAAATGCTCAACATAAACTCATTGTTTTTAAGAATGTTTAATGCTGCACCCACACTGCCTGTATAATGGAACAACACTGGTGATGCTGCTTCGTCAAGTTGTGATTCTGATACTAATTCATTCTTTGTGATAGATTTCATAATCGGAAGATAGCGTGGTTGAACCTTCACCATATCTTCACGATGTATGTCAAGATGACCTTTGCGAATAAGTTCTGCGTGATACATAAAATCACCAAAACCATCGTCTTCGTGTGGAATATGTTCATTAGCATAATCTTCGAGACGTTGTGCTATTGCTAACATATTGCTATTTGGTTCAATAGTTTCATCTAAATCTTTACGATGACTACGCTTGTAATATGAACACCAACCATTTGCCGCAATCTTGCCACTAACAGCCGAACAACCATGCGGAGGACGCCACATAGTGCAGTAATCACAACGCTGACCATTGCGAGGCATTGCCTGATACTTGGCTTCGGCTTTGGTTGATTTTTCTGCGGCTTCATCTAAATTTTCATTTGCCAAGTCAGGAGCAACCATATAACTGTTCTTAGAACCTGGCGGAAACTCAAAACGATTAGCACCTTGATCACGGGCAGCAGCACGAGCCTTCTTAAACTGCAGAGTCCACCAACGACGATTAGTATAATCCTTATTACCCATATAGGCTTTTGGATCAGTAATGCGCAACTCTGCCCATTGGTCAGGAGTTAGGTCTTCATCTAATTCATATTTTGGCAAACCATATAAATCAAGGTCTGTGCCGTGGGCAGAGCCGTAATAGGTATCATCCTTATTGGGTTCATATGGTTTGCGACCACGTTTGACTAGTTTAGGATTATCACCCCAATCGCCACCAATGCCTGGTGCTTCGGTAACGATACCCATTGCCTTCAACATAGCACGAGCAACTACACGGTCTTTTTCTTTTTCTACTTCTGGCAACTGTGCATAAGTTTGTTGGGCAAGAGCATAACGCTTCTTTTTCTTATCGGGAATGGTTGGCGTATCTAGCTGCAACTTGCCCATATAATCAGCCATAGCAGTTTTATTCCAACCATCGTGGATAGCGTTGGCAATGGCTTCTACATCTGTAATGCCACTATCAATCATACGCTTTGCAGCAGTGGCACTTTCAATATTTGCCAACCAACCAAAGTTATTGTTAGGTGTAGATAACCCATAATGATAAGCGTCATCAAGTGCTTTATCACTTATGTGAGCAAGTTGTTCTACTGATAAACTTTCAGTGATGATACTTTCTTCAACACTTTCACCAAGTCCCATACCAATGCGAACTGCTTGCATAAGTGTCTTGCCATCTACTGTGATATTTGGTGGCACACGTGTAGCACGTTCAAATGCTTCTGGATCGCCGCTTTTGGCTGCTTCACGTGCATTTGTCGCGGAGGTTAATCGTGGGCTTTCCATAAAAGAAAGCGGCTCAAAATGATAGAAACCATGTGTTACTTGCTTGCCGTTGTATTGTTCCAATACTGGTCGCATACTTGCCATGTCGTCTTCGCCAGCCACAAAAGTGGCACTGCGGAAACCTTTGTCATAAAGATATGCGGCTGCTTGTAGGAATGTTTTGATTGATGGTTCTTCAACGAGATGTCCTTGTGTTTGTGGATAAAGTGCTTTAACCCATTTAACTTTTTGTTCATAGTTAAGTGGATTCTTTTTGGCATCTTGGCTTTTACTTAGAAATAACGCCCAACTGCCTTTTTTTGCTACACTTTGTAGGGTTTTAATAAGCCCTTCGTGACCAAAATGCGGCGGATTCATGCGCCCAAATGCAAATGCAACATGAGGATTTGGTGCTTCATTAAAGATAGTGCGGTGGCTTAGGGTCATTATACAATCCAGATAAAATATTTATCTGGTATGTCAATAGGTATTAATTTGGTGTCCAGCGATGACGAGGCACAAGTTTAATGTTAGGTTCGCCATAATTGACATAACCTTCTCCGCCCTTTTGTCCCTTGGTAGTTTGTTGTATATCGCCGCCTTCACTATCTAATTGATCAATGATTGCATTTTTAATATTGCGTAGGTTCTCAAGAACTGCAAATGTAGCAATAAACCCTTTTTGGTTTTGCGCAATCCAATCCTTTATCTTCTGCTGCATTGTTGCATTTTGTTTGCTACCGCTGCTTATCCAATTTGTAAATTCGCTTGCAAGATCACTTGTTCTGCCAACTCTTGCCATTTGATTATTAAAATTATAAAGCACACCCTTAAAGCTTGCCATTTTCATAGCAGCGAGGCGCTCATCGTTCAAGAAATTATCTATTGCGCTTTTATTTGCTGCAACATATTTTTGTAAATCTTGCAATTTCTTAGTGTCAATCTTAACAGGCTGCTGTGCATATCGCGGACCCAATACAATCAAGCCTTGTGACTTATTAAATGGTGTAAAATCATCAATAGGTTGTTGTTGGTCATCGCCCATGCCAAATTGTGGAAAGTATGCATGTCCTACGACTGCTGCAGTTGCTTTTGATATTCGTTGCCCAAGTTCTGTTGAAGCAGGTATGCTATATGTTACATTATTTGGTGTAAAAGTATATGCATTATTTTCTAGTGGTGGTCTGCGCATAAACAACAAATCACCATATACATAGCCACGAAAATCTTGTGGAGTTGCAGCTTCAAACAATGACCATAAACTTGCGTATTCGTTGGCAAACCGCATGCGTTCGTCTTCTTTGCCCGCTTCTACTTTACCAGTGCTCATGATAAAACGTACTAATTCTTGTGGGCTTTGGCTTTTACCGCTGCCATCTGGTTTTAGCCAACCATTGTGACCAACCATAATAAATTTACCATCTGGCTCACGTCCCCAATAGACTTGAGGTTTGCCATCCCATTTCCAACGCACGGTTTGTGGATTGCTTGCAATTTGGGCGAGTCGATTAATAGCTTTTTCAGCGCCCATGCTACCTTCAATGAGAACAAGGTCTTCTACGTGCTGAAAAGCACGACCAACTTTAGGCGCTTCGCTGATAATCTGATTAATGAACATCAAATATTTATAGGTTTTCTAGGAACCACATATATGTGGGCACACTAAAACCAAGACGCCACTCACCATTTAAACCAATTACATTAAACTTTTCTGGCAGTGGTTCATCTTCGTAAATTGGTTTGCCGCTTTTGGCACCAATTTGTTTATAAAATTTACCGTTGAAATATGCCAACCATTCTAATTCAATCTCGTCAAGTTCAATTTCTTTAAGATGTAATAGTTGATCAGAAATAATGTTACCACTATCATCTACTTCTGTATGTTTGGGTTTTTTATTAACAAGTCTGATTTTTAAAGTGTGGTCGCCTTCTGGTAAATCTCTGGAAAAAGCGATAGTTTTTACATTGCTATCGCTTTCTAATTCAGAAACTTCGCCTGATTCAACAATATCATCATTGATGAGTATTTCAAATTTAGGCGGATCATTATGCCATGAACTGCTTAATTGAACTTTAAATTCTACTGTTTCTAAATCATCAGACATTAAAGTATCCTTTATACCTTTTTATTTAATTTTAATTTAATAGGTTGTGGCGTGTTTGTTGGAGCGGCAGGTGCTGCTTGTGGCGCATCAAGATGATGTGGGCCACCATTTGAAGTTTGATTTGTTAGCACTTTCTTAAGTTCTTCAACATTGCCTTCATACTTGTGATAACCAGTATGGTCAAGTTTAATGCCTGTATCAGCAAATACCTTGCCGCCAGCCATACGCCATAGATAACAGAATGTCCAATCTTCACTCAGATAGTTGTCATCCTTATCAATCATTGTGTCAAACAAACCATACATAAGTGGCTCATATTGCGCACCAATACCAATATTATCGCGATATTTTAATTCTGGATGCAGAGCAATTAGTTGTTCGATAACCCCACGCTTGACCATCATGAATCCTGTTCCAAGTGTTGAAACTTCAACTAGGTCACCTAAAATAGCAGGATTAGGAACAGTGTTAATAACATAACGAATTGGAATACGCTTCATTGGATAAACGCCGCCAACAACATCCTGATTGGCAAGAAGCAAACGAATAATTGCTTCTGGATCAAATCCTAAATCAACGTCAATAAACATCAAGTGTGTTGCAGCTTGGTTAAACAAGAACTTTGCAACAAGGTTGTTTCGCCCACGAGTAATAAGACTTTCATTAACCATTGTATCAATTGAATAATTAAGTCCCATCTTGCCTGCAATAATACCAAACTTGATCATTGCAATAAAAGTTGCTTCATTACAAAGACCACCATACATTGGTAAGCAGAAATGAATATGTTGTTTGCGTAAAAAATCTAGTGCTTCTGGCGGTAAGCCAAACTCATTTTGTGGCTGCTGTGTAGTATCATTCATTGATTAATAATCTTTCCTTGGTTAATTGAGTATTATGTATTATATAGCACTCTATTAATGTTACCACCAGAAAAGTTTGTGATGTGCGCACGACACCAGACGAAATTGCCTGTGAAATTATAAAAAGTTGTGCCGCTTATTGGAGTTGTTCCATCTCCAATAGATGTTCCAGTAACATCAAACCAATCACTGTCTGTTGGATTTGTTAATAGTGTTGCTTGAAATTTTAATATGCCAACAAATCCACTTAAACTATATGTTACTGTGTGTAATCCATCTGTATAACCATAGTAGCCATTACCTTTAAATTGATTGCTGCTCCAAGTAGTACTCGTGCCATCATATGGCGGATAAACTTGTCCGTACTGTATTGAACTTAACACTACTTGTGGTAAACTAGCCATTATTATTCCGCTTTTTCAACTTCAACAATTATATTATTGCCAACTAATTCCTGAACAACACTTTCAATACTTTCAACAATATCATCACGTAGGATGTCTTGATTGTTTGAATTTTTGTCAGCAACAAGTTTGCTTACTTTGATAACTAATACTTCTTCGTAGATTTTAGCCATTGATATTCTCCAATGTATTTATTCTAGGCTTACGTCCGCGCTTTTTACCACCGCCACGTACCACACCATTAGGTTTAATATCATAAGCAAGACCAAGACGAGTAGGTTCCATGCCATCAATTTCATCAATCTTATCAATAGGCACACTAAACTTTCGCCCACTTCGATGTGAAGAAATGAACTTCATCGTGCCCTCATCACTAACAACTTTATCTACATTAAGAAATAATTGTTTCTCCATCGGCATGCCACCAAAGGCTGGTACAGGACAACGTGCTAGAATACGAGTCTTTGTATTCACGACACCACGATTAATAAGGGCTGTTGCTAATTCAATATTCATAATGTTACGCTTTCTCTTTCTTTACTAACTTATAGACTTTATTGATTCCATCTTGGAATAACATATACAGCAGCGGAATGTTGTCTGCACTTCTGCAAAATACACGGACTGAACCATAGTAATAACCTGTTTCAAGACCTGTACTGGTACGAACACACCAACGGTTTAATTCGTATGGCATAAACAAATCATCGCTATTATCAGTTACAAATTTATGTAATTCAAGCAAGTTATCTCGTTGTGTTTTTCTGCCACCATAACCGCCGCTTTGCCATCCCCAATACGTGTCGAAATCAACCTGATAAGGAACATTAGGATTATACTTCAATTCACTTACAAGTTTAACATCAACCGCGATATTGTCAAGATTATTCATTTCAGCAATATACTGATTATTGCTTGTGGTAAATCCCTTGACTGATGCAAGCAATGATGGATCATCAAGAATTGCGTCAAGTGCTGTGGTACTATTGGTAAAGAAACGCAAATATGATTCTTTACGAAGCCGACAATCTGGATCAAGATTTTTCAAAGTCTTTCGCATATTTTCACGAATATCCCAATCTCTTGGAACTGCTAATTCTACACGAAAGTGATACTTGCCATACCATAGTTTATTTTCAGTGCCAATATACCACTTAAACAAGTGGTCTTTAAACCGATCACGGTATTCAATTAAGGTTAGTTCCGTTATCTCTGTCATCTTGCGCTACCAATTCTAACTTATCATCAATTAAGTCTACCTTAATAATAGCATGATTTGCTGTCTTGTCAAACAGTATTTTCTTTGCTAACGGAACTTTGATATGTTCATGAATTGTACGATGCATTGGTCGTGCGCCAAGACTTGGAGTATAGCCTTTTTTACACAGCCAATCCCATGCAGCATCAGTGAGTGATACGGATGTATTCTTTAATAATAATTGTTCATTTAGATCACGAATAAACTTTTCTGCAACCTTGCGAATTGTAACGTTATCAAGTTTGTTGAATGTAACAATCGCATCTACACGATTGCGGAACTCTGGACGGAAGAATTCTTTAACAGCAGCATCAACTGCATCCACATTTGTTCCACCGCCAAATCCAATAACATTGCGTTCGCTATCAGCAGCACCCAAATTACTTGTCATGATAAGGATAGATTGGCGGCAATCAGCACGTTTGCCATTGGTACCAGTAATGAAACCTTCGTCCATAACTTGCAGCAACACCTGTGATACATCAGGATGTGCTTTTTCAATCTCGTCAAAAAGAATAATACAATGTGGATTCTTGGCAATCTCACTAATCAACAAACCACCAGCAAGGTTAGCATCTTCATAACCAACATAGCCTGGTGGCGCACCAATAAGGCGTGAGATAGAATGACGCTCTTGATATTCACTCATATCAAAGCGCAGTAACTTCATGCTCAACCGATCAGCTAATTGTTTAGCAAGTTCGGTTTTACCTGTTCCAGTGGGTCCAAGGAACAGGAATGAACCAACTGGTTTGTTATCAGCTTTTAATCCTGCTTGGGATACCCATACACGATCAAGAACCTTATCGACGGCTGTATCTTGATTATATACAACTGCTTTGATTTCAGCGCCGATGTTGGGCATAATCTTTTGTGTATTTTCTGCGCCCAATTGTGATTCAGGAATTTTAGTAATACGACTTAATTCACGACGAATATGATTAACGTCAATTGTACGAGAGCCACGTGACTGTGTGCGGCGAAGAGCAGCGGCACTATCTATTAGATCAATAGCTTTATCTGGCAGTTTTTTATCTGCTTGATAGCGCGCACTTAATTCTACAGCTTCTGTAATTGCTGCATCAGTAATTTTAACGTTATGAAATGTTTCATAGCTGCTCTTAATACCTAGAAGAATAGTCTTGGTATCGGCAACACTAGGTTCATCGACACTCACACGATTAAAACGACGCATAAGCGCACGGTCTTTTTCAAAATGTTGTGTATATTCTTCCCATGTAGTAGAAGCAATAACTTTAAAATCACCACGAGCAAGTGCTGGTTTTAACATGTTGGAAAAATCTACACTGCTATTACTGCCGCTGCCAGCGCCTCGCATCTGATGTGCTTCGTCAATAAACAAAATAATGTTGCCAAGTTCAGTAGCAGCATTCATAATTTCTTGTAAGCGTTCTTCAAAATCACCACGATATTTTGTGCCAGCTAATAGCGAACCAATGTTTAAGCTATAAACTTCATGATTTTTTAGAAATTTAGGCACATCGCCATTAACAATGTTAAGAGCAAGACCTTCTGCAATCGCTGTTTTACCGACACCGGCATCACCGACAAGTAACACATTGCACTTATTCTTACGAGCAAGAATTTGTGTCATATCAGCAAGTTCGCTTTCGCGACCAATTAATTGCTCAATTTTTCCATTACGTGCATTTTCATTTAAATTAATGCAGTATTCTTCTAAGGTATTTGTAGCATAACTACTTGATTTTTTATTTTTATTTTTGTTATATGCTTCAATAACTTTTTCTGGTTCTACACCATATTTGTTCAAAAAGTAAGCAGCGTGACTATGTGTTTCTTTAGAAATAGAAAGATATAAATCACTGATATGAATTGTATTGCGACCAAGTAAAATTACTTGAGTAAAAGCACGATTAAAAACTCGTTCAATAATTTGTGTTTTTTTAGGTTCTACAGTGTTTGCTGTATTAACTGGTACATTTTCAAAAATATAATCTTCAACTTCTTTAACTAATTGTTGAACATCAACGCCAATAGTTTCTAGCACAGAAATAAAACTTTTTTCATGTAGCATAGAAAGCAATAAATGCTCTACGGTAAAATATTGATGATTGTTTTCGCTTGCAAATTGTTTTGCAAACTTTACGATTTTTTCTAAGTCACTGTTACTATTAAATGAATTTGCCATAATTTTAATATAACACGTTTATTTTTAATGTCAAGTATTTACTGGTTTTAATTTAACAATTTCTTCTACTAAATTAAGCTGCTGTGAGGTTAATGCAGATGGAATCAGAATATTAACTTTTACTATATATTTGCCACGTGTGCCGTTTGGTCTAGGAAACCCTTCGTCCGTTATACCAAACTGACTTTGATGTTGTGTGCCACGAGGAATATTAATTTCTATTGATTTTCCACTAGGCAAATTTAACGGTATATTGCAGCCTAAAATAGCTTGAAAACAATCAATCGTTATATCCTCTATAATATTTTCACCATTTCGTTGAAAACGATTATGCGGACGAACAATAACTTGTACTTCTAAGTTACCGCGTGGTATAGCAGTATTAGCATCATCACCTCGATTTGCGATAGTAAAAATATTGCCACTTTCAATGCCAGGCGGTATTTCTAATTGTAACACATCAGTTTGATTAGCAGTCCTATACTCAATAACCTTGATTTGCTTATTCAACGTTTCTAAAAAATCAAGTTCAAGTGTAACTCTTATATTGCGATTTCTTGGTTGCTGACGAGTCGCAAATCCAAATTGTTGAAAAAATTGATCATGAAAAGCGCCCATTGGATCAGGTCCGCCGCCAAAATTGAAATGAAATTCAAATGGGTTGCGACTAGATTGGGTATTAGGATTATACTGTGGTTGCGGATTGCGTAATGTGTGGTCATAGTGCGCACGAGAATTAGTATCACTCAGCGTCGTATATGCTTCATTAATTTGCTGAAATTTAGCTTGATCACCGCCTACGTCAGGATGATGTTGTTTTGCTAATTTTCTAAATGCACTCTTAACTTCTTCTGGTGTGGCATTTTGCGCCACACCCAATGCTTCATAATGATTCATTTTTTATTATACAGTTTCTCTGCATTTTTATAAGCAACTTTTTCAAGGATATGTGGTGGCAACTGTGCAAGTAATTCACGCCATACGCTTATAATTTGTGGATAGTGTTCCCATGCAGCAGGTGTATGACAATCTGTAGCAAACATGATTTGATCTTGCCAACGAGTTATAAATGCCATCCAATCATATTTAATTTTACCATTTGGTTCTAAAAAACCACCTTCTAATATAGCTTGTTTTTCTTTGCTTTTAAGACTATAGCGACCTACCCAATCACCATATTTGTCAAGCCATGTTTTGCGGAAGTGGTACATATCTTTTTTACTAATAGTAACATAAACATTTTTATGCCGACTTAAGATTTCGTTCATATGCGCATCATCTGTGTATGCACAATGTGGAATAATAAAATCAATATCACTGTATTCTGAAAATAGTTCATTAAAATCTGGATAATCACGTTCCCAATTATAATTTTCCCAATGAACCATAGTAGGAATATTGCGCCCACGCAACCAATTCATAAGTGATCTGCTATTTGGTGCCAGACAATTTACATATCTTTCGCCTGTTAGATTATTTTCTTTATATTCAATATCATGTTGTTTATCAGCATGAACATAATGCAGTTCGCCAATAAATTTGGCACCATTTTTCACTTCTTTTATTGTATCATTTACAAATTGTTTTGTAAGATCATCTCGTTGATCCATTCTCTTATGCGTACCAAGAACAATTTGTTCTGGATATTTGTTTGCAATATCTATCGTATGTTGAGTAGCATCTTTTTCTTGAGAATATCGTCCAAATAATGCTAAACGATATACTCCACTTTGTTGCATAACGTTAATGATATGCTCGCCACTAACATCACTGTTTATTTGGCCCATCGCATCAAAAATTGGTCCATCATATACTATTTTTGTTTTGTTTAATTTGTTAAGTTTTAGTCTTAGAAATTTAAAATATTCACAAAAATCTTGATAAAAGTTGTTTAGCATTAATATATCCTTTTAGATAATTATGCTACAAACAACATACATTGTCAATTATTAAGTGGTGCTGATTGAACCACCTGATGGTTTAGTACCATTATTTGCGGCATTTGCTGCATTATTTGCTGCGTTCTTTTCTTGTGTGCGTCCCCAAGCAGTTACACCTAAAATAGCACCAAATGCAAGATGTATTAATCCACCATTAGCAAGTGTCAAACTTTGCCATTGTGTATAGGTAACTGTATTTGCGCCAAGACTTTTTAAGAATATTGGCATAAGCATACTCAACACTGGTGCAATAACAAAATCAAAGAAACAAATAAGCATATAAAGCCAACCCATTGCAGGACGCCAATATGCTTTCATCCAATGTTCGCTGGCTTTTTCTTCTTTTTTGTTTTCATCTTTGGCTATTTGCGCACGTTCATATGCAATTTCATCTTCACGTTGTTCTTCATGGCGAATTTCAATTGCCATTTTGTGAAGTTCTTTACGCTCTTCTAGATGAAAACGCATTTCTTCAAGCATGATCTTTCGAAGTTCAATATCATTTGAGAGAGGAACAGGCGGAGCAACGGGTTCAGTTGGTGCAGCAGTTTTTAACTGCGCATCTGCTGGTCGTTCATCATCAGCCATGCGACGAGGGCCGACTGGTTCATCATCGTCATCAATTGGTGCTGCCACTGGTGCTTCCTGCTTTAGTTGTACCTGTAGTAGAGGCTTGTGAATCGTAGTATTGTTTATAGGCGTTAATTTGTGCTTGATATTGTCTAATAACTTTAACAAGATTGGCTTGGTTAACTGCCAAGTCTTCATAATCTCTTGGATTAATGGCGAAAAGGCTTTCGCTATGTGCCGCTCCAAATGCCGTGTCAATGTGATCTTCACTTCCTGGTTTTGCGCTCTTATTTACCACGTGCCACTCAATGTCATTTAACTTAATTTGATCTACGCTTGGTAGCACAAGAGTTGGACGTTCAACAGTTACAACTGCAGTAGTAGGCTGCGCTGTTTGACAAGCAGCAAGTAATAAACATAACGGAAGTGTTTTAACAACCTTGAGCATTGGCTATACCTTTATTGACTGTATCTTCTATACAACGAAATGATTTGGCTGTTGCATCATTCATGCGTTTTTTAACTTCTATTGGCTTTGCAGCAGCGAATGCACCAAGATCACGATTGTTTTTTGTAAATTTTGACTGAATGTCTTGCACTTCATTGCGAGCAGCTTGATAATCATCAAATGTTTTTTGTGAAATTGCTTGTTGTTCTTTTAAATCTGCTTGTGTTTTTTCAAGTGTTGCAGTAGTAGTTTTAAGAGCAAAATCTTTGCTTGCAACTTCCTGATTTAATCTTGCCAATTCATCTTGTGTATATTTGAAGTAACCAACTACTGCGCCAATTAGTAATACTACAGCCAGTATTTTATAAATTGAAAAACCAAACATTAGATAATCCCGCTAAGTCTTTTGATGTCGTCTATATCTTTATTTAACTTTTCTGCTTCATTTTTCATTGCACGAAAATTTTTCACGCTTTCCTCGTACTTGTCAGCAGTTAGCGGCACAAGAGTATTAAATTCTTCTTCATTCATTGGTACATAATCGCTGCTTTTATACCAACGAAATTTCCATTCATCTGATTTAATTCCAGTCAAATGATCAAGATCAGTAAGCATTTCGTTAATATATTTGTAAATGCCAGGTCTGCGTTGTACTTCAACAAATACTAAACGATCATTATCGCTTACTTCGCCTGTGCTAACATCAGCATCAAGTACCCAATCATAACCATTTTCAAGAAAACTTACAAGGTCGTTTGCTGGCATAATATCACGAATTTTAAAACTTAATGTAATAACATCACTAGCCTGACCCATCTTGCTGTTATATTCATCAATATGAATTGTATCACTAACAAGATAATTAAGGTCGCCCATTTGCAAACCTTCAGATATTTGGTTGCGGGACATTTGCTTCAACTCCTGGTGCTTCTTCTGGCGGTTGCCCTTGTGCTTGTGGCGCTGAATTTTGTGCAACACTCTTATCACTTAAACCTTTTTCAATACTAGTTTGCAAATCAGCTAAATCAACTTCTTCGCCTGCTATATCTACTGAACCATGCTTAATATCACTCATAAGTTTTTTAGGCAACATCATTTCCACATACCAAATTGGAAAATCCATTAATTTGCCTTTATGACTGCCTGGTCTAATATCGGCGGGACTTCTAATACTTACTGGGATTTGTACTTTATCTTTTGTGTAGATAATCTTAGCACCATAGGGCATTAATCTTTTTGCAGCAGCAGGATCAGGCATACGATCACGGGGCCACATAAATTTGCATTTTACCCAATAACGACTAATAATTGGACCTTCTACTAATTCTCCTAAACGCCAGTTTGGAAAAGCATAGAAATCCATGCTATCAAGCACACGTTCAAAGTCACAAAGCATGCTAAGACTAGCATCACTCATATATAATTTTTTAACACTATCTAAATTTGGTTTTACACTCATAGCAACACCTTTGAGATATTTATGATTTTAAACAGTGATAATAGATTACAATATTATTGTCATATTATAATCTTAAATAATTTTGTGTTACAACCAACACAGGGATATAAAATGCAGAATAAGCGTAGACAGAAGTACAATCAAAACATGAACCCAAACAATCAGTCCTACAGCAAAAACTACAACAACATAACTCAAATAGAACAATTTCTTCCAGAAAAGAAACGACGAGTTGAAATTATTCCTCGTAATTTAAATCAAGAAACATATCTTGACCTACTACTAAATCCAGATATCTCTATCGTCATCGCAAGCGGTCCAGCAGGTACTGGTAAAACACTATTGGCAATGCAAGCTGCAATTAAAGCACTTAAAGAGCGTGAGATTGAAAAAATAATCCTCACACGTCCAGCAGTTGGAGTAGAAGGCGAAAAGCATGGTTTCTTGCCAGGCGATTTAAATCAAAAAATGGAACCTTGGACAAAGCCACTATTTGACGTTCTACATGAATATTATAGTATTCGTGAAACTCAACAAATGGTTGAAACAGGTGTGATTGAAATTTGCCCACTTGCATTTATGCGTGGTCGTACTTTTAAGAAAAGTATGATTATTGCTGATGAAATGCAGAACGCAACACCTAATCAAATGAAGATGTTGCTAACACGCATTGGCGAAAGCAGCAAAATTGTTGTTACAGGTGATATTCGTCAGACTGATAGAACCGAAGGTGAAAATGGATTGTTAGATTTCAATCGTCTAATGGATCGTTTCCGTGACAGCGAATATGTTGGCACTGTTGAATTTAACGGCGGTGACATTGAACGTCATCCTGCAGTTGAAGAAATTCTGCGAATTTATGGAGATATTTAATTATTAGAACGACTTAATATCTTTAATAGTTGCCAATTATTATAGGCTTCTTCTACGGATGGGTTTTCGTGAGTCATATCTTTTACCCAACTGGTTTCACAAACCCATCCGTTTATTTTATTTTTATGTGATGCAATCATCCATGCTTCTACTAGATACTGTTCATACCAAGTATCATTGCCATTATCATCTTTTTGTAAGCCAAAAAACGCATTGCCATCCATAATAGCAATTGTTTCTGCAATAGGACGCAATATACGTTTTTCTTCCGCTGTAAATTTCTTTTTGCGTGTTTTCTTATACGTGTTATGTATATGACTAAGAATTTCCATTAATTTCCGCCAACTCGCACAGGGTAGCACTTAAATTAATTTCAGCATCGGCAACCATAGAATGATTAACTAAACCATTGCGAATAATAACAATGGCACGATCTTGCCCCTCATCGCTTGTTGAGAATAGTTCAAGATTATCATACATCCAACGAAACACTTCTTCAATCTCGTCTGCCCTAACCTGATTACAGAGTAATTTACGTGCTTCTCGTATCTTGCCATTCTTAAACAAATCAACGGCAGCAATGCGATAATCTGTGCTGCTTTGAGAATCGCTACTTGAAGAACTTAACGTCCCACCATTGCTTGCACTTTGCAAACTATTAATACATTTACGCAAATCAGGATATGTTGCAGTTACATAAACATCTAACGTATCTAAATCAAAATCAACACTTTCGCTTACTAAAATAGTAGCAGCACGTGCTGTAAATTCTGTTTTATCAAGTCGTTCAATATGAAATCCTTGGCAACGACTATGCAGTGCTGGAATAATTTTATTAGGATAATTGCAAGTCATAATAAAACGTGCGCTTGCACTATATGTTTCCATTAATCCACGCAACACAGCCTGTGCATTAGGTGACAAATAATCTGCCTCATCCAGCAAAACAATCTTAAACTCGCCAAATGGCATTGTAGAAACAAATCCTTCAATCTTATCACGGATAAAATCTACACCGTTATCACGGGAAGCATTGATTTGTAACACATCATAATCATCAACGCCCAAATCATGGATTAGAACCTTTGCCAAGGTAGTCTTGCCTGTGCCTGGTCCGCCACTGAATAGCAGATGCGGGATAGTACTATCACTAATCCATTGGCGAACTTGTACTTCTTGTGCGGCATCACGCCACACATAATCCGTCACGCTATTGGGACGGTATTTCTCAACCCAAAGATAATTTTTTGTCATATGATTATACTAACACTGTGTTAGAGGAATGTCAATTGTTTTAGTAAGTTGGATTAATACCAAAGGTCAAATCTTCCTTTGGCGGTTCATCACTGCTCATAAGAATGTCCTTTGGATCAACAAGACGAACAGTAGTTGTTACGCCATCTTCGTCTGTCATATCAAGACCACGTGTCCAACGACCATGAGCAACAAGAATATATTCACCTGGTTTTACATCTTCTTGTAGGCGTCCAACAGCTACTACTTCTGCCCAACGTGGGCGAATACCTTGACCTTTCTTGTCATCATCGAGAATGATAATACCGCCTACTGTCATACGTTCGCCAAATTCCATATCTTTGACTAACACATTATTCTTTGTTGGGGTAATTTTGCGATAATCTTGATTGTAATGTAGCGTACTGCTACGTGGTCCGATTTTATCAGTATTCATATTCTGTTTCTCTGGTTTCTTAATTTATTAGCTAATTCTTGACTACGAGCAAGAGCATCTGCGTAACCGCCGCTAGTCGGTGCTCCTGTTTTAGGATCAATTACTTCTGTATTTTCTTTATTTTCAATTACATCCGCAGAAGGATCACTGATATTTGTAGTCAATACATCTGCTACTGCCAATTGATTTGCATGTTCAATGTTATCATAAACTGGACCATCTGATAAAACACTGCCTTTTTGACTTTCATAATGTTCTCTCATAATCTCATCCCTTGTTTTAGCAATAATTCCGCCAGGTCCAATAATATCACCACGAGCATTTTGGCGACTGTTTCCAACAGCAATAGTGCGTTCTTGTTGAATTTTTAACGCATTTATATCCAAATACTTTCCACCTGCTGTTCTATGTACGCTCATTCTAATTCCTTTTAACTATTTACCGCATAAATTCTGCGAAGTCTAAATTTTGTCTTAAGCTGTGTATTCTATGGACGCCAATTAAGTACAATACAAAACTTGCCACACTACTACCACGACCAACACCCCATACTATATTATTTTTGCGCATCATGTCAACAAGATATTTTAAGTATTGTAGCAGTGGCAATAATCCACGATCTGCATATTCCATAAGTTCTGCACCAGCACGTTGTAGTTCATTTTGATCACTGCACTGGTCCAACACCCACTTGGCAATATCTAAGTCTTTATACTCTTGGGGCATAAACCATTCTTGTTGGTTTTTAGCATGATAATCATGTATAGTGCCGTTTAATGTTGCTAATTTTTTTAATGGTTGATAATCAAGATATAAACTCTTGATAGCAGAATTATACTTTTCTGGATCAACAATATCAACATCATCGACCACAAGTTGTGGATTCGTATATAATAAGTTTGCTAATTCGCTGTCACTAATTATACTGCGACCATATTCGTCAGTTCTTATCACCTTTAATAACCTCTGGCTTCCATTTTTTTAGTGGAATAATATTGTTTTTTGGTTTTTTCTTTGTGATTATAACAGGTTTTTGTTCCCATTGCAATACTTCTGGCCATTCATTATCATCATATAAAACTTGTATATCTTTTTTCTTTACAAGTGGAATATCCCAAGTAGTAGGTGTTTGTCTGAACCACCATGCTGGTTTTTCCCAATTAGCATAATTCATATCGGCCATAACTTCATCGCTTGTGGCAAGTTCTTCATCAATATGTAGAGTTAAATCATCGCTTTTATCACAACTTACACCAATATGTTCAATTTCTACTCTGCCTTGTGTTATACTTAAAATTTTATACCAAGTAACTAACCCAATAGCAAAGTTACTAGGAGCATAAGGCATTGTTACAATACGTGAGCTAAATTTCTTATGTAGTGTGGGCAGCAATGGATTGGCAATATAAACAAAAATTGCGTCTTGGTATAAGTCTTTAATTAAACTACGAATACGGCCAAAAGCAGTATAAGGGTCTTGTTCTTCTTGTGATTGATCGTCAAAGTCTATACTAATAGTATATGTGCATGGTTCAAGTAAATCTTTGTAACAATTTATTGCAGTAAATTCTGCTGTCCAACTGATATCACTCATCCTATATCCAAACTATCCTTAAAAATTGGATTTTCTTTTGCAGCATTTGCTTCTGCACGATAACGTTTATTAATTTCTTCTTGGTAAGTATCTACAACATTTCGCATTTGTTGAATCATTGTATTGTTGCCCATACGAGCAAGCCAATTCATTTTTTTATGCAACCCATTAACAGTTTGCAACAACTCATCAAGTGTTTTGTTACTTAAATCATCCATGAGTGGATGCATTACAGATCACCTTTTTTGCGGTTTTCGCTGTGCCAAGCATCAAAAGAACCGCCTGGGTAACGTGATTCTAACTTCTTTACATTTTCATCTATGACATCATTTGGATCAAGTCCAAGTGCAGTGCAAGCGTTCATCCAATACCACATAATGTCACCTAACTCACGTTTCATATGGAAAACATTTTCCTCGTTGAGCGGCTTGCCCTGAAAGAACATTTTCTTAATGATTTCGTTAAATTCACCGCTTTCTGCGCTTAACCCCATGCCAGCCGTTAGCAGCAAAGCAGGTCGAATATTTGTGCGGTCTGGTTGGTACTCGCACAATTCTTGGAAACGTTTTTCAAAAGCATACTCATATTTGCTTTCAGCACTAGTAACTTCTAGTACAAAATTTTGATACAGGTTAAGGTCTTTCATGATTTACTCCTACTCTAATATAACGTTAGATGCGGAATTAGTCAATATTAAATCTGTGTGCGGAACCACTTATTAATGGTAGGATTACGCGGCGCACCAACATATGTAAAACCAAGATGGGTACCACTTGTTATTGTAGTGGTGTTACCATTAATTGTGTTGGCATGCAGCAAGAATAAGTTGCTTACATTAACATTAGCTGAAAGTTGAACTACTTGACCATCTACTGGATAAGTTGGCAAAGTAACACTCACGTTTGCTAATGGCAGACCATTAGTGCTATCAAGAATAAGTTTAGTGACCATAGTGGTAGCAGTTGGGCTTGCAACTGTACCATTTGAAATATTTGCATAGGTATAATCTGTATTGTTACGCGCACGTGATAGTGGGAATACAGTGACCGTAGCACCAGCATCATCACTTACAAACTCATACCAATAAGTTCCAGTTCCACTCTGAGTATAACCAACACTGTTATTATTAGCGTTGTAATCTTGCAAATATTGTGTGCCAATGCTTACACTGCTTGGGAGAATCATGCGATGACTTGTGCTTGTCACAGTTAGTTTTAAACGAATACGACCAACTGTGCCTGCAGCTGGAAAGTTAGCAAATGAAAGAGTAATTGTGCCATTAGTTTGAACTTTTTGATAGTGTCCGCGAGTGTGATCAAGCGTGACATTGGTACTAACAATACCATTATCATATTCAGTTTCACGGAAATCTTGAATCTGCGCACTACTTAATAAGGTGCCAGCCATGTTATTGTTTAGCGTAGTACCAGTTAGCGCACTTTTAACAATAACTTTATTCTGTAAATCAGTGATTTCACTTGCAGCATATGCAAAGTTATTAAGGATATTCGTAAAATTATCACGGAATCCTTGGCTGTCATTGTCAACGCCTGCTACAGGATATGCACCATTGATATTGTTAGGATTAATATTGCTCATTTTCTGTTTCCATATCTGTGGTATTTAGCCATTTCAATTATTTATTTTAACAAATTTATTTTGTTTTGTATTTTGTTGCAAGCATAATCATGCCAATTGGTTTTTAAAATATGATTATGATTATGTTCTAAAATATGTGATATTTTATTGTAAATTGTTTGCTGATCTGCGCCGCACAAAAACTTAACTTGTTCAAACGCTGCAGACCATCTGCTCTCATCATCCTCAATAGTATCATAACTTTCATCAATTACATCTGAAAAAGTTTGAAATCCTAAACTTCTTAGATTTTCTAAAAATTTATAACCACTAAACATAACAAATAATCGTTTTGCAATAAGTGGTTTTGCGGTCTTTTCTGTAAAAAAAGTATAAGAATTTTTATAACCAGTTTCTGCCACTATACTGTACGCGCTTTCATTATAAATTTGTATTGGAATAATATGACTAATTGCTGCATTAACATTGTTGTATTTTAGATAATGGTGTGTGCCTTGAATTTTTTCTTCTTCAATATTTGAAAAACCTTCTTCCCAAATAAAATCATCCCAATATTTTTTAAAATCGTTACCTGCATCGCTTAGTTGATAAGATAAAATAAATTTATCATCTAATTGGTTTTCTTTTATTGCATTATATATGAATGTTCTATGCTTTCGCGGTCTGCCTAATAAAGCATCAAACATTTTAGGTTTAATTGTATAGGTTAATTCTGCTAATTTAACATTTAAGTTATTATTATATAAAAACATTAAACTTTGAAAGAAATAAGGCCATGTTATAATATTTGATTGTATAGGATCATCATTGACCATCCCACTTATAACCCAATATACATTATCGTGATGACATTGGTTCCATATATCCCAATGAAATTCATGCAATTCACCGTCAAATGTAAAAACTATTGTACTAAGATTGCTTAACTTATTAATATAATCAATAAAGATATCTTCTTGATTTACAGAAAAATTTACAATTGCGCCAAAAGTTCTGCCTCGTGTAATAGAAATTTTTATACTTTCTGAAGAATTTTCGAACTCATTTAGATCATGAGTTACAATAAATTCTTTGTTTAATTTAAAATTTTTTATATAGTGATAATCAATTGCATTATCGTCACTAAAAATTATTGCCATCAAAAAATACTTATTCTAATATATTTTCACGAGGAAATTTCAAATAACTATCATTTGTAAATGGTACAGAATATTGATCTTCATTGTTAATGAATACAGTTGCCTTTTTATCGAATGTTGTTGGTGATTTAAGTTGAATAGTATTAACATTAACTGAAACATATTTTGGAACTGTTTGACCTGCAACACCAACCGTTGCAGCACTGTAGTCTAGAGTTTTACTAGATTTAGCACCAAAACGCACTGATACTACTTGATTAACTAGTATTTGTTTTACAAAAGTAAGTGTTACTAAGTTATTAGCTATAGAAATTGACCATACACCGCCTCTTTTATTAACACTAGCAGTTCCTTGCTGAACTTCTGCATAGCCAGGTATTGCTGTATTGTTTTGTATCCAACCATTGTTGGTTAATGATGGAAATAAAGTAGGATCATAAAGTTCTTGCGTACTAAAAATTATTTGCTTGCCATTCCAATCGCCACTCTTATTGCCATCTAATCCGCCCAATGCTTGTATTTGTGATATAGTATTGCCATCAATAGAATTAAATGGAATATCAACCGCATAATCAACAATGGCACTTGGAGTAATAGTCAAAACATAACCTGTGTCAAAAGTAGTATATTTTTTTGCTGCCCACTTCTGTGTAGTAATATCAAAATTTTTGTCTAAATTATTATCTAAAATATATCTGTCTGAAATAAATGGTATAGTTTTAATATCAGTTGGAATACTGTGTTTTAGTTTGTAAAGTACTTTTTCGCCTGTGCCAGGTTTTAAATAAGCAAGAACTGCTGCAGTTTGAAAACCAATAATCTTTCCATTGCTTTGAATACTTGTTTGCCACTGTGGAAGTGTATTAGAATTTGCTTCGCCAACTGCAACAATAATATCATTAATCATTAAATCTAAATCATTTGGATATAATGTAATATGATCAAGATTTTCTTCAAATATTGTATATCGATTATCGAAGAAAGTTGTTTGCAAATCTATAACTGTATCAAGTTTATAGTTGCCATTAAAAAATGTTACAAAATCAGTGGTAGGAATGTTTTTTGTTGTTACACCATTTTGAGTAGTATATGTTTTTGTATCTTCTAATAAATCAACATAAATGACATCATACAGCGCATTTCCATCTTTATCTTTTGCACTTGCATAATGATAATCACCAAAATAAAACTTTTTGTTATAGTGACGTTTTTTCATTGCTGCGATATATGAACTGCTTTGGCTTGGAGTTAAACCATATCCAACAAGAATTTTGATATCTTTTTGTATGCCCCACCATGGATCATTAGGTCTGTAAATATCATCTAATGCAAAGTAATCAGTATTGCCCAATATTGTGTTTAGCAATTCACGTTTATTTGCATTTGGGCGACAAGCAATATATAGATTATCATAAGGACCATATGTTACAGTATTAATTTGTAATTTAAAAGTTTTACTACCACTTACATTTGTACTATAATCTTGTGCAAGTACAGTGAATGTGTAAGTTTTGTCGATGGTTGTTGGTAGAGTATATATTCCCAATCCTACATTCTTCACATCAAATGTGGTTAATCCTTTATCTAAACTAAATGCCTGAAAACTTGTTCTGCCACTTAAACTGCCATCATTTAACAGTTTTAGACCTTGCGGTAATCTGCTGCCCTCTGCTAAACTATAGTAAAGTTGTCTGCCACTTGCAGCAACTGCATTTATTGATAGTGTGCTTACTGAACCTGCATCAATATATCCAAGATCACTTGGCGTAGTAAATGTTACATTAAGGTTTAATGAACCTAATATTGTAATTGTAAAAATTTTAAGTGGGCTTGTTACGCTTGAATCTAAACTATTATAGACTTGCACACCAAATGAATAAGGATGTGTGACTAAACTTTGTGCTGGTATAAATCCAGTCATCCAACCTGTAATACTATCTAGAGTTAAACCAGGTGGAAGTGCAAGATCGCTTTGATCCCACGGCGAATTATCCCAAAAAACTGTATCACTATCCCATCCAGTGCCACTTGTTGCCGATAAACTATAATTTACAGGAATACCATCGTAATCTATACCATCAAATTTAAAAGCAAAATAATTACCACTTACGACTGTTGAATAATCTCCCAATGATGTAGTTAATAATATTGGCGTTCTTACATTTGTTGTATCTGCTGTAATAATTGAACTATCATCAGTTACGGTTGTGTTATCTGCACGAATATCGCTATGATTATGTACAAGAATACTATATTGTTTAATATCAAAACTTTTACCGTCAGTCAAACTAACTGTAAAATTATAACTTGCTGTTGGCGTAGTTTTATTTTGTGGTATAATGATACCGCTTATCAAACCGCTAGATGATAAAGTAACGCCTGGCGGCAATTCACCAGCTATCAAACTGTAAGTTAAAGAATCGGCATTTAAATCTACGGCGCTTAATTGGTAGGATATTTGTGTGCCATCTAGAAATTCACCAAGTGGCAGATAATTACTGGTTAGCAATTGTGGTGGATAATTTCCAGTAACTGTAATTGTAAATGAACGATCTGTAATTTTACCACTGCTGCTGATTGCACGAATTGTAAAATTACTTGTACGATCTTGTGTAACTGCTTCAGGCACACCATCAATACTATATGTGTCTTTAGGATTGCCAGTAACTTTGCCGCTATTATCTATTTGCATACCAGCAGGCAATCTACCAGCTACTAATTTATAATTAACATCGCTGCCATCAGGATTACCAGTTGGATCAACTGCTTGTAAGCCTAATTCAAAAAATTGTAAAGCTTGTATTTTACCTAAATTTCCGCTTGGCGTAACCCACTCAGGGTAGCCAGAAGCTACTCCAACTGATTGTTCAAGAGTTAAAATATCAACATCACCAAAATAAGTATTGCCAATTACATAAGGATAGCATGGATTATTATCAACGCCAAGCGTACAAAAATAAGCATAGGTTCCTAGTGGAAAATCAGGAGTTACACAATATCTACCATTATGTGTATCTAAATCACCAACGCCAGTGTATTCATAATCCTCTACGAAAATTCCCATAGGATAAATTGCTGTATTTTCAGCAGCAGTGCTGTGTCTATAACTAGAATTTTTAAGAGTATAACCACTTGTAAGTGATTTTACTCCGCTTGAGTTGTTTGTTGCTGTAGCATAACCATAGGGACCATAGATAGGATATCCGTCAAGCGCAAAACCTACGATTTTACTATGACCATCAGGATGCGTTAAACCACCACTTAAATATGGAATAACATCGATTTCTGGTAGCCCATGGACTGTGCTACTATAAGGCGTTCCGCCTAGCCCTGTGTTCCAAGCATTAACAAAGCTATAACTGTTATAATGATATTTGCCAGTTGTATCTGCAACGCCGCCTGCTAAATCTTCATGAAATGTATAACCAAGAGTATTTTCTTCAGCATAGCTTGAATTAAAATGATAATTGGTTGGTTTTGAATATCCTAAAGGAGCAGCATCGCCAGCACTTGGGTTAAAAATTGCTACGCCGTTTAACCAAAATCCAATAACAGTATTAGGTGTTGTAGTATTTGGTGATGCAGCACTAGCATCTAACCCACCACGATATACCCAACTGCGATTATAGTATTGTGCAAGCGGAACATTTACTTGTGTTATATTACCATATCCATGATATGGCAAACCAACAGATGTAAGATTTATGGTTGTTTGATATGAACCATTTATAAAAACATTAGGAACTATCGTCCAATTGCTGCTAACATTAATTAAACGACCTAAATCTTTGTTAATAGCAATGCCACTGTATGATGCTGTCATGTGTGCTCCACTATAATATTTAGTGGATTATTAAACACGTACCCAACGTGGCCCACCTGGCAATTGACCAGGAACTGGATTACCGTTGTATGGCGCATACTTTACATAGTGCCAACTATAAGGCGTACTTGGACTTATTGATGTGACATTTCCACTTACACTGCTGTCATTTGCAATAATTCGAAGGCTAGTAACATTGATATTGCTAGTAATAGTAATTTTTGTACCATCACCAACAACTGAATTTGCAGGCAAATACACATTTGCTACAGGAACAGTTTGTCCAAGAGTATAATCAAGAATCAGTGTTGAGGTATTTCCACTTAAAGTGACTGAATTGCTAAGCGAGTTTGCTAGATTTGCGTATATATAACCATTAATAGTTACATATCCTAGAATATAGCTTGTGCTTCCAACGCCATTTGCAGTAAGATTTGCATTTTGATAATAGGTTGGTAGATATGAAGCTACACTAGCATTGCTATATAGTCCAGTTAAGTATTGCGAACTGCCAATAAAATATGTTGCATATACATTGCTTGTAGTATTAACATTACCAACATTTAGGTTTCCACTATAAGTTGGCAAGTATGCTGCTGCCTGAATATTGCTATACATACCTGTAAGCAAGCTACCATTACCAATAAAGTATGTACCGCCAACATTACCAGTTGCTACAAGATTACCTGCACTGACATTTGCTGTATTTGTAGGAAGATAAGTTCCAAGATAAGCACTTGCTTGTGTATTGCCGTACATGCCGCTAAGTGTGCTGCCATTGCCATAATGATAGGTTGCGGTGACATTACCAGTACTGGTAATATTAGCAACAGTAACATTACTGTTGAACTTAGCGGTGCCAGTAACTTGTAGTTTGTTTGTAGCATCATCGCTGCCACCAATCACCCAACGGCTGCTGGTGATGCGACCTGCTTCGTTGGCAGCTAATGTGCCATCAGTATGGAATACAATTGCTTTGCCACTGGTCTGCGTACCAAGCGAAATGTTTCCGCCATTTACATATAGATAACCATCATGTGCCGTGCCAATGGTAAAGCTTGGGTCAGTGTATGTACTGCTATTAATACCCATATCAATATAGTTTGCGCTATCGCTACCATCATTAGCTGTTGCAACTACGTCAGAACTTGTAGAACTGCCACTTCCAATATTTTGAATATTGATTTGTGTATAATAGTTAGAGCTATCAACAAACTGCGCTGTTAGATTTGCAGTTGGAACAGTGCCAGGCGGTCCTACGATAATATCATATTGTGCCAAAAGATTGCCAGCATAAACATTGCCACCACTAACAGTAATATTGCTGCTTGCAGTTAAATTTGCAGCATTAATATTACCACTTGCATTAACATTGCCAGTAACACCAACACCGCCTAACGTAACCAATGCACCATTTGTATAACTGTTACTTGCTACTGTGCTGAGCAAGTACATTTCTGTTGCACTACTAACTACAAGATCGGCAATTCCGTCTGGATCAATTGTTAGGTTAGCACCGCTGCCACTAAGTGTTGTAAGTGTATTGGAAACAATGTTTTTAGCATAGATATTGCTAATTTGACTTACATTGCCTATATTTCCATTATAAGATGTCAAATAAGCAGCAACATTTGTATTACCATAGCTTGATGGTCCTACACTTAGCCCACTTAGATAGTATCCATTTCCTGTTACGAATCCGCTTGTGCTTAAGTTACCTGTTGCATAGATGTTAGCATTTGTATTAATTGTAGCAACGTTCATAATACCAACGTTGATATAGTTTAAGTTACCAATTGCAGTCACGTTTGGCAACTGTGTGCCACTGTAATTTTGTGCATTAATTGCAATAGATGCTGTGCCTGCAGTTGTTGCATAAGTTGCAGCAGCAGCAGTAGTGGCACTACTTGCCACACCAGTCAAATTACCAATGAAACTATAAGCAGAACTAACTGTCACTGTGCCATTAAATACAGCATTGTTTGCTACAAATTGATTTTGGGGCGCAACTACGACACTACCAATTGCTGTTACATTGCTAGTTGGAGCAAGATTAATATTATCACCAATAGTAGCAGTGACAATTGAGTTTCCACTAAGATATAAACTACTAGTACCAATTGTAGTGAACAATTGACCAAAATTATTATTTGTTTTCTGTAAAGCTGTTCTTAGTGGATCGCCTGAACCATCGTTGGCAAAGGCACCCAAATTAATTACTTCTTGACTCATTAACAAAAAACTCCTGCAAGATATTTAGCAGGAGTTTTTCTTAGACACTAATTGATGTTCCGCAACCGCAACTACTTTTGGCCATCGGATTATTGACAACCAATTGGCTACTTACAAAGTCGCTTTTATAATCTATTTCGCTACCAAGTAGATACATTAAGCCACTGCCATCTACGATTAGACTCTTGCCTTCGCCTACACTAATCATTTCATCAAGGTGTGGTGTGCCATTCTGCGCATACAATTCATCGTCAGCAGGTTCCCAAAAATATTCAAAACCTGCGCAACCACCACCCTTAAGCCCAAATACAAGATATGGTTTGTCCATTTTAGTCAATACATTGCGAATATGAGTTCTTGCTGCTTCTGTTAGGGTTACTGCTTGCATTTATTTGTACCTATAAACAATTCTTCCACGACTTAAATCATAAGGAGTTAATTCTACGCTCACACGATCATCTTGAATAATCTTTATTTTATTTTTACGAATATTGCCGCTTGTATAAGCAAGGACGATATGATTGTCTATATCTACACGAAACACGCCATTAGGTAAAACTTCTACCACCTTGCCATCAATCGTTAATAATTCTTCTTTTGCCATGAATTACTTATATTTAACCGACATACTGTCGCCTGTGTCTGGATCAAACATTGTAAAGGCATCCGCATCAGTAGGCGATGCTGGCATCACTGTTCCACTAGTTGTAGATGTAGTGACAGGATTTCTATGTAGTATGTCTGTTAATTCTGAAATTTGCTCATCAGTCAATGTTACATTGGGTGTGTATGGCATTGTGGTGATGCCCCAATTATTATAGTTTCTGCCACGCTCATAGGTATCTTTTGACCAATATGTGCCACGTTCTCTATTGACTGTTTCGACTTTAAGTTGGTCTAATTCACGACGCATCTCGTTTAGTTCCCAAAACATTTGTTCAAGCGGACCTCGCGCAGTGACATTTTCTGCCACCTTGCTCAACACAACGGCTTGCTTAAAAGCATCTATTACAGTCGGATCACGTGATGCTAAAACTGCGTCTAATTCTCGCAATTGTTCTATTAAATTAGTTTGAGCCATTGTCAAGTAAATCCTTTCTACGGTAAAGCAACGTTAAACCAGGTGTCCAATACATGTTTTCAGCAATATGCCATGGGTCATTGTTTTGCAAGAAATGATTGATACCAAAAACAATACCAATCGGCTGCGCACCATTGCCCAATTTAATTACTGGATCAGGTTGATGTGCATATTTGAATGAATTATTAACAACAATATAGCGATTTACAAACTGCGCAAATTTGCTACAAATTGTATTAATAAAATTACCTTCTGCAAAACTATCGACGATTAGCATATCACAGTCAGAAATTTTTTCTAAATCAATAATCATTTGATTATGATAAACAAATTGAACGCCATATTCATTTGCAAGTGCCTGATAATCACTAACGCCATCATGCAGCACATGGTCATATACAGTAATGGTTTTTGGCTTGGTGCTTAATGCGACGAGAGTAGAAAGCCCATTCCCAAAGCCAACAATAGTAATACTATCAACTCTCCGACACCAATCCATGAGACCAAGAAGTTGTGGATTGCTGCCGATATTTTCTGCGATGTTTTCATAAATTTCCTGCATTACTATAATTATCCTTTATTTAAGTTGCCTTTGCAAATATTAAGTAGTACCTGATAGTGTTCCCATGCTTCCATGACAGTAGGATTCTGCTCACGAATTAGTGCTTCAAAAAATGCATTTTCTACAATTTCATGTGCTGCATTTTTTGTAGTCCAAATTTCTTCACGATCATTGTGTGGCAGCATATTAATACGCACACGAATTTCTTTATCATTTGGATCATGGCTTCCAAACGGACGACGAGTAACGGTTTTGCCACCGTCTGGACTTTCATAAATCCAAGAGGCCATTACGAATTCCTAATGTCTGTGGAGAGTGGTCAAGGTATGATTCGCCATCTTCTCGTTCATAGAAGTAAGCATCCGCATCATTAATGGTTACTTGTAGGTCGCTATGGAAAATATCATAATCGGTAAATTCGCCGCCATCATGATAAACACGGAATACCCATGTTCTACCAATTGGAAGAAGAACTCCGCTTACGCCGTTTGCACTTGTTGGTTTCATTGTATTACTATAGGGATTTTAACTGTAATAGTCAATAATTATTTTGACGATTTCGCACTGCAATGCTTAGTTGGTCTGCAGGTATGCCATTCATTCTATACCCATCATACACATGTTTTAGGTATTTGTGTGATGGTGGTTTGCCTACATCGCTGCGGTTTTTAATCATAACATAGGTTAAAACTTTATACAACTTGCCTTTGTATAACACTTCAATAAAAGCGTGGTCATAATCTTTGCCATCGCCTTCATACCAATCTAACACTTTTAATGATTCAGTATCTACTGCCCATAACACACCATAGGTTTTAGCGCCATCTTTTGCCACAATATTAGTATAATGATTTATTTCTAATTGTTGATTTGGTGCTACAGCAACACCGATTCGTTTTGCTTTTGGAATACGGTGTTTTAATTCGGGTATATTAGTATTATGCCCATATGAAAAATATAAAATGCTGTCAGCCATTGAAATATTTATTACAAAAAAGGGGAAGTATTAACTTCCCCTTTGGTACCGTTATATTAGTCGTTACCTGGATCGCCCTTGCAGAGAGTTTTCTTTGCAGCAGCAACTGCCTTAAAATCTACTGGCCAAAGAGCAGGTTTTGCTTTCTTGTCAGCGCCTGGTGGAAGTGGAAATACTAATCCACTTGCAGCTTCAACATCAGCAACGCTAACTTGAACTTTGGTTAGGTCATTGCCTTGATTTTCAGCCTGTGGGAATAGGAACGCATAAACTTCCTTGGTCTGTGTATCAATAACAATTTTCCACAACTTGTTTGGAACAGTTACCTTGTTAGCACCGATTGTCTTATCCTTGCCAACTGTGTAAATGTTACCAGCATAGATGAGAAGTGTATGATTGCGTGAGAATGTCCAAGCGCCTGTTGAACCTTCAAGTAACTTCCAGATACCACGATTAAGACCTGGTAACTGTGGTGACATATTGCTCATTAAGAATGATTCATATTCAACCTGTTGATCCCAAGACTGATGTGCATCATTGGCGATGTGTCCTTGATCATAACCACTTGCAGCATAATCACTTGGCGCACTACGCTTGTCAGCAGGTAGAGCATTATCAGCAGTAAATGCGTTGCTACGCGCTACGCAGCCATTGACATGCTGTGGAGTGATTTCCCATGCTGCCCATAGTGGTTCCTTAGCAGCATTATCATGCTGAATAAAATAACCTTGACGGCAGAGTGGAGTAGTATCGTGTTTTTGTGTATCAGTGATCTTGCCATAAGGCATGAACGCAGCACAGACAGCATCTGGCTGATTTGGACGTTGGTTCCAAGCATGTGCTAATGTTGGAACTAGAAGTGCGAGTAGTACTACTAGAATTTTCTTCATTGATATTTCCTTTTTGGGTATAGTATTTAGATAATAAAGTATTTTGAATTTTTATTTTGATAAAATTTAATATAATCATCAATAATTGGCAATTTTTCAATTTTTAAAAAATCACCAATAATATCATGCAAATTTTCCTTATTTCTACCATAAATTGTATTAAAATCTATTAGCAAATTCATTTTTGAAAAATCAAAATTTTCTCTCCAATGTGTTACATTTTTTTGACATAATTTTTTTATAGTGTCTTCTAATGTTTTTTTGTTTTTTAACATTTTTTTATTCAATTTAAAATTGGATAAAAATTTATCGGTAGTATGTGATTCTTGTAAAAATAGTTTGTTATATGCCATATCTAAAATAAATTGTTCATCATCTTGTGTATATCGTATAGCAATATTTTTTTTATTTGGATTATAAAATTCTAAATCACTTACAGTATGATAATGCGGAGATTGAGTAGCATCATGACACTCGCCCATTTTACCTATTAGCAAGAATTTTTCTTGTAATTCACGTATTGTATATTGTTTATGTGAAAGATAAAAATAAAATAAAAAAATTGTATCTATAAAACTTCCGCCAGTACCATGAACAAAAAATATATCGTGATCTGGTTGCAACATGATGTTACTTATTCAAAAAAACACCGCAGAAATTAATCTACGGTGTTCTTATCTTCTAGTTAATACGATAATGTTTAGTTTCTACTCTTCACATTCTGCTAGTTATTTTACATGTATTATTATTTTTAATTTATAAGCTAGTTTTCAAAGTTAGTTTTCAAAGTTAGTTTTTACTACTGTCTATATTTTTATCTAGTTATAGGTGCCATTCAGAGTGACCCTACATTTTTATTTAGCATTTGATACCAATGTCATTCAACATTTTTACGGCATCATCTACCTTGCCATTCTCAACTTCAAATTCGAGCATGTCAAGATAAATCATCATCATATCACTTTCATCAAGTTCATCTACCCAGGCATATCCATTTAATTCAGGATATGGCTGTGTCCAACTAAATTTCAGTGTAGGAAACTTTTTCTTTTCACTCATTTTCACTATCCAATTTGCGTTGATAATCTTCCACTACTTCACGAAGTGGATCAAGCCTAACTAGCGCACGATGCCCATTAGGTCTAATGTGTAATATAAACTTATCGCCATCTTTCCAACCCATTTTTGCGATGGGAAGGTCTTCATCTAATATAAGCCCAAAAGGATTGATGTCCCAAAAATATCCGTCTGCTAACATCACCAGTTCTCATAATCAGTTACATCAAGTTTTGCTATTTCTTCACCATGCTCGTCAATAGCAATGGCATCAACATTTTCGCCAATGCCAGTGCTATTTGATACGATGATCTTTACACTTTTGGCGCTCATCATTAGGTCGCTGTCTAACCAATCTTTAATCTTGGCAAGTTCAGCAACAAAAATATGAATGCCGCTCGTGTTTTTCTTTTTAGTCACGAGGAAGTTCTGCTACTTCTTTTACAAGAGCAACAAGTTCATCAACTGAACTTACAATGATCTTGGCAGTCTTCCAATCATCATCATGATCACGACCGCCAACTTCAATCATGAAACCATTGTCATACATGTTGATGGTATAATTATCATTGACCTTCGCCAATTTATCACTAATCTTAGCCATGTGTTTTTCTCCTTTTTTCATTGCTAATTACTGAAATGCACACCACAGCGGACCACCATTTTTGTGACCATCTGTAAATTGTGTTTCGCCAAATGCTTCTTTTGTTTTAACGTTCATCATCATCTTAAACCGATTACCATTATCGGCAACTTCAACGATGACTAGCCAAGGGTTTTCAAAATTTGAAATAGCACTGCGGAAACCTTTATTTTCCCACTGGATCATAGTTGTGCCACCACTACCCACAACAGTAAAGTGTTCGCCACTTTGGAAATAACAACTAAGGGTAGCAGGATTATCTGCCAATACTGGTGTAGCAAATAGCAAGGTTGCTGCTAGTAAAATCTTTTTCATTTTAGTTTACTTTCTTACAAATTTGTTTTCCATCAGCACCCATGCGAGGCGTAAGTGAATAGCGATACAGATACTGACAACCTGTTAGATAATCAGTAAAGACATCCATATGGCTATTTTCGTGCGGACCATCACTATCATCTTTTGGTTCATACGGCAGTGTCATTTGATATAGTGACAGCGTGAAAATTGCTGCACAACACAACATAAAAAAGTTCCATATATTAAAATACTTCTTCATGCTACGCTCCACACATAATCATCAATGGTCATCACGCTTTCATATCCATCATATTCATCAATACGATACTGCGTACCAGGTGCCAATTCACGGATAGCCAAGCGAGCAAAATCACCGTTTGCTGCTGCACATAATTCTTCTACAACCTGTGCAAGGATAGGGTCATCACGCTCAATATCACTAGCAGAAAAGAAATGGTCATCGTCTTCAATGCCATCCTTGTAGTAATGGCTAGTCCATCTGTGATCGCCCTCAACATACAGAAGGTTAAGATTAGCAAGTTCGCCATACCGCATGGTAGCCTCATGGCTCAATCCAAATCCACCGTGACACGCATTATATACAATTTTGGTCATATGCCTACTGCCTCTGCTCTTTTACGATCTATACTCATAATAACACTGCTGTTAATATCTGTCAAATCTTTATTTGGTGGAAAGAAGATGAAAGCATTGGGGTCATTTACTTTGGTGCCATTTAGCCGTATGCCACCGCTATCTACCAGGCGATTAAACTCACTTTTACTCGTGACAAGCGCAGCATCAATGCCAACCTGTGCAAGATTAATGTGACGAGCATATTCTGCCAGTGAAATATATTTCCAATCAGTTAAGATTTCTTCTACCGATACTTTATCCATTACCAAATCCACCAAGCCAAAAACAAAAATCCTGCCCACTCACCATTATGACTAACGCCAGAAGAATAAGCACCGCCAGCAATGAGAGCGATTACCACAATAGTTTTAAGTATATCATAATTAACTTTCATTGTCCATTTCTCAATGATGCCAACACATATTCTTCACTGGTCATATTAGCATAGGCTTGAATATGACCAGACTTAATCCACTTTTCAATCAGTTTGCGTTCATGTTCTTGAACACCGTTGTGTATTCTAATTTCGGCACGAGGCACAAGACGCAAACCATCAATAAACCTGAATTGTCTATGATTTGGACCTACACTTACAGTATCGGATTTTTCAACAGTGATCATATCTGTTCATATACCTTTGGCGATTAGCATCTACTAACTGTGACATTATATCATTAAACTCTTTACTGACCACCCATGGTTTTTCGGCGTTTGGAATTATTTTTTTACTATCCGCAAACATCATGAAACCTTCAAATGTTTCTGGGTCATGAACAAGCCGCAACTTATCTTCTGCCCACAGTCTAAACAATTCACTTGTAGTATAGGTCACTTACAAATCTCGTTGATTTCTGCAACTGTGCGTGTGGTCTTGGCATATTCTACTTTACAACTGCTCTTCTGCCAACTATCAACACCTGCACCAACCATAATGGCAGACATAACAACTGCCATCATAATAAAATACCACTTATATTCTGCTTCAAACATTTATATTCTCCTCACTGCATTTTGGACACAACAGAGTGCGTGTCATTTCTTGTGTCTCTGGATTTTCAAATCTTGCATATGCATCCCATACTGGTTCCATCTTGTAATAAGAATAGTTCCAACCACGCAATTGTTCTCTACGCTTGGCACTGCGATTGTCAATATTATCAGCCAAATTATCTTTATCGTTTTCCTCGTGTGCGTGTTCTTCCGTATGATTGCATGCATCACATGTAAGCGTAATATGATATGTTTTAACTGTGAAGGTATCTAAACCCATCAGTAAGTCTCTACTTCCATCAACAACCGCTGACAGCGTTTGCGCCAATCATCACGCTGCTGTTGTGCTTTTTCATAACTCAATTCATACGAGTCATTAGCAATAAACCGCACAAGATCACGATACTTCTCTAATTTGGCAATCTTTTCACGGATTGCTGCAATTTCCGCTTCCATTACCGATACACTCCTGATCCAGCAATATCTTTTAAGGTATGACCATGCAAGTCCTTGCGGAAGTTATCACGACCTTCTGCACTCATTTCAGCATAATCTAATCTGTATGCCAACCGACCACATCCAAAATATACACATAGGTGGGTTTTGTGACTGACCACCACTGTGTATGCACCCGAAATTGCAGCACCACCCATGCCGCCATAGCCAAGCGCAGTGCTGCCCCAAGTCTGTGGGAACATTACTACTTCTACTTCATCTGCCTGAACACGACGAGTTTTAGTAACCCTTGGCACAGTGTCGGTCTTCATTGCCGCACCTTGCTGTTCCTTGCTCAAGGCACGGTAAGCATCCCAATCTCGGTCTTGATAGGTAATTTCAGGCAAGTCACGATGCACAGCAGCGGCTACGGCTTCATGCAGTGCATCAAATGGTGTTCCTAATCTCATTATTCAACTCCAAAATATTTCTTTATATCATCACGAATCTTTTGAGCAGTGCCATCAATTGTAGCATGCGCATCACACCATTCCATACATTCACGCACAATTAGTTCAGCAAACTTTTCAACATCTTCTTGTTCGGCATGGCCATTAATGAAGTAGTGCCTTGGTGTTTCATGATCTACATAGTTCAACAGACCAGCATCTAGCGCAAGTTCTTTAATTCGTTCATTCATCGTGCTTTTCCCAACACTCATTCGCATCGTCCCAATGACGATCATCATATAATTTAACACTAACATAAAACCATAAGATTGTCAAGTCAAATTCTGGACCAGCATGATCACGACCAAACCACCAAGTGTCAAGATTGATACTAAAAAATTCATCTAAACCACTCCAAAATGAAACTTGTATTTCCAAGTTTTTATGTTTGGTAATGCGATAATTTCGTAAAAACTTATCACGAGTAAATACCCAAGATTTGGCAAATGGATTGCCTATCCGTAAATGAAATCCTATCATTATGACCACCGCATTACAAAGTGTGTTAAATCTTTTGCTCGCTTGAACTTAAAAACAAACACGGTTGGCTCTAAACTTATAAGTGTAACATTATTTGCTACAATATCGTTAGCTTCCGACCATGATGTTTTTTCAGGATTGTCAATGTTTTCTGCAACCCATTGTCGTATTTCAAGATATAATTCTTTAATAGTAGATACGTGAGCGCCCTCAACAATTGTAACATTAGCCTGGTGTTTATACTGATAATTACTATATTTGGAAAGCACCCACGATTTGCAGTCTTTTAATTTGCTACGCCAGTTATTCCTATGAATATCAAATCCTACTGCAATCATGGCACATACACCGTAGCATACAACCATGATTGCATCAGTTGTGATAACCCAATATGGTATTTCAATTACCAACATTAGGCATCGCCCTCAAAGTGATAAGTCCAACGGAATGAACCCCACAGTGAACGGGCTTCATCTACTTTAGTCTGGCTACCAAGATGCTTGCGGATCAAGTCCATAACCATCTTGCGAGTATCCTTACCATCAAACTTACCAAACACAATGCCAGGTGCGAACTGGTCTTGTGCCTTGATAGTAGGCATCCACTCTAACGCATAACGCTTACGGTCAAGACCATGAGCAACAACCGTGTCGTAGTATTGGTCATATGACTTGATGACTTGGGCAACACCCATCCAAAAGTCAGTTTCAAATTCTTCAACACGCTTGCGGTCATCATCTAACATAAACGCCTTAGCATCATCCATCTTTTCTTCTACAAGAAGTTCAATGATGTTCTTCTCGTGAAGCAGATTGTCCTTAGTCTTGTGGATACGCAGATACCATTCACCCTTGCACTTGACCATGTGACCATCATCAAAGCGAATGATATAACCCTCAATGCCTTCGGCATCACGAGTTTCATCCATAAGGTGTGCCATAGATTGTGCAGAACCCTCATAGGTCTTTACAACTTCTATGTCATACATCTCGCCGTATTCTTGCAACCAACGAAGGCTGAAATACTTGCCGCTTATAGTGTTACGAGCAGCAATCAGCACAAGACGATCTTCTGGATAGTCCACAACGATACGTTGCTTACGAGAACACCACTCAAAGATAGGAGTAAAGCCCAAGTTATCCATGACCATACGAGCAAACTGCTCATACTGTGGATGACGAGCAACAAACTCTTCTGCTTGCATGGAAACTTCGGTCAAGCCCATTTTTGTCCCCCAACGGATGCTACCATCGGGTATAGAAACAGGCGTAATCATAGAGCCGTCTAACTTTTCCAAGATAACATGTGGCTGCGTGAAGTCAATCGCCCCAAACTGCGTTTCATCACGCTCACCGATGTTAAAGAACTTGTGCAGTCGGCGTGACATGATAGAGCCGTCCTTGTGGAACAGCATACCACGACATTCACGACGAATCGCATCCAACTCCGTCTCAACAGGAGGAAAGGTATCGGTCATGCTGACCATGTAATTGACTACATAGCCCCAATCACGCTCTGCAATGATAAATTCATCACGACCTTCAATAGCAGGACGAACCTGATCAAGGTGGGTGATACGGGGAAATTCGTAGTGCATTGGTCCTACTCCTGTTTATAATCTAATATAACACAGATTTGTGGGTTGTCAAGCAATTTCTTTATAGGCTTTTCCGACCTGATTTGTGGTAATTCCAGCATGTTTATAGCCATTTACGATGGTTGTAACATAGGAATCACTAGGGCGGCGGTCTCTGCCTGCCCATTCACGAGTAGATGGCGTCATATAATAAACCCATGCTTCATACTTTTGACCGCCCACAAAGATTGGGACAATCTTCCTACCATACATATTTGGATAGCTTTCAATATGGTCAAGATAGCGCAGCATGGCTTCATCTGGAAGTTCCCATAGGACACCATCAACATGCGAGCCAGCGGTTTCTATAACATCGGCAAACTTATAAAATTCAAACTTATAATTTTGTAACTGCCCGCGCCCAATAAACTTAGCATCACTCATAATACCAGGATCGGTTAGCATACCGTATGCAAAATAGTAAATTGGCTGACCGCCTGCTTCTAGGATTATCTCATTCATTTTCATGCTCAAATATTTATTGACTTAAATATAACATATTTGTAGAGAAAGTCAATCAATAATGTATAGTGTGCATCAACATTGGAATAAATTAAAAACATGTATTGTAGGTCGTTCTTATCCGCCGGAATTTTATAGTTATATTACCAATTCACGTGTGCGCAATGTTATGGAACGAATTGCAAGCGAAACAGAAGAAGATTATCAAAAATTAATTACACTATTAAAAAGTTTTGATGTAAATGTTTTGAGACCACACTTAAGCAATTCAAACGAAGACTATAAACAAGAAAACGGTGTTTATAAAAAACCACCAATGACTCCAAGAGATGATAGTATAATGGTTGGCAATAATTTTTTCTTAAACACAAATGTACAAAATAAAGTTTCTTATGGCGAAATTTTAAAATTTATTGCTAATCAAAAAAACAAAATATCTTTTGAAAAAGGGATAGATGCTTCAAGTATTACTAGAGTTGGAAAAGATTTATATTTTGGCACAGCATTTGATGAAAAAAAATCTGATGTAATTAAAAAAACAATGTTATTTCCAAATTATAGGTGTCATGTTGTTCCAACAGGCGGACACATTGATGGTTGTTTTTGTCCAGTTGTGCCTGGTTTAATTATAACCATTGATGAAATAAAAACATATGCTCAAACTTTTCCTGATTGGGAAGTAATTTACTTGCCTGATCAAAGTTGGGATGCGATTCAACCATTTTTGCAATTAAAAAAGAAAAACGCTGGCAAGTGGTGGGTAAGTGGCGAAGAACTTAATGATGATTTTACTGAGTATGTGGAACACTGGTTAGGGCATTGGGTTGGATATGTAGAAGAAACAGTTTTTGATGTTAATATGCTCGTCATTGATGAGAAAAATGTAGTTTGTAACAATTATAACAAAACTGTATTTGATGTATTTGAACGCTATGGAATTACGCCACATATCATAAATTTTCGCCATCGTTATTTTTGGGATGGCGGCTTACACTGTATCACCAGTGATATAGATCGTGAAGGTGTGCAACAAGATTATTTTCCACAGCGTGAGTAATTGGCGATCTCGGCAGGACTCTAACCTGCAACCTAGTGGGTAGAAGCCACTTGCTCTATACAGTTAAGCTACGAGACCACTTGTTCAAATATATCACGCAAAACATCTTGCGATACTTCACTTGATAAAAATGTATAATCACATTTGTATGTAACACTTTGAGTTAATCGCCGTGGAATTATGCTATGGACTATCCGCACACTCTTGTCATGAACAATGTTACTAATTGCTGTTTGATGATCCTGTTGCATTACAATAGCAAGCGGTGGTTTAAAATTATAAATTTTAGCTAAGTTACCAGCACGACTTACAACATATTGACTATAACCTACTTTAGTGCTACTATCTTCATACGGCGTATCTTTAGTAATTTCAGTTTCAGTTATGATTTTTACATCGCCTAACGCATGCAGTGGTGCAGCACATTCCATATCTTCTACAAGAAATAATACTTTCATGCCGCATCCAAAAATAATGGCGGTGAGACAGGGATTCGAACCCTGGGTACCCTTGTGGGGTACGACGGTTTAGCAAACCGCTCCTTTCGGCCTCTCAGGCACCTCACCGTATATAAGAATGGTGGGCAGTCAGGGATTCGAACCCCGGACCCTCTCGGTGTAAACGAGATGCGCTAACCACTGTGCCAACCGCCCACTTCTCTTATATTCTTAATATACTTATATTATCCAGTTTTGTCAAGCATTATTTTTGATAATTTTTCTGCCATTATTTCATGGGCAATTTCGGTAGGGTGACCATCCGTAAGCTTGTGTGGGTAGGTAATACTGCACATATTTTCATCACCATGCCATAGATAGTTGTGCGGTATCACTGGCATAGTTCTTGCTACAGGCAATGCGTCAAACATATAATATTGTGCATTTCTTTGACTCATATAAGCATCAAACATCATCCATTGCTTACAAAACTTGTTGAAATAATAATCGTCAGAATAATAATATTTCCAAAATAGTTCATCAAATTGTGTAGTGCCGCGACGATTGGGAATAGTAGTAAATATTTTTTTAGTTGCAGCATTTATAAATTCGATTCTACTATACGCAGTTAAACCAAGTATGACTAAACAATCTTGTAAATTTTCTTCTATAATTGAATGGAAAATATATTCATTGCCCATGCCTTCGCGAGCAAGGTTTATAACAGGCAGTTGCAATTTTTGTCCAAGCAAATGCGGCCATGAGTATTGTGCATCACGTAATCCATAACCACTGCTAAAACTATCGCCGCTGCAAATTAATTTTTTAAACATGTGCTTATTTGTGGGTAGCATAAATCTAACCAATCGCTATGTGCTTCTTTGCCAGGATGATTTCCACTTATAGCATAGTTATTTTGCTGTGACCAATTATGAAAACCAACACCAACTTTCCAGTGATTCCAATCAATGTTTTGATAACATGCATTGCTTAACACTTCTTGTGGTTGAGCATCATATAATTCGTTAGTAGCGCAACAAAAGAAATATGGTATGTTTTTGCTACTTAAAAATAATTGCAGCAGTATAATTTCTTTTGCTGTGGCGATATGATGGCTAATCGGATCGCCTGTTATTTTGTAAAATTGATCAGCCGCTTGCGTCACGCCTATTTCTGTAAGCTTGTTATGCTGCTCACTAAAAAATTTACGCTGACCATCGCTTAATCCATTAGGAAAAAAACTTAATTTTTCATCAAGTGATAATCCATGCCATGCATTAAAATTAATATAGTAATCATCAATGCCAAATTGATTTGCAAGGCGTGAATCATGAACTATAGTATTGTATGGATGCGCATTGCGCAATCTGATTTCGCTGCGATGTGTATAAGTCCACATAACAGCTACAAATAAATCTTGTGTATCAGCTTCACCTACAGCTTGTAGCACTCTGCGAGTAATAGTATTATTTGCGCAACCTGGTTTTGCCACACATTTATAATCATAACCAAGTTTGTTTGCTAACAATGCGCTCCATGTAAATTTACTAGGAGACTTATCATTTTCGTCTCCTAGTTCGCTGCCCCACGTAAAAGAATCGCCGCCACTAATTAATAATGGCATTAGCCACCTAGTACTTCCGATGCCTTCTTATATAGTGCTTCACGCTCTTCTAAACCAATTGTGCCACCATTGATGATCTTAGTAGCTTTTACACAATCGCCAGCGTCAGCAGCTTCGTTGCAGCCGTTTTCTTGGAAGAACCAAGCAGCACTGCGAGCAGCGCCTTCTGGCGTTGATAGATAATCACTATCGCTTGTTAGGTCTTTACCTAATGCTGCGCCACAACGCTCATAGTTACTCTTACCAGTCAATTGAATTAGACCACGCCCACGATAGCGATAACCATCACCGCTGCCTTCATCACCATTACCCATGCGTGATGCATAAACACGATTAGCAATCTTTTCTGGTTGCTTTGCAAAGTCATTAGGATCAACATCATGGAAATACTTTGGAAATACTTTTACGAGAGTTTCTGCTTTATAGTTTAAGTTTTCACTTACTGCACTAAACATGCCACTTTCGTGACCACACTGTGCAAGGAACATTGCTTCACGTGCAGTTGTATTGATTTCAAATTCGTTCATTGCTTCATTGAGTGCATCACAAAACTTGTCTAGATTCTCTTCTTTTGCACCATGAAAAATTTCTTTTAGTTGGTCAATGCTTGCCATTATGAGTTTTCCTTTTGGGTTATACGACTATTTACCATTCACAATATGTCACATAAATACTTACATGTGCGTTGTAATTGCAAAATATTTTGAAGGAACTGGCTGGGTTGGGGTTAAAAATCGTGACCGCAACTATGTGCCTGATCTATCATTCCGTAAAAAGAAAAATAAAAACACCGAAACTCTTTACTTTTGGGATGATATTACACAATACTGCGAAGGCATGAATGATAGCGGTATTTGTATTCTCTCTGCATCGCTTATGGTGTTGGACGATGAAAAAGAAATTACTGTTCGCACAAAGACTCCAAGTAAAGATGGTATCAAAATTAAAAAAGCACTAACTCTTACTGATATTAAAGCAGTATGCATGAGTTTAATTAAACAAAAGCTACCAGGCTGTACTCTTATTTTTAATCGCGAAGAATGTTATCTACTTGAAGGTGCTTGGGCACCTGGCGGTTATGAAGATAAAGACTACAAATACAAGATTGAAAAAATTGACCAAGACACAACTGTTGCTCGTACAAACCATGGTGTATGGTTAAAGTGGGCAGGTTATCAATATGGCGCAGATGATAGCGAAAGCATGAGTGCTATTAGTAGCCGCAGTCGTTTGCTTATTGCACAGCATGTTGTTGATAGCGCAGAGACACCAGCACAACTTATTGATTGGCTAACCAAGAAATATGTTGATAATTGGCAACTAAATGCAATGCGTCTCAGTGATGAAAAGAAGATGATGCGTACCACTGCACAACTTATGCTAGTGCCAAAAGACCTAACAATGTTTGTGCGTCCTATTCAAAGCAATATTAAGTTTAACTTCTGGAAACTTAATGGCGCAAAGGATAACAAGATGTGGGTTGAATTGCTTACCAATCGTGTGTTGCGCACTGGCGAAGATGATCCAAGCATACCTACGAATTTAGGTCACATTACTGATTAATTTAAGTAGTTCTTTATAAACAAATCAGCAAATTTTTCATGTGCTTCTTCTAAAAAATGACCTAATGCGCCTTGAGCAAAAGAGTGTGATGCACACCAATCATGCCAATTATTATGATTACCAAATTTAATAATTTTGTTTGTATCTAACGCTTGTAAAATTACTTTTTGCTTTTTAATATCATGTGGAATTAAGCCTGTCATAGTTGGAAAAAACAAATAATCGTTGGCAAATCGTTTGCATAAACTTTCAACATAGATTAAATGATTTAATATTCTATAATTATTATCGCTCATTTCATCAATAGAGGATTGCAATAAATTATCAATATACACATCATTTAATTTTTTGTGATGTGACTGTATCTGTCCTAAATTTTTTTCTAATAATTTAGCAAAATTAATGCCTACTGGATAGTATGTTTTTTGAGAAAATATTTCACTACGTAACCAACTTGTTAAACCATAAATGACCAAGCAATCTTTGCTTCCTAATAATATTTCAGGCAGCAATCGCATATTTCTTTCATTGCTTGTTGCGCCTTTAGAAAAATTTTTTACACCTAACCCTGTTTTTTTACCTACTATTGATGTCCAAACCGATTCTTTTTCTAATTTTAATTCTGCGCCAGCAAGATGACTATCGCCGATAACTACAATATTTTTTATACTGGAAACCATGCTATCCCCCAATCATTATCTTTCCAACGTAGTGCAAATAATACAGCATCTTCGCTGTTGTTAAATGTCCATTGGCTTGTCCAACCATGATTTTCGTTGGCACGTGGCCATTGATTTATTGCAAATTTAACATTGTTTTCTTCACACCATTTGCACATCTGGTCAATCCAATATGATTTAGAAAAAGCAGCATGAGTAGCGGGCAGCGTGATGTCAATTTTATAAGTTTGGTTATCTGATAAATTCTGCAAATTTTCTCTCCACATACCAATCACGGTATAGTTCTAATGCAGTATCTAAATTTAACGGAAGTTGTAGATGATTGCAAACATTTTGGTATTCGCTAATAAAACTTTCTTCACCTAATATAAAGTTATCAAAGTTTATTTCATATGGACTATAATCACGAACATAATGATTGTCTTGTTGGTCTTCGCCGTCTAATAGCTGTGGAAATCCACCATTGGCTGCTTTAAATGCATCATTAATATATTCAAGATGCGGGCTTAGTTTAACGTGAAGATAATTTACTTGCCATTCACGAAAAATTTTTATCTTTAATTTCTTGCTATAAAAAACTCTAGGATGTATTGCCCAATTATAAATTGGATATTGTGTATTATTGGCAAATGCTTTTATGTGCTGTAGATTGTGAATAGCATATGCATCATGATGATTGCGCCAACTGCCATAACGTTGCCTAATATTTTTATAAGAATAAAGTTTTTCATGATCGTTTTCGCTAAAATCATGATTGTCATCAAATCGTGGAATAATATGATATGATAGCGAATTAAGTGAAAGCAAAAAACTTATAAATGTTCCGCCATAACCAGGTTTATAAACAATAATGTTTAGCGTTTTTTGCATGTGTTACTTATAGTTGGTGCGCTCTACCAGAATCGAACTGGTACGCCGAAGCGAGAGATTTTAAGTCTCTTGTGTCTACCTATTCCACCAAGAGCGCATTATCTTTATTTTACACTAATACTATGTATGCTGTCAATACGAAACGAACGCCATTCATTAATATCAGTGACCCACACTGCAAGTGATTTATCACTTGCCTTGCGCTTTGGTGTTTCAATTTCTTGCGATTCATTGACTACTATAGGTGGCAACATATCAGGTTTAAGCGTACAAGGCATCGTGCGTAAATCACCATTTACTTTAGTAAAAGTTACTTCGCATACGTTATCGTGTAACATACTGCGTATCATATCAATGCTTGGTTGAACTTCCGTATTAAACTCAATATATTCTGTCATCTAATTTCTTTCAAAAAATGGTGGGCAGTGAGGGACTCAAACCCCCGATCAAATTCTTATGAGGAACCGGCTTTAGTCGCTAAGCTAACCGCCCATTGTTATAATTTATTCTATTATTGCATTTTTGTCAAACAATTTTTTCAATTTGGCTAACAAAATAATTATACATGTTTTTACCAAATGTCCAACGCGCTGCTTCTAATTGCGGCTGTAGCGATGCATGCATACCACTACAATCTCTAATCAAATTATGATTCTTTTCAATCATGGTCATTGCTCGTAATATTTGACTTTCATATGAATAGCCTTCAACCGCATCAAAATCTAAATTAGCATAGCTTGATATATCTACATCGTAAAAACGTTGTACATATTGCATAATGCGTGGTCTGCCATATGTTAAAAATAATTTGCCTAACAGAATTGGCCAAATGCTTTTTTCTGTAGCAAATAATTTTATCATAACTGTTTCACTATTCATGATAAGCGGAACATCACTATATCTATTTTGTATATACATGTAGTTTTCTACATTCTTACTAATCCAAGTATCACCTACCATTACCTGCGCTGCCATCTTTGCATATTGAGGATTACAATTTTGATATGGCGGTGCTTCATTTGGAATGCAATAATTTACTAAATCTTCTGGAATATCGCTTTGCTGTTGAGCGGTCAAAATACCATAATTTTGTAAATTATACTTTACAAGCTGCCGCAGAAGATTAAACTTATGTTCATACCATGCATTGCCTACCATTGAAAGATAATTTTTCTGAGAGTATGTATAAGTGTGCGGTGTGCGGTCGGCAACTCGATAATATGTTAAACAATCATTTAATAACCACCATGGCAATTCTATAATTTTGCATTTGAGTAAGTGATATCCTTGCCACTTATGCGGAACCTTATACACATCGTTTGCAGGTTCTTCAATTTGTGTTATCAAATAAAAACGATCATCTGCATATTTGTTACAGATTTGTTCAAGTTGGCGATTGCGCAGAAAAATAACATTTTCATCCCATACAATCAAACAAACTATTTTTCCATTAGCCAATGCAGCATTAATTTGTGGCTCTAACCAATCATAATTTTCTTCATCATGCCCACAATAACCAGCATTATTTGCATTCATTCTAATATAGATTGGTTCTATATCTTGTCTGTGTTGCAGAAAAATACCCAAGGTGTAATAGCCATACACCATTGGGTATTCAGTAATGTTTAAGTTATCAAAGAGTGGAAAACTATTCATCGGTTACTTATTCAAGGCTTGTCAAGCATTATAATCTCGTCAAACCCTTCCTTAAGAGTTGGTACTTGAAGCGCATCTATCATGCCTTGTAGTACGTTTTGAGGAATATCTTTGCCAACACGTGACTTTAAACGCCGCTCTAATTCAGGCAGTTCTGGCGTAGGAAAGAATACAGCAATCTTAAGCCACTCGTCACCAAACTGCTCTAACTTATATTTACGACCTTTTGCCATAGTATTAGTTTGATCCCATACTAAATCTTTGCCTAACTCAATAGCAGTCGCTACTTGCGCCTTGCAAAAATCCATAGCCCTACCAATCTCACGTGAGAAAACATCGTTATAGGTTTTGCCTTGCGCAGAGGCAACCGTATCGATATAAGCATCACTTGATGCAATGATAGCATCCACAAACTTTTGATTTGCCACCCAGGTAGATTTACCACTGCCTGGCACACCTACTAACATATACAGCTTTGGCATTACTTTACCCCTATCATTTCAATTTCACTATCAGTTTCAATCCAAAGTTTAGCACCGCATTTTCGTGGTTTATGCGGACTATACACCATACGAGATGGACCCTTAATATCTACTTCCATGCAATATGTTACCACACCATTTTGTTCAACGCGAACTACAGGCTCACTCTTATTGTGCTTAGAGTTAGCCTGTATAATATTTCGGTTGATATGGATAATAGTAGTCATATCAGAAATTACCTTCGGCAACTTGTAAAACACGAACGCCACACGCACGGATAGCATCAACAACTTGCTGACGATCATCAAACCACAGCCAAGGTTCGCCAAAGTCGCTACGGATTTGTTCAAGCAATTCTACCTTGACAATGCTATCCTTGCGATAGTCTTTTTCACGCCGCATATACAGCGCATCGAAGTAGATGTCATTATCTGCTAACCACTGCTCAGTTACAGCACGAGTTTCTTCGCCACGCCCACTACAAAGAATAATGCGTGTGTTATGATTTCTGTTATCGCATAGATTGAGTAACCACGCAATTTCTGTATGAACAGTATCGTTAGCCATACCAGCGTTCCAAGCAGCCCAATTCTTAGGCTTGCTTGCAACCCAATGCTTACGATGTTCAGTGTTGGCAAGTGTGCCATCAATGTCAAAAACGATAACTTTTGCCATAACTATTCTCCATCTATGACCTAATATAACATAGGATTTTGCTTTGTCAAGCAATTATTCAAATAGAGTATCTGCTGGCTCTGTGCTTGTGCCACCACGTAGCTTTTCTAACACGCCAACTTCATGCTTAGCATCAGGCACAGTTTTCATTGTTTCAGGAATTTGTGTAGTTAGTTGGAAGTCAAGTGGGCCCACTACATTTGGAGTAGTGCCGTTAATTCGTGATACTGCAATGTTATAATAGTTGGTATCTTGCTCAATGCCAATAAAGTTACGACCTGTCATGACAGCACTTACGCCACAACTGCCACTGCCCATTGTAAAGTCCATAACAGTATCGCCGCCATTTGAGTAGGTCATAAGCAACCAGTTTAAGATGTTGGTTGGCTTCTGCGTTGGATGCACGGTTTGTTGTGCGCTAAAATTACGGCTTGCATGAAGAATACTTTTAGGATAACGTGTGCCACTGTTTTCACTGCCTAACAGTGGCTTCTTGGCAAATCCATAGCCATGATTATTAATGCCACTGCCATAACCTTTTTCTTGGTCTTTGGCTACACGTTTATAAGCACCGCCACTTTCCATAATTGGATTATAGGTAGCGCCACTTTCACGACTAAAGACCATAATGTTTTCATGGACCTTTTGCGGACGAATCTTGGCTAAGCCAGGACTGCCGCACTTGTTCTTGTTCCAAATAAGTTCATAGCGAAACCAATCAATCTTGCTGGTAATCATTAAACTTGTAAATGGTTGCGAGCCAAAGATAATAATGTTACCACTCGGCTTTACAATACGTTCAAGTGCAACCCACATATCACTAAAGTTTAACACATTGTCCCACTTGATACTTGTAGTTCCATATGGCGGATCAACACATACCATATCAACACTGGCATCAGGCAGTTGCGCAAAAATATCAAAGCAGTTGGCGTTGTGTAGCGTGACACTCATTCAAATATTCTCCTGACGATACTTTATACCATTGAGCATGCCTTCGCAATATTTTTCCCAACAGTATAATACACCATCAACGATAACATTGCGCCATGCTTCGTCAAATGTATAAGATGTTAGTTCATTGGCGTGTTCTTTCTGCCAATTAATCTGTAGATTGTTTGTAGGGTTGCGACCCCAAAATTGAATTTGTTTTACGCCACGAATAATAACATGGCTCATATCATTCTTATCAAGACTTAAGAACCAATAGTCACGATTAATATTAGCACGATGCTTGGTAATAAGTTCAAACCATTTGTTATTGCCGATGCTACGAGGCATCTTTTCAATAGGCAAATCGGTAAATGCCCACAAGAACCCTAGCTTTGAAAAAGCGTTATCATTAGAACCACGGCTTGTCTTGATATTAACATAATGGTCAGTGCCATTTTCATCTGTCACAATCATGTCGCCAAACGCACGTAGCGCAACAGGACGAACTGCGCCATTAAATTGTGGTTGCGCCATTAACCATTCAATAACATTATTTTCATCTTTTTTACTATTGACACGACCCTCGTTATCTTCCGTAACGGCAACAAGATTTGCGCCACGTAGGGCATCGACGATATCGTTAAGAATTTGTGGAGCCTGCGGATTCATTGTTTTATCCTCTGGTAAGAATCATTTAACCTAATATAACACAAAAATAAGGATTGTCAAGTGTTATTTTCTGCTTGACAAACCCTATAAATGTGATAATATGAGTATATTAGCAATGGAGAAAATACCATGAGTAACCAACGTGCAGGCAAGACCCATGCAGCAGCCCTCGTCGATAGCGACAAGGTTTCCCTTACGTCGCTTATCAAGTTCTTAAAAGAAGCTAAGAACGATTTGGAAAAGTGTGGCGATCAAGATGCGGCTATCCGCTTTGAAATCCTCGCAGACTATCTTGTAGAGGACTATCGTGGTGGTGGCTTCAAATATTTTAGCAAGATGATCGGACTGTAATAACTACCATATGACCGATTGCAAACCTCTACGCCGTTGCTTATGCTGCGGCAATCATAACCTTAAACTTACGCTAGACTTAGGTTCCCAACCGCTTGCCAATAGTTTCAAGGCAACGGTTGCGGAGCCTGAAAACACTTATCCACTTGCGGTTAATTATTGCGGCGACTGTTCGCATCTACAATTAACGCATGCAGTGGATGCAAATATTATATTTAAGAATTATCTTTATGTCAGTGGCACTAGTCTCACTATGCAGAATTATTTTGCATGGTTTGCAGATTTTGTCATGGAATATTTTCCAGATGTCAAGCCTCGTAAAGTTTTAGAAATTGGCTGCAATGATGGCACCCAGCTAAACTATTTTAAGAAGCATGGATTAGAAACCATTGGCATTGATCCTGCTGAAAACATCTATCCAATCTCTTCTAAAAATCATAAGATTATTTGTGATTTCTTGACACCAGAAGCACTACTCAAAGTAGGCAAGACACCCGATATCATTTACGCACAAAATGTATTTGCGCATCAGGATGATCCAGAGACATTTTTAAAATTGTGTCGCAATATTATGAATCCTAACACGCTGTTGTTTATTCAAAATTCGCAGAGTGATATGATTCAGAATAATGAATTTGATACCATTTATCATGAACATCGTAACTTCTTTAGTGTGAAAAGTTTATATACACTTGCTAATAGCGTTGGCCTAAACATGATTGATGTGTTCAAAGGCACTATTCATGGTGGCAGTAATATCTTTGTGTTCTCAACGGACCAGCACAGTCCTGCTCGTATATCCTCATATCTTGATTGGGAACGTATTCAAGGGCTACATGATTACACAACTTATCAAGCATGGGCAGATGGTGCAAGACGCACAGTCAATGACCTTTCTATGGTCTTAGACGGGCAGCGTAAGGCTCACCAGCGGCTGATTGTAGGTTATGGAGCACCTGCAAAGGGCAATACGATACTCAACTTTGGTAACATTGATATGGACTTTATTATTGATGATAATCCGCTCAAGCAAGGCAAATATACGCCAGGCATGAGCATACCTGTTGTTACCATTGATGAACTTAAAAAATATCCAGATCGTGAAATTTGCTTTGTGCCGTTAGCATGGAACTTCTTTGACGAGATTGTAGGACGCATTCGTAAGGTTCGTAATTTCAAAGGCGATGTGTTCATCAAGTATTTCCCAGCGATAGTAATCTCCTAAATAATTGTAGGAGATTGCCCACCATGAACAACGATATCAGATATACAATGTTAGTCCTTGAAGGACTTGAAATCAACCATCGCATGGACAGCGAAGTATTAGAACTGATTCGTGGAGTAATGGTTGAAAGCGAACAGCTTGATGAAGGCGTTTTAGATACTATAAAAGATAAAGCTGCAAACTTTGCTGATAAAGTAAAGAGTAGTGCAAAAAATATCCTACCAAGTATTACACAAAAGTTTGATAATGTATTAGCACAAGTTCGTGCTAAACAAGGTGATGAAGCTGCTGATGCCATTGAAACTGAAATGGCAAAAAAAGGTGGCAGTAATTGGAAAAACAACAGTGTTAAGATTGCAGCAGCATTGGCTGTTGCAAGTAGCTTAGCACAAGCAACGCCTGCGCAAGCACATGACATGTTTATGCGTATGTCGCCATTTCAGGCACAACAGATGCAGATGCAGAACCAAGCAAATTGGGAACGTCAAAGAGCAATGATGTATCAAAGAGGTCATCATCGTGAAATGCCACGTGGTTATTATGAACCAAATCGTGGTGGCGGCAATGATGGGGCCGCACTTGCTATTGGTGTTATGATTGGTGCAGCACTTGGCGCAGCAATTAGTCAGGCACAGCACTAATTCAATAAATACCCTATGCGCAGTCGTGAGTTTATTGTAGAATCAAAACTATTGTTGGAAGGCGGCAACATGTTTGCTGCTGCTACACAATTTGATCAAAAATATGCCAAAAATATAGTTGATATGGTTAATAAGGCGCTTGGCAAAACAGGTATTACTGTTATACCTGTCGGCAGTGGCGCAACACCAACTGCTGGTAAGATGAGTGGCGACTTTGATGTAATGGCAGATGAAGAATCTGTAAAAAAAGTGTTCAAACAAAATGATGCAAAAACTGCTCGCAAAGCACTTGCAGATTATTTGCGTGGATTAGGTTTTGAAACTGCACAAAGCGGCATTAATGTGCATATCCTTATTCCCCTACCCGATGGTGCAAAAGCGCAAACTGATATTATGGTCACGCCACAAGCTAGCACTATTTCTAAATTTCATGTGCATAGCATACCACAAGGAAGCCCATACAAAGGTAAGAATAAAATATTGCTTATGACCCTACTTGCCAAACAACGTGGTATGCTATGGAGTCCATGGCAAGGTTTGTTTAAGCGTGATGAAAGCGGCAAAAAAGGTGAATTTATAAGTAATGATATTGATACGGTTGCTAAAACATTAATAGGTCAAAATGCAAGCGGAAAAGATTTAGGCAGTGTAGAAGCTATTCTTGGCGCTATGCCGCAAGATCAAGCACAAAGAATATTAGCTGATATACGCAATGACCCAAATTGGGAAGAAAGAAGATGAGAGCAAATGAATTTTTAATTGAAAATATACTAGATGAGGCAAATTTAAGTTTGCCAGAAATTAAAAAACATCCGTGGAGAGTTGATAGGTTTTTAGAAAAAATTCATATAGGAAGTCCTTTTTTAAAAAAAGATCAGAAAACTGAATTTATTGCTGATAAAAGTCAGTACGAAGAATTAAAAGAATTACTTACAAATCCACAAACTAAAGCAAATCAGATAAAAATTGTTGGCACTAATGGTGAAACATTGTCATTAGGTCAATTATTTAAAACACCAGATTTAGCTTTTGAAAAAGTTGCTATTGGTGATATATACGCAGAAACAAAAGAAAGTTTTGTTATTAAACCAAGCGATATTTTTCGTGATCGAAAATTTCGTGCCTCCGCTATTTTTGATGAAGTTATTAATAACCAAGTTCTTGCAAGCACTGAAATTGGCAGAGATGTAATGAAATTGGCAGAGGATATAAGACAAGGTTCTACTGCAAGCTGGGTTTCGATTAAACCAGAATATAAACCAGCAATCAGAGATTATGCTGGCGAATATTTGGGAGTTCTTGCATTAGTAAAAGGCATTGCAGATTTTCCAACAGCCGATGCATTTTTGGACCATATGGACACTAGAAGTTTTAATAGTATTTCTCTTTATTTTCCACGAGAAAAAAATGCGCCATTGGGTGATAGTATTGGTTATTTTAAAAACGCGGCAGGTAATGAAATTTATATTAGTAGCAAAGGTGGATCAAAAGGCAATGCACCTTCTCTTGTAAATTTGAAAATACCTGGTAATTTAATTAATAGTAGAAAGTTTGCAAAAGAAGTAAAATTTTTAAAAATTATTCAAAATCCAGAGAAGTCACTCGGTACCGCAAGTCTTGTGGTTCCGTTCCTACTTTTTAATTATATTCTTGCTGTTGCTCCAGAAAGTATGGGTAAATTAGCTAGAATGTCTCCTTTTACCAGAGAAGAAATAGTATTAATTACAACAGAATGGATGGATTCTAAAAAATATAGTCGCAAAAATATAGTTGATATGCCTAAAAGATTTAGAACATTTTTAAGCAAACATGATATATCTAAAATTAAAAGTCAAACTGCAACGCCTGGAGGCATAATGCATTATCTTTGCCTTAAAGATTTAAAGGCAGCTATCAATATTAATAATGCGCTACCTAATTGGGAACCACTAGCTCGTGAAATATTACAGCAAAACTTTATTCAAATTTTTGCTAAAGATAGTAAAAAAGGTTTAAATTTTAGTGTTGTTTGGCCTAATAGACAACTTGCTACAGGTAGAATAACCTTTGAATTTACTTCGTATGCCGATGCTCCAAACAGCGGACTACCTGGTTTTTATGTGAAATAAAAAAGGGGGCTAAAAGCCCCCTTCGCATTAAGCATCACGTGAAATATAGTGATGACGAATCTTCTGTGGCTTAAAATACTTTTCCACAGTAGAGAACACAAGTTCATTTTCAAATGGCTTGCATGAGAATACGTCAATATAGAAATTGCCATCATTATCACAGAAGTGACCAGTGATGTTTGATGTCTCAATCATCTGACAAAGACTATAGCCAGCCTTGTCTGCCGCATGCGTTGCGAAACGCTCAATCCAAGGTTCGCCAAATGCTGTCATGTCAATAACAACAACTAGTTCCTTGATAAAGTTATAGATATTTTCCTTTGATCCGATAAGTTCCTTATCGCCAGCGGTGCAGTCTAATAGTAGGTGGTAGCCCCAAGTTTTGCTCATGCCAGTCTCCTTGATTAATAGCAGTTTGAAGAATTATTTATATACTAATTTTGTAATTTTGTCAAAAGTTTTTTTGTACAAATGGCAAATTAAATGCATCATTTTCTAAAATTTGCAATAAGTGTTTGTTGTTTGGATGAGATGCATTAAAGACATTCATAGATTTCCATTGCTCATCACTAATATGTGGCCAGCGATCTACTTTGCTAAAATAAACTTTATGTACATCATATGATTGCGCAAATGCAATAAAGTTTAACATATCATGATAGTTGGCATTACTAACTGTAAAGTTATAACTAATTTCAATGTTGTTATATTTGGAGAAAAATTTAATCCAATTTAAACTTTTTAACAAATCATTCCACGAGCCATTCAATCGCACTGCAGAATATAACTCGCTATTGCTTGCATCAATACTAATATATAACTCTTTGGTCTTTTTTAAGATAGCGGAAATTTTTGTTTGATTTTTATAAAGAAGTGTGCCATTAGTTTGTAAAGCAAATTTAATATCTAACTTACTTTTTTCTAATAACCAATCTACTAATAGCTTGCTGCTTAAAAATTCACCGTTTCCAACACAATGAATAACTTTAATTGTTTGTGGATTAAAAAAATATTCATCAATTTTATCCAAAATATTTTGCAAACGTGACTGATACGGTTCATTATTTTTATTAATAATAGTGCTGTTACGACAAGTTGGACAAGCAAGATTGCAACTATTATCTATATTCAGATGTAAAAATTCTATTCCTTCGTCAATGACAGTTTTATAATCAGTAAAATATGATTTAGGCTGGCTATACTCGCCTTGTAATGCTGGACATTTAATGCCAAGACAATATCTGTGACTGCGATCTAAAATACTATCTTTAACAGGATTGCTATCAAGCAATTTTAAAAATTCTTCTTTGTTTGCGCAGTTTAAAATGTTAGTTAATTTTTTTGGCAACCAATCGCTGCATGTACATTGATATATGTCGCCATTATAATCTATGCTTATAGTATTAAACGGCACATCACAATGTGCCGTTAGCCAACTAGATTTATCTTTTTTAAGTAAGTCAAAAATTTGCTGCTTATCAAACATTGCTTACTTATTTGGATATACGCCTAACTTATGGAAACATTCGGTTAGTCGTTGTATCTGCGATAAGCAATCCCACAGTGCATGGTGTTTGTTATTCTGTGGAATAAAGTGGTCAGGAACTAACTTGTAGATTGTGCGAGCATCTAAAACTTGCCAAAAATGCCAAGCACTATTATAGCCTAATTGTCGATTGCAACTCTCAAGAATATTAAAATCAAAACCTACACCATTTGCCCAATAACGATCAGCGCCCGCTGCCCAAGCATTGAGACCACGCATTGCTTCACTTAGTGGCAAACGATTATCTTCTGCAAAAGCTTCTGCCTTTGCTTCGTCTGTTTGTTTTGCCCACCATTGAACTGTATCTTCATTGATTTCGCGCTTTTGCGATTCTACATCTACTCTGCAGTAGAAATAATCCAGTGTAGTAGGGTCTGCTATACTGCCATAATTGCCCATACGATCAAAGGCAATGCCAGCAATGGTTAAAACTGTGGCGTCAGGTGTATTGCCTAACGTCTCGATATCGATCATTATATCTCTATGTTTCATCATATTATCAATATAACACAATAAAATATAATGTCAAGTTTTTAATTTACTTAAATCAATTCGGTCATATGGTCTGTTATGAAAGATTCGTTGATTGTGCAACAACAAATGCAAATTATCATTCCAATGCTGTTTCCAAGTATCCAAGTCTAATGATAGCAAGCGGTTCAATTCATCAATATATGCAACAAATCGCGTATCGGCATCTTTAATTGAATCATATTCATAATTAATAAATTGTGGCAAAACAAATCCACAAGATTTTAATCTTGCTAAAAATCCATAATTACTAAATGGCAATATAAAATGACCTTTTATAAGTGCTGTATAAGTTTTTTCAGTAACCACTATGCTATTGCCATATTCAATGGTTTCGCCATAAACGCTTAAAAATGTATCGCTATAATATGCATTATGCACAGGTGCTAAAAATATTTTTTTATCATCAACATCACTGCTCTCTTTTGTTAATTCATCAATATTACTAATAAATGGATATTGATAATGTGGGTACAAAATTCTTCGTGGTGTGCTGTGCAGATTGCCAATATAGCCTCTATCTTCATGCTGTTGCAATAGTTCAACT
>Ga0208257_1000017_pt1 | contig 67670 bp, 99 predicted proteins | sample CryBogCBH10Sep07_FD_184610 | JGI IMG/M metagenome (GOLD analysis project Ga0208257, IMG submission 184610) | Freshwater microbial communities from Crystal Bog, Wisconsin, USA - CBH10Sep07 (SPAdes) | ecosystem: Environmental > Aquatic > Freshwater > Lake | place: Crystal Bog, Wisconsin, USA... | reverse complement strand
TTGTCAATTTCAGTATATGCCGCCGGACTCATTTTATCTTTTAATTTCTTATGAACCTGTTCAGGCGTACCACCATAGTCTTCAGACTCAGATCTATGGTGTTCTGGAAGTCGATTTTCTGGATGTAAATGTTTTCCTAACAATAACTCGTGCAGTTTACCCTTGTCGTCATTAGATTCAGAAGAACTCGCCGCCGCCATTTCAATTAGATATGTACTAAATCCTAACATAATCAATTTTCCTTTAGTGGTTTTGGTTTTATTGAAGTCGTCGTCACTACTACCTCACCGGTTTCAGGATCATGCTTTACATGGTGTGCGTGAAATTCTACTTCTGGATGATGTTTCTTAAGAGCTATAAACTTTTTTAAATTATCTTCAGAATCATCATATAGATGAACTCTACTGTATTTATTCTTCTTTATCTGGTCGTGCATGATAGCGGCTTTAGCATCGGCTGCCTTCATAGGGAGATTGCCGGCTCTTCTAACATGAATCTCACCAATATCTATACCGTACTTCGACATATGATGAGCAAACTTCTTCTGGTCGTCAAGGTCTGATCGAGCGGTCAATATCTCTACGTTCTTGTTGTTCTTATGGATAGCCTTAAGTTTAGCTATCATCTTACGAATTGGTCTAGCATGCTTGCCAAAGGCGTCTGAGCTTCTGAACTCTCTAAAGTCGTAAGAATGATTGTCTGGAAGGGTATGCGTATTAAACTCAGAACTCGTTAGGGTACGTGATCTATTTCCTTGTGGATCTATAACGTGTATTCTCATTCCCTCTGGATCGTGATGGAAGAGGGTATCGTCTATGTCAAAAGCATGAAGAGTATTAGAATCTTCATCTTTTTTTTCACAAATGAAACTTCTGAAATTTATCATATGCTTCCCTGTTTTTATAGATATTTATATAATATCTAAAACAAGGAAAAAGTACATATAAAAAAATAGGGGAGTCATCCCGACTCCCCCGTTCAATTCAGTACGGCTGGCGAAACCACCATCGTAATCCAGCGTTCCTTATCTACTCTTCTGTTCCAGCGCTATAATCGAGCACTTTAACATACTGAATGAATACAAGTTTATTTATACAATAGAATCAACTTTTTGAGTGGTTTTTAAAAAAAAATTTGGTGTGTTACCGTCAAATCCACCGCCATGGTTGAAGTGTTTCATGAATTTTCTAGCGTCGCATAGCTTATCACACTCTACCACAATCTGATTAGTCTTAGTCTCTAGGACATAAAATCTATCGCTATTAACAGGCACGACTTCATAGTTCATTCTTATTCTACCTCTCATGATAAAAAGATCGCCCAAAAATCGTCTGCAAGTCTAGTGTCAGTTACGTATTCATGAGGGATATAGCAATAACCTCTATCTCCCCATCCTTCTCCCCATGAATTGCGGACTATAAAGTGAGTGTCGGTCGAACCTACTAATAGCATACAATGACCACCGATCATTCTTTCAGAAAGATCAGGCATTGGAACTACGCCACTAGCAGCGACTGCATCGCTCTCAAATGACTCATAGAGAGCTATACCAAATACGATGGGAATCTGATGTGTTAATACGTTCTGAATATTTGCTAACTTAACAGGAACTCTAGAATACTGTTTAATTATGCTCTTCTTAGCTTCAGCGTATACTTGATCAGAAGGTCTTTCAGCGAATCTAGAAATATCATACGGCCAAATATCTTCAGAAGGAGATCCTAAAGTAGCAACGACTTTAATACCATCACGCTCTTCTGCGCCAGCATCGATAGAGGTAGTACCCTCTAAAACGCGCTCGTTATAATATATAAACAAGCGAGAAGGGTTATAATCGTGCTTACCTTGTGCTCTTAGACCATATGCTACAGCGGCTGCAATTGCGTTGCCGGTGCAAGAACCAAGCTGACCTTGATCATAAACAGGAGGCAGATGACCTGTCGTTCTTAGGTCAACGTTCTTTGAAACGCCGCGTTTTGCTCTTAAAGTACAAATTTTATCTCTATAGTCCGGTTTATCAGGCCGCCAACCATACTTTCTAGCAGTCATTATTTTCTCCTATTATGTAAATGACTTGTTATTTATTTCAGTCTTTATCTCCTGAATCAATAGAGATAAACATGTGGTACAACCAGATTTCCAACCAATACAACTAAGGGCGTCTTTAATAGATGTATTAGTATGATTGTTGACATAATCTTTTATGTCTTTAGTGGATATAATATTACACGAACATAATATCATGGGTTTCCTAATAACTGCATTGTTATTTTCAACAATACGCTAGAAGTTCCTGCTATGCAAAGAGCCTTTAAAAGTATAACAACTCTAGGATCTAACATTACTCTTTTTCCATAGCTCTCGTCCAGTATCTCTCTAAGATACTTAGTCTATCTTCTCTACTAAAACAGTCTGGTATTGGATATCCCTTACACTTCTGCCAGACTATTTCAGCCATTACTAGATCAAATTCATCATTTGAAGTCGCTAAATTTGTTTCTGTCGAATTTTGGCTTTGGTCTGTTTCTTTCAAAGTCTTCTTCTCCAAATTTAGAATTATCAAATACTGATTTAGTTGAAGGACCGTCTAAAATACCGTCTTGAGCTGATTGATCAACATCGTAAAGTCGCATCTTTGAGCGATCAATACCAATGACGAACCTACGATTGCTCCCTGGATCATTATAGCGATTCTTGAGCTGTTTAACCATGATTTGATTGAGTGACTCCAGCTCTTCTGTTGAGATGAGCGCAAACATAAAATCAGCTGTGGCCGGGAGTCCAAAGGATTCTGATGTATCTTCCAGTCCCACGTCGCTGTTCGAATATCCGCCTCTAGTTGTTTGAGTCGCAGAGACGATAGGTACATCGTATTCCACTGCAAGTCCTCGAAGCTCTTCTGCGATTGCTTTGATATAGGTATAAGAATTGACTGTGGCTCCATACTTCATCCTCGATGACATACAAATGTTAAGATAATCAATATAGATAATATCAGGCTGAAAGTTCTTCTTGATCTTTAGTTCATTAAGAAGATGTCTAAAGTTAGCAGATCCAGCACAAGCAGTCGGATATTCTTTGATAATAAGTTTACCAGTAGTCTTTGTCTTGAGCGTACCTATTTTAGAGTCATAAGATTGTTTTGGTAATAGTTCTAATTCATCCATTGTGACGTTGAGGAGATTAGCGTCGATGCGCTCTGCAATTCTCTCCTCAGCCATCTCTAGCGTAATGTATAGAACATTGAGTCCTCTTGAGAGGTTTGCTGCGGCACAGTGACACATGAATAGCGATTTTCCGACACCTGTACCCGCGAGTGCGATATTGAGAGTCTTGTTCGGCAGGCCACCGTTTGTAATGGCGTTAAAGTAGTCAAGATCGAATGGAACTCTCTTCTCTTTACGGTGGTAGAACTCATATCGTTCATCAGTATCCACCAAGAAATCATGACCAATATGGGTGTCAAAAGAAACAGCAAGGGCATCAGTAAGTATTTGAGGAATCGAACCTTTTGAGATTGAAGCATTCTTCTCATCCATTATTTTGATTGACTTCATGATCGCAAGATAGAGTGATTTATCTTGACAGAATTTTTCTGTCTGATCCAAAATCCAATCTAGTTTAGTGTTTGGGTCCTGTGACAGCGACCCGATTATGTCTTTGCACGACTTGAAGCTGTCTTCGCTTAAGCCGTCCTTGTTACTTAGGTCGATCGCCAGAGCCTCGACTGATGGAAATGAATTGTACTTCTTAACGTATTCATCGACTAACTCAAAGACAGTTCTCTCTGAGTAATCTGTAAAATATTCTGTCTTTAAAAACGGTATAGCCTTCCTGCTGAAATCCTCGTTAAACACGAGATTAGAAAGTATGACGCGTTCGATATTCAATTAACATGCCTCCGATTCATCATCATTATATACCAGACTTCCTTCAGTGTCAAGTGAATAAGTCTTCTTAATATAGTCAGCAAAGTCTGTAGTCTTAAACATATTCATCCAAAATTCTTTACTGTCCACAATATCAGACGCTCTGAAGTTCTTTCCATCGACTTCGCCAGTTTCACGATTGACGACGGAGTACCATCCCACTTTTGGCTTAGCCACGTAATTACCCTCGATGGCAAGATCGAGAAGACCGCTCCAGCGATTAATACCACCCTCATAGCTAATGGTAATTGGTATCTTAGATTTTTCACGTACGTAACGGGATTTCTCAACATTGATGACAAAATGGTACCCCTGAATCTCTGTTCCATCTTTATCCTGCTGCCTTCCTAAAATCCAGATATTATCTGCGCCGTAGTACGCGCCTGTGCCACCACCGACGACTGCTTTTGGAAACATACCAATTTCCATATACGTATGATTTACCGCAGCAACTGGAATGTCTTTGAGCGTAAGATGTGGTGTGATCATTCTAAACAGTGACTTAAGCTGTTTTGCACGAGACATGTCGGCAACTGACTTTTCATTAAGAGCATCTTCAACTTCTTTCTTTGAAGCAAGATTACCAATAGAGTCAATAATAATAAGCACACGATCTTTACGATCAATTTCTTTGAGCTGCTTCATAATATCAAACTTAAGCTCTTCAACGTCTGTGATTGGCGTATGAACAACAGAGTCTAATGGAATATTGAACTTTGAGAAGTAAGACTGCGGCGTACCAAACTCAGAGTCATAGAATAAGATGACTCCGTCCGGATATTTCTTAAGATAAGAAGAAGCAAGAAGAAGAGCAAAACCAGTCTTAAAATGTTTAGAAGGACCGGCAAGCATCGTGAGTCCTGGTGTGATACCACCGTCAATAGAACCAGATAACGCTACATTGATCATCGGTACCGGCGTTGGGATCATATCTTTCTTAGTATAGATCTTAGAATCAGTAAGAGTTGAAGTATATTCAATAGTACTATTTTTAATAAGTTTTTCTTTTAAAGACATATTAATTCTCCATATATTATAGTATTATACAATTTATAGCAATGTATGTCAACTGCTTACATAATCGTTCATCTTTTTAATAAACGCATCGATCTGCTTTACTCTATCAGCGCCGTTCCATTTAATAATATCTTTAGTAGAATCACCTTTAAGATTATTAAGAAATGGCATGATCATTTTAACAAGACCTTGTAATTTCTCTTGTTCACCTCTAAGTTCATCTTCTGTAGTAAAACCAAAATCAAAATCACTACTCATACAAAGAATCCTTCTATAGTTGATTTTTCTTCCAAATCCCAGCCGATAACGTCAGTTATAGATTTTAGTGGATCAAGAAAAGATTTATTGAACTGCATCTCTCTATCTATATATTTTTCAAGATCGAGTTCTTTAGGTAACTCGTCTGGAGTGGCTATAACGTTCTCATTGATTATAGGATTAGGGGTCATAAGATAGACGAACCTAATCTTATCTCCATTTACTATTGGAGGTATATTGTTAATGCCGTGTTTCTTCAATAGGTAGTTAAACATCAAACAACCTTTAACGTGCATAGGTGTAGATTTTTTATATACCTTTGATCTATCTGAGAATACATCTAGCCCGTTAACGCCTCTTGGAAATGCTATAGACTCAAATGGAAGAGCATCAAAGTCTTTTCTAAAATTAATTATAAAACTCTTTAGCTCGTCCTGAGTTCCATTCATAATAATCTTAAGAGCGTCTTTAATATTCTCTCTACAAGCGTGCGGCGTAGAAGATCTAATAGCCTCAATTCCTTGAAGCTTTAACTTTGGCTCTTCATATCGTACACCCTCAACGTCCCATGCATTAAGTATATACATCTTCTTACCACGCCAAATACCCTTATTAGCTATGGTTTCACGCTTCATCTTCATCTTCTGCTGATAGGCATTCATCATATCAGCTAGTTCTTGATAGCACTCATCGATATATTGCTGCAGTTTCTTTTCACAGAATATATCTAAGGCATTAACTATCTTCTTTTCATCTACATCGCCCATTGTGACCACGAGCTTATCCATGCGAACATAGATCGAATCAGTATCAGATGCGATAACATAATCCTCATCTGTCTTTAATATTATATTCATATACTGATTTATTTTCTTTTCAATCCAACGAATAGATAACTGACCAGAAGTTGTAATAGCTTCTGCTAGATCAAAGTTAAACCAACGAAAATACTGGTTAGCAAGAGCGCCGTAAGCTGAATTTAACTGAATCTTTTTTGCAAGCTGCATATTATGATATCTAGCGACAAGTTTTTCATCTTCAAGTGTCTTTGTCTTCTCATAACGCTGCTTAGCTTCAAGCATTAGTTTCTTATACTTAGTACGGTCGTCATACATTCTTTCCATTAGTGCGGGAAGAAATCCCTGCTTATCTTTTTTAAATGTACATCCATTAGCCGCATATGCATAGTTACTATCTTTATATTCAAAATTACCATCAAGTAACCAATCCACACCACCAGAAGGACCAAGTTTCCCAGTGAGTGTTTCAGGACTGATATTATACTGCATGATAAGATGTGGATACAGAGAGTTCAAATCAAACGATACGACCCATTTACTCAGACCAATCTTTGGATCTTTAACGTATCCACCGACAAGACCACCTTCAAACACCTGTTTCTTAGACTGTGGAATTACTATCTTTTGATCTAGTAGATAGTTATGAATAATAACATCCCATGGACGAACTGTGGCCATAGTATCTGTATAGTTAACCCTAGCGTCATAAGCGATCGCCATTACCTGCTCAATAAACTTTAACTTATCTTCAAGCTTCTGAACTAGAAGAACGTCGTGTATGTTGTACTCCATATACTTTTGAAAGTTATTCTTATAGAATTCATTGAGAGATCCATATTCAGAATAGTCTAACTTTCTCTCACCTAATTCTATCTGAGCAATATAATCTAACTTATAAGACTCTTGATTACCAAATGAGAACTTACGATACAGTCGATAGTAGTCTAGATCAGACACACCTACGATCTCATATACTCTATTCTCTTTGCCGCGAAACTCTACTATTTTTTCATTCAACATCTTCCAAGGAGATAGTCTTTTAGCTTCTCTTTCATTATATAAAGCCTTAATCCGGTTAATAAGATATGGGATATCAAAAAATTCAATATTCCATCCCGTGATGATGTCCGGCATCCACGCGTCTGATTCCCAGACTTGAAGAAATTTCTGAATAAGGTCATATTCGTCTTTACATTTCAAGTAGAATGAGTTTTCACTAGTTGGTTTAAAGTATTTAATACCAAAAGACGCAGTCTTTCCACGACTATGAATTGTGATAGCTGTTATTGGCTGATCTGCTTTATCAACATCAGGAAAACCTACGACATCTTCGCCGCCGCACTCAATATCAAGAGTGACTACATTAATCATTTTAGGATCGTAATCAACGTCACCTTGATAGTTGTCATAGATATAGAGATAAGGATAGTTAGTGAGTCCAAATACTTGGAACCCACCAACATCCTTATGATCATCTAGAAAGTCTCTAGCGTCTCTAATAGAATCAAACTCGATCTTAGCGACCGGCTTGTTATTTAGACTCTTATAGCCACTATTTGTATTATTGCGGTCAGTGACAAATAGATATGGCTTGTATGGTACTATTTCTTTAAATTTTATACCAGTATCATAACCTCTAACATAGATCTTATTACCATATTGAAAAACATTGGTATAAAACTTTGACAACACTATCTCCCATAATATATTTAAAGTCAATCATATCACATATTTCACAGAATGTCAATTATTAATTTCTCCACGCACACTGAAAATGCATTGGATCATTATCTCCTGGAGATCCTCTCCACCAGAGTCCATGTTTTTGTAAAATATCAGCAAAATCATGATTTAGCATGCCTTCGTGCCAAGAAGACGGCCATGGATTTCTTGCTGGATCCATATCTATCGCAATACCCCAAGAATGAACTGATAATCTATCACCACCTCGCATCAGTCGATAGTTAAAAGTGCCACCAGATTGATCGAGATGCAGCTTCTTGATGTTGTCTTTACCAAAATGATTTAATACTTCTGTAAAAGCTGATGTATACACATCAACGACTTTCTTATGAAGCTTCATTGTGCTAAATTTCTGTCCAGTAGCGTTAAAAAACATCGGATATGGTGGAGTCCACTTTACGATGTTCTCTTTAAACCACTTAGGGTCTACTTCACCGTTTTTTCCGGAAGGATCTCCAAAGAATTCATTCAATCTTAGTATATCTTCGTGCGGAAACAACTCTTTACACTTGGCTGATGGCATAACAATCTCCTAAAATAAAAAAGGGAGGGTGGACCCCTCCCCATATTTATGGTCGATTTACTTAATATCGACTTTCTTAGGTTTCTTAGAGTCCGGAACCACATTTTCAAGAAAGATCTTGAGCATACCATTGATGTATTCTGCATTTTTCACCTCAACTGTGTCAGCTAAAGTAAACTTACGAGTGAATACACGATCTGCGATACCCTTCCAAATATATTCCACAGGATTTTCAACAGGGTCTATCTCATCGACAGTAAATCCACCCTTTACGACGAGAGTGTTATTCGCTAATTCAATATCTAGATTATGTTTACCGAATCCAGCCACAGCCAATTCAATAGTGTAGTTATTTTCATCATTTTTAACGATATTGTATGGAGGATATCCGGGAACACTCTTAGCGTATGTTTCGTGAGCTGAGTGAAGATTTTTAAGGACTTTATCTGCACCAACAAAAAATTTATCAAAGTGTGCAGTGTCCCAAGGTAAAAGTGCATTATGTGTCATATGTTTCTCCTATTAAGCGAGATTTAAATCCGTGACCCTTTCGGCGCCACATATATTATTTAGTGCAATTTCTTGCCATATAGCTCTTTAACTATGCATATCATGCTTTTAGATTTAAAATCATAAACAACAACTGGAGTAAGATCTGCTTCTTTATATTCTCTAGAAACATCGATCATCTTCTGAAAAGCATTCTCTTCTTCACCTTCTTCTCTCATTAGTTTAGCACCATCTTCAAGATATTCTTGAGGAACAATCATATAGTATTTTTCTAAATCTTTCATATTAGATTCTCAATAAATTGTTCTGTGGCTGCTTCCCAAGAGAACTTCTTTGCTCTATCAACAGCATCTTTCTTTTCTAGTTGAGTAGCCATCAATATCGCTTCTTTTAAATTATCTTTCATTAGAATACCTGACTTATCGTCTTCAATAATGTAGCGATTGACTTCGTTATCAAATGCAGCGACAGGTAGTCCACTCGCCATTCCTTCTAAGACTACTAGGCCAAAAGTATCAGTCAACGACGGCCATGCAAACACGTCGTGCTTACGGAGCTCATTCGCTATCTGATACTTATTCATCTTACCTAAGAACTTTGCTTTTGGATACTTTATCTTGTACTCGTCAAGCTGCGGACCATCACCAATAAGAGTCTTACGAATACGAGAATCTTCTATTGAAAGAAACGCTTCTAAATTCTTCTCTGCTGATATTCTACCACAGTACACAGCATTTATAGAGTTAGGATTTATCTTCTTTTCTTCATACTCTGGTCTATATAGAGACGTGTCAACACCTCTTGACCAGATCTTTAATTTTTTAATACCCAATTCAGCACAGTAGTCAACCATAGAGGGGGTTGTAACCATAACACAATGGCTGTTTCTATGGAACCAACGAAAATACTTACCGCTAACTCTTGGTGATATACCAGTATGAATCTTGACGTATTCCGGATACTTTGTATGAAAGGATGTCGTAAACTTCTTTTTGTACTTCTTGCAAGAATACCTAGCGGCAAGACCTATAGCTCCTTCTGTTGCGATGTGAATGTAGTCGGCATTCTTCACCTCTTCATCAGCAATACCCATAGGCAAAACCGGCATAAAGATTCCAGTGGATGGTTGTAGTGGAACTGTTAACTTATATAGACCGGGATGCACGACGTGAACGTCGTATCCTCGTCTTTTTAGATGATCTACGGTAGTCTTTAATGTAGTCACTACACCGTTGATCTGTGGATCCCAAGCATCAGTAAATATAGTTATATTCATAAAATTCTCGCTATTGAGAAATTACCTTCAAAATCTTCTACGATTGCAGTACAAGACTCTACCCAATCACCCGTGTTCATATACTTAATACCATTCATATCTCTAATATTGCAAGAATGAATATGACCGCAGACAACGCCAGCAACGTCTCGCTTAGAAGCGTATTCAGCAACGACATTCTCATAATCTCCTATAAAGTTTACTGCTTCTTTAACATTGTGTTTTGCCCAAGCAGATAAAGAAAATCCAGGCATATTCAGTTTAGTAAATAACCAATGTAACTTTGAGTTTAAAGATATCATAACATCATAAGCCCATGAACCAATATGAACTAACCATTTAGCATTCATGGTTACCATGTCAAATTGATCGCCATGAATAACTAAGAATCGCTGTCCCAAGGGTCCTTCATGAATGGCTTCATCAACCACTTGAATATTTCCCAGAACAGTTCCAGAATAATTTCTAAGGAATTCATCGTGGTTTCCTGTTACGTAAATGACTTTATGATCTTTCTTTGATAACTTTAAAAAATGCTGCACTACATTGTTGTGTGACTGCGGCCAATAGAATTTACTTTTCATTGCCCAGCCGTCAATAATGTCTCCTATTAGATAATAGGTATCAGCTTCTGTAGTTTTTAGGAAATGAAGTAGTTTTTCAGCATTACAATGTTTAAATCCAAGATGCACGTCCGATATAAAAATCGAACGATACTTTTTCTTATCTTTAGATTTCAAAACATTTCTCCGTGTTGATGATACGAAGTATTTATTTTTGCGCATTATTTTACAGTTTTATTACTTATGACACTTAATGCCGACTCTACCGTCTGTCCATTCACCAGCAAAAGCTACTTTAGCGTGTACTGTGCCAAACGAACAGGCGCGCTCTTCAATTTTTACCTGATGCTCTTCGCAAGTACTACCCAAGCACATAAAAATTGTCGCTAGTACGAGTTCTTTCATTATTAAAAACCAAACTGACGTTTTACGACAGCGACTGCAGCGTCCATAGCCTCGCCTAACACCTCGTCAGTGAGATGCTTGTCACAAACTCCATCTTTCTTAAGTACTTCTTTAATCGCTTCAATAGCAGCTACTCTAGTTTCTTCGCTAATCTCAAACATACTATGACTCCTTAACGTTGGTTGCTACATTAGATACTAATATATTGTCTTGTTTCTCTGGTATCTTGATCCCTTCCGGCCAGGAATACGAATTAATGACTTTTCTGTCAAATCTTGCAATCGAGACCTGATCGTTTTGATTACCACCCAGCCCATAGACATACTTATCGTCAAAAGAAGCAATGAAGAATACATGGCCCCCTCCTTTTCTTTTCTTGGTGGCAATAGCGCCAACAATTGGTTTACTTAATTTTTGACCATATTTTGCGTAACTCAACGCAAGCAATGATCCTGTATTTGGTAGTCCTGCCTCTTTGAGAACAGCACCAACAAAAGCTGCGCACCACGGTGTCTGATGATCATTCTTGACTTCAGGATGACCACTCTCTTTAAAGAACTTAATGACTGTAGGATTCGCTTTAAGGTCTGTTCCTTCATGCAGTCCTATATAACTACCTGCGATCTTCATCCATGTTAGATCAGATATCTTTTTTGGACTATCTGTCATTTCTTACTGTCCTTAATTTCTGTAAAATGTCTCTTTAATCCATCAGACGCCATATCTATAATATGACCGCCGACTCCTATTCTTACTAGCGTAGCTAGCTCTTCTATTTCTTCTATATTAATATCTTTCACAGGTATGAACTCATATACTTTAGACTGCAGAGTTTTTTTCTTTTTCTTATCAGACACGATATATCTTTCTCTTTAAAGGGAAGAATTTTTCTTTAGCGGCGATCTACGCGCTCGAACACGTGCCACTCCTCAGACCAGTGCTCATCCTGCACGGTGCCAATAAATCTCAAAGAGTGCAGATCCGAACGCTCGATATTTCCCCCTGTACTGTATATTCTAAACTTACGGCACTCCACTGTGGAGTCTTGGTCTACTATAGCGTACATCACGATTTTTCTCTCGTGCATGTTGACTGATAAGAACTGAGCGCCGTATGGTATGTCCAGCTTTATTTCACCAAAGAATGGGAGTGTGTACTTGCCTATCGTCACCATGACGCTATCCAATAACTTCGATCTCTGCCAACAGCTCTTCTAGCCACTTAAGGTGACCTTTAGACGCCATATGAAAACCCGCCTCAAACTCCGTCTCAGGAAGCTCGTCGGTCTCGTGCTGCAGCTCGTGATAGCGATTGTATAGGGCGTCTGTGACGTACTTGAACTGTTCTTCAGTCATAACTTGGACCCTCTGTGTGCATGCGTTCTTTAATAGACTTGAGTCCTGCTCTAGCGTATTTATTTTCAAGCCAGTCTTCTAGAGCGTCGATCTCAGCCTCGTACTCATAGATGCCGATCTGTTTAGTCTGGTACGCCTCGTCGATCCACTTCAGCTTGGCTGAGAATTCTTTTTCGATCTCGTGCTCTGTCATCCTACATCCTCTCTAGTCTTACTAGTAGAACTCGTTGATTCGTCTTTAATGTGACTCTCGATGATCTCTCTTATCTCTTTCCGCCATATAGTCTTAAGACCGTTGCGGTCGTCGTTGTTGTCCCACCACGAGTGGCACTTCTTGCATATGGCCTCTGCGGCCGCGTCTTTCCAATCGCTCATGATATCAGTCCCACAGGCTGCGGTAGTACTTACCAAACAGTCTAAAGCCGTTCGATATTCTTTCGTTGTACGCTTTATAACCTACTGCGTCAAAATGATACTCCGGGTTCGTCTGTACCACCTCTTTAAATGTATCGTCGATGGGCTTAAACACGTAGATGGGCTCGCCATGGTAGTACTTGTTCTGCCACGAGTCGTCTACTAGATTCTCAAACGAGAAGATCATCTCTTTAATGATCCATTCCCACCTATAGTGGATCCAGTTATCATCTCCATCCGGATTGCCGTATCGCATGTGTGGAGGGAGATCTTCATCGTCTACCGGCGGAGACCCGTTCTTAGTCTCGAGCAGCCGCTTGAGCATAGGAAGAGCAATGAGCGCGAGCGTATTGTCCATGTTCCAAGTATCGTACTTGTCGATGCGTACTCTGATGTCGCGCTCGCCGGCGATGTCGTTAAACCAATCACAGACCTTAGTCAGCCAGGTATTAAAGAGAAAATCACCGATCTTATCTTTTTGCTCCTCAGACGTGAATGGAACCAGATCCGCGATCTGGTACGGTCCCCACCACTTCTTGTATGGTCCAATGTAGACTTTCATTCTTCACCCCTATAGATATACAACTTCTTTCGTTCGTCAGAAAGTTCTATTAGGTAGTCGTTCTCTTTATCAAAGATTTCTAGATACTCCTGTTCGGATACTTCACGATAAGAGAAGGTATCCTCGGCGATATGGTTCTGGGCAAACTCGGATAGCCCTGTCTCTGCGCCAGTAGCATGGTCGACCACAGTATCAATAGCCCACTCGATCTCACCGTCGTCTGGCACCTCAACGGCGTACATGTGTCGAAATGTGGAAACAGTCTCTACTAGTACTATCTTAGGCATCTCTTAACTCCATGATATGATCTATTATATCACAAATAGTTCTTCCAGTAACTATCTTTTTCACCATAGTATGGATCTTTTTCGTCGCCGTAGTCTAGAGTCATGTGAACCCTGTACTCGTTCTCGTCATTCACTCCGGAGTGAGGTATGTTGTTGTTGAACTCCACCACCTCACCGACTTTCATATTAAGAGTCTGATCTACAGTGGGAAACGTAAACACTACAGACTCATTGGTGATGATGGGAACGTGTATTCTAGTAGTCTTCTCGTAGTGGGCCATGAAGTCCACGTGCTCAGGAATTATAGAGTAAGGCCTGAGGATGTTCAGCGTTATCCTCTTAGCGTTCTGGTTAGGATAGTGACTCCCGTATATCCTATCGACTTCCTCTATGTCTTCTCTAAAAGTATTAAGAAACTCAGAATTATATATGAACTCCTTTAAGACGATATTCTTTCTGTCCGGAAGAGAAAACAATAGTATCTGATGAATCGCCGCAGTCTTATTGAGCCTGTTCCATGGAGGGCCAGGATCGAAGCAGTATTGCTCCCAACCCCTGTCGAATATAGAATTTACTTTTTCAATTAGACCTCTAGGATCGACGTTGCCCAATAATTTAAACGGGGGCTTTTCACTCATATCTACAATTCCTAATTCTTTGGAGGTCTCTTCTGCTGTCCCTTAGTTACCTCGTCTACTATCTTTCTCACGTCGTCGTGGCTCAGACTCGTATTCGCACCTAATTTAGTCAGGTCGTGTCCGAGCTCCTTAGCTACCTCCATCATGTCGTCTAGGTGCAGCTCAGGGGTAGACTCGAGCCACGTCTTATGATAAACGTCCCAGTAGTACGTCTTGTCGTCTACCGGCTTTGGAATAGGAGGAACTAGAGACGCCGTATCTGCGTCGTATACCCAGTCGTCGAGCTCAGGATTGAGCTCCTTAAACTTCTTGATTATCTCATCGCGCTCCTCGGGCGTTATCAGCTTGACGTTGTGGACCTCTTTCCACGTAGGCTGCCCGTGCTTCTTTGACAGCTTAGGACAGTGCTCGTAGTCTAGGTAGTCGTATCTCTCTTCACCCTTTAGCTCAGGCGGCGGGGTCTTGACGAACTTGACTAGGTTCTGCGGAGGGTTCTTTGGATCGAAGTTAGGAATGACGTGCTTTAGGTTCTCTTCAAGAATAGGATAAGTTATAGGACCGCCGTTCTCACCAAGTTGAATATAATAATTTTGTTCTTTTGTTTTCATACTATACCTCGATTAACGCGTGTTTACGTTCACGGTACCATTACCGCCGGCGCCGGCGTTGCCGGTTGCTGAACCACCAGAACCAACAACGATAGTACAGGAGAGTGCGTAAGCAGGTCCGCCACCACCATGTGTATATGTATTAATAGTCCTACCACCTGCGTTTCCTGTCGCTCCTGTACCTCCAGCACAACCGGTTGCTCCACCACCTCCACCACCGGCGCCACCACCACCAGTAGTAACAGAACCACCAGAACCACCACCGGCTCCACCAGATGTACCAGCGTTCGCTACTACAGATGTTATACCAGCACCAGAAAATGAAGATCCGGATCCATCACCGCCAACACCTGGACCAGACACATTGCAGCAGTACGACACGAAGCAGTAAACCCCACACCACTGAGTACATGTTCCGCCGCCGGAACCACCCTGTCCTCCCTGTCCACCACCATATGTGTACACGTCCATGTACTGATACGGAGGGGTAACGAGAGTGTAAGTACCTGGAGAGGTGTAGCTGTAAGAGTACGTCGTAGGCTTGCTGTAGCCCGAGCTAATAGATATCTGTCCGGAAGCAACACCAAGGAGATAGCGTACGTCTGAAGTACCAAGTGAAGTGGTAGCAGAAGAACTATTATATACAATCTGTGATATCTGAGAAAATGTTATTGATCCGGAAGCAGGTAATGTCATTCAGTATCCTTTAATCTTTCTTAGGCGTGAGGTCTGCGCCCCACTTACCGAGCGGGCAAGATGAGCTCGGGAATATAGTCTTAACCAGCATGACGCACTGGCACTCGCCGCACTGGGTAGTCGTGTGGTTGTACCTATCACACTCCATACATATCAGCATGCGCTCCTTAGCAACTTCTTTACGGTGTAGGAGTCCCTCGCTTAAATTCGACATATATCACCTATCTAAAATCATACGTACTCTTATTTATATCTTTAAGCAGGGCTATTTTTTTATCTCTCTGACCCACTGCTGAGTATCACTGAATGTCTCCTAGGTGTGTGGGTGACCTGAAACGGAGTCACCCGCGGTTCACCCGAGTGGTACCTGTGCAGTGACCGTCATGCGTACACCTCGTCTAGGACGCACCCTAGAAAGTATATAGGCTCCGAGTCGTACGCGCCGTGGTGGGCCAGAGACCTCATGAGCTCGTGCATGGAGCGCTCCACCTCTGAACGGCTCATTCCGGAGTTAACGAGCCTCTCTAGCTCAATATTCAGCTTGACGGCGGCGTAGTCCGCGTCGTTCTCCGGCTGTATATAGAGGTCCCACTGTTCGGGGGTAAACTCGACCTTAACAGTGAGACGCCTCTGGATGTCAATGTTCTTCATGTAGCGTAGACTCCTCGTCTTCTAACAGCTCGATGTACGACAGGCGCGCCTCTAGCCTCTCGACCTTTTCATTCAGCTCAGCGATCGACCTCTTCATGCAGTCGATCAGCTCGGCGGGGACGTAGTTGTAGTACGTGGTAGAGTCCAATATAGGCCTCTTCGGACGCTCAGCGCTCATCTCGAGACTCCCTCTTCGCCATGCTCATATAACCCCTGTCCCACTCTGAGTAGGCGAAAGAACCGACCTCGTATGGATTAACAGAGCTCGAAATGAAACCGTGTTCACCTTCTTCGAAATAAGAATACGGATCCACGTCTTCCATATCTTCTCTAATGGCAAGATCTTTATCAGACATGTAAGACATCAAAATAACCTCTCGTTAGTCTCGTAGCCATTATACCACCAAAGGCGCGCGGAGTCAATTAAACTGTGCTCGGTACAGAGACCCCTATTCTGAGACTTCATTAATGCTCTATATAGAGTATAAATTGAACAGTGACTAGTCATTATCACCCTCTATGTGTGGATGCCCGGGAACCGAATCACTATCATCGTCTGACTCTAATTCCTCTATTAACTTATTACAGCGCCTCTTCCAGTCGTCTCGCTGCCAGACGGCCTTCTCGTACGAGAGCTCGTGGTAGTCGTTCGCTATGAAGTATACCAGATCTCTGAACTCTTTGAGTCTCAGTAGTTCGTCTTCCATCCCCACCTCCTTATCCATATCGGCCCGAAGTGATACGAGACATATGGATCGCCCGAGTTGAACCTCGGCGTAGAGCCGATCTCCCATAATCTAGGGTTCCACAGCCAATAGATCTCTGTCTTGCGATTTAGTAACATTATTCATCCTCCTGAAACGGTATCGGTCTTAGAGTTTCCTGCGCCTTCATTTGTATCTCAACAAGAGCTCTTCGATACTTGAACCCGTCGTCCTCGAGCTTCGCGATATACTCGTTGAGTCTCTGTATCTTCTCTTGAAGAACAAAGTTCATGCTCTCATAGTCTTTGACTGGTTCGGGATCATGCACTTCTTTTCGAAAGTAGAGCTCGAAGTAGTGAGAAGGAAACCTAACGTGATGACCGATCTTGTTGCAGTCGAACTGGACCACGAGGTTGACCACGTGGTTTCCGACGCAGTCTAGATCTACGACCGTGCCGATCTCTCCTCTATACTTTGTCTCTGTCACGACCATGATGACACGGTCTCTTAACTGAAACTTCATAGTAGGTACCCCTTGTTGACAAACTCAAGTCCACGAGCACTCATCTCTCTCATCACCGCGCGATACTGGACGTAGCAAGCCTCGCGCTCTCGACGCTCCCTGTCCCAGTTGCCCTCTGCAGCGTTGTAGTACGAGACGGACCGCGCCAGGCGATGGGCCTCCTCCAGCACCTGCTCGTCTGTTAATTCTCTGAAGTCTGTCATTTGTTATCCAATACGCTCTTAGCTTGACGTAGGTTTCCGATGATTATACGAAACGCTATAGACATATCATCGCTACCAAGGTGGAGATCACTGGCATCAGCAAACGGTCGTAGTGCTGCCTCTAGTTCAGCGATGCGAGCTTCATGCACTCCAACCTGGTAATTCGCTATGCTACCACGAAGCACATTCAGTTCATCAGATTGTTTTTGTGCAATGCGTTCGATGTGATTTATTGTTTCGAGTGCTTCGCGGGTGCGGTTTTTCCAATAATCTATTTCCGCGTCCTTCGCCTCTAATGCGTCGGCAGTCTCATTTACTGGACGGTAAATATTATCACGCATTTTGTATGAGGCTTCTGATATTTCTCGCTGACGCTTTACAAGATTTGAATAGTCAGTCATTCCTTCTCTCCTAATACCTTACGAGCTTGGCGTAGGTCGCCACATGATACAACTTGCATCAAAGGATAGTCGTCTGATGCAGCATTATGTCCGGCTTCTATTGCTGTCTCTCCTAGCGCGAACGGCTTTAACGCTGCCTCTAGTTCAGCAATCCGCTCATTAGCCTTCTCTATGTCAGCCAAATATTCCAATGCCAGTTCCTTTTGCTGCTCCCATAGTTCATTCGCGCATTTTAGTTCGCGCTGTAAAAGCTCAATAGCATCGGCGGCTTCATTGAGGAAATCTACATACATATTTTCGGCATGTTCTCTCAATCGTGTCATAAGGTCTGAATAGTCAGTCATTTCTTTTCCCTCAATTTATTCTTCTCTACTATCCACTCCTGGTACTCTTCATGAGTAGAATAATATGAGATCACCGCATTGAGGGCAATTAGTAATGCCTCATCATCATCGACCCGGATCGTCTCACGATAGGACTCTTTTAGTTCTTCCAAGACGATCCTATCAACGTTAATCTTTTCTATGAGATCAGCCTCTAGTTCCTCAATTCGTTTTGCTTGCGCCTCAATAGCATCAGCGGCTTCAAGCGCATCTTCTGGGTCAACCGTAGGCGCCATTTCCACACATTTCAATGTGTCTCGGGCAGCAACGCCATCACGACGCAATCGCTTCACAAGGTCTGTATAGTCACTCATTCGTCTATCTCCTCCTGCCAGTACCTACAGTAGAAATGATCGCCACAGCTGTCGATCTCGGCCTGTGGATAACCCTGTTCTACCAGCCACTTTATGACGTCGACGCCTTCTGGTATGATTTTAGGAAAACCATATCTCCATCCACCAGGAGGATCGATCATCTTTACTATCTTAGACACATCACCTCTCCATCCTGTCTAGGAGCTCGCACAGGAACTTGAACTCAGACCGGACGTCCATGCCCTCTCTGAGATCCTCGAGTCTGCCATACAGCACGGACGCGATCTCATGGAGTCTCGAGTCAGCGTCTCTAGAAAAGAACTCAGGCATCACCAGTCTCCAAAGTAGCGATCGATTGCGACAGCGGCCGCGAATATGACGGGCACGAGGAGCAGCCCCAGTACGGTCTCAGCCATGATCATTCCTCCCAGAGAGCCATGCCGAGCCAGACCAGTGACTCCTCGTCCTTTATGAGACGGCAGTCGTACTTAGCGAACTCTTCCATAAGTGTCATGTTACCACCTCGCGGTTTCGTCGATCGTACCCGGAACGATCCATATTGAGCTGGACGGGCCGGCCCAGTTCACCTTGTCTAGGGTTATATATACGACGACCCATCCGGAGTCGGCGTCGAGCGCGTTGAGATATGCCATTACTTTACCTCCTCACCGAGTCCACCAAAATCGAGCTTAGGAGCAGCACCCATAGTTACTTCACGTATCTCAGTCCAAGCATCAAACATTTCTTCGTTGAGTTTGAATGCATACTCGGCTTCTTGTGCCTGAGAGAGATACTGGTAGATACCAAGTAAGTTATCGCCTTCGTATGAGGTGCAGTGGGAAAGGGTATAAACTTTCATCACAGTCTCCATGGTGTCTCACGTCAGCCTATATTCTTATAATACCATAAGTGGAGATAAAGTACACAAAAAAGTGAATGTAAACAGGGGTTACCGATGACTATATTTTAGACAGTCTCTTGCGATTGTATACGCGCCTCGACTGCACTACCCTCTGTCTGTATACATTCTCAGACAGGGCCATGGCGTATACGTTTACCGGCCTATTCCTCTTCTTCTTCATCGTCGAACTCCGGAGCTATGTTCGCCATGTAGAAGTCCTTGACGTCGTCCTCAGACATCCAGCAGAGCAGGTCCTCTATGAGACGGCCCTTGTCGAGGACGTGATTGTCGACCATCTCGGCGATCTTGTTCGTGTACTCCCTAGGGATGCGGCTCATCGCTTGATCTCCTTCTCCATCACGTATATTAGTTGAATAAATATAATACCCATCGCGATGCGCTAACATCCATGGGCTCTAACACCTAACACAGAGGCATCAGCATGACTACTTATCATATCCACCACATCATCCCCAAGCACATGGGCGGCACTGACGACCCATCTAATCTTATCAAACTCACCATAGAAGAACACGCAGAAGCTCATAAAGAGCTATACGAGAAGCATGGCAATCACTATGATCTCATCGCATTTAAATGCATATCAGGGTTAGTAGGTATGGACGAGATCATGTCAGAGACCATAAGAGAATCCAATAGACGTAGAACCGGCTGGCGACATATAGAAGAGGCCAGGAAGAAGATGTCCGATAAGCTACGAGAGAACTGGCACAACAGACCACCAGTAACAGAAGAAGCACGTCTTAGTATGTCGGCTGCTCAGTTAGCCAGTGGTCATCGCAGACAGAAGGTAAGATGCATACAGACCGGAATAGTATACGATAGCGTTAATGAATGCGCTAATGCTCTCGGTATTACCAGACGAACTATATGCACTAAAGTCAAACCAGACGCTAGACCAACATTCAAGTGTCCGTTCACCTTCGAATATCTTTAGTCATCACGTACGTCCACTTGTCGTCGGACCACTTCTTAGACTTGACCACTCTGTAGCCGAGGTCCGACATCTCATCGAGGCGCCTGGCCACGTACCGGAACGAGCCGGAGAAGATCACCTGGTGCACGCTATTCATTTCGACTCCTCCAGAAGCTCAGGCGCCAGATCGCGGACCTCAGCGATCAGCTCCTCGTCGTCCAGCAGGTCTAGGTCCTCCTTCATGCGCATCTTAGCGAACCACACCAGCTCCTCGACCGACATGCGCTCCACCGCGTCCTCGATATAGGCGATCTGTATAACCTTGCGATCCATCCGACTCTCCTCAGCTTATATTCTTATAATACCATATCCGGCCAGAATGTACATAGGAAAGTGATTGTAAACTACACTTTTATTTTGTTAATTGTAAACAATTTACACTAGAAATATGTAATATAGGCACCGAGCCGAGACCCGATGCCTACACCGTTTACAGTCGCACTGCAGAGCCTGTTAGACGAGCGCCTTCACGTCGTCCTTCGAGAGAAACGCTGGGGCCTTGAACGAGTCGAGTTCGTTCAGCAGGTTCGGGACTGCGCTCTCATCAAAGGGCTCGTCTGAGTACCGTACCGCAGCGACCTGGCCTTTCTGGTACTTGGCGCCAACGGCCTTCAGACGAGCAAGGTTCTTAGCCTTGATGTCTGCGAGCTCCTCGACTGTCTTGTCAGTCACCTTAGGCTTATCGGTCATGAGCACCTTAGGGAACTTCTGAGGCGTGACCTTGACCTTGCCTGCCTTCTTGGGCTGCTTCATGCGAACCGCCTTGGCTACGACGAGACCGAGCTCCTTGGAGCAGCCGCGAAAGTATGCCTTGGCCTGATCCGGCGTGAACGGGCTGGACTTGAGGAAGCAGGCGCCCGTGAGCATCTGCTCGATGAAGTCTGCCTCGGTGATCGCGCTGTTGTCGCCGAGTACCTTGAGGGCGTATGCGTGCTTAGTAAACGTTGTCATATCACTGTCTCCATGTTATATTCTCATAGTACCATATTCTCGGAACTTGTCAACCCACAAAGTGCAGTTTACATACACTTTTTTCTGTTTACATAAACTGTATCAGAACGATACAAGTCCATCGGGACGGTCGAGCATCATCCAGCTCTTGACCACGTACTTTCTCCTGTAATAGGCCATGTAGCGCTGGACCGCCGACCGGCTGATCCCTGAGAACGCGACCTTGAGCGGGTGGTTGGACTGGTGGTCGTAGTACTCTATGAGCAGCTTATACGTGCCTACCTTCATTGGATCACCTCGAGCACCTGAACCATAACGACGAATACCAGCAGGCCGACCGTAACGATCGAGAGGCCGATGACGTTCTGAAGCTCTTGCGTATTCATGATCTTGTCTCCATGTTATATTCTTATATTACCATATTCTTAGAACATGTCAACCACAAAAGTGTAGTCGACAATCACTTATTTTCAGAACTTTACCGGCACGCGGTACGTACCCTTGAAGATCTGGGTGTTGGAGAAGCCGGTCTGGTGGCGCCTGTTAGAGCCCTTGTTGACAACCGTGACCGGCACCGTGCATGCAGCTATAGCCTGGGCCATGGATGATGGTACGGACTTGTTTACAAACCGAGCATTCATGTCGTTCTCCTTAGCTTATAGTCTCAATATACCATACTCTAAGAATATGTCAATAGGGAAAGTGATTGTAAACTGAAAATAATTCTGTTTACATACGTATGTATACTCCGTCCTCGTCGACGTCCTCTACCGGTATCTTGAGCCACTCAATCACCTCGATAAAGTTCTCGCATGCGATCACCAGCTGCTCGAACGAATCCCTATCATGGTCGCTCGACAGGCCGGCGACGAACTCATCATAAGACAAGCCGGCATCTACCTCTATATCTATGGCATCGACACACTCTGTCAACGTCCGGCACGCTTCCTCGAATCTGTAGTACGGCATGATAGTCTCCTAGCTTATAGTGCAGTAGGCGTATGTATACTCATCGCGCGTCCCAGTGGACGTAAATATCAAAGTGCTTTGCATGGCTACGCTTAATTGATCTCTGGTACATGCCGCGATACATGAACGCGTATGGGTTCTTCTTGCCCAGTCTCGGCCTAATAGAGACTCTGCGTCTCTCGGTACCTGGCTCTCTAATGGTGTTTGTATACGAGACAAACTCTCTCAGCTCAGCCAGTCTAGGATCCTCTAGAGAGGTGACTGTAAACCTGTAGGCTGATGATCTAGCCATGAATCAAGCTCCTATTGTGTCGTTCGTATAGACTATTATACCAAGTTCTCAGATATTGTCAACCATTATTTGTAGTTGACAGAGCACTTTGTTTATTGTATACTAGTCTATATTATCGTATGTCAACCCAAGCCAGCCCTGGAGATAGAGCATGTACTTACAGAGTGGATAGGGCCAAGTCAGAGTGGCCGTAGCGAAGAAGTCAGTGAGCGCCCTGCGTACCATCGTGCGATTCCTTATCATAATTAGATTATACCATAGAGCCCAGAGATGTCAACTGTAAACATGAATGTCAACCACACTTTGTTTTCAGAATGTAAACGGTGGTTCACAGTGATGCACGTGTTTCCAGAGTGATGTTTTTAATCCACACAGAAAATATGTACATTAGTCATACTCTATCCCCCTAGTATGGGGATTATATGGAGCAACGTAGACTAGCTCACGATAGCGTAGACGTCGTTCTTCTTAACGAGTTCATTAATATAGAATAGAGCGTTCTTAGAGTTCCCTCCCACGTGCCATTCATATAGATCTTTAGGAGTTTTACCAGTCTTATAGTCGTATATAGTTACTAGTGGACCATTATTAAACTTAATAATCCACTCACACGTTATCTTCTCTCCCTCTCCCCTATAGGATGGTTTACCTAGTAGGTGTACGAGGTCGGCGTACGTGGTCTTGATGTATCCCTGTAGAGACGTACCACATCCTGAGTTAATCTTAGTATAAGATAGATCTAGAGATATAGTCATATTATAATATCCTCTTATTATATAGACTTTACTAGAGACGCTGAGACTTTCCAGCTCGTACCGTCTTCGGCTATGATGGATAGAGTCTTTTGATTAACTCTATTAACTCTACCAGTGATTATACAGCCTGTCTTATTAGACTTAAATGATACTCTCATACCCTTGTAGAATGAGTGGGCTGAGACGCGCTGGAGGTGAGATGCCTTCGCCCTCACCCACTCGTTGACCTTTCTTAGGTCGTCTATTGAGTCGATGGTGGAGATGAGCGAGGCGAGCTTATTGAGGTCTGTCATGTCTGACTCCTTAGCGTTGATCATATTCTTAATATATCATATTCTGAGATAATGTACATAGGTAAGAGTATGTAAACTTACATTTTTATCAAAAAAATTCTGTTTACATAAACAAAAATAAATGTAGTCGACAATCATTATTCTGTGTACAATTTCTCTCTTTAATATAATATAAGAATATAACGTGGAGACAACGCGGAGACGAACATGGAACATTTAATCTGGGAGATACCCACGCTTAGCTTCCTCGACGAGGTCGCTGAGCTGGCTCATCGTCGAGTGAGGAACATGGACGAGACCGACGCGAAGAAGCTGGGGCTCGACATACGCGCCGGCTACAGGCTCTGGGTGGACGAGGAGTGCGTGGTCATACACAAGAGCCACGATCGCTCCCTCCAGTACTACGGGGGATTTGAGTACGTGGACTCTGAGTTTCGCGTCGAATGCGGCGACTACGTCTTCTACACTCGCGACGGCTCACGCGTGGAGGACGCTATAGATAAGTACTATGGTGTGGAGAAGAAAGAAGAAGAGGAAGAGGAGGAATAATATGGAGAGCGTAGACATCCAGCTCCAACAGGTCGCGTCTAAGAACTGGACGACGATGGGGAGAGTCGCGAATATTGGTTATAATGTTCAACATGCTCTTGACCAGCTTAAGAAGAGATTTCCTAACCAGGCCGTGCGTGCGATGCTCAACGGCGCTCTTATTAATATGATCCCATGACGTACAAACTGCAGGTTGGTCGCGAGGGCTCAGATGGTCGATGGGAGTGGAGAGATGTCTCTCCCTCTCACGATGAGCCGTACACGTTTGAGAGCTACGACGAGGCGTACAACTTCTTAGACTGGCTCTATCCAACTCAAGTGTACGACAAGGACGTGAGGATTGTAAACGTCGATGGCGAATGATCTGTTTACATAAACAAAAATATTTTAAGTTTACAATCATTATTTTATGTACATCTGGTCTAGATATGGTAATATAAGAATATAAGCTAACGAGGAGTCAATCATGCCACGTGGTGTATATGAGCGCAAGTCTTCCACTAAGTCATACGACAAGTTGGTCGACGTCAAAGTAAAGTACGACCACCTCACGAATGAGACTGACGCTGAGATCGAGGCCCGCCTCTCTGAGCGCTTTGAGATCCTTGATGTACTTGCCGAGGCATGCACATGTGGTAACTCACGAGCCCTGATCGTCTCTGGTCCTGCTGGTCTTGGTAAGTCGTACACAGTTGAAGAGCGTCTGTCGACCTGGGATCCATCGGGCGATAACTACACGATCGTCAAAGGATATGTTCGTGCTACCGGCCTTGTCAAGCTGCTTAACCAGTACAAGGACGAGGGTAAGGTCATCGTGTTTGATGATGCCGATGCTATTTTCTTTGACGATGTATCGCTCAATCTTCTTAAAGCCGTGTGCGACACCACTGAGCGTCGCGTCGTGTCGTGGATGTCAGAGGGTAAGCTGGTCGACGATGAGACCGGCATGCTGGTCCCACGTACCTTTGAGTTCAAGGGCACGATCATCTTTATCTCCAACTATGACTTTGATGCCATGATCGACAAGGGTCACAAGCTGGCCCCGCACCTGCAGGCGTTGGTCTCTCGCGCTCACTACATCGACCTCGCCATGAAGTCTCGTCGCGACTACATCATCCGCATCAAGCAGGTGATCAAGCAGGGTCTCCTCGATGATCTCTCTGTCGCTGAGCGCTCCGACGTTATGTCGTTCATCGACAAGAACTCTGAGTCTCTTCGCGAGCTGTCGCTCCGCATGGCTCTCAAGCTCGGCGCTCTTCGCCGTCAGGGCTCCAACTGGGAAAGGATAGCGCGTATTACGTGCTGCAAGTAAGTTGGTCGAGGATAGTTGGTCATGAAGAAAAAGAAGACATGTGAGTCGTGTATCTATTGGGATCGCTCTTCGTGGGTGCGTCTCGATGAGCACGACACCAACTCCTGTCGGCGCTATCCACCGACGCGCGTCAACTCAGAAGAGTCAGAGTTTCCTGCCACATACTCCAACGACTGGTGTGGAGAATATGAGAGGGAAGATAAGAGATGAGACTGAAAGTGAGGATCGCAAATGTACTCTACCCTATACGCGACCGCTACTCTCCTTCTTGCATTATTAGTCCTCATAGTGACTACACTGGGAATATTATTCCTAGGTTCCCTTGGCTGGATGATAGTTGGTTTTGTCTAAGAGAGGATAACGGAGATGTTAGAATACTATTCAAGGATAATATCGTCTGTGGCTGGCGTGTCGCCGCTGCACGAAATGTCGATGATGATCGAAAGTACGTATGTATCCCTGGAAAGAACGGCAAGCAGTATACAGTCTCCATGTCTGGTACTGGCTCTCTTTCCTGTGACTGTACTGGTTTCGGGTGTCGTCGCACTTGTTCTCATGTCAAAGAAGTAATGGAGGCTGCGTAATGATTTCAGTTGGTTGGGAAATAATCTGTATGATCTTTATAGCCATGTCTGGCTACTTCGCTTTTGTCGGTAACATGGTGATGGCGGAGTACGATATGCTCTTCGCTATCCTGTGCGTACTACTGAGCATTGGTGCTAAGTTAGACAAGCGTTAATAAATATGAGAAGCTCAACGATGGAGGATGCTATGCGGTATCACAAGTCTATTCGAGTATCTTATTCTGTTAAGAACGACGATGGTTTTATCGTCGAGCGTCGTCATAAGTTTCCTACGATGAACGACGCTATCATATTCCTCCATCTACTAAAGCAGGATCGCCTAGTTGGTAAGCCGGTATTGGAGACTAAGTGATGGTGAGACGCTACAATATGTCACTAAACGCATGGGAAGTTGGTTATTGGATCAACAACACCACTTTTAAAGTAGTGAGACTAGTGAGGGTATAATGACCGCTGAGATTATAGCTTTTCCTGTTAAGAAGCCGTTAAACACATCCACCATCGACGATCCATTACCAGAAGACTGGCCCTACGTCATCGACGGGGTGAAGGTCAAACCACCTAAGAGTGGTAGAGATTATCTTGATCTGTGTAAGCAATATTTACCAGATCCAGAAGATTATCTTTATATTCTCGGAGCGATCATGGACCGTGACGTGTATTACGGACTCGAGAGTCAATTTCAAAATCTTGTTGATAATTACTGGTATTATAGGACTCTAGAAGAGTATAAGTAATTATTTAACAAAAGTCAGGAGTTAATATGTTAGTAGGAGATAAATTAAACTATCCAGCAGCTAATGAGGCTTATTGCTTAATTGGAGCATATCTTAGAGAAGAGAAGATCGGCGCTAAGTATAATAAAGAAGACTTAAAAGAGTTTCTTACTTTCTTGGCTGAGATACTAAAGCACCCAGAGAACTTCGTGGGTGTAGATCGTAATAAGAAAGACTTGACAGAGGAGTGATACATGGGCGAATGGCAGTACACTAATCAATTCTTTGAAGAGGGTAGAGAGCACTATCTAGAAGGTGGTGCTGTTAGGGATTGCCCTTACAACTATCTATCAGTGGATCAGACCAATGATAAGCTGGTCCAGACAGAGCTCTATCGTCAGAACGAGTGGATCTCTGGCTTTAAATGCGCTCATACCGCCTACGCTAACACTCTAAGATCAGCATAAAAGAGTTTACTTTTTGATTTGATATGATATAATAATCTTATAGTCAAACAACAAAGGAAACTATATTATGGCACATGAAATTGAGTTCGTAAATGGCGTGGCTCAGATGGCTTACGCAGGTGATGTTCCATGGCATGGATTAGGCAAACAGGTATCTCCTGATCTTACTCCACTCCAGATGCTCGATGAGGCTGGTCTCAACTGGACCGTCGAGAAATCTCCGACGTTTGCTCTCGTTAAAGAAGAGTTGGTAGAGCTTTCTCGTGCGGCTCTTGTTCGCTCATCAGACTCTAAGATCCTTGACATCGTGTCTGACGACTGGAACCCAGTGCAGAACCTCGAAGCCTTTGAGTTCTTTAACGACTTCATTGCTGCTGGTGAAATGCAGATGCACACGGCTGGTTCACTCAAAAATGGCCAGATCGTCTGGGCTCTTGCTAAGGTGAATGACTCATTTGAGCTGTTCAAGGGAGATAAGATCGACTCCTATCTACTTTTCTCTAACTTCCATAAGTACGGGTTCTCCACCGACGTACGCTTCACCCCGATCCGCGTGGTGTGTAACAATACACTGTCGCTATCACTGAGTTCTTCGGTAGAGAGAATGGCTAAGATCTCTCATCGCAAGCAATTTGATGCCGACAATGTCAAGATCATGCTCGGTGTCGCTAAGGATAAGCTGGCTCAGTACAAAGAGATGGCTCAGTTCCTTGGTGAGAAGATGTATAAGGAGGAGTCACTCGTCGAGTACTTCCAGCGTCTGTTCCCTGTTGGTGGTTCAAATGAGAATAAGAAAGATCTTTCTCGTAACGCTTCACGTGCACTATCAATTGTTCATGAGCAGCCCGGAGCTGAGTACGCTGAGGGTTCTTGGTGGCAGGCTTATAATTCAGTCACCTACCTCACAGACCATCTTGTTGGTCGCTCAGCAGATACTCGTCTGACCTCTGCTTGGTATGGTACTAATAAGAACCTCAAGACGAAGGCTCTCGAGCTGGCAGTCGAATACGCAGAAACTGCTTAATAACAGGAGTATATATTATGAAAGTTCAAGTTATATTTGATATAGAATCCAGTCAAGTAGAGAGAGTCACGGATTTCGTGGCTTCTCTCAATAATAAAGAGAAACCAAAATTAAAGAGATCTAAGTTTCCACGTGGATACTTAAAGAAAAACTTTATTGAGAAGATTATTGATTGGCCTCGTTCTACAATAACTACAAAAGAATGTGAAGATATTGTTAAGAAACTTGGTGGATCTAAGTTTACAGGCTATTGCTATATCAAAGGTATGTCAAGCGTTGGATTTGTAGAAGAGTTAGATAAGTATGAGCTCTATAGACTACCAGAGAAAAATAATCGTGAATTCTTACGTACTTATAATTCAGCTAAAGGAAGTCTTTGATTGACACCATCGCTTCGATGGTGTATAATTATAATAACAATTGGAGATAATGATGGCTCGTCGTCCTAACTTAATCAAAAGTAAACCTAAAGTTACTCGTACCACTAAGACCGAGCAACAGGTGATCAATGGTAAGTATCTGGGCGACGAGCCAGTGATGGTTGGTGAGATCAATGTAGCACGCGCTCTGACTTGGTACAATTATATGTGTAACTATTCAGATGCTCGTGATTACATCAAGGAGTACTTTAAGAACACTGGCAAGCCTGAGCTCGCTAAGAAACTCTCTCGTATATCAGACACAGATATACCAATGACGGCTGCTTGGCTCTGTCGTATGATTAATCGTGGTTATCAACCTGCTGGTACCACGATGCAATTTATTGGTAGTAATTTTACCACAATGTGGTCTAAAGTTAAAGAAGAGATTAAAGAAGAGAAGAATGATAAGCCGGTAGTATCTATTCAAGATCGTATGAGAGAAAAGACGCATGATATACTCGGTGAGATCGAGGGAATGATTGATGATTATATACATGAAAATCAAGAGTTCTCTCTATACAATTGGCTTCAGAGTAATAGCATACCAGCTACATACTCTACATCTATCATTGCTAAATTGGCACCAGTTCTTGATGAGCTAATTGAGGCATACGAGGGTAAGGATGAGCAACTCAAAGAGGGATATAAACATCTTAAAAAGAGCGATATACAAAAACTTGTTAAGTTCTACTCTACTATGTGCGATGATGCCGAAAAATATGCCGGAGTGGCGAAGAGAACTCGCGCGCCTAGAAAACCAAGAGTTCAGTCGGTCGAGAAGAAACTTAAATCGTTCAAATATCAGAAAGAAGACAACACGTTCAAGATTGCGTCGGTTAATCCTGAGAAAATCATTGGCGCACAAGAATTATGGACGTTCAATACAAAGTATAAGACGATCTCGGTATTTCGTGCGCTTGATCGAGGAGGTCTTGATGTTAAGGGGGCTTCGATTATTAAATTCGATGAAGCATCGTCCTTTACCCTGCGAACTGGTCGCAAGCCGGAAGAAGTGGTCAAGAAAGTCTTGGATGGCGGAAAAATTATTCTTAGAAAACTCGATCAAGAACTCAAACACAATGCGGCGATACAGTCGCGCATTAATGAAAGCACAATATTACTAAGGATCATTTAGTGGGTTTAAAGAATATAAACTTATGGTTTGATCCTGTTTTAACTATCGTTGTTTCAGATAGTAATTGGAAACTTATTGGAACAGCAACACGAGGTTTATACGTATCCGGACCATCTCAAATAGTTTATATAGATGATCCGGATTATCCTGTAACACCAGGAACTCCTAAAAGAATTAAACGCGCTTGGTGTATTACTAAATCAGAAGTAACTTACCATGATGACGATCATTATAATTATGGTGAGATGAAAACTAAAATATTGGTAGATAAGAATGCTATGCAGAAAAATTATTGGCCAAACGGTATATATATTGGATCAAATCCAATATGCTATGTTACCACTAATGATAATACAGAAAAATGTAAAGCAATAGATATATTAGGACCATGTCTATATGTATGTAAAGAAGAGAATAAGAAAGAAAATAAAAGATCATTATGGATAGAAACAAATAGCGAATTAAAACTATTTAAAGATGAAACAGAACAACTAAGGATGGTGTGATGAATAGAAAACTTCTAGACGTATTGCTAAATGTAATGACCTTCTTATCGATCGTATTCTTATCTATTATTATATATGCTGCTTATGAAGAGCAACAACATAAAGAATCTTTTGATAACATGTGTTTGGACGCAGGAGGCATACCTCTAAAATATACGTACCATTATGATCGTAGACAAAATAAGATAGAATATACATGTCTCAGCGTCAATGCTGTGATTGATGTAGAATAGGAGAGAACATGACTAAAGTTTTATATATCTATGGCATTCTTGTTGGTGCCATGCTTGGTCTAACATATGCAGGTGCACAAGAGGCGAAGCCAGAGTATAAGTGCTATCCTAATAAAGAGTTCATGAAGTATATCGAGGATAATCACCTTGTCACTGTCTATGGTGGTGAGACAACAGCTGGCAGACGACAGGAGCTCATGATCTCTAATGATCGTCGTGCAATAACTGTTGAGTATGATAAGACAAAGGATGGGAATGCTCTTGTAGCTGAGAAGTACTGTGTCACCGGTGTAGTCCACGATGTAACATTCAATGACTCTGCTATTGAGTTCTTATCAAAGCTTTTAGATAAAGTAAGAGGACAGAAAGTATGAAATATTTTTTACTAATTACGGTGTTATCCTTTTGTAGCTTGGCTAGCTGTCAATCTGCAAAGTACGCAGAGTGTGCTATACGGGACAACACTTCGAACCCATGCAACTGGTAGCATCTTACCGGATGAAGAGGTGATAGACAATTATAAATAGAGATTGCCAAGGTCGTTGAGAGGAACGACATAGACGTAAGAGACGGGGGTTCAAATCCCCCCACCTCCACCATAAACACTCAAAAGTCCATTTATGCTAAAAAGAGTGCTTATGATGGGGGTGATACTGGGAATCGATCTGCGTAGTAAGGGTTCAAGGAGACCAAAGGCAAATAACAGGTGCTAACGATAACTTCGCACCATTTGATATTGCTCTAGCAGCATAATCATTGGGTCCGCCAGAACCTAGAAACAGAATCTGGCAATTCTTTAGGAGAAGTTAAATGGCTAAGAAGTTGAGTAAGACTCAGCGTCTCATCATGAAGTTCTATAAGGCTATCATCGACAAAGACGCTAAGAAAGAGAGAAAGCTCTGGCTCAAGATCGTGAAGAAGAGCTTCAAGGGTAAAGACACTCACGCTATCAAATAAGTTTACAAGACCAGCGGAACGTGATATTATATGTATAATGGTTCCATGGTGAAAGGGATATCATAGGGGTCTTCTAAACCTTAGGTCCAGGTTCGAATCCTGGTGGAATCGCCACTTTATGGAGTATTATAATGATTGTCTATTGGTCCGCATTTACTGACGTATTTAATGATTCTCTTGATACGTTCTCTACATCAAACTGCTGCGCTGAACCAGAGAATATCTTTGAACGTATATGTGATATGAAGTTTATTGGTGAGCAGACTAAAATTAAATATTGTCCTGCAGTTAAAGACTCAACAAAGAATACGTATGCTCTTAAGTTCCCATTCGACTATGAATTCTCTTTAGATAGAGAGAATGATAAAGCTGGATCTTTATTATATGATCAAAAGTTCTTTGATAGTTATTTACATTTAAGAAGTATTCCAGATGGAATGATCACCGCAAAGGTGAGATATATTATGTTCTGTGAAGAGTCACTCGAGATTATGACTAGTGGACCTTATTTTAGTAATAATGAATTCACTAAATCAGCAAGACTTATTCCTGGTAAGTTTAACATTGGTAAATGGTTTAGACCTATTGAATGCGCAATGCTTGTTGATTCATCTATTAATAATGTAAAATTAAACAAGGATGACGATTATTGCTATGTAACGTTTCTTACAGACGAGAATATTACGCTAAAGAAGTTTGAACTCAACACCAAGTTGGCTAAGCTGATGTCAGAAAATGTCTTACTCAAAGACTTTATTGGTATCAAGTATAGTCGCATGCCGTACTGGTACAAGTTTTTTAGAGAGTCTAAACAGCGAAGCACTATTCTAAGAGAGATCAAGAACAATCTTATGGAGGACTGAGTGAAGAAGTTACTACTCGCGGCTCTTATGTTTACCACACCGGCTCTTGCAGACATAGAGCTGGTAGTCAGCAAGAGACATCAATCGATGGAGGTGTATCAGAATGGTGAGCTGATCGACGTGATGCCGGTGTCTACGGCTCGAAAGGGTTACTACACTCCTGTTGGAACCTACTATCCATACTCACTTCAACGTATGCACTACTCAAAGAAGTACGACAATGCGCCAATGCCAAATTCGATCTTTTTTAACGGCGGCTACGCTATTCACGCTACTCCTCGTGTCAATAACCTGGGTCGTCCAGCAAGTCACGGATGTGTCAGAGTCTCCCCATCAGACTCGGCGACTCTTTTTGAACTAGTAAGACAGAATATCAACGAGACAAAAATCACTATCAAATAGGAGTGTACAATGGGCAAATACGACCACTTTTTCTGGAACAGCGGGTTGATGAACTGGTTCGCCGGTAGGGTATCATCTCTCAACGCTTGGCTCTGGAGAAAACAATATGGACCGAAATAAGAGTATTATTCCTTCAATGGGATACAACATGAGATTTTGTTTTGAGTACGAGCTTGGTCTTCTTAAATTTGAGAAGGACGATGAAAAGAGAAAGATCATCGAAGACTATTTAAGAACCAGAGTCAAGGAATTGAGAGAGAAGTTTAGATGAATGAGTCCTTTGCTAATGAGATAGAAGACTTGGTATGGATGAAGGACATATCCTATACCGAGAGTGTGGTGCTCTGGTGTGAGCAGCATAGATACGAGGTGGAGGCTGCAGCTCTACTAATCAAGAAGGATCCTGTTCTTAGAGCAAAGATTCGTGGAGAAGCTGAATTAGTTAATCTTCTTAAGACTAAAAAGGGAAATAGCCTACCTTTATAAATATACCGAGCCCAGCATTTGGAGGAGGTGTCAAATGTTCATCAAGATAGTGGGTAAACCTAAGAAAGATTTATCTAACTATATTGTGAAAAAAGCTGCTAGATTCTACGGAGAGTATCTTCTTGGTAAGAAATTAGCCAACAACATAGATCTTACAATCGAGTTTATCTCTTTTGATAGAGGATCTAACGAGTACGCTTTTTGCGACTGGACTGACGACAACCACAAGGCTAGAGACTTTCTAATAACGATCGACTCTAAGCTTCCAAAGAAAGAAATACTTCTCGCGCTGGCCCACGAGATGGTCCACCTGAAGCAGTACGCTAAGGGTGAGCTTAAGGATATATTTCGGCCGGCGAGAATGGTAAAATGGCTCGGTGAGAAATACGACTCAGACAACATGGACTACTGGGAACAACCTTGGGAGATCGAGGCTTACGGCCGTGAGAAGGGTCTGTTCATTAAATTTATGGGTATATTGAAAGAGGACGATGACGCCATATGAATGCTACAACGAATATCTCGCTCTTAAGAACCACTTCACAAAACCAGAATACGACTACATAAAGTACCAAGGTAAGCTTAGAACTAAAGTCGATACGTTCCAAAAGAGAAAGGATCGTATCTTCTTTGAGAAGCTGGCCAAGCACGAAGACGTACACAACTTCCTCATATCTAACTTTGTAGAGAACAGTAAGTCTTGGATTAGAGACCTAGCGTACTCTCCAAGCTCTGAGAAGATATATCAAGAGTGGAAGAAAAGAAACCAGTCTCTCAGCTACATCTTTAAGAACGAGGTGATGGGAATGCTAACTCCATTTAACTCGAACTTCGTCCATAAAGATGGAGAGCACCCACACTTTCTTCGCAGCTACCTAAGTGGGAATCTGTCTATCGAGACGTTCTGCATCATGCTCGAGTTGACTAGGTCTAAAGAGTACTGGGACAAGAAGATGCAGTACGATCCAGTGTGGGATGAGATAAGTATGAGAGTAAAAAAGTATACGCCGTTTATTAAGTATGACAAGGAGAAGTTTAAAAAGATAGTGGTTGACATTTATGGTAAAGAGTAGTATAATAAATAATAATGGCGATACAGATGCCATTTATACATAGCACATACAACGCATATACAAGGAGATACATATGTCCAATTTTGCAAAGCTTAAGTCAGCATCAGGTAACAAGTCACTATCCGCTCTCACTGAAGAGCTCAACAAGATTTCCAATCAAGAAGGTGCTAAGAAGGCGGGCGACGATCGCTTCTGGTCACCGACTGTAGATAAGGCTGGTAATGGTTATGCCGTTATTCGTTTTCTCCCTGCTCCCCCTAATGAGGATGTACCTTTTGTACGAGTCTTTGATCATGGCTTTCAAGGCCCAGGCGGATGGTACATCGAAAACTCACTGACGTCTATCGGTAAGCAGGATCCAGTATCTGAGTATAACTCAAAGCTCTGGAACTCTACGACTGACGACAATTCAGAAGAGCGCAAGCAGGCTCGTAAGCAGAAGCGTCGTCTTCACTTCATCTCAAACATCTATGTCGTTCAGGATCAGGCCAACCCAGATAATGAGGGTAAGGTATTCCTCTACAAGTACGGCAAGAAGATCTTCGACAAGCTCAAGGAAGCTATGGAACCTCAGTTCGCTGATGAAGAGGCGATGAACCCGTTTGATCTCTGGGCTGGTGCGAACTTCAAGCTTAAGATTCGTCAGGTAGAAGGCTATCGCAACTACGATAAGTCTGAGTTCGACAAGGTCAGCGCGCTGCTCAAGGACGACGAGAAGCTTGAGAAGGTCTGGGAGTCTGAGCACTCACTTCAAGACTTCTTGAAGCCTGAAAACTTTAAGACATATGAAGAGCTGAAGGCCAAGCTCGTTAAGGTACTATCTGGTGACGCTACGGCTAAAGTAAAGAAGGCTGAAGAGGAAGAAGTGCCGTGGGCGCGCGAGGAGTCTGCTCCGTCGTTTAAGGCGACTCACGCTCCTAAGTACTCAGGTAGCGATGACGAAGACGATGAGTCTTTGGAATTCTTTAAGTCACTAGCCGGCTAATACTAGGAGGGCTTCGGCCCTCCTTTTTATTTGTGCGGACCTTCTTTAGCTCCAGATCCAAATATAGTCTTAAGCAGGTCAGCCCATGGGACTGTAGCCGACATGGCCATGTTACCGACTCCAGATACTTCAGGAGGCAGCCCCTGTGCGCTCTGACTCTGCGATGGAAATCTTTGACTACCCTGCGCGCCATCCTGTCCATTGACTGCAGAATTCAAACCACCCATTATTGACTGGTCTGCAAACGCAGGTATTAAAGAAGATGCTGGTCTACTCGGCATTCCCTGCGGTAGTCCATTGCTTTCATCAAAGATACTTCCAAGAAGATTACCAATAAGCGGCATTGCCATTCCAAGCATACCACCAATTCCTCCCATGCCTCCCATTCCACCAATCATTCCCATTATATTACCTAAACCTCCCATCATAGGCATACCCATCGATGGTGTCATCGGCTGTTGAGAAACAGGTTGTGCATTTTGTGATGTATTAGTTGTATCAGGTGGACCTATGTTTGGTAAAGGAGCATTAGAAGCTTCTTTATATTTTGTACCCATTAATTGTATATGAGGAGGATCTCCTGGGACTGGCCTGTTTAATCCGTATTTAGCAAGTATACCCATCCTGTCCATTTCGTTTGCTTGTGCAGAATTGATATCAATTGCTAAACCCTTTTCATGCAAACTTGTTCCTGGTCTTGCTACAGGATTTGGATTGTTTTTTCTATTGTCCCATAATTTTTGCTGTTCTTCATAAGTTCTAAGCCCAGAATTGACTTTAACATCTTTATGTGTTTTTTGTTTATATTCTGCTGCAGCTTGTTCAAACGCAGAAACAAGTGCGCTATTTACTCCTTCTAAATTACCTGAATATGCTTTTTCTCCAGCAGTACTAGTTTTTGTTTGTGAATTTGCATCACGTCCCTCGTTTGGTGACACTACTTTAGAAGAAGAAGATGCAACTTGAGTTGCATCCGGCGCTTTATATTTTGGGTTTGGTACTTCTTGCATACCAGTCCAACCAGCGCCTTTTACAAATTTCTTTATAGTACGTGGTTCTGTAGATTCTTGAGTGTTTTGTTTTGTCGAAGAACTTTGGCCTATAGTATTTTTATAAACGTCATCAATTGGTGTATTGTTCATTAGAACATCTTTTTTACCACCACTTTCTTTCCATCCTTCTGCTCTTTCAAAACTAGCTGCAGCGTATGCTCCTTCTTGAGCGTTTTTGGCTGTTCTAAATCTTTCTCCTGCTGGTTTTTCTGTTGTTTGTGTTTCCTTAACATACCAAGCCAATTGCTCTTCAAAAGAAGCATTGGCCATTTCACGACCTCTTCTATTAACTCCCCACTGCGCTATACCCCAGTGACCACCACCTATGTTATTCGAATCTCCTGGACCTTTTGGCGCTTCTTTTGTCATTCTTGCGACAGCCGCAGCAGCTCCATATTCTGTAAATCCACCATTTTTAATTAAATAATCTACAGCTTGTTTCTGTTTCTCTGAAGTCCACCAACCATTTTTAGGAACTTCGCCTCCACTAGAAAATTGTTCATTAGAAGAATTATAACCACCTTTATTAGGATCTTTATTGTAAGGATTTTCATATCCTTTTTTCTTTTGCTCTTCGGTTAATTCATCTCCATGATATCTTTGTTCACCAATTCTTTTAGCTTGTTGTTTATTTTGTAGCTCTTTAATGCTTTCAGATACTTCAGCTTTATTTGGTGTTAGATTATGTGACTGTTCAAATTCTTTTTTGCTCTTACCACCAAGCATCTCAGGGATTCCAGTACCATACCAAGATCTAATCATCTCAGTTAATTCTGGAAAGTTTTCCTGAGTAAAACCTATACTCTTTTTAGCTGTAGCGACAGCATCGCCAATTTTTTGACCTGTTTCGCTATTAGTAAAATCTTTTATAAGCTCATTGAGTTTTATACCGGCAAACAGACCGGCGCCTGCCGATCCTAACTGTAGAGCCGTCTTATTAAATACGCTTAACAGTATACTCTCTAACTTACTCTGCAGTCCACTAGCTAATTCACTGCCATGACCTTCAGCCTTCCCGCCATCATTGCTTATATGATCATCGATGTCCTGCAACACCTCAAGCATCTGATCGTCTTCTCTACGAGTCAAATTGTTGAGTTTTTGAAGTTCAGATACCATTTTTCTTTGAATACCAAGAGACTCTGTCAAGACCTGCATCGTCTTAGACATGGTACCATCGACCTTGTTAATGGTCTTATCTAGTCTCTTTAGAGTCCTATCAAGGTTAGTCATATAGGTCTTCTGATCTCTAACTACGTTGCTGAGATCTTTTACACCCTTGATGGAAGATGGATCGTATTCGGAAGCTGCTTTTCTAAAATCGCTATCGACAGGATTTTCCTGTAATTGTTTTTCATACGCCGCCTTTAATATAGGATTGGCGGCTATATCTCTTACAGGTATATTTCTTTGCTTTGCCATTTACTACCTATTCTGTGCGTTGTTTTGCGCTTCTTCTTGTTGTTTGATGTAAGTGACTAACATATCCACATAGATATCACGCTCAAATGGCATTAAGTTTTCAACGTCGCTAATCGAATATTTATGGTGTTGCGCTAAACTGAACACGGTAGCAAAATAGTTATGCAGCGTATTGTGGTTTAGCGCAAGGTAAAAAAATCATTGAGAGAATTAAGCTCTATCTTCCTGTCGTTTCCTAGCGAGTTTTTATACTCTATTACGTATTTAAGCTTTGGAAGGTTGAGAAGAAACTCTCTAATTTTATCAAAGGTCTTAACGTCTAAGTTTTCTAGAAACTCTCTAATCTCTTTTAAAGAATAGTCTTTTGCCTCAAATACGTTTTCGTTCTCGTAGATTTTATCTACGCACCTGACGATAAGCTCAAACAGATAGTCTTTTTCTGAGTTGATGAATTCTTTATCGTCATATAGACTGGCAGATGGGTACTTGAGGATGATGCCGGACTTGTCAGTGACTACTACTTTATTATCGAACTCTTTAGGAAAGTCTACTTCTACTTTATTGAGATCGATGTCGAAATCGTAGTTCTTTTCGTCCTCATAGTCTTTGTACGTCACCTTGACTACGTTGTCCACCGACATAGCGCGAAGTCTTAAAAAGATATATTCTAAATCGAATATCGCTAGTCTATCGGCGTCAAACTTAATATCAATCGAACAGTTATTAACTACCTGCTTAATTGCCTGCAGGATATCAGATGGTGTCTGACTCTCTTTTGCCATCAACAACAGCTTCTCTTCTTTAACCAAGAATGGTCTAAATTTAAAAGACTTATTAAGAGAAGGTATTTTAACGTCATTGATAGGATAACTAATCTTCGGTAAACTTGACATTATAAATCTCCATTATGTTTTCAATTAAAACGTATTAGGTTTTGCAGAAGGTGTAGTTGGATTAGTAGATGAAATCGTCGGTGAGATAATCTTTGGTCTCGGTGGTATGTTAGAAGATAGAGCGTTCATACCGGCGCCATCGACTGTGAATTCCTTGAAGGTGAATCCGACAGTCACTCTCAGCAGGTTATTATTATCTGCCCAGTTCAACTGCACGTCATTAAATGATATAGGAAATGCGTCATACATGTTAATTGTCTGAATCTCATTTCCAAAATTATCAAAAATTATAACTGAAATCTCTGTAGCGTAGTTCTCTTTATACTCTACCTGATAGTCCGGCATGGTGTTGAAGTTACCACCACCGGTAAAACTATCGTTGCCTGCGAATCCAAATATGCTTCTAATCCATAGATACCAGAAATTCCAGATCGTACCACGACCGTCTGATATAAATGAGATGACATTGTCGGTGTATGAAGCCGAGTATGGCATCTGCTGCTGCGTGCCGATACCATAGCGATATACCTGATCGCTGTTCAAGGTGATACCAGGCGCCTTTACAGCTTCAGCTCTAAAAGTTAATAGCTTACCAACATCTCCCTCGCCTTGACCAACTACATGCTGACTTATTGACGGTGGAACAGGAATTATTACCTTAAACTTATTAGTTTGAAGGTATGAGTTTTTCTCTATGCTTGATTTAAAATTATCTATGTTAAACATATGTTTTTCTTATCGAATCCCTATAGATTTGTGTGGTATCGACACCAATATCAGAACCACCGGGTGTAGTTTTAAGAAACTTCTGAGTTGGGAGCATCAAAGCAATATTCCACTCATCTGGCGCAATATATAAAAAATTTGATCTAACATGATTAAATAGATACTTCTTATAACAAGCTTTAAATAGTACGAATTTAGAAGATGACTTTAATACCTGATAAGATATCTTAAGTTTAGTTGTTTTATCCTGTTTGTTGTTATTTATTATGGTATATAAAGCGTCCATCAACTTTGCTCTAGCTAATGGTGGTAGATAGTGAAGATTGATGCCTGAAAAACCATCAGCGTGGTAGTCCACTGGAAATATTAAAGGATATCTGTCGTAGTACGGGAGATCCGCTTTTGTCTTTGGATCGTAAGTGAACATGTACATCTTACCGACAGACGTCTCTGATAGTTTTACTATTCTTTTGAACGGGTCTTTAGTATCAGTTATTAAGTCTTTTGTATTTACCTGCTTCACACCTAGAGCCATCTTTCGGAACCAGTCAACAGAGTTCTTCTCATCTGACTGAATTTTTACACTAGATTGTTTAAGTAGATTTTGAAATACTATTGACGGCATTTATCTTCCAGTTGTTAAATTCATGATATTTATATTAGAATTTTATACCTAGTTCGTGCTCGGTCATGATAACAAACTTCCACTTTCTATCAGCACAGTACTCTTCCGCCGCTTTCCATTTTGCTTGATTTTTTCCCCAAGTGACTACCTCATTTATGTATCTTCTTGTTGGTTTGCTTACTACTTCTGGTGGCTTGGTCTGATTAAATGGTTTAACTTCAATGAGTATCACATCGCCACTCGCATTCTTTACCCAAAAATCAGGAAAATATCGATGTCGTTTACCATCAATTGGAGAAATATAAGGTATTATAATTTCTTCAGAAGACCACTGCACGACCTGTGGATCGTCGTCAAGTCTAGACATTAGTTTCAATTCCCATCTAGAACGATAAATGATGTTAGTGGGATTTCCTTTATACTTCTGTGGATTCTTTGGTTTAAATTTACCCTTGTAGGTGGCCATATTAACTCTCAAACTTGATATAAATAAAATATAAAAAATATTTATTAAAGGACTATTATGGCAGCACCAACAGCACCATCTATCGGCGGGGGTGGAACACAATTCCCTAGCGATTTAACTGATGGTTCAAAATCCTTTTATACTTCATTTTCTTTTTACGACTATAACAGAGGTGGATCCGGAGCTTCTCTGCAATTTGCCGGCGGCTCTTCGGTCATACTTCCAATGCCAGATAAAATAAATGATCATCCTACTGTAGACTGGCAGCAAGAAAATCTATGGGACGCCGCATCTACTCTATCTAGTGGTATTCTTTCTGGTTCGGTATCAGGCGCATTGGCTTCTGCAGAAGCTATAGCAAAAGCAGGAAATGTAGGATTAGGTTATATTGGTGGACAGACCATCAATCCATTTCTAGTCATGTTGTTTAAAGCTCCACAGTTTAAACACTTTTCTTTTACTTGGAATCTAGCTCCAAGAACGCAAGATGAAACTAGAGACTTACAGGATATACTACAGACTTTTAGAAAAAATATGATGCCTAGCGCAGGACAAAACCTTTTTGGTATTAACGCTACGCTAAAATATCCAAAAATAGTAGTGCCGCAGTTTCATCCTGATGATTATCTATTTCAGATGAAGCCTTGCGCTATAAATTCTGTTCAATACGACTATAACCCAGGTGGTAATCCATCTTTCTTTAAGAACACCGGCGGCCCAACTCAAGTAAGAATGACAGTCAATCTAACAGAAATCGAATACTGGTTACAAGAAGATTTAAGATAGGATAGTATATGTCAGAAAGATATTTTGATAAGTTTCCAATTATTACTTATGCAAATAATCAAGCAAGAGACATCACCGAGCGTGTAGTCTTTACTGACAATACTTTAAAGAATCCTTATGTGTTTTATCCATATACTATTGAGACTTATGAGAGACCAGATCAGTTCGCTAACAGATACTATGACGATTCATTTTATAGTTGGCTCTTATACCTATCTAATAGCGTCGTAGATCCATACTATGAGTGGTATCTGCAAGAAGAAGAGTTGAGTGAGCTAATTCAAAAGAAATACGGTTCATATGAATTAGCTCAAGTTAAGGTAAAATATTATAAAAATAATTGGTTCAGCGCAAATGCTATATCTATTAGTGAATACGATGCCCTACCACCAACCCTATTTAAGTATTGGGAACCACAGTACGGCACTATGAACAACGTCATAGGTTATCAGAGAAAAAAAGATGATACTGAAATAAACACTAATAACATAGTCGCCTATCCAGTAAGTAATACAGACTTTATGACGGATGAGATAGTGAATGTCTATTATGACGCAAATACTTCTGGTCGTGGACAGGTACTATTTGCTAATAACGGATACGTCTATATTCAGCATACTTCTGGATTCGTGGTAGGTAATAAGCTATCGATATCGGCAAATATTGCTGGATTTGATCCTGCCACCGCTACGATATTTTTAGCTAATTCTGACTTAAAGTTCGATATAAATGAAAGAATATACTACGAAGTTCCAACTGGTAATACAGCCTTATCAGCGCTGACTGCTAATTCATACTACTACGTCGTCGCGGCTAATAGTATTGGATTTAGTTTATCTTTATCTTCCGGTGGTCCAAAAATCGGTCTCAATGATATAAGAACTAACAGTCCAGCAGAGGTACACCACTTTATTCCGCCGTATGTCAAGTCTAATCTAGAAGGTTATGCGTATATCACCAGTAATAGTTATATATATGGAACGGAGAGTGGAGTAAATAATGCGATATACTCTTCTTCATTCTATGCGCAGAATCTACTGCCGGAAGAAGTTACATACTTTTCTCCAGTAACATACTATGATTATGAATATGAGAAGAATGAAGGAAATAAGACTATTAATGTAGTAGACAGTACTTACTCGAGACAGATAGCGTTAAATATAAAGAACTTGTTGAAATAATATGGCATCACCAGGCGATATAGATCTAGATACTCTATCAATCAATTCATCGCGAGGTAATATAGACCTAGCGAGTGATAAAAAACTAGTAGTGCTTGGTATGAATGTCTACGAGAGCGCCATCGATCATCATACGTATGCAGACGTGACTGTGTTTGATTCTAATGACGTACTAGGAAAGAATAAATTTGCCGGTGATGAGACTGTAGATATTAGCTTTAAGGGGGCGGGACAGAACACTGCTACGTTTAAATTTGCGATGCTACAGAACGCTGAGATGAAACATACCGGCGCCATGAAGGGCAAGACCTATCAGCTTCGCATGTGCTCACCTGAACTACTCAAGTCTCAAAACAAAGTAATTAACAAGAGCTATCACGATCAGACTTCTAATATAGTAAAAGACGTAGTTGAAAATTATTGGGAATCAGAGAAAAAAGTAGAGATCGGTCAAGAGACTAAAGCCAAGCAGAGAATACTTGGTAACAGTATGCACCCGCACAAATTCATCGATCATTTAAAGGACAGACACGTTTCTCAGAACTATGAAGAGGATGGATCTGCATTTTCTCTGTTTGAGACTAGAAACAGCTCAGGCGATCAGGTTATTAAGTTTACTACGTTTAAGAAGATGATGGACGACGACGCCGGTATAGAATTTTCACAGGACGGAACTGCCGGCAGTAAGACGTCAGAGGGTCCAGATGAAAAAAATATATTAAATCTTCACATTCCTTCTTCTTTCTTGACTCCATATCGCTGGAACGCTCCTACTGCAAAGAGCTCTTATAATCTTGCTTCAGGTAAACAACAGAAAGAAGATAAAGAGTTTAAAGATCCTAAAATGCCTACATCTGAGTCACCTATTTCTGGTCAAGAAAAGCAAAAGATCAATAAGCCGTCGAAGGAACAGAAGCCAATAAGACATGTGGTCATATCACCTGAAAACGACAAAGACCAGACGTATATCAGTCAGACAAAATCTTATAAATCAGCAGTAGTTGCAAGATTAGGAAATGACGTCGGTTGGATGGAAGTGTACGGTAATCCAGACGTTAGAGTAGGAACTACAATCAAACTTAAAATACCAAACAAATCTTCTGATAACGCCGGCGGACAAGAAGAAACACAGATAACCGCAAAGGTACTAGTGATTAGAGTCAAGCACTCAATGAAGCCTGCTGGACAATCGCCTAGATATACTACGATTGTTGAATTTATTAAAGCTGGTTTTGATCAAGGAGTAGGTTCGTAATGGATAAGTTTATTGGTGAAGTAAGAAATCTAAAAGATCCATGGGAATCTGGTAGAGTCCAGATTAGAATATACGGCTACCATGACGATGAGCAGAATATCAAAGACGAAGATCTTCCATGGGCCATGGTATTATTACCTATCACTTCAGCATCGACTAATAGAATTGGTACGTCACCGACCGGACTTCTTGTTGGTTCTAGAGTCATGGGATATTTCTTAGACGATGCCCACCAGTATCCTGTAATCATGGGTTCTTTTCCAAGAGCTGGTAAACAGAAGAGTGAAGATGATAATACAAAAGGAAAAGACGATATCGATGAATCGTATTCAGACGTTCCTCTAGCCGCTATTGGTTCTGCAAGTAGAACTACTAAGACTACTTTTAAAAATCCAGGTTCTAAGAAAACAAATGTAGTCACTAAAGTTGGCTATAATTATGACGTATCTAAAAATGAAAAGCCAAAATATAATAAATTAGATCCTGCAGAGAAACAGGGTGAAGATGGTCTAAAGACAGCGAGAGATAAATTTGCTAAGACTAAAGATAAACCAACTGTCGGCTCTATCGATAAGACAAAAAACAGTGGAATACTCGATAAGATTTTAGGAATCGACTCTCAGAATGAAGCCGGTGCTTTAATGATGGCTCCACAGATGTTCCAGAAAATACTATCAGTCGGTAGCATGAATGGAATAGGTGGTATCAACGGTCTAGCCGGCAGCGTTATGGGTGGGTCGCTCTCAGGTATAGCTGGTAATATAGGCATTGGTAACGTGCTAGGTTCTTTGAGTGGAATGCTTGGTGTTGATCTTTCGATGCTATCTGGCATGACTGGTATGCTTGGTGGTATGGGAGGTGGAGGAGGTGGAGGTAATGGCGGTGGCAGCGGCATTGGTGGTGCTCCTGGCGGTGGAAATGGTCCATACTACGCCGATCAAGTTCCAACGACTCCAAACGACATCGCTGTAACAGCCGCCGAACTATTAAATCAGCTTGGTGGTTATTCTACACCAACAAATACTATTGCCGGCATGTCAGTTGCTGATAAAGAAGCTTTGTATTTGAGTATGATAGAGTTAATGAACAACGTCGGTGCTGATCTTAATACAAATACCTATATAACAATCTCTCAGAGTAGCGAAGTAGACATCAATAGATACAATACCAGCGGCGGAGTTGACACTACGGTAGTTTCGCAGACACCATTAACGCAGGTTAGTGAGATAATTCTTCCTGGTGGATACGTGTCTGACATATCACTAATACCAGACGGTTATATTCAAGTATTTTATTTTATAGAAACAGATCCGTATCCTGGTTATATGGAATGGGAAGGACCAAACGGTGAAAGACTGTTCTGTCCTCGTCCAGCAAACAGACCATACACCGCGACGCCGACAGAAGATGCTATCAACGCCGGCATATATGAAATTATAAATGATCTATTAGCTCTTATCAAAGCGGGCAAACTGACTATCGCTGAGCATACGACCATCACACAGAGAGCGAGAGATACCGCTTCTGCTCAAGGTAACGAGAATACTCAAGGTAAGGGTTCAAACGGTAATAACAATATGATTCAACAGCTGCTTGGAATGTTGGGTCAGTTGATTGGTATGCTGCAGTCAGACCAACTACCAATGTCTGTATTAGATCAAGGAAAGATTCAAAAGAAACTACAGGACTATCAAAAGAAAAACGCAGACGTCAACAAGAAGAAGCAGTTTGCAAAACAGGCAGTTCAGCAGAAGAATGACATGCAAAATCTAATGGGAAGTGGTCTACTTGGATTTGGTAATATGGGTGGAGGAAGTGGTGGAGGTGGAGGTAGTGGTGGCGGAGGTAGTGGATCACCTACCGGTACCAGCACGCCAAATACTTCAATATTAACTTATATCACTAAAACTGGTAATACAGTTTCTAACGTGAGCACCATTCCTAACTCTAATACTGCTAATGTGGTGACGTTCGGTTACTTCTCAATTTATGCGAGCAACAACTAATGGCTAATGATCCAAAGAATAAGAAAGTACCAGAAAGCGATGCTGTATGGGAATATCCATGGAATCAAGTGGTTCACACTCTTGGCGGACATGAGATATTCTGGAACAGCACGCCTGATCAAGAGTCTTCAAGAGTAAGACATCCAAGTGGTTCGTACACTGAACATACAAAGGATGGTCATAAAGTAGAACTAACAGCAAATCAGAAAAATACACTAACTTCAAATGGTGAGACAAGAGTAACTGAAGGTGCTATGGATCAAATGATTCTTGGTGGCCTTAGACATATTAATCTTGGTGGATTTCAAGGAGAGATAGCAAAAGACTTCTCTAGAGCAATCTATGGACAAGTACTAAACGTCGCTAAGAACGTGCTAACGACCTACACAGACAACGAACACCACGAGCTAAGTGCCCAGGGTAAGGTTTCGTCTCACAACGACGGTTATCGATACAACAACACAAAAGAAGCTATCGTGGACATGACTACTGATCTTCGCATCATGAGTCAACAGTCTGAATTTATGTCATACACCGGCGGAAACTCTGATCACTACACAAAGAAAAAAGGTAGAATTTACGTCGAACAAGACTTCAAAGTACAGACGAACGCTGCCCTAAATATATTATCTCAGTCTGATATGACACAGACTTCGAACGCTAAATATACTTTGACGTCATCAGATACTATGGAAGTAACAGGTAATTCTGACGTTACTATTACCGGAAAACAGAGCATTACTATAACTTCTGATCAAAATATTCAAATTAAAGTGGGTTCTTCTAAGATAACAATTTCTACTTCTGGTATTACTATTGACGCTGGTTCTGGAACAGTTGATATTAAGGGTCATCCAGTCAAGATCAACGGTGGCGGTATGTCTTCACCACCTGTCACTTATCCATAAGGATCAAAATGGTAACAAGAGCTGATACATTAACAGAAACTTCAAAGAAAAAAGAATATTATTCGGACTTCTTAAATTCTTTCTTTCCTCTACCAAACGGTGGAGATATAGCAAAGACAATAAATGAAAACGCTGTTAAACAATCTGTAAAGAATCTAGTGTTGACCAACGTTGGTGATAGATTCTTTCAGCCTGATATTGGAACAAATGTTAATAGAAGTCTATTCGAGTTTAATGATCTAATAACGTCATTAGAACTCACTAACTATATTCAAAATACTATAAAGTATCATGAACCTAGAGCGATAGACGTTAGTGTGACCGTTCTTCCAGTAGAGAGTAAACAGTATCTACAGATAAACATTATTTTCTACGTGATAAATAATCCTAATCCTATTGATTTAACACTAAATCTAAAAAGAGTCCGATAATGGCCGCAAATAGTAGTCTTAACCTAACGAGTCTAGATTTTGATAATCTCAAAAATAACTTTGTTACTTTCTTAAAATCTCAAAATACATTTAAAGACTACAATTTTAGTGGATCTAACATGAATGTATTAATAGACATCATGTCTTATAATACGTATCTTAATTCATTCTATCTTAATATGGTTGCTTCTGAGATGTTTATGGACTCAGCTCAGAAATTAGATTCAGTAGTGTCTCACGCTAAAGAATTAAACTACGTTCCACAATCATATAAGTCTTCACAAGCTAATGTTAATATAGTTTTTGAGACTGCAGGACTAAACGGTAAACTTACAATTCCACAAGGAACGATATTTACTGGAATTAATTCAAATGGTACGTATACATTTGTGACATCATATACAGCAACATTTACTTCTGCAAATACTATATACTATGCAAATAACGTTGAAATATTTGAAGGAAGTTATATTGATCAATCGTTCGTTGTCGATTCTACGATTGATAATCAAAGATTTATCCTATCAAATCCAAATATCGATATTAGTTCGTTAACAGTAAACGTAGTAGAAGATAATGGTCAGACTAACACTATATTTTCTCAAGCTGTAAATCTATTTGGACTAAAAGACGTCTCTGATATATATTTCTTACAAGCATCTCAGAACAATCTATATGAACTAGTATTTGGTGACGGTGTGTACGGTCGTAGACCACAAAATGGAGCTATCGTTTTAGCAAATTATAGAATATCAAAAGGTCCACTAGCAGATGGTGTTTCTTCATTCCAGCTATCTCAAAGTCTGAATAACGTTAATGGCGGAACTGTTAATGTCACAACATTAACTCCACAGGCTAATTCAATTGGCGGTTCATCTTCTGAGACTATAGAAAATATTAGATTTAGAGCTCCAAGATGGTATGCGACGCAGGAGCGCGGAGTTTCTAATGACGACTACAAGTCATTAATTCGTGCAAAATACGGCTCTTATATTAAAGACATCAACGTGTTTGGCGGACAAGAGATAGAGCCAAAACAATATGGAGCGGTCGTAGTCTGTATTAAACCAAACGGCGCTACTATTATTCCAAACTATCTAAAGAGTGAAATTACTAATTACATGTTTGATAAGTCACAGATGCGTATCGTCATGCAAGATCCAGACTATCTATATGTAAGAGTTAATAGTAAAGTCAATTATGACCCAACACAGACAACGAAATATGTTAATGATATTCAAAATTTAGTTTTAACAAATATTATTAATTTCTCTTATAATAATCTAGAACAGTTTAATAGTAATTTTAGATATAGTAAATTTACTGCTACAATTGATAGCACAGAACCAAGTATTATATCAAATCAGACTGATATATATCTTTCTAAAAGATTATCGCCTCTTCTTGATTATGCTACATCTATATCTTTTAGTTTTAATAATCCAGCGGATGTTGAATCTTATGATCCATCAATGGGATATAATGCATACTCTGCGTTTGCAGATGAACCAGTAATTACTTCTTCATCATTCACTTATATTGATCCTAAAACAAATGTTAATTATCCTTTATCCTATATAAGAGATGATAATATTGGTAATCTTGCTGTATATACTGATATTAATGGTGTATTTACTATATTAAATGGTAATTTAGGAACAATTGATTATACAACTGGAACAGTAAGTATTTCTACTTTTGCAGCTTCTTATTATGATACGTACATATCAATATATATGAAACCGTTAAATAAAGATATTATGGTAAGTCAAACAAAAATATTATTAATAGATGCGATAGACGTAACAATTAATGCAATAGGTACTTCAAACTAATATGGCATTTCCTGTAGAAAAATTTATATCAAATTTTATAAAGAATCAATTTCCTTCTTTTTATGAAACAGAAGGTCCAACATTTGTTCTTTTTTTACAAGCATATTATGAATGGTTAGAACAAGATGAAAATGCCGTAGGCAGAGCTAGAAACCTATTCGAATATAGAGATATTGATACAACTAATATTAATGATTTTCTTGTTTACTTTCAAAAGAAATATCTATATGGCATTCCATTTAATATCATTTCAGATAAAAGATTTCTACTAAAACATATATTGGATATCTATCGCTCAAAAGGAACAGATAGATGTTATGCTCTATTATTCAGACTTATCTACGATGAAGACATAGAAATTTATCGTCCAAGTTATGATATGTTAAAAGTTTCTGATGGTACTTGGATTCAACCAAAATACATTGAAGTAACAAATTCCACAGTCGTAAAAGATCTAATAGGTCTACAGGTAATTGGATCAATATCTGATACTGTAGGCACTATTGAGAGCGTTAATGAAGAATCATTAAACAATAACTTAACATACAGTCTCTATATTTCAAATATTACGCCAAGAGGCTCAGATTTCGTAATAGGTGAACAGCTATTAAACTATGCAAATACATCAGCATATACTCTCTATGATGCTCCGACAGTTATTGGATCGATGTCAGATATTACTATCATTAATGGTGGTGATGGATTTAATGTTGGTGATATTCTAGCAATAGCCGGCTTTGACCCAATAACTGGACAAGCGGTATCATACGGTGTTAATGGTAAATTAAAGATAACTGAGACGTCTAGATCACAAGGTACATTAGAATATTATATTAGTGAAAGTGGATCAGGTATAACTGCCAATACGTCTATATACTTTTATAAAGCTATTGGCGATAACGGTGGTTATGGCGCGTCGTTTGATCTTGGACCATTGTCATTCGTTAAGAATTATACTTATAATACCGATCTAATTTATGATTATAGAAATACTACAATAAACGCTTCTCAGTATAATTTTCCATCAGATCCATCAGCTAATTTAATTTATAATCTTTCTGATGCTTTAGGTTACTCTAATAATAACTTCGGTTCAGTATATTCACTTACTAATATTAATCCAGGAAATAATTATATATATTCTCCAAACATTTTCTTGCGGTCTTCATTGACTTCAAAGGCTGTTAATATTGGAACGATAAGTTATAAAAATGCTAACATATTCCAGCTACAACTTGGACAGATTAGTTATAACACAACGTCAAATACTCTAACTGGAACTAGTACTGGATTTTTAAGTTTATTCTCTAATGGAGACGTTATTGGATTACAAGCAGCTAATACGGGTGGAATACAAGAGTATCATGTAATATATTCTGTTAATAGTAATACCTCAATAACGCTGACTGATAAGCCTGTTAATAATTCTACGTCATTCTCACAATACCATAAAGTTCCATACGTCGTTGGAACTGGAACTGGATTTAATTCTCTATATGTGGCAAATGACGTGATAGGTCTACAGGCTAATAGCGCTAACGCTACGACTCTAGAATTCCAAGTCATTAATAAGGTAGTAAATGATAGCTTAATTATTCTTTATGGATCACCGACTAATAACTCAACATCGTCTGCACAGTATTTTCTAGCACCATCATTGATGAGATCTCAGTTCGCTCTATATGAGCCTCCGATGTATATGGTAGACGGTACAGTTCCCGGTGAAAACGCTTTCATTGGCGCCATTCCAAACAACGGTAATAACATCGTAAGTAAAGCAGTCGCATATGATTCAGGCAAGGGTTATCTGCAGGGTGAGACTATCAACGCGTATCTCTACGACGGTATTACCACTCCAGAAGTCGTAGCTGGTGGTTCTGGGTATGCAAACGGTGAGTTACTAGTATTTACCGGCGGCACTACTTCTGTGCAGGCAAACGGCTTTATTCAGACAAATACTTCTGGTGGCATCGTGCAGTGTACCCTTGTTAATATGGGTGCAAACTACACTAGTCCACCTATCATTTCAGTCGCTACAACTCATGGTACTGGAGCAAAACTGACGTCAGATCTCGCTCCACCTACTATGCTTAATACGTATAGTAAAGTCGTGGGAAAAATCAATAAAAAAGGTATAGGCGTCGCTCCTGGTTACTGGTCAACGACTAGAAGTTTCTTAAATTCTGATAAATATATACAAGACAGTTATTTTTATCAAGACTATTCGTATCAGATCAGGGCTGCCAGTACATTAGATAAATATAAGCAAATAATTTATAATACGTTTCATAGCTCTGGTATGGAACTCTTTGGTGACTACTTCAATGTCGATTCTATAATTTCAAAGCAGGCTCTTGTCTCTGAAATCTATGAAAAAGTTCATGAAGTATTCTTTACAGTTGATACTACCGGAACCACTTCAGACAGTACACTACTCACAGTAGATGAATATTATCTGAACGTGACTATGGATGAAACAGATTTCTCGATCGATAACGTATTCTTAACTGCTGACGCTACCTATTTGAGCTACTAAAGGAGATAAAAGTTGACCCAACAACTAATTAATATTGGATCAGTGCCCAATGATGGAACAGGTGATCCACTACGCACTGCGATGAATAAAGTAAATCAGAATTTTACTGATTTATATACTATACCACTTGTTTCCGGAAATGTCAGCGTGGGTAATTCTACGGTCAACGTTTTCGTAAACTCATCTTATATCGTAATTGGCAATACCACTGTCAATTCAGTTTCTAACTCAATTTCTATGAGTCTAGCAAATACTCTAGGAACTCTGACTATTAATCCATATTCTTTGAGTGTTGCAGCAAATGGTGCGAGCTTTGTCTCTGTCGGTAATTCTAGCATTAACTCCGTTGTTAATTCTTCTTCGATTACTATCGGAAACACTACGGCGAACGCCACTTCAGCTGCTACTTATAGAACAATTTCAAATACTACAGGTGTCGTGACTGTTAATCCTGTTTCTGTTTCTATTTCAGCCAACGCTTCTAGCAACTTGTTCATTGGAAACAGCACTGTTAACGCGACGATGAACACTTCTTCTATCGTTCTACTTAATACTATCTCTAACGTTAGTGTTAATACAAGCACGATCTATATTGGCAACACCCAGTCAAACAGTATCGTTAACTCAATCGCGATTACTGCAAACGTAGTTAACGCTGTTTCTTTAGTAAGTATTGGTCTATCATCTGGCTATAACTTTGCTGGTATCACTGGTGGTATTGTCGGTGTAGAAGGTAATGGTAACGTAAACAACTATTTTGAGTTCGTATCTCAGAACGCTAACACCGGTAACAGCGCTACTACAGACCTTATTCTTACCGCTGATTCTGGTAACGATTCTATTAACTATATCGATCTTGGCATCAACGGTTCGAACTATAATCAGACAGCATATAACATCGGCGGTGCTCTAGAAGGATATCTTTATTCTTCTAACAGTAGTCTTTCGATTGGCACTGCAGCTAACAACGGCACTATTAAGTTCCACGCTAATGGTACTACATCTACCGATCTTAAAGTTACTATTAGCGCTAACTCTTTGACTGTTGCAAATACTGTATTTGTTAATGGTAATAACGCCGTACTCCTTGGTTACGTTAACGCGGCAACTGTTATTGCTAACAACAATCTCTATGTTGGTAACTCAACTGTGAATGCCGCTGTAACTTCGACTTCGTTGAATGTTGGTAACAGCACCGTTTTTGTTACTGCTAACTCTCTTGGTGTATTTGCTTCTAACTCAGCAATTCAAGCTACCAACGGTATGTATTCGACAGGTGTTTGGGGTGGTACATATACAGACGGTATCATATTTGATTACGTTACTGGCAATGGCCGTATCGCAGTTGGTTCTGCTGATGGTTTGAGTTTCTATACTAACGCTGTTACCGGGAACGTTGGCGCCAATTTGATGATGGTAGTCAATTCTACCGGTCTTACAGTCAATGGTACAGTAACGACTACTGGCATTGCATTTGGTGCTGGTTATCAAACAACCACCGGTGGTACTGTCGTTAACAGCTCCATCATTGGAACTGGTAACTCGACCGTATACGCTTATACTAACTCAACACACTTCTATTCTGGTAACTCGACCGTGTATGGGTTTGGTAATAATACTGCTGACGTTCTTGTTAATACAGTAAGCAATCTTACTTTAACACCAACATCTCTAGTAATCAATTCTTCATCTGGCACCGGTTCTATATTGGTTGGCAACTCCGGATCATGCACTAGCATTGGTATCGGAACAATCAGCGTAGTAAACGCTACTATTACTAGTAATACTCTTAATCTTGGTACATCGACGAGCGCTGCGAATGGTTATACTTACCTACCAAATGGTATTCGTCTAATGTGGGGTTGGGTATCTGCTACTAGTTCTGCTGGCGCTATCACATTCACACCAGCATTTGCTACTAACGCTTATTCAATTACCGCAACGAGTAATACTGCCGGTGCAACATACGCTCCAGCTGTTACTGCATGGACAAAAGCTGCAGCTACTGTATTAACTTCTAATACGACTGCAACAAACGTGTTCTGGACTGCTATTGGAGTTTAAAAATTAAATGGGTGCACTTTTACCAAGATACAAGAAGGCGATTATTGAAGATCTAGTAAGTACTATCTCAACTAATACTTCTTATTATTATGCCTTCGCTTCAAATCCTGTATCTCTGACTGCAGGTGTACCCACTTTAACCACTGATGAATTTACTACAGTTTTTACAAGTAATTGGCAGATGTTATTTGGTAAACAAATAACTAATAATAACATCTTGCCGGTTATTAAGAATATTCAATGGACATCAAATACAGTATACGATAGATATGATGATACCAATGCTAATCTTTATTCATTGTCGTATTACGTAATCACACCACCAGCAACAACCGGTGGATCACATGATATATACATGTGTTTAGATAATGCTAATGGCAATCCTTCAACCGTTAAACCTGATATTATTCAATCTACTTCGATTACAAAGAGTGATGGATATATATGGAGATACATAACTTCTATTAGTGATTCAGATTATAAGAAATATTCTACAGCTGCCTTTGCTCCAGTATATGCAAATAGTACATTATCTTTAGGTTCAGCCATTAATTCTGGTGTTGATGTTGTAGTAGTCGCTAATGGTGGCTCGGATTATAGAACATACGCTAATGGTATTATTCAATCTAATCCTTCTGTTAACATCTTACAGATCGAAAGCACTCAATCACCTATTTCAAACTTTTTCGTAAATTGTGGTATATACATTTATACAACTGGTCAGAATACTGCGCAGTTAAAAACGGTTACGAATTATAACGTAAATTCATCTGGAAATTGGATTCAGGTGGATAGCGCTGTAAATACTAACATTATTACACCCGGTGTTACAAAGTATATTTTATCGCCAAGAGTATTATTTAATACAGACGGTAATACTAATCCTATTGGTTATTCTGTTGTTAATACATATTCTAATGCTATCTATGGGGTGGTAATTACAGATACTGGAACTAATATTTCTAGAGCAAATACTTATATTTTACCTGGCGTATATGGTTCCGGCGCTAATCTTTATGCAATTACGCCACCTTCTGGTGGATATGGTTATGATCCTGTATCACAGTTAAACGTGCAGGGTTTATGTTTTTCATTTAATTTTTCTAATAATGAAAATAATACTATTCCAACAAATGTCCATTATAATAAAGTTGGTATCATTAAAAATCCAAGAGTTCTTAATCAAGCTAATGGTTCAAAGAGCGCTCTATCTTGGACTAATACGACTTTCAGTCAAGTATTACAAGCAAATATATCTCCAGCTGTAACTTATAACGTTGGTGATATTATTGTTGGAAAGACTACAAACGCTACAGGCACAGTTGCTTTTGCTAACACGACTACTATATATTTAACAGGAGATAAGAATTTCTCTAATGGCGAATATATAGCATCTAAATCTGGAACAACAACTCAGATCACTATAAATACACTTGGTAACATATACGCTAAAGATCTTGAGCCACTATACGTTCAGAATTTGATTGACGTTCAACGCTCAAACACTCAGCTAGAATCTTATAAGTTAATTATTCAAGTTTAGTAGGAACTTACATGGCTTTCACGACAAATTTAAATATCCCTCCATATTATAATGACTACGATGAGACTAAGAATTATCATCAGATTCTTTTTCGTCCATCGACTGCTGTCCAGGCGCGTGAGTTAACTCAATTACAGAATATCTTTCAGACTCAAGTTGAGAGATTTGGACAGTGGGCGTTTAAGAACGGTGACATCGTGCAGGGTTGCACGGTAAATGATCTTTCAGTAGTTCCTTACGTATTTCTTGCTGACTCTGATGCGTCTGCTAATGGATATGATTCTAGAACCTTCGTCAACTGCATAGCAGTAAGTGCTAGTTCAAATCTTCGAGCAAGAGTCCTATTCGCTAACGTTGGTTTCCAAGCCAATTATCCAAACTGTAACATCATATATCTGAACTATATCAATACCGGCACTAGCGGTCAAAAGATATTCTCTAATAGCGAACTTATTCAGTTCTACAATAGTAACTCAAGTGGCTTAACGCTAGTAACTAATAACGCTAATGTTTATACTCTAGCGAATGTTGCTGGAACTAATGCAACCGGTAATGCTCATGGTATTACTGTTTCTGAAGGTATTGTATTTCTTGATGGTGCTTTCATTAAAGTTGAAACTCCAACTTTTGGACTTGTTAATAATTTTGGAACATTTGCTGGTAATAATGTCGTTGGTTTCCAAGCAGTTGAAACAATCATAACAGAGAATCAAGACTCAACGCTCTATGATAACGCTCTTGGATATCCAAATGAAAACGCACCAGGGGCTCATAGATTAAAAATTACACCAACTCTAGTGTCTCTTGATCCAGTTACCGCTGCGAACACCGTAGGTTTCAATCCTATTGCCGTTTATAATTTTGGTTCAATCGTTTCTAAGTCTTCAGATTCACAGATATATTCTGCAATCAACGATGCAATTTCTACAAGAATATATGAAGAAGCGGGCAACTACGTAGTAAACCCATTCACCATCGACACTATAACCAACAGCGGTGATACGAACGTCTCACCTGCCAACTCTGATTATGTATTTGCTAAAATTAATCCAGGTACAGGTTATTCTCAAGGTTCAAGAGTAACTATTGATAAATCTATATACGTCAATATGCGCCGTGGTACAGACACTCAGACAAATAAAGAACAACAGATCACATTCAATTATGGCAACTATTTCCAGTTAAATGAAGTTTCTGGTTCTTTTGATTTTGATCATGGTCAGACAGTTACGCTCTACGATACCGCTCAGATATCTGTGACTACCAGAAATTTCTTAGGTCTAACTCCTTCTGGTAATATTGTCGGCACAGCCATGGTTCGCTGCTTCACATACAATGGTTCTGGTACTCCTGGATCAAATAACGCACTATACAACTTACACGTGTTTAATATTAAATTGAATAGTGGTTATAATACTAATCAAATTAAATCAGTCTATTACAACAGTGGATCGACTAAGGCGATCGCCGATCTTGCAACTCCTGGGTTGATTAACGCTTCTCAGAAAGAACAATTATTCTCATTTGGTGTTGCTGGTGTTAAGTCTCTGAGAGATTCTTCTAATAATAACAATACAGAATATACATATAGAAAGAAGTCGTCAACGAGTCTTCTTAATTCTGGCTCAGCCACTGTAACAATCACGACGTCTTCTCCTGGTGGCATTGATATACTACCATATGGTCTCGGCCAGTTGAACGACCTGCAGGCGTATAACATAAACATCACACCAACATCTACTGGATATTCAGCAGCGCTTTCAGGAACCGTGTCTGTATCTCCTACTTCTAACGCGGTCGTTGGAACTTCTACGACTTTCCTAAGTAATTTTGCAGTTAGCGACGTTATTTACGATGGCGTTACCACTAGAGTGATTACTTCTATCGCTAACAACATATACATGACAGTCGATGCGCCATTTACTATTGCAAATTCTGCTGCTGCATATTATAAAGCGTTTCCTGCAGGAAAACAGATACCAATTTCTCTACAGAATGCTGGTTCATACGCTAACGTAGCCAATACAACGTCATTCACAGTATATCTAAACACCCCTCCTTCATCTTCTATACCTGTAAATGTTACTTATGACGTTCTTAGAACAGCTACTTCTCCTGCAAATAAAGTAATTAAGAAGAATAGATTCGTAACAATCAACGCTGCAGCTAATCCTTCAGGGCCATGGTGCTTAGGATTTAGTGATGTTCAGAAAGTAACTGCAGTATATTCAACAAATAATGGTATATACTCTTCAAATACTCAAGTCGCATCAGATATTACAAGCATATTTACTTTTGATACTGGTCAAAAAGATACACATTATGATCTAGCGTATCTGCGTCTAAAACCAGGTACAATCAGTCTAACCGGTCAGCAAAACTTACTCGTTCAGCTTGACTACTTTACTCCAAATACTACACCTGGTATTGGTTTCTTTACTGTTGAATCTTATCCCATTGACGACGCAAATACAGCAAACACAAATGCAATTCAGACTAAAGACATTCCTCTATATGTCGATGAGAAGGGAGCTAAGACTCCATTAAGAGACTTTGTTGATTTTAGACCAGTAGCAGTACCAACGGCTTTAGATACTGGCAATATTGATATTTCAAACACATCACAAGTAACTGCAGCTATCGCATTAGCAGCAGGCAATACTAATCCATCTAATGTCGTTTCTTTTGGTACTAGTTCTCTCAATGTTCCTTCTTATGGAAAGAACTTGCAAGCAGATATAACTTTCTATATACCAAGAAGAGACATAGTCTACATCACTCCTTCTAATGTAATTAAAACTAAAGAAGGTGTTCCTAGTCTTACACCAAGTCAACCGCTCTATCCAGACAACGGCATGGTTATTGCTGAAATATATGTTCCTCAGTATCCATCGCTGTCTTCAGATCAGGTAAATGGTCTAGTTTCTCTAAATCAGACTTGTTATAGCCTATGTAGAGATACTTCTCTTTCTTGTTCAGTTACTCCTCTGGCAAACAGAAGATATACTATGCAGGATATTGGTAAACTTGATAAGAGAATTTCAAATCTTGAATACTACACACAGCTTTCTCTACTTGAGAAACAAGCTAAAGACATGACTGTTACAGATGCCAATGGCCTTGATAGATTTAAGAATGGTATATTTACTGATCCATTTAGTAATTTTGCCCTATCTGATGTAGCAAATCCTGAGTTCAACATCGCTATTGATTCTCAGAAAGGTGTAGCAAGACCAAAGATTATTAGAGAGTTCGTTAACATCCAATTTACTGGTGGACTGAACGTGCAAAAAACAGGAAGATGCGTAACTCTTCCTTATACTGAAGCGACGACTCCGTTCATCAGACAACCATACGCTACTAAATATCGTTCTGCGACTCACGTAGCTTATGCTTGGAACGGTACCGTCACCCTGTTCCCGTCTTATAATAACCATACTGATATCAATCAGGCTGGTACAGTGAACATGACCGTTGATACCGCACAGCCTTGGGAAAGCTTTGCACAGAGTCCATTTGCCTACCATTGGGGCGATTGGAGAACGTCTATTGATACTAAGGTTACAACAGTACTTACTGGTAGAGTAAATACTTACAACTACAACATTAATTATGGTTGGCAATCAAGTCATGACCTTCCAGCTCCTGATTTAACAAGAGAACAGCTATACAACGTTCTAATGTATAATGGAATTAATCCTGGTAGTGATTTCGTAATTGGAAATATCATAAACCAATATTCAGGAGCGCCAGCTGGTGGATTCCCAGTTCTATCACTGCCACCAGCTGGAGCAGCACCAGCGCCACAGGGCGGCGGCGATAACGGTTTCGCTCTTGCGTGGGTAATTGGCGTAGCAAACGGCTGGTGGTAATTAAATAAATAGTATATGATTTAAAATTAGGAGAATACGTTGGCATTAACAAATACGACAACTACGGTAATTACGACTACTAATGTCAATCAAGGATTTCAACTACAGGTTGATACACAGAGTAATACCCAGATAGTCGGTAACTTTGTTACCGACGTTTCTATACAGCCGTATATCGCAACACAGGTAATCTCCTTCTACGCACAGAACATGAGACCAAATCAGAGAATGCATATATTCTTTGACAGCGTTCTCGTCGATCAGTATTGTGCGCCTGGTATTAAAGTAAGTGAAGACACATCAACGTATCAGTCCATTGCAAGAGCAGGAGACTGGGGAACGGCAGTTTATAGCGATGTTTCTGGACACGTCGCTGGTCAGTTCTGTGTGCCTGCAAACACTTTCAAAACCGGTGATAGAATTCTTGAATTAACTGATGTTGACAGTCTTTCAAGAGGTAATGACGCTATGACTACTATGGCGTCTGCGGCATTTACTGCTTCTAACCTTTCAGTCTCAAAGCAGATCATTACCCTTACTACTGTAAATCCAATTTTAAGCTATATTCCTGTAACTAACACCATCGTCACTGTTAATACATTCACTAACGTAACGGTCACTCCTGACGTTTATAACATCTATGAGTGGCACTGGGAACCTATTGCGCAGGGTCTGACAATCAACACGCCTAGCGGCGAAGCCGGTGTGTTTGCTACGTCTTTAGATCTTTATTTCAAACAGGGTTCACAAGTCAATAATGGCGTTGGCATCTATCTATGTGAGACTGTTAATGGCTATCCTGACGGCTCTACTATTCTACCATTCTCCTGGGTACATAAAGCTAACTCAGAAATTAGTATCAGCCAAGACGCCTCAGTTCCAACAAAATTCACGTTTGAATCACCTGTATTCTTAGCGAACCAAAAAGAATACGCTTTCGTGATAAAACCAGACCAAAACGATCCAGACTTCTTCTGTTGGTCGGCAAACCTCGGCGACCTTGACGTTAAGACAGGCGTTCAGGTGACGTCACAGCCGGTCATCGGTACAGCCTTCTATGGTTCCACAGTGCACGAGTGGACCGCCCTTCAGACAGAGTATATTAAATTCAATCTTAATATAGCGAACTTCTCTCAGTCAAACGGCGTCGCTTATTTCATGAACACCGACGACGACTATTTGACTATGTATAATATAGGTTATAGTAATAATAGATCTATTCTTACTGGAGACGTCGTATATCAAGCGACAAATTCTTATGTTGATTCTACTAGCTCAACAGTAAATACTAGTGTTCATGGCGTGGTTCAGTATTTCGATCCAGTAAGACAGCTTCTCTACGTCGCAAACTCGACAGGCAACTTTACTGGAAACAGCTATATTCAAATTCACAGATTTACTAATTCAAATCCGACCGCGTTCACCGCTAACATAAATTCTTTAGTCGCATATTCTAATACGTATATCATGTATAATCCAAGAATTAATGCTACTCTACCAGAATTTGCTCAAATCACTCCTCCAGGTACTAGCATCAATTATACATACGTTGGTACAAGCAACAGTTATACCACAGACGCTTCTGAGATCGATCTACAACTCGGCTATGAGACTGAACTGTTTGACTACGAAAGACTCGCCGTCGGCAAATCCAACGAAGTATCTAATATGGGTGGAAATAAATCTGTAACCGTTAACGCTTATTTGAAATCAGATTCACCATTAATTTCTCCTGTTATCGATACAGTAAGATCAGACGTTTATGCTATTCGCAACCTCATCGATCCTATCACCTCAGTATACGAAGAATTCTACAACAACGGCGCTTCTAGAACAAAATATATTTCTCAAGTTATTACTCTCGCCGACGGTCAAGACTCAGAAGACCTACAAGTTGTTGTTTCTGCGCATAGACCGCCTTCTTCAGACATTCAGGTCTGGGTTAAGTTCTGGAACGGTAGCGATTCAGAGTCTATTACAGATAAGACTTGGACTCCAATGAGAAACTTGTCTAATCAGCTGTTCTGTGATCCAAGTAATCCAGGTGATTTTAGAGAGTTTGTGTTCTCTTCACCGTATTCATATCCCTTGATTGGAGCAAATGGAACTATCACCTGCACCAATTCTTCGCCGACCGTAACTGGTTCCGGAACTCTTTTTGGAACTCAGGTATACAACGGCTGGTACATAAACATGGTTAGCGCTAACGCTAACTACAAAGAAGTATCAAGGAAGATCATTTCTGTAGCCAACAGCACACAGATCACCCTTGACAGTCCATTTATTGGTAACTATACTTCAAACGCCTACTTTATCGTTCCACCACCAACAACTGGTTATCTAGCATCAAACTCTAGCACGCAGATAACCGGTCGTGTCACAACGTCTACTACTAATAATACGATCACTGGTTATTCGACAACTTTCGTTGCTAATACAACTTATGTTAATAACGTTTCCGAAGCTATATCGCTATCTAACGCTAATACGTATTTCCTACCAGGCGATAGAATATACTACTACGTCCCAACAGGCAACACAGCGATCGGCGGTCTGACTGGAAACACTTGGTACTACATCGCTTCATCTAACACATCGACGGTAAGTCTCGCTCAGACTTCAGGCGGCGCTACCATCAATCTTACTGGATTGTCAACTAATCCTGGTGAAGTGCATGGTTTCAGTAGCACCAACTTCACATACGACCTAAGTCCTGGTGGTATTATACAGATCAATGGAGACCAGCAGAAGATCGTTTCTATCGCTAACTCTGTATCTCTGACAGTTGGAACTCCATGGTCTTCTGCAGTAACGCAGGCTAACGCGTACGCGGTGACTACAGCTGGTATAACATATCAGAATAGAGATGGAAGTCAATATACTGGGTACAAGAAGTTCCAGATTAAGATTGTACTACAATCTAATGATTCTTCTAAAGTTCCAATTCTTGATGACTTAAGAGCTATGGCTCTACAGCTTTAATAAATACAAAGGAGAATCTGATGTATGTTAAAACGGATGTAGAAGGTTTAGTTAAAGACACAAAGAGTGGAGCAGTTCTTAACGTAGATAATGCAAAACTTCAGGCCTATAAGAAACAAAAACTATTTATGGAAGAGAGATCAAAAGACACTGAAAGATTGAATCGCGTAGAAAAAGATCTATCAGAAATTAAAAATTTATTACAGGCACTTTTAAGAGAAAATAGTAAATGATTCTAGTACAAAATACAGCATTATCTTCGACGTTTGATTTCTGGCGCAACAGAACGAACGAGATGTCAAATTATTTTACAACGTGTGTCGTCACGACAGACGCGAATGGGAGCACGACTTCCACTACCGGTAATGCTGCAATCACTGGAAATTTTACAGTAGCTGGACAGTTTATTTCTGGCAACACGACAGTTAACACCGTAGCTAATTCTACGTCTCTAACTATATCAAACACTACAGTCAGCACGACGATAACAGGTCCGACTGCTTCTCAGTATGGTAATAACTTCCATCTAGCTTCTAATGGCGCATGGACTTTCGTTTCAGTATCTAACGGCTCAGTCCAGCACTCAGGCAATAACCTGTTCGGCATCGATGCGTTTCCTATGACGGCGTTTAACGGTGCTGAATACTTACTTAGCGTTAAAGATAATGTAGTAAATAACTACTATACCAGTAAGGTACTCGTGACTCACGATACTACAAACCCGTACATCACGGAGTACGCTTCTTTCGTGACTAATAATTCTATCGGCGTGTTCACTGCCGGTTCTAACACCACTCACGTTATACTATATTTCACCAATTTTGCACCGAGTGTTACCGCAAATTGTACAGTAAAGTACGTAAGAACTATAGTTTAAGGAAGGTCTAATGGCAACAAAGGCGCATTTAGTCATAGATCAAGGTACCACATTTTCTACAGACTTGAATCTTACTGATTCAAATGGAGATCCCATCAATCTATTAGGGTATTATGCAAATTCTGTGATGAAGAAATGGTATACTTCTTCTACATTTGTACCGTTTACTACTTCGATCAATTCTTTATCTGGTATAATCACTCTCAGTCTAGACGCTAACACGACAGCTTCATTGACTCCTGGAAGATACGTGTATGACGTAGACGTAACAGAGATATTAGATGGCACAAAGGTCGTATCAAGAGTGATAGAAGGTTATATCACTGTAACTCCTGGAGCTACAGAGGTAACTTATGCAGCACCTAATACCAACATCTTTCCTAACAGCGCCCCGTTAACGTAATGTCCACAAATAAGACCATCAACGTAGTCGTATCAAAAAAGTCTAATCTTGGAATCATAAATACAGATGTTCCAGTAACACTAAAGAACGTTCCTACTTTAGCGACTGGTGTTAATAGTTTTGATCAGCTCAATGACGTAAATTTAGCGCAAAGAACTGATGGTTCAGTACCGATATACGACCAGCCTACGAACACTTATGTCGTGAAGCATATAGATTTTACTGAGATCGATGGCAACTTAGATGGTGGAACTTTTTAAAAATATAAATAATCAAAAACCGGAGAACCGTTTAAATGGCCAATAATAAGATTCAAATCAAAAGATCGGTAGCCAACTCAGTCGTTACTGGTCTCTCAAACGGCGAGCTAGCCTATACTCAATCAACAAATACACTCTGGATAGGTCTTCCGGATGGTTCTGGCACAGCCGCTATTGGTGGTGCTCGCTATCCAGGTACTCTTACTGCCAATCAAGCTATCGTAACAAACGCTACCAGCGGTGTTGATAGAATTATCGTCGCAAACGCCATCGTTACCACACTTACTGCTAACGGTTCAATAGGTTCTAATGGTCAGGTTCTTGTCACGAATGGTACTGCGATTTATTGGGGTACTGGTACTTCTGGTTCTAATACTTTCATTCAGTTCAACGACTCCGGTGTGGCCAACGGTGTTGCTGGATTTACGTTTGATAAGTCTCAGAATAACCTCTTCGTGGCTAATTCTCTACTCGTTGGTAATACTTCGCTCGTTAGCCCGACTGCAGTCGTAAATACTACAGTAATTTATGTTGGTAACAGCGTAGGTAATACTACTCAGAATACTACATCGTTCTTCGTCTCTGGTAATGGTACTACTCTTCCAACTGCAACGATGACCTCAAACGGTCTAGTCGTTGGTAATGGTTCTGTAATCGGTGCACCAACATTAATTCTCGCTAACTCAGCTGGTAATACTGTTGTAAACACCACATCCTATACCATGAGCAATGCAACTAATGTTATTTTAGTTGCGAACACTACTGGTTTCTATGGCAACAACGGTACTGTATTCTATTCTGGCAATTCAACTGCTAATACTACACAGAATACATCATCATTCTTTATCTCAGGTAACTCAACTACACTACCAACTGCTACCTTAATTGCTAACAGCTTGGTAATTGGTAACAACTCTGTTACAGGCGCTCCGGCTCTAAACATTGCTAACTCAACTGGCAATACACTTATTTCTGTTACTTCTTACGTTCTCAGCAACTCAACTGCTAACGTAATTACTGTCGGTACGACTGGCATTACAGGTAATACTGGAACGTCAATCGTTCTCGGTAACACGACTGTAAACTCAGTATCTAATTCTTCAACTTTCCAAGTTGTTGGTAACACATCAACACAGGCAACTGCAACAGTTAATTCTGCTGGTATCACTCTTGGTAATACATCTATTACCAGCGGTCCAACAATCTATATTGCTAATTCTCAAGGCAACTCTACTATCACTGCAGTTGCTCATACTATTGGTGGTAACTCAACTACACTCGGTGCAGTCTCTATTACCGGTAACGGCGCGATCTTTGGTAATGGCTCAGTAACTGCTGCTCCACAGCTCGCAGTATCAAACTCAACTGGCAATACAGTAATTAATACCACATCGTTCTTGATGAGCAATGCCAGTGGCACTGTCTACAGCATGAACACTACGTCTATGACGTTCAATGGTAATACATTCCTCAATGGAACTAATACTACCATCGCTTCGAACGTAACGGTAACTGGCGCTTATATCAACGCTTCGGCCACTGATCTTACTATCAGAAACGCCACTGTCGGTGGTAACTTAGTCGTCACTGGTACGGTATTCTCTGTCAATACCGTCACTCTCCAAGTCAACGACAACATCATTGAACTTGCTGACAATAATACTACAGGCGACGTAGTCGATACTGGTTGGTTCTCTCCTGCAGGTAATTCTACTAGTGTATGGTATTCAGGTCTCGTTCGAGTCGCTGGTAAGTCTACCAACTCTAATCCATACTTCTGGATGTTTGGTTCTAATACTAATCCAAACACTTCCATCACAGTAGATAACTCTTCTAACTCATCGACCGCAACTCTACAGGCGTACCTAGTACCATATGGTGTCGGTGGTGCGTTCGTCGCTAACTCTTCTAACGTTCAGATCACCGCTAACTCCACTCTTGGCGTTAACATCGTTGCCAATACTCTAACATTATCTACTGCTCTTGCAGGAACTGAAGGTGGTACTGGTTATAAGACAATAACAAATAACGCTCTATTGGTCGGTAATGCGACAAATGGATTTAACCAGCTGAGTCTCGGTACTTCTGGTTATGTTCTACAGTCAAATGGCACGACTGTCGTATACGATATCCTCGATGGAGGTAGCTTCTAAAATAAAGGTGATATATTATGGAAAATGATGAGGCAAGTAATATAGCAGTAGCTTACGTTCAAAGACAAGAACAGCTTTTTGTAGAACAAATCAGAAAGACTATTCAGCTTGAAGTAAGCTACGCTAATCTTAAAAGTAAATATGATGAATCGGTTCAACATAATGAAAATAATATGGAGATGATTAAACAGCTCTCTGCTTCTTTAGAAGCTCTTACCATAGAGAGAAACAATCTAAAAAAAGGTGACAGTCAATTAAGAGATAAGATTGACGAATTGGTGGCTCAGAATGAGAAAAGATTAGACGAAGTAAGAAAAGAATCTGATGACAAAGTTAAAGAAGTAGAAAAGCGTGGAAGTAATCATCTAAAAGAATACACTGATCAAATTGGTAATCTAAATACAAGAGTAAACGAACTAAAAACGAATAATGAAACTCTTAAAAAGAACTTTGATGAGCTAAATAGCGAATATCAAAGACAGAAAAAAGAACTTCAAGAAACGTTTAACGAATTAAATAAATATAAGAAAAAATAACACTCAGTATATACTGAGTCTGGGAGTGCCATATGGCGAATACAGTTTTTAAATTACGACGATCATCTGTCGCTGGTAAAGTTCCTAACACTAGTGCGCTTGGAATTGGTGAGCTTGCGATCAACCTCACAGATCGTAAATTATTCTCTACAGACGGAACGACTGTATTCGAAACTGGCGCCAATCTTACTACGTTAACAGTCTCAACAAACACTTCCGTAAATAATATCATTATAACTGGCAGCGTACAGGCCAATGGTGGCATTGGAACCAATGGTCAGATTCTTATTTCTAATGGATCTTCTGTATATTGGGGTCTTCCTTCTTCTAATGGTATTCTAGACATACGTCAGCAATACACAGGTAATGGTTCGCAGAATACGTTTGTTGTCACTGGTGGTTATCGTAACAATGATCTTTCTGTATTCCTTAACGGTACAATGCTTCGCAACGGCGTTGACGTTAATGTCACTGATGGTAGCACCGTAAAATTTACCACTGCTCCTGTTAATGGGTCTTTGATAGACGTAGTTGGCGTTGGCACTTTATACGCTAATGGTATAAGTTCAACCACGTCGCAACAGTTTACCGCCAATGGGACTGCTAACAGTTTCACTATTTCTGGTGGTTATGTACCAAGTCAGATTCAGGTTTACTTAAATGGTGTAAAACAAGTACCAGGAACTGATGTTATCATAACATCTGGTAACACTGTTAATTTTATCAATACACCAGGAAACAACTATATAGTCGACGTGTTTGGTTATCAGACATCATTATATACTTATGTTAACACAGACGCACAGTATACTTGGACTAACACGCAGACGTTCAGCAACACGATAACTTTCAACAGTACTATTGTTGGTACGGTTAATAACGCTCTTTATCTCGGTGGAACAGTTGCTTCTGGATACCAAACGACAGCTGGTTTATCAGCAAATGTTGCAACATTAACTTCTAACAATACATCATATGTCGGAACTGTTACTGCAGCCAATGTAGTCTCTAATGCACAGTTAGTTGCTAATCTCGCTAACTACGCTCTGTTGTCTGGTGGTCTATTTACTGGATCTGTCAACGCTACTTCTTATAACGTTGGAACTAGTACAATAGCTAATAGTATTGGTGTTTATACTGGTATAGTGAATGCTGCATCACACACAGTTGGATCTATCTTTGTCGCCAACGCTTCTGGCGTTTATCATTCAGTCAACACATTC
>Ga0208257_1000016_pt1 | contig 67817 bp, 59 predicted proteins | sample CryBogCBH10Sep07_FD_184610 | JGI IMG/M metagenome (GOLD analysis project Ga0208257, IMG submission 184610) | Freshwater microbial communities from Crystal Bog, Wisconsin, USA - CBH10Sep07 (SPAdes) | ecosystem: Environmental > Aquatic > Freshwater > Lake | place: Crystal Bog, Wisconsin, USA... | reverse complement strand
GACCCTTGCCTTTGCCATTGCCGTCTGCACCAAGCTCGAGATGCACGTCTAACGTCATCTGCTTCTTGACCTTGCGCTTCTCGAGGTCATCATACACTGCCTCAGAAGTCCAACCCAGATACTTGTCATCGTAGAGGCCCACACGCTGGTTGGTCTCGCCCTTCTCGTCAACGTCGGCGACCTTCTTGGTAGGCATCTTACCGATCTTATCTGTTACCAGCATGCCGTTGATCACGTAGTCGTTGGCCATGTTCCACCAGCTGGGGTCGCGGTGCGTGCGGCGACCAAAATGATCAAGCGCAACGTGCAGCACCTCGTGGCACAGCACGAACTTGACCTCGTCTACGTCGAGGTCCTTGAAGAAATCGCGGTTGTAATAGATGTTGCGGCCGTCAACGGCAGCTGTGGTGCACCATCCTGCATCAGTGGCATCTACCAGCGGCAGCTGCATGGTGAGCGTGCCAAAGAACGGTGCTTTGAACAGCAGTTCTAAGCGTGCTTGGCTGATCTTCTTGGCGATTGGATCTCGTTGAAATGACATGAGTGTACCTCCGATGAACCATAATAGCACGTATTACGAGGGCGTCAACCACTAAGCTGACGCCCTGTATGTTATTTAGATAGCAGGGATGAGATCGCTGTAACGCTTGCAGAACTCAGTCCAGTTCTTGAGCTTAGGTGCCTTGATAGGCAGCTTGTAGGTACCCAAGATGGTCTTGGCACCCATCACAGCCAGCTCGTCCTCGAAGTTGTCCATGATGAAGCGGAAGAACACGTCTACCTTGCTCTGGAATGCATCGTCTGCCTTAGAATCTGTCTTGGCATTCTTAGCAGCATCGTTGAGCTCATAGCACAGCGCGGTGGTCAGCGCATACATCACGTCGATCTGCTTGCTGGTCAGCTTGGTGACCTTGCCTTCCAAGATGTCCTTGGCGTTGGGCAAGTTGGCAGCCTGCTTGCGATAGGTCATGAACTTGATGCCTGGACCTTCGCCAACTGTACCCTTGATGAGATCGCCCAAGACTTCGTCAGGCAAGCGCACGTCTACCATGTCGCCGTCCTTGTTAGGCTCCTGCAGCAACTCTGACGCAAAGTACCACGAACGAGGCGTAGCGAACGCATAGCTGTCTGTGCTGGGCTGGAAGTTCATCAAGTCGTTGGGTTGGAAGCTGAGATAACCCACCACGTCCTTGTGCACGCGGTTAAGCAGTGCCCATTCTTTCCAGTCGTCGATGCTGACGTCCAGCGTGACGTGCGAGAAGCGATTGGCCAACGGCATGGGCATGTTATATGCAACACCCTTGTCTTTCACGCGGTTACCAGCAGCAACGATCACCACGTCCTTGGGCAGCTCGTAAGTGCCAATCTTGCGATTGAGGATCACCTGGTAGGTAGCTGCTTGAACGCTGGGCGGTGCTGCGCTCATCTCGTCAAAGAACACCAATGCACGGCTGTTGGGGTCAGTGGGCAAGTCCGACGGATTGGACCACTTGAACACTTTCTCGGTCAGCGGCACATTCTGTTCATCGCGCACCAAGTTGCCTTCTGCGTCATAGACCTTGACCTCAGCGAGATAAGGGATACCGCGCACGTCCGTTGGCTCCATCAGCGGCAAGCGGATGTCGATCAACGGGCGATTCTGTTCGCGTGCAACCTCAGCAACGATATCAGATTTACCAATGCCCGGAGGGCCCCAAACGAAGATTGGACGCTTGCGGTTGATGCTGTGTTGCAACGCCATCTTAAGGCGGGACGGAGAGATACCCGTGTTCTCGAGAACGCGGTTCTTAGTAGCTGTAGCCATTGGCTTACTCCTCTGTTTGATGTGCTACAATAGCACGTTTATAGGGTGTGTCAATAGGAAAAATCAGGCGCTCCAGTAGCTTTCGCTAGCCGGACTGCAGTGATATGGGCGGTCGTATCGCTCTTGGAACTCCTGTCCGGTGAGCAGATTCTTGCGAGTAACCAAGGTCTCGCGGATCTGAAAACGATAACCCTGCGCAGCAGGATACAACGATCCCAGCTCACGGACCTCGCGCTGCATGGCATCGAGATCTGGGCGATCATATTCGTACTTGCCGCAGAGGCGCTCGCCAGCTTTGAGGCGTCTGTCCGTTTTGTAGATTTCCATGGTGTACAGCATAGGCATACTCCCTGTTGTTCACACACAATAGCATGGATCTATAGGCTGTCAACCGTTATTTTTTCCATTGTTTTCAAGTAACTAAGCACCAAACTAACCCCAAAAGCAGGCATAAATGGGCGTTTTCCTGTGGCCATAGCCCAGCCCTCGCTGGTATATTTGTCAGCTGTGTCAGCTAGGATCTCGTCCAATTTCATGGCCCAATGCTTGCGAGCAGCGCAGCCTACAGCAGTGTCATCTGCCGTGACCATGCTGTAGTCGTGCTTAGCTATGAAACGTCTGAGCACGTTGCCGTGATCTGATAAATCTGGTACATCTATCACGGTCCTGTAGAGATAGGCTGCCCAGCCCCAGTCTCGATCACTGCTCAACTGGAACCTCGTGATCCATCCATTGTGCGCAGAACGCTTCTGTGTAGATCGGTTTCTCTGCTGGTCCAAACCCAAACCTGTCTCGGAAGCTGTCGCGGAACGCTGACCACAGCTCTGTATTGACCTCGTAGCAGGGGTCATCGCTAGGCAGTGCAGGGCTTTGTGAATGTTTCCATTTCATACACACATGTTAGCATATCTCGCTAGGCTGTCAAGCGTTTTTGAATTCCACGAATGCTCTGGCACTACCACCAACCATCTGCAGCTCAAAGTGAACTGCTGCATCAAAAGTGATGATGGTCTTGCCTCGATAGGCCCAAGGACCTCTCACAGCCCTATCCATGCCTATCAGTACCCGACCTGTTATGATCTCGTTCTCGTCACTCAGCGCTTTATAGTGATTGTAGCAGTCCATGAACAGCTTGGTACCAGTTGGTGTCAATCGCCAACCTTGGTTCACGAACAGGCTTTTGCGAGTTGCCAGCAGATCCTGTTCAGTTACTGGACCTTGTTCGTCTAGTAGATTGGTTACAATAGCACTGGCCATGCCATGCTCTTGGATCCATTTGAGAGGACCATAGGGTCCGTGATCCCAGAGATCTTGATGAGGCCAATCTGTCTTGTTCACTCATTATTTAAGAGTGATCAGAAGCTGCCGCCGTCCTGCTTGATCTCTGCGCTCATGATCTGAGATTGCAGATCTATCACCTTGTCTGCCAGTTCTGATTGCCTTGCCAGCAGCACAGAGATGCTGGATGCCAACATGTCTGCTTCGTGCATGTTGAGGCGTATTTCCTTGCTGTTGGAAATCTTAGCTATGCGATGCTTTTCCAAGAAGCTGCGTACCTGATTGATCTCGTCGCTCATGCTTTTGACATCCTCTTTTTCTGTGCCATGGCATTCTGCATCTCCAGCTTGGTCCTGAACGGTCCTATGAACGCATTCTCTTCCAATGTTTGCGTGCGTGGGCAGTAGCTGCCAGTCCAACCGTGTTCAAAGTCCAGAGCATAGTAGCCTGCAGCAAAGCGTGCCTTGCCCTTGGCTGTCTTGGCATAGGTAACTATGTCACCTTCTTCAACGTCAAACACTGCCTTGTGCTTGATCGGATAGCCGTTGATCTGGCCTATCTCATCTTCCTTGTCGTCGTCTGATTCGCGAGGCTCTATGGTCAGCATGCCACCTAGATATTTGGTAAGCTCGTCGGCATTTGCAAACAGCTTGCGATCAAAGGGACCAATGACCTTGAAACCATCCACGGTTACGGTTACCAAACCAGTGTTGCTGCCGTCTTTTTCCAAAAGATAGCTGGTTTCCGTGATCTCTTTTAGCTTGAAGCTGCTCATGCCGTCTCCATCTTGAGCTGTCCCTCATATAATGCGCTCAGAGTAGGGCTGAAGTCATTCACGTTCTTTTCAATGCGTACCAAACCATTGATGTTGCAGAAACGCATGAGCGCTAGGCCCACTTGCTTCTTGGGTGGTTGGTTGACCTCGTCAATGATGGTACGATCAAACTTGTCTATGAGGTCCGGAGGCTGCTGCGTGAGGTCGATCAGCATGCGATTTCGCTCGTAATCGTCCCGCACTCTATGTTCTACGTTCTCGTGATCTAACCACTTGCTAAGCATGAGATTATTCCACGTATATCCGCGATTATGCCGGTCTTCAAAGGCTGCTTCCAGCTTGGTCTTGCGCACGCCAGGGAAGGCGCTCATGATGTTGTCACTGTCGTCGCCACGCATGCACTTTTCAAACAGCAGCCATTCGGGATTTGGCACGCTCATGGGCTTTCCCTGCTTGTTGACTGCTATCTTACCATCCTGATCATATATGCCTGTGTGAGTATAGAGCAAGCTGGCTATGCCATTGTAGAGTATGACGTTTTCTGCTATCAGCTGTTGGAAATCACTGTCACTAGAGATGATCACATGCTTGTCATCTGGATGCAGCTGTATCCAACGGGCGATCATGTCATCAGCTTCGCCGTTTGGATGGCGCAGCACCGTGCAGTTGGTCTTGGTCTTGATGAATTCGATGAACCCATCCATGCTCTCAAAGAAAACTTGATCTTCTTCAACTTCTCGCTGAGTGCGCTGCGCGGCTGCTACCTTGCGGTTGGCCTTGTATGGTGCATACACATCCTTGCGCCAGCTGCGACCTTCCAAACAAAACACCGTATGGCTACCGCCAAAATCAGTCCATACCTTCTTGATGCTGTTGAATATAATGTGCAGAGCCATGCCAAGCTGCAGCTCTGTGCTGGGCGCCTTGATGCCATGGCGCACTCTCATGAATAGGTTCTGAGTATCAATTATTAGATAAGTTGCCATGCTCGCCTCCATTTTGAGTATAGCATAGCTGCTGCCTGTGTCAACTGTTAAGATTTGCGCCAGTACCAACCGTCGTTGGCAACCATGCGCACCTGCTTGGCTGGGATGTCGTGTGCCTTGGCCCAGCTGGTTACTGCGAAGTTAACAGAGAATAGGTTGGCATCATGTCCAGCAACCAAGCCACCTGGACGCACTTTTGGAACCCAACTGTCTAGATCTGCCAATACCTGTTTCATGCTGTGACCACCATCTATGAACACGAAATCGTAAGCTTCGTCTTCCAGCATTGCTGCGGCTTTCTGGCTGTCTTCGCGTATGAAGTTAAACCTATCACCCATGAGTGGCATGTTGGCCTGCAGTATGGCGTAGTTGGCCTCTGCTTCTATGCGAGTGACCGGTTTATCCCAGTCGTGGTATGGTGCATAGTGATCCACGCCGGTGATGGTGGCGATGTTAGGACATTCAGTCAGCATGTACCAGCTGTTCATGCCAAGTCCTACTCCTATCTCGATACCAATGGCAGGATAGGGCAAGCTCTTGAGCTCGTCAAGCATGCCACGGCTGGCCTGTTGCCTGTATATCAAAGGCCATTCCGGGCTGTCAAAAAGTGTGGTAAGTGTCTGGTTCACACAGTATTTATGGTGTTAGCTGTGCTCAGTCTTGCCATCATCTCTGCGAATCCGCCGCACGTTGCTAACGAATTCTGGATCGGTTGGAGCCATCTCTGACAGGATGCTGTTGCACACATCGTTGAGCCAGCGATTGATCACGTCCTCATCTGTGCCCTGGTAGCTGTTGGATCGCAGCGATTGCACGAACGCATCATTGTAATCCAGCTCAAAGAAAGTCTTGCTGGGATCAACTGGGTCCCAGCTGATTTTGGGCATGGCCATGTATGGTTCATTCTTGAGGTCAGCGACCTTGCGTTCATGTTCTTGTGCGCTGATCTTATTGTGCTTGAGGTCTACATCCAGCTTGGCCAGTGCCAACGCAGTCTCGTCGGTGTTGCCTATCTCTGCCAATCTGGTATCGTGATCATATGCGCTGATCTTGCCATAGGCTAGATCGATATCTAGCACGCTCTTGGTGAACTCTGGGCTTGCTAGCCCATGCTCGATACGTGCCTTGGCCACGTCTAAGTCATAGCCGGTTAGGTAATATTCTGCTTCTGCTAGCTCTCGGCTCTTGCCCTTGAGCCCCCAGCTAGCTGGCAACCAAGAGAATGGAATCTTGCTCATGTTATCGTCCTATCACGTTGCTGAAGATCCAGCAGTGTATGCGAGCTGCTACATTGTAGCCGCGCTTGAGCGCTTCTTCTGTGACCCACATCTGCACGTCTTCTTGTTCTTCTCTGGTGGCACCAACTGGCATGATCCACACTGGCCAGTTCACATCTACAGCGCGGAACGCATCAACTGCACGTTCAAGCTCGTCCCAGGTCAAGGGATTCTTGTCAAGCACGAACTTGAGCTGACCAACGTTGCTGATCAAGCGATATTCTCGCACGATGGCTGGCATGATAGCATCGTCCCACTTTTCACCACTGGTACCCAGCTTGGGGCTGCAACTCCAGAACAGTTCGCCGTTGTACATGCCTTTGTTGGTGAAGAAATCTGTGAATGCCTTGCGAGGTGCTTGGGTGCCGTTGGTCTCGATGGTGATGTGTCGAGGACTGTCGTTCTGCATGCGCAGAGTCTGCATGATGTCCACGATGCCAGTCTGGCTCATCATGGGTTCACCGCCAGTGAATGCCAAATGCACGTCTTGTCCGCTGCGAGGATGTATGAAGCTGCTGCCCTGCAACCTGCTGCGGAAATCAGCGCAGATCTCTTCTGCTGTGCTCTGATGCGCTAGATGCCCATAGCGAGTGCTCCAGCTGTAGCTGCTGTCACAGCCAGTTGTCCACACAGGTAAGTCATCCATCTTGCTGATGTTGTTGGCCTTGGGATCATAGTCCAAGTAGTCCAGCTTGTAGGTGCTGGGATCTCTGGGATTGGCTTGTCCGAAGCCATTGCAGTTGAGATTGCAACCCCAGAAACGGATCCATACTGTTGGATGTCCGCCATAGCGACCTTCGCCCTGTATGGTTGGAGTGGGGCCTGCGTTGCCACCAAATATCTCGCTGTAACGGTACTTCTTGGCAGTGCTCATGGTTGCTCCTTGCTCAGCTTATAGATCATTATAGCTTGATCCAGCACTTCGCGCAAGGCTGGATTGGTTTCACTGGCAGCGACGATGTCATGCCACAGATAGAGATGCTCGTAGGGATCTGTTGGGTTGCCCTTTACCAGATGGCGATCCATGTGTCCTAGCTCTCTGCCATAGACTGTGACGCCTTTGTCTGGGCTTTCGTATATCAATGGCATCAGGGACTAACAGGACCTTGTGGTTCAACCTTGCGCACTGTGATGTGCCCAGTGCTGTCGTCCACGTCCCAGTTGATGGTGTCGCCTTCTTGCCAACCAAGCTCTTCCATGAGATCATCGGGGAACTGCAGGAAAAGCTCGCCATTCTCGTCCTCTTGTATATCAACTACCATGGTGCGCTTGGTATCAGTCATCATTTACTCCGATGCCTAGTGTAGCTGGCGAATGATCCAAATATGGTTCGCCAGTCTTGCTGGTATAAAAATATGCGTCTTCATCGTTGATAGTGACCATGAGATCACTGTGATAGATGTCATAGTCAGTGAAGGTGCCGTCTGGTTGGTACACTCTGAATACCATAGATCCGCCTATGGGCAACAACACACCTGACATGCCATCGGCACTCACTGGTTTCGTCATCAGTCGTCATCCTTGCTCAGCGCACGCCAGACCTTGGCCTGCTCACGCATGTTCTCGTATTCTTGTTCCATGTGCCTCAGCTTGCCCAACGTGACTTCCATGATGGCTGAGATAGCAGCATCAACTGCGTCATCGTAGGCATCGCCAAGCTGGCGCATGGGTTCGTAATCGCTTTCTAGGCTGCGGTCTCGGCGCATGATACCCATGAGGCGTTCCAAGCGTTCAAGGCGTGCAAACACGCCGTCATCGGCATTACTACTGCCACCTTGGAAGATATCACCATCTGCGCTGATGCGCATGACTTCTTTACCGCCGATACCTGTCCAACTAGTCGCACCACCTGTGTTGGTAGTGAGCACTTGATTGGCGTAGCCCGTTCCCCCGCCTGACACCGTTATGTATGGTGTAGTGGTGCTGGTATAACCAGCACCCGTTGATGTTAATGTGATTGCGCCAACCCCACCACCGCCACCTCCGCCGATGGTAGCGGTAGTGTAGCTTCCTGTGGTGATGTTTGTGAGTGGAGAAACTGTTCCTATCGCTGCCATGTTAATACCTCAGGCTGTGCTGCATGATGATGCTTGTAAGCTCTGGTCCAAGCTCAGCATCGTCGCGCACGATGTAGAGATCGCGTTGGTGTTCACCGCGGCGCTCATCCCAGTTGCTGATCTCTATGACCTTGCCACCATGCGCAGCGTGAATGCGTAGAGTAGCTGCTCCTTGGCTGCTTAGCTCATGACCATTGCCTGCTGCGCTGCCTGCCACAGTCTTGATCAGCCTTGGATTGTCGTCGTAATTGTCCCAGGCTTTCTTGGCTTGCCGTTGGAACCACTTGTCAAACCATTTCATTTTGTCACCTTTTGCTAGCCTCGTCTATAAAGACTTGGTTGAAGCTTGTACCTTTTATATCATTACCCCAAGGTTTCCAACTGTGTCTACCATCTGCAGGATAGGTCTTGAGCATGTCTACTTCTCGCACTAGCTTGTCAACCATGCGTTTCAGTTCCTGTGCCTCTTTGCGGCTGTCTTCAAAACTTAGCCACATGTGACGGAACGGTCCAGTGTTCTTGCCTTCTGGGTCGTTGGTCAGTGCCACCATCATCACTAGGCTGTTCAGTGCCTGCTTGACCTGCGGATTGTCACTGCCCAGTGCCGCATCGAACACATTGATCATGTTTTGAAAATCTGTTTCAGCATGAGTCATATCAGTTCCTCGTTCCACTCCCTGTGACCTTCGCGGAAAGCCATGTTGGCCTGTGTCTCGCGCACTTCCACGCGATAGCACCATAAGCGTGCTGCTTCTCCTGGTCCCCAGAGATCTGGGATGTACACGCCGTTCACGTACTTGTACAGCATGTCAGCCAGACCTTCGCAGCCTAACTTGGGCAGGATAGTCAGCTTGGCCAGTTTCTTTGATTGCAACAGCTTGAACGTATCCATCTCAGGATCATCTTCAGCCACCAACAGCGTGTGATCAAACTGGTCTTCTAGGATCTTCTTGAGCTCCTTGAGACCGCCGTAGTCTGCTGCCCAGTTGCGCACATCCAGGTTGTCAGTGCCGAAGTAGAACTTCATTGAGAAGCTGTAACCGTGTATCATGTTGCAGTGGCTATCTGCTCGCCACTGGCGATAAGCGCAGGGAAATGCGTCGTGGTATTCTTTAGTGCTGGTGTACTTGTAAGTTACTGGTGTCATGGTCGTGCTCCTATGTTAGTGTACCATAGGCTGCAGAATTTGTAAAGCGGGGTGAAGCCGTAAGCGCCGCTTGTCATACTTATCTTGGTGCGAATTCCTGTTGCAGCTTGATGTTGTCAAAGAATTCTTTCTTGGTGCTCTGATCTGTAAAGAACGCACCGCGCAGCACAGTGGTCTGTGTCAAACTAGAATGTGCCATTAGGCCCCGATTTTCGCAGCATCCATGGGAAGCTTGGATGTACACTCCCACGTTCTCTGAGTCAGTGGCCCTCATGATCTCCTTGGCAATGTCGTTGCACAGCTCTTCCTGCAGCGTACCGCGACGTGCACACCACTGTGCTATCCTGCTGTACTTGCTGAGACCGATCAGCTTCTGTGCTGCGATGATGCCAATGTAGGCCACGCCACTCACTGGCTGATGGTGATGGCTGCACACGCTCTTGAGCTCGCTGCGAACCACCAACATGCCTTCGTAGCGTTCTGCGCTGTCATTGGGAAAGCTAGTTGCCTTTGGTGCAGCGAAATATCTGCCACTCATCAGCTCTTTAACATACATCTTTGCCAACCGTCGACCAGTATCGTGGCTGTTGGGATCGTTCTCGCGATCAATGATCAAGCTGTCCAGCACTGCGTCAAAGCGTGCATTTAGCTCATCGATCAGTTGATCAGTTTCACCTGGTTCTATGTATGCGCTGATGTTGTCGTTAGCATTGAAGCTTGCACCAGCTGCTTTGATTCGCTGGCGTATCTTATCACTGATAGTCAATGTTTATCTCCCGATGTTGACGCAGTGGGTTGCGTATGTGATTGTAATCTATTTAGGCGGTATGCGCAACTATAGTTCTGCTGTGCCTGTCCATGCATATTCATGATAGTCGCCATGGCCATCCACAAATCCACGCATGTCTGCCGTGACTCCTGGATGGTTAGATATAGGCGGAATCGCTCCATATCCTTGCTGATAGCCGCCATTGGGACCCATGCTGATTGATCCAGACGCTCCAATGGCACCAGTTGCACCTGTGGCTCCTGGCCAGCTCAGCTGACCCATGCTCAGAGTGCTGATGTCAGCTGTGGTCAAGGCTGAGATCTTGCCCATGCGTTTCATGATGTCATCAGTGTTCATGGTCATGCCAAAGCCGTCCTCGTCACGCTGCTGCCATATGGTGCTGGTCGTAGCATCCTCTTCGTTCATGATCAGACCAGCCATCACAGGATCAATGCCATCGTCTATCATCTTGGTGATGACCTGCCTCATGTTGGCCAGCTCGCGAGTGATGCGAGTGCGTTCTTCCTGCAGTTCCGTGCGACGCTGTTCGTAGGCTCTGCGATTATCCTCGTACTCCTGCTCGCTGGCTTTTAGCCGGCCTATCATCTTACGATAACGGCCAAAGTAGCTGTCCATGGCTTCTAGGCGCTGTGTGTCGTTCATGCTTGTTCGTCCTTGGAATAGGCAGCCCAGGGCGTGAACACCTTGCGATCCATGAGATCATGTAGGCTGTGCACCCACACTCCTGGATTGCTGGCTTTGAAACCTGTGTCATCGATCTTCACGCAGGTGTTGTAGTTGCCCAGTGAAATATAAGGTATCTTTACCGATATCTGCGGGATGAACTGATTGTGGCTAATAGCACTCATCTCAGCCACACCTAGCCAATGTTCCACGTCAAAATCCAGCGTGACCCAGTATCCTCGATCCAGCAGTGACACGCAGAGATCATCCCAGCTCTTCCAAACCATGTAGTCATCATAACCCTTGACCTTGAAGCTTTGATTGGCACCAAGATAGATGTGCTTGCATACTTTGAACTGTGCCATCTTGTCGATGTCGTCCACGTCTTGACGACCAACGACAAACAGCGTAAACGCACCTTTCATGGGTGTATTTTCTACTTCAATGCCAGTGAAGAAGGTCACGTCTGTCTTCACACCGTCTATGTAATCTCTTTCCATCACTTGGTACCTTTCATCCAATCTGGTGAGTGACCTGGCACGATCTCGCTGCGCACGAAGAAGCGTTGTCTCCCCTTGCTCCAACGCAGCATGAACAAGTATCTACCCAGCCGCAGCTTGAAACCAGCGCTGCTTGGATCGCTCAATCTATAGAGATTGATACCATTCCTTACGGTCTCGCCTTCCCCTGTTAGGTATATCATCACATGTTCTCCACGTCGTAGCTCACTTGGTTGTCGGCATCCATGCCTGTGATCTTCTGCAGCATCTTCTCATGACGCATGATCAGATCCATGGGACGTTCTGATGTGAAGATGTCTTCACAGAGATCCTTGAACTCCAGCAGATCTGGTGTCAGCAGTTCCTTGGCCTCGTGCATGGGCAGATCCTGCGCCATGTTGGCAGCCTGTATGGCATTGATGTGCAGCTCTGTGTTGTGGTTCATGGCCAACAGGTAGCTGAAACCATCCATGCTGCTGGGCCACTTCTCCTGATACTTGCTGTGTGCATCTGCGAACCGATTGGTACCTAGGTCAAACACGCCGCCGTTCTCGTGGCTGTGTATCACGTATTCCTTGTAGGCCTTGGTCCACTTGAATGGATCGTTGGCCCGGCCTTCTGGAGTTGTAGCCCAGTAGCCGCTTTCAATCTCTTTCTTGGTGAACGCTACCTTCTTGCTTTCAAGGTCATCGTAGCCTCGAATGCAGATGTCACCCACTGATACCTGATCACCGATGCGGCTGCGCACTGGTACCAACTTCTTGGGCAGATTCTCCATGATCCAATCGTTCAACAGCTGTGGATTGTTCTTCAGTTCTTTCTTGTCTACGATTGGACCACCCTTGAAGCCCACGTTGTCTGGGCTCAGCTCGTGTCCATAGTACATCTGGCCCTTGGCAGTCATCACGAACGGTGATGCTGCGTCAAAGCTGATGGTCAGCTGATCATCTACATGCTTGCGCAGCGTGCGCTGCAGCGTGGTCAGAGCACAGCCAGCCTTGATCTTGCCATTGCCTAGATAGTGCAGCCATTCGCGTCCTGCTAGATAGTTCTCGTCGCGCATGATGATCAAGCGCCGCAGGTTGATGGTGAAGTTAGAAGCCTGCACGTTGGAGAACGCCCAGCTCTCAAATGGCAGATCCTTGGCAGCATCCCACCAGATGTCGCCTTCTTCCATGTTGCGTCCCTGTAGGACGTTGAGGAACTTGGTGGCACCTTCCTTGCGATTCTTGATGAAGAAGTTGTGGTTGTCCAAGCTGCCAGTCAAGCAGTCGTTAAAGCTCTTCAAGCTGGGATGCAGGCTCTCGCCCGTGACTGGATCAAATCCGTACTTGACCAACGCATAGGTTGGCCAATCTAGCACCATGCTGTAGTCTGCTGTAGCTTCCAACCAGCGCAACAGCTTGAGCCTCACGTCATCCTTGTCGTTCTGATGCTCTTCTGGCGTCTGCTTGCCCTTGGGATACCATGGATACTTCAGCACGCCTGTGGCTGCTTGGAAGCCGCCGCTGTCGCCCAGCAATACCGTGTTGGCACGATCGCGCTGTTGCACCATGCTTTCCTGTACCCAGCTTTCCTGTGGATCCAGAATAGCATGGCCTGCTGAATACAGAGCAACTGGATAGTAGAACAAGCTGTTGGCTGGATCAAGGAAGTTGAGATCCTTGAGTCCTTGTGGCAGGCCCTCTGGCATCTTGTCGCGCATGTTATATTCAACCATGCTGACGATCTTGGCATAGATCATGCTGATGCTGGGAAGGAACAGCGCATAATCGCGCTGTGTTACAGCCATGTTCCTGCACTTGTCATTGAAGGTGAGGTGGTCAGTGTCAAAACTGAATCGTTTGAAATCTTTGTTCATGTATCAGTATGGCCTATGGTGGTGATCTTGTCAAGCACGAACTAGCTCTTGGATCAAAGGAGTTGCTGTGAAGAACTTGGTACCAACCTGTTCAGCTTCTGCTGTAGCATGGCTAGACAAGCTGTTGCGGTTCATGAGATAGCGTATGTGCGTGATCAGCTTGTCCTTGTTGGCTTGATAGCTGTCCCAGTTCTTGGTCCATTCGTTGGGATAGCACTCGCTCCACATCTCTGTGTAGCTGAGCCTGTTTGGTACCATGGGATATGTGCCAACCAGTGCTGCTTCATACATCGAGATACCTAATGTCTCCTGTAGGTTTGCACTGAACGCGATCTTGCTTTCTGCTAGATGCTGATGGTATTCATCCTTGCTGAGCTTCTGCTCCTGTGCTATGAACCATTCATATTCTGGCATGGCTTCTGCTAAGTCTTTGAATATCTCCAGCTGCTTCTCTGGTGCCAAGCGATGCGGGAAGATGATCTTGTCTCGCTTGGTTGTGCCAGCAAACGGTACCAGCAATGGCTTCATGTATTCCATGGGCCAACCAGTTAGCTTGAGACGGTTGATCTCAGAGTCTGGACAGCCAACGATGAACTCTTCGGTCTCATCTTCAGAAAACATCGGCTCGACGCCTAGCAGCTCACGCAGAAACATGTTGCTGTGGAATCGCGTGGCAAACCAGTTGGTGTCATAGGTATAGAACATGCTAGATTCGGCATTGCGTACCCAGGGCTTATCACCAACTAGGCGCCCTAAGAAGTCCTGCGGATCATAGCTGCCAGCATGCCAAAGCCCGTGGATCTCGATCTTTTTGCCAAGCAATTCAGCCATGTAGCGCAGCTGGATCACCGTGGGGTTCCACGCGTCTGTGTAGAGGAACTTGTCGCCGTCCTTGATCTTGTCCTCACGGAACAGCTGCGCGATGATACCCAGTTGGCTGCTCTTGTAGATGTTGGTAGCACCAAAATCCAAGAACGCTCCAGGAGTTGGTGTAGCTGGGACATCGTCCCCTTCGATGATTGCCACGTTGTCCACACCTGCACCGTCCAGCAAGATTGGAATGTGATCATACCATTGGCGAGTATAGCGTGTATCAATTGGTTCGATGGGGACGACGTACACTGTCATTATTGAGCATCCCATTTAAGTATACAGCCGTTTTCTCCGTCTTCAGATACCTCAATCCATATCTCACGACCTGGCCACTTATCTATTATCTTCTCATATAGTTCTTCACTAATCATCTCACAGCTGCGATAGTTTAGCTGTAAAGTTTTTTGATCATATAGCTTCTCAAGCCATCTTTTTGCCTGTAAAAATTCCACGTCACGGTCATTGTGCGTCACTGAGATCCATACTTGGAACTCAAAGATATGGCGATGTGGATAGCCCAAGAAACTGACGTCATATTCGTCGCCTGTGGCCAATGCTGGATCCGTCAGTGCTGCCGGATACTTGTGGATACCTTCTTTTTGAAATTGAACAAAAATCATACGTTTTCTAGGAGTTGTCATCATGGGTCCTTTTCATTTGTTGTGCTAAACGTCTAGCTTCCGACCAAGGTTGTCCTTTGATTGGACCAGTTTTTTTTTGATTTAATGACGCAATCTTTCTGGCATCTGACCAAGGTTTACCATGTAATGATGCGCTCTTCTTAGCAGAACTGTCAAGGCTCATTGTCGAACCTAATCGGGCCAACCTTAATTTCTCTTTAGTTTCTTGATTATGATTTTTACCAGCCATTCCGCTGATACCGTATGTTCCGTTGGCTTTTTTGGTATCACTTATTTTTTGGATTGTTTCTGGTGACAATTTTTTACCAAGATGTGATTTTGATAAATTTTCTCGGTGTTCTTTAGATTTAATCCTACCTTTCCATGAAGGTGGTCTAGCATCGTCTACTATATTGGTTAATATACCTGTTCCATCAATAATTTTACCATATTGTCTAATGAACTCTGATTCTTGATCATATGCTTCTCTCTCATCTTGGATGTTTTCTAATAATATATCGACTCTGGGTTCTAGTCCGGATTTACGCAGGTCACAAATATGTTTCCATCGTAGTCTATTTTCTTTTCCGCGTCTATCAGACAAATGGTCTTTGTGTCTATTATTAGAAGTTTTACCCTTACCTACATAAAATGGTAAATTTGTAATTGGATCAATTAGCGCATACACATAATACATGTTGATACTCCTACATGTATTTATTAGTGAAATCTCACCCAGATCATTCTCTTGCGCGGATCAGTCATGTGTTATCTCCTATGCGATACAAGATGATAACATAAATCAGAGATTTTCACAAGTGCTTTGGTTGAGCTGCATTATACACGTCGATGAACTGGCTGACTGCTGTCCAGTTTGGTTCCAATTCTAGAGCATCCACCATTTTGTGATATGTTTCGTAGCTTGTGTCCTGATCAAACAGTGATTGGAAATCCAAACTGAATGCACACGGATCTGTCCTATGGTATTCATGCCAACGGCGTGTTTTTTCCAAGCTGAATTCCCATTCTTCTGCTCGCAGTTGGTCGGTTACCGATTCTATTGGTATTTTTTCGTACTCGGCTATCTGCAGATCTAACATTGGTGTGTTTGGGTATTGCTCATGCCAATGATGCCATCTTGGAGGCGGCTGCAATTCCCATTTGGCCCATAGTAAGCGCAGTGCCAGTTCTGGATCGCCGGTTACTGCAACAGGCCTGCAGCCTGGCATCAGCTGCAAAGCATGTATTGATCGTATGTGGTCAGCGGTGACTATGCGCCTAGTTTGCAGTCCTTGTAGCAGAGGTATTGGGTCATATCTGCTGAATTGTAGGTTAGACATGCACTGCTGCCAGACAGGGGCCATACTACTAAGATCAAGATCTAATTGGTATTTGAACCCGCGGTCGTTGGCAAAAATGTTTACCCCAAGCTGTCCTGCATCTGGCCAAAGGCCAAACCGCATGTCTATGTTGTGCATGGTGCCGTTGGCATCGGGGCACACGATATCTTGTTTAGTATTGCGATTATGTATGCTAGGACTCAGCTCAATGATGTGGCCTATGGCATTGCCTCTGGCACCAGGTGCATAACATACCACTATGATGTTTGAATACATACCGGTATTTTATATGTCTATTGCTGTGCGCACAACCTTTATGCTGAGATTATCTGAGCTGTATGGCGTGAACAACAGTGCAACCGTACCGCTTGCAATGTCAGCCGACCATGTACCAAGGCTGGTCGCAGTGTAGATGTCAGCATATTCAGTGAAGTAGACGTTGGTGCCGTCTTGCAGCAGCAACAGCTGACTGACCTGATAGGAGTTTGTGGTGGTATCAGTGATCTGCAACATGTATTGTGCGCTGCGGTAAGCAGCAGTTGGCCACGAGTCTACTACCTGCTGGAAGGTGCTGCTGCTGGTGTGTGCATTGCCGTCTATGACCCAGGTGTTGCCGCTCACATAGCCATTGCTTTTGAGTACCTGCACGTTGGCAAAGCCAATGCTGTTGATCTGAGTTAAACTGCCAACATCTGCTGTGTAAGCATGTAGATTACCGTAAACCGCAAGGTTGGCGTTTACGTTGACGTTGCTGGCAAACAGAGATAGATTAGCCTGTCCAATGCCTGCGGCACTGCCACCTGACGCCTGTATGCGAGCATCATAATCATTGCTGCTGGCGCTGCTGTGGAAATCTATGTATGGTGTGCCAGGTGTAGCACGACCTTGCTGTCCTATCTCTATGCTGCCATTTGGATCGCCGCCTATGGTAACCGTACCAGCGGTGCCGTAGCTGGCTGTCAAGTTGCCACCTATCAAAGCATTGAGACCGATCGCAGCACCGCCAGAGGTTACCAAGCTGGCTACGCTGAGATTGGCGCTGTTCACGGTGCTGTTGATCAGCAGCCCCTGTCCATACACGAATCGCGCCACTTGTTTAGCAGCAGCATTGCCACCTTGCGTGAACACGATGTCATTGTTGAGCATGGTGCCTAGGACCAGATTACCACCACCTGTTGCTGTGTTACCATGCACGAACAGATAGCCATCATTGGCTCTATCAACGGTGGTGTTGTTCCAGCCGCTGCTGTTGATGCCAAGATCTATGTAGGTATCGTTGGCATTGCCGTTGTCTGCTGTGATAACGAGGTCGCCGCTTGCACTTGCTCCGCTGCTGTCGTTATGGACGCCTACCTGCACAGTACCGTTGATGTTGCCAGCAAACAGTGCTACAGTGTTTGGTTGGTAGTTGGTATAGTCTTGCACACCTGCATATAGTGCACCAAAGCCACCTGCACCGCCTTGCAATATAGCAGTCTTGCCCTGCATGATGGTGGTATTGCTACCGTTGAGGTTACCTACAAGATAGATGTTGTTGCCTATGCTGGCGTTCAAACCAATGTTGGCACTGTTGACAACTTCCAAGTTGCTGGTGTTCAGTGCGAGATTGGCAACATCCCAAGCTAGATGTGTGCTGTCGCCGCTGAACGTGTTGCTGTTGCCTGCAAACTGAATGGTATATGGCGAACCAAAGCTGGGTGTATAAGCCGCTGCAGTGTTTTGGAAGGTCCCGTCGCTAAACAGGATGCCACTGATAGCAGCAGTGTTGCCAATGTGAATGTTGCCGTACACGTCCAACGGATAGTTGACGACGCTGGTTCCTATGCCAATGTTTGAGTTTGATATGAAACTATTGCTAGAAAAGTTTGGTGCACTGATGAGACCGTTTGCGATCACGTTATGCGTGAACAGCGTGTTTACGCCTGTGATATTGCCACCTAAAAGCGTTACAGTGCCACTTGTGATAAGATTGCCTACATTGGCAGTGCCTGCAGCCTGTATCGTAGTATTGCTGACCAAAGCATTAACAGTGGTAGTGCCAGCACTTTGTATTGTGCTGTTGCTGACCAAGCTTTGTCCCATTATCTGGCTGGCAGCGATCACAAAAGTGTTGCTGGTGATGCTAGAGCCGACTATTGCGCCGTTGGCCTGCACTGAGCTGTTGCTAATGAACGCAGCACCTATCACGGTTAGTCCGGCCTGCACGATGCCGTTGCTGGTTATGCTGCCAAATTCGCCAGCGCCCGGAGACTGAACGGTTGTGTTGCTGAATATGCTTGTGGCTACGACTGGACCAGCTGACTGTATGTTGGTGTTGGCATAGATGGTTCCTGCATACAGTGACTGCGGTGTGCTGATAGCCACGTTGGCATGCAGCTGATCAGCCAGTATGAGGCCAGTGCTCTGTATGCCAGTGTTTGAAGTTATGTAATCGCCAATGATTCCAAATCTAGCTACAAGGGTGTTGCTGTAGACGTCAGTGTTGACGAACAGCAGGTTTATCAACGCACTGTCTGTGACATCTATGCTCTGTGCTGCAACATAGCTGTTTGATATGATCCTATCACCGATGATGTAGCTGTTGCTGGTAACGAATCCGCCATTGACACCAGTGATGCCCTGTACGAAATCGCCAGATACCACACCGTTTGACACGATAGTATTGCCGGTGATCCTATTAGCCGCTTGTATTCTTGCGGTGTAAAGATACGAGCTGTTGTAGATCAAGTTTGAATTGATCGTATCAACGTTCACAGTGGTGTTGCTTACCAAGCTGTTGACGGTTGCTACGTCAGCTACATAAAGCTCTGTTGTACCGATTGTGCTGTTGGCAACGATGTTGTTACCTGTAATAGTGCCAGATACCGTGAGGCTTGGCACTGCGATAGCCACATTGGCTGCTATCACGTTGGCGCTGATGCGGTTTACAGCACTGATATCATTGGCACTGACGTTGGTGTTGCTGTTTAGAGCATTAACCTGCGCCAGCCCGCCCGTGATCAGCGTGGTGGTAACCACGCTGCTGTTAGCTATGATGTTCTGCGCTGTTACCTGATTGAGTGCCTGCAGGTATGGCGAGATAACGGCTACGTTACCAACCAGTATATTACCTGTGATGTTGTTGAGCGCAGTTACGCTTGCTGATGTCACGCTGTTGTTTGCAGCTATCAGCGCAGCGCTTATAGAATTGGTGGCACTCATGTTAGTGCTGCTAACTTCATTGTTAGCGTGTATGCTGGAACCAGTTATGGTACCAACAGCACTGATTGCTGCGTTTGAATTCAGCTGGTTAGCCAGAAGGTCCTGACCAAAGCGACCCTGTCCTGTGGTTGCAATCTGGCCTATGGCATTGACACTGCCACCTATTCCCACACCACCGTTGACGACCAATGCACCGCTTGTGCTGTTGATGCTTACAGTGGTGTTGCTCAGCAGCAAATCACCAAAGTGCGCTGCACCGTATACGTAGCCAGGAACGCTTTCAAACGGATTGACTAGATTGCTAACACCGGGCTGCACGTTTGTTAGGAAAACGAACCTGCCAGTGCTATTCTGCCAGCCCATGAACGCATTGTTGTCGTTTAGGACAAAATAGTTCATTATCACGCCGCGGTCATAACCATCGTTGTTGACGAGAACGTTGCCTTCGCCGTTGTCAGAACCAACTTCAATGGTTGGACCTGTGACGCTGATGGTGTTGCTGTTCACGATCGTGCTGTTACCGCGAACGATGAAGTTACCACTGACTATGAGGTTACCTGCGAACAGGCTCTGCTGTCCACCAACGTTGAGATTACCACCTATGCCAACGCCACCGGTGACTATGAGAGCGCCTGATCCTGTGCTGCCGCTGGCTGTGTTGTTGGTGATGGTTACCACACCACTAGCGGCTATGTTGGCTGCTGTGATGCCCACGTTGCTGACAATAGTGTTGCTGCTCAGTTGGTTCAGAGCGTTAATAGCTGGCGACGTTATGCTGAGATTGCTGTTGATGGTATTGGCTAATACCGATGTTGCAGCCTGTATGCTGGTGTTGCTGGTGATGGTCTGGACCACAGCATTGGTTATTATGTTCAGAGTATTAGCAGTGGCTTCTGTGTTGCTGACGAACTGCTGGACCACAGCTATGCCAGTGGTTTTTAAGGTCTGTCCCTCGATGAATCCGTTGCTGCGAATCTGCTGACCAGATATCAATCCATTGGCACTGATTGCAGTGTTGCTACTGAGCGTGTTGACCTGTGCACCATTTCTCACTACCAGCGTGCTAGTGGTGCTGTTGTTGTTTACCACCAGGCTATCAACCGTGGCTAATCCGCTGCTCTGCAGTGTTGCGCCGTAGACATTGTTATTGCTGATCAATGCAGAAACTGTGGCAACGCCTGCGCTCTGTATGGTGCTGTTGCTGACCAATGAAGCAACTGTAGCCGCGCCTGCGCTCTGTATGGTGCTATTGCTTGTTATAGCTGCAGCTATCACAGTTCCGGCAGCTTGTATTGTGCCGTTGCTGGTAAGTGAGCTGCCTACTATGCTGCCATTGCTGTTTAGGCTGTTTACAGTGAGGCTGCCAGCTGCTTGTATGCTGCTATTGCTGTATAGAGCATTTACTATTGCTGTGCCAGCCGCTTGTATCGCTCCGTTGCTGTTGATACTTTGACCAACTATGGCACCATTGCTATTCACGCTACCTGCGGTCACCGGACCTGGTGTTTGTATGGATATATTGCTCTGCAGACTATTGACCTGAGCACTGCTGGTAGCGTTGATGGTCGCAGTCTGCACGACTGTGTTTGCGTATAATGCGTTGACAGTTGCAGTGCCACTGGCCTGTATGGTGTTGTTGCTGATCAAGCTGCCAACGCTTGCTGGTCCTTGAACATTTAAGTTTGAACCAAAGATGTTGCTGTTGCTGATCAGTTGGTTGACCACTGCGAGACCAGCTGTTTGGCTGAATCCATTGCTGTAAACGTTGCCAAGCCATGCAGTGCCACTGATGTTCAGATTAGCACCACTGATGTTGGCATTGCTGATCAGTTGGTTTACTGTGGCAAGACCCGTGCTCTGTATGGTGCCGTTGCTGTAGACATTGCCTGCCCAAGCAGTGCCCTGTATGTTTAGGTTAGCACCGTAGATGTTGCTGTTGCTGATGATCTGATTGGCTACTGACAGCCCAGCTGTCTGAGTGAACCCATTGCTGTAGATATTGCCTGCTCGTAGCAAGCCAGCTACGTTTAGGTTAGCAGCGTAGATGCTGGTGTTGCTGATCAGCTGATTGGTTACTGTAATTCCGGCTGTCTGCGTGAAACCATTTGAGTATACGTTCCCTAGCCAGCCAGTGGCAGCGATGTTGATGTTTGCACTGCTGATGTTGGCATTGGCTATAAGGCTGTTGACAGTAGCTTGTCCAGCAGACTGTATGGTTGAATTGCTGAAGATGCTGCCCACTGAAGCAGCATTACCAACGTTGAGATTGCCGTTGATACCTACACCGCCCGACACTACCAGCGCGCCGGTGCCTGTGCTATAGCTGGCTGTGTTGAGTTCTAGTATCAGGCCCTGGCCGTAGACAAACCGCGCTACTTCGTTGCCGTAAGCAGCTCCGCCTTGGGCGAATATGATGTCATTGGCAGCTAGGGTGCCAAACACCAAGTTACCGCCGCCAGTTACAGCATTGCCAGCCACATAGAGATAACCGTCATTGGCGCCGTCTATGGTAGCTTGGAAGAATTGGCTGCTGTTGATACCCATGTCTATATAGGTATCATTGGCATTGCCGTTGTCTGCCGTGGCTACGATGTCAGTGCTAGCAGCAAACCTGTAGTTTACGTTCTGAATGTTAAGCTGCGCGTAATCGTTGGCATTGGCACTGAGCTGCAATACTGTGTTGGGTTGGTAGGTATAACCCATGGGAATGCCGCCATATATGGCGCCAAAACCCTCGCTATCGCCGTAGAAAACACCAGAGTTGCCTGTGATGACGCTGACATTACTGCCAAATATGTTGCCGGCAACGTGTAGATCGCCACTTATACCTACGCCGCCCTGTACCACCAGCGCACCAGAAAATATATCGTTGCTGGCTATGTTGCTGGTAAGGAACAGACTGCTGGATATCAGCGTAGAATTGCTAGTGTTCCAAAAGAAGCTGCTACTGTCACCGCTGAAACTATTACCTACACCTGCAAACTGTACCGTGCCGGGTGGGCCAAAGCTTGGGGTGTTCTTAGTTGCGGTGTTTTGGAAGCTGCCGTCTGGGAACACTATACCATTATTGTCGCCAGCCGAATCTGCGATCTGTATGTTGCCATAGACGCTGAGCGTGCTGGCAGGAGTGCCGGTACCGATGCCAAGTCGCACGTTGGCGTCGTCAAAAGAAAATAGGCTGTTGCCTGTGAACAGATTGCCTTGGTTAAATTGCACGCTGCCGTTGCTACCACCCGGAGGTGTATAATAGGCAGCAGTGGTCTGGAATGTACCATCTGGCCAGATGATTCCGCTGGTAGTAGACGTGGTGTTGCTGATGTGTATGTTCCCGTATATGTCAACGGGATAATAGGCTTGAGCTGTGCCAACACCAATGTTGGCAAAGAAACCCTGATTTACGGTTATGTTACCTGGTTGGCCATCAAATGTGACGAACTCTACAGAACCATTGCTGTTCAGCAGGCGCGGTCCGTTCTTGCCTAATGAGAGATCGCCAGAAACGCCGCTGAGTTTATATTCAAATGTTGGATTATTAGGCAGCGTCATCCTGTTCCCAGCTCGCAGATCTTGGCCAATATAGCTGGTATATTTAGTTTGGCCTTGTGACTGCGATCAGCTGTAGCTCATCTTGATGCGCCAACTGCCTGTTGTGCTGGTTCCAACCCCAACATATGCATTGATTGTGGTAGTTTGCGTGACTAGATAGTTTGGTTTGCCTATGTAGGTTCCCACAGTCTGAGTGTTTATCTGCCCGTTGCCCATAAGCAATGCATGGCTAGCAGGATTGCCTACTGTTAGAAATGCTGCTGGATCGTTGAAAGGTGTCAAGATGCTCACGTCTAGCTCGGTCACTGTTACGGTTGGAGCCATGGTTCCGACCACCACAGCATTTGTATTGGTATAATCACCGGTAGCTGTGAATTCATAAGACAGCGTCTGAAACCCGCTGGTGCTGTTGCCAACATTATTGCCATCCAGATTCAACCCCAATGGTACCCAGACGGTAGGTCCAAGCTGTGCCGCTAGATAGGCTTGGTTGTGACCACTACCATCATCGTAAACGTAAACGATGGTACCTAAGGTCACTGTGAGGCTGTTGCGCACTGCTATATTGCTGACAAAATAACCAACTGCAACGCCTGTTGGACCAGTTGGACCTGTTAGTTGGCTTATGGAGCTCACGCTCCATGCTATGACATCAACAGTGTCTCCTGCCACGCTGGCAGCATTCAATATGACCTGAGTACCATTGGTAGCGTTATATTCGCTTGGTGTAAGCTTGACACCGTTTACATATACTTCAACATATGGCGGTGTATATGCGCAGGTGAATATGGTCTGTCCACTGCTAGCGTTGAAGTTGTATTCTTGGAAGGCTCCAACGTTGGCAGGACCTGTTGGACCGATCGGACCAGTGTTACCAGTAGGTCCTGTGGGATTCACACCTGCTATCTGCCATGCTATGATGGTTACTGGATCGCCGCCTATGGCAGCGTTTGCCAGTGTGATGGTGGTGCCATTTGTAGCAGTATATAGGTCGGGCGTGAGCAGCACACCGTCGTAGTAGACATCTACGTAGTTTGGATAATACGTCGCGGCGAACACAGTCTGACCCGGCGATGCCGTGAGATCAAAGCGAGCATATGCACCCAACGCTGCAGGACCTGTGGGACCTGCAGCACCAGTTGGACCAGTGCTACCAGTAGCACCTGTGTTGGTAGCAGTTCCTGCAGGACCAGTGACACCTGTTGGACCTTGAGGTCCAGTTGCGCCAGTTGCACCTTGCCCTCCTGCTCCCAGCACTTGCCAGTTGGCGTTGCCTGTAGTTGGATTGATGCAGATATATGCCACGTGCGTGGCAATGTCTATCCACATGCTGCCAAAGCTGTAACCCTGAGTCTCGTCGTTGTTGATGGTAGGCGGTACTGTGGCAGTGTAGTTGTTGATTGGGCCTACGTAGCCGACCTGTGCCAGCTTTACTGCACTGGTATCATTGATCTTTATGTACACAGCCATGGCCAAGTTGGCAGGCTTGACGCTGGTGAGACCACCGGGGGTGTCAGGGCTCAGCCACAGCACGTCACCTGGATTGCCAGGCAATCCACTGAGGTCATATAATATCTTGCCTCTGGGTTCCCAGCTGAAATAATCATAGCCCGGTATTCCCAGCTGCCTCACTGTGCCAATAACGTTGGTGCTGACAGCAACATTGGCTACAGCTTGGCGATAGTAGCCATCTGGACCGAGGTAAATGACGTTGCCGACTGAGAAACCGTTGTTTGGCTGATAAACCGTTACCAAGTTCTGCTTGAGGTTGCGTGCTTCAAACTTGCTGATCACGTCCTGCAGGAAGCCTGGATAGGGCTGTATGAAGCTGTTGTACAGAGTCAGCGTGTGGAATACAGGTACACCATCCTCGTCAATGGTGAAGATGAATCCTGGATCACCTGCTGTTGCAACACCATTGGGGCTGCTGAACTGTTCCCAGCGACCCGTGTCTTCTATCACGCATACTATGGTATCAGCAGTGGCGGATATGATCTCTACTATCTGGGTGCAACGTCCTGTGGCTGCTTCACCATACCACATGCCAACCTGTATGTCCAGGGCGTCATAGATGTACAGTTGCGGCGTGCTAAAGCTGCTGTGGTTCTGCTGAGTAACCGTGGCAGTCATGGTCCACTGATAGGGCTGCGGTGCAGGTCCTCCTAACCACCATTGATCATAACCATACACAGGACCTTCGTCAACTGGCCAATATGCCAATGGTGTTATGGTTATGTTGTCCACATACAGCGTGAGTATAGGGAGTATGGATGCCATTTTATGCCTCCATCAACCCGTGAATATCATGGTGACCCAGAGATATCCATTCCCACTGGCTGGGATGCCCGTGTTGCCGGGTGTTAGCGCGAACAAGCTGGTAGTGTTGATGTCCAAGCTCAATGAGCTGTAGCTGCCAGTGGTAGCAGCATTTGGCACTGTTTGTCTATATGCGCCTGCTGGTTGAGCCAGAGGACCACCTTGGCAAGTCACCATGCCTGGATAGGCGTTCATGTTGTGCACTATGGTGATCTGCGTATCGCTGGCCCTGGTTATCTGATCAGGATTGATGTTCACGCAGTTGTCTACGAAATTGGTTGGTAGTATGATGCCGCTGTTGAACAGCAGCCTGAAGCTGATCAGATTAGTGGCAGCAGCGCCGGTGGCACCTGTAGCGCCTGTGGGACCGGTGTAACCTGTAGTTCCAGTTGGACCTGGCACGGTGCTGATTGGACCTGTTGGTCCTGAGTGACCAGTTGGACCAGTGTTACCAGTTGGACCTATTGGACCGCCGCTGGGACCTGTAGGACCTGTCACTTGGCTGAGATTGGCTATCTCCCAAGCTACGATGCTGACTGGATCGCCGCCCAGCGCTGCGCTGGTCAGTACCACTGTTGATCCATCTGTGGCAGTGTAGTCGCTCACTGGAACCAGCAGCAGACCATTGTAGTAGACGTCTACGAAGTTTGGAGTGTATGATGCGTAGAAAACGGTCTGGCCAGGCGTAGCATAGCTGTCGTATCGTTGGAAAGCTCCGCTAGCAGCAGGACCCGTGGGACCAGCAGCGCCTGTAGGACCTGTACCTTGCGGACCAGTTGGACCTGGAGGTCCGGGAGGTCCTTGAGCACCGCCTGTGTTGGTTGCCTGCGGCGCAACAGTGCTGCTGGCGATGGCACCATAGTTCAACAGTATCTGGCTGACTGCACCCACGAAATATGGATCAGTAGGAGGCGGAACTAGATAGGTCCTATCAACCACTGCACGGACCCAGATGTAGTTTCCGCTAAAGCTATAGGCAACTATGCCAGTATCACCCTGTTGAGCAGTGGGATATTGGTTGGCAGGCCATTGGTTCAGCGCTGGGTTGTTGCCTGTTGGCAATGCGGCATCCAAGGGAAACTGCACATAAGGCGTGCCGTTGCCTATGGGTATGTTGAACCAATCAGTGTCTGGATTTGGATCTGTGGCCAAGCTACCCTGTATATAGATGCGGCCTACGAAATTATCCAGATTGATGCTGACGGTATGGTTGTTACCAACCGTGTTGTTGTAACCAGCGCCTGGGACCTTCTGTCCAACGACGTTGATCTGATCGTAAGTGGTACCTAATAGTGTGACGCTGATCATGATGCCGCCTGAATGCTTCTAGTATTTAGCGGCAGGTGTTTAGCCTAATTCAGCAAGCTCTACTAATACGCTAGCATCATTGAGAACTTCTTCTATCAGCGCAGGTGCTGTGGCTTCCAATATGCTGCGTTGCTCCTCGGTCAGCACTGCATCATCGCTGGCACCGTCCTTGACCATCTTGCTCAGCTTGATCACCACCAATTCTTCTACCAATTTAGCCATGTCTCGTCTCCTCTATGGACATGATACTTATGGCTAAAATGCGGTATTTTATCTGATCTTTGGCTTGCGACCACGCTTGCGACCTGTGCTTCGCAAGCTACCATCTGGATTGATGTTGTAGATCTCGGCATAGCGTTCTATGCTCATGCCGTCTATGGCGATCACGTCTTCTATCTGCACTCGCAGTTCGCGCACACCGTCATTCTCACGCAGGTTAAGGGAGCGACCTTGTGCTGTGTTCACGATATCTTTGATCACATATTCGTCTGATCTGTACTGCACGATCCCAAACTTATTGGTAGTGCCCTGCCTGGCAGTTACTATGCTGTCCTTGGCTAAGGCACCCATGTCAATCAAGGTCATCAATATGGGATTCATGAAGGTACGCTTTCAGTGACAGCATTTGGCAGCAGCAGCGTTGCGCTTTCTGCAGGTTCTGGATTGCTGAGATATTCAAACTCCAGCTTGCCGTCTTTGGCTGTGATCATCACAGCACCACCGTGGCGCAGCTTGCCAAACAGCATCTCGCGGCTCAGGGGTTTCTTGATGTTTTCTGCGATCACCCTTGCCAATGGCCGTGCTCCCATGTTGCTGTCAAATCCCTTGTCGATCAGCCACTGTTTAGCAGCTGGATCGCACACTATGTTCACGTTCTTGCGTGTGCTTAGAGTATTGAGCTCACTGAGGAATTTGTCAACGATGCTGTCCATGTTGTCCTTGTTCAGCTTGTTGAACTTGATGATAGCATCCAGCCTGTTGCGGAACTCTGGCGTGAAGAACTTGTTGATAGCCTGCGTGTCCTCATCGCGCACAGTGCTCTTGGTAAAGCCGATCAGTTCTTTCTCCATGTCAGCTGCGCCAAGATTGCTGGTAAAGATCACGATAGCATTGCGTGCGCTGGCAGATTTGCCTTGGCTACTGGTAACCGTTCCGTGATCCATCAGTGCTAGGAAGATGTTGTAGACATCTGGATGTGCTTTTTCAATCTCGTCAAACAGCAGCACGCAGTGAGGATGAGTGTCAAGCTCGTTGATCAGCACACCACCGCCTGCACCTCCGTCTCCGTATCCAACATAGCCTGGAGGTGATCCTATGAACTTGCTCACGGTGTGGCGTTCTTGGTATTCGCTCATGTCAAACCGAGCAAAATGCACACCCAGGCTCTTGGCCAGCTGCTTGGCAACTTCGGTCTTGCCCACGCCGCTTGGCCCTGAGAACAAGAAGCTGCCCACGGTCTTGTCGCTTTCACGCAGGCCGCTGCGGCTCATGTAGATGGCATTGACCACTCCGTCGATGGCATCCTGCTGACCAAATATCTTGGCCTTGAGATCAGTGTCAAGGCGTGCGAGATTGTCTGCTTCCTTGCTCTTAACTGTAGTAACAGGTACCTTGGCTACTCTGCTGACTTCTGCTTCTATCATCTCTCGTGTGAGAACTTTAGCACGTTCTGCTTCGGGTTTGATCCTCTGCCAGGCAGCTGCGCTGTCAATGATGTCAATGGCTTTGTCTGGCAAGCAGCGGTCGTGCATGTGCCTAGCAGTGAGATCCACAGCTGCATCTAGTGCTTCTGGTTCAAACTCGATGCCATGATATTCTTCGTAGTGCTTGGCAATGCCCTGTAGGATGCGCTTGCTGTCCTCGATGCTGGGTTCAAATATGTCCAGCTTTTGGAAGCGACGTACCAGCGCACGATCCTTCTCAAAGTGCTTGCGATATTCCTCGTTGGTAGTGCTGCCAATGCAGCAGATCTCACCGCGGCTCAGTGCTGGTTTCAGCATGTTGGCTGCGTCAATGCTGCCGCCACCGCCGCCATTGCCAGCGCCCATGATCATGTGGATCTCGTCTATGAACACTATGGTCTTGGGCAGTGCGGTCAGTGCTGCGATGATCTGCTTGAGGCGCTCTTCAAAGTCACCGCGGAACTTGGTGCCAGCTACCAACGTGGCCACGTCTAGGTTCCAGATGGTGTGATCGATCAAGCTGTCAGGCACAGCACCTTCTACGATGCGACGTGCTAGACCTTCCACTATGATGGTCTTGCCCACGCCTGGGTCACCGGTCATGATCACGTTGTGTTTGTTGCGGCGTGCCATGATCTGGCAGATCTGTTCAACTTCACGCTCGCGACCAATCAAGGGATCTATGCGTCCTGCCTGTGCCTTGGCATTGAGATTGATGCAGTAAGTGTGCAGTATCTCCAGCGCTGTCTTGCTGTCCATTTCTGCATCAGGTTCGATATCACCTCTGTGTAGCAGTTCTGCTACTCGCTCTTTGGGTGGTGCGAACTGTTCTATGAACCAGCTAGCTGGGCTGTCTGGGATGTGATACAGCGCAAGGAAGATGTCCACAGGTCCGATATCATTGCGACCGCTGAACATGCTCTGCGTCTTGGCTTTCTTGATCACGTTGCTCAGCAATGCTGTGTGGCGAGGCTGGAAGCTGCCCTGCTTGATGATCACGTGATTGCTGTCATTGCCCAACCAATCGCTAGTGGCCTTGACAATGTTGTCTAGATTGCCGCCGCCTCGGATGATCAGCTGCTGTATCTGTTCTATCTCTAGCAGCCCTGCTAGCAGATGTTCAAGAGTGACCAATTCATGGTTCAAGCTGCTGGCCAGCTGATAAGCTCGCTGCAGCGGCGCTTCAAACGTGTTCATGCTCATGCTGCAGCCCTCTGTTGGCGCTTCAATCTCTTTGCTGCCTTGCGCTTGGCGAGATCCAAAGTGGCTCGGCCCACGCGGTCGTCGATCATGACTCCCTGTAGATGATCAAATTCGTGCAGGAAGATGCGGCTCCAACCTTCGCCGAGATCAGTGATCTGCTGGTTGCCAGCGCGATCCCTGTACATGACCTTGATCTGCTTGCTGCGCTTGATCTTTAGAGTGACCCCTGGCAAGCTGAGGCAACCTTCTGGCATCTCGTCCATCTCGTCACCGGCATGCAGCACCACTGGATTGATGAAAACATGATCGTTGCCGTCAACTCGCACTACGAACATGTTGATGCTGTGTCCAACCTGCGGCGCTGCCAAACCCACACCTCCATAAGCAGCCATGGTATCAAACATGTCGTCGATCAGCGGCCCGAGATTGGGTATCTCTTCTGGTGCGATCAGCCGTGCAGCCTGCTTTAGCACTGGATGTGGACGTGTTACAACTGGCAGTATCATACGGAACTCCTCTGTCGCTGGATCTCGACCAGCATGTCGCGTTGGTTAGAGGTTAGATTGGTTGGTATAGAAAGCTCAACATGTATGTAGAGATCGCCGCGCTGCTTGCTGTTGTGCTGCACTGGCATGCCATGTCCCTGCACGCGCAGGGTGGCTCCATGTTGAGTGCCAGCTGGAACGCTGACGTTTATCATGCTGCCGTCAATGGTCTTTAGGTCCTGCTTTATGCCCAGCATGGCTCCGATGGCATCAACCTTCATGTTGGTATGCAGATGATGTGCGTGTCGCTGGAACACGCTGTGCTCATTGATCATCACGGTGATGTAGAGATCGCCCGGAGGTGCGTTGGGCACGTTGCGCTCACCCTGTCCTTGGTAGCGCATGCGAGCTCCATGCTCTATGCCAGCTGGCAAGTTAACGGTGATGCTGGTGTTCTTGCCGTGTGCATCAAAGCTCACAGGCATGCTCTTGCCCGTGAATGCGTCTTCCAAACTGATGTTGAGATTGAACTGGTAGTCTCGGTTGCGTGGCTGCGGACGCGAAAAAGGATGTCCGCCGCCAAAGAACTGATTGAACACGTCTTCAAACGGCTGCCCGCCAAAGCTGAAATGGAACTCCTGCCCAGGGAACCCACCAAATGGATTTCCCCCTGGTCCTCCCTGTCCGTATCGCCGCTGCTGATCATACTGAGCACGCTTTTGAGGATCACCCAACGTGTCGTTGGCTTCGTTGATCTTCTTGAACAGTGCTTCTGATTCTGCGTTGCCCTTGTTGAGATCCGGATGATGGACCTTGGCCAAGCGGCGATATGCAGCTTTAATCTCTTCGGGCGATGCCGACTCGTTTAGCTCTAATATCTTGTAATAATCTTCCATGCTCGTAGTTTAACCTATCTAGTACCAGCGTGTCAATGCCGCATTCAAACCATAAATAAGCATTATTGGCACGAAAATCAAGAGGTTTGCCTTGGACGAGCAAAAACAAGTGACGATAGCCCAGGTGGCAGTGGATTATCTGTCCAACACTCGTCCAATCATGCTGGTTGTGCACTTGTTCTACATAGCAGCTATAACTGCTGTGTTCTCCACTGCCTATGTGGTAGCATTCCATTTCACCAGCTTGATTTCCGTGTATGAGGAAGCTCACAGCATTACCAGCTTCAGCATGAATCTCAAGACTTCTGTGGAAAACGACAACAGCATCTATCGCAATCTCAATCGCCTGCTCACGGACAGCAATGGCATGCGAGCCTATGTGTATCGCTATCACAACGGTCTAGCAGCTATCAGCGGAGTACCTTTCTTCTTCCAGACCATGACTCATGAGGTCATCAGTCCGGGAACGTCGCGCATCATGAGCTTTGAACAGCGCATACCTGCCAGCATACACATGGCTATCAACAACCAGTTTGTCAATGACAAGTGTGCCATAATCAAGAACACTGACAAGGACAAGGAAAACCAGGATTATTATTTCTGGATGAGCCGCAATGCCAAGCATCTCATACGCTGCCCCATATACATGAGCAACGGTGATCTATTTGGTTTCGTAGGAGTTGATTACAGCACAGATATAGCAGATACCACAGTTGCAGAACGCAATATCAAGGACACTGCAAGAGAGATAGGCAAGCTTTTCGCTTCTACAAAGCAGTGAAATATTTAGGCAACTTGTGCTCTTGATCCATAAAATAGTTATATCAAGGGATCAGATGCATGCACATACTAATACCCATGAGCGGGCGAGGTTCGCGATTTGCTCAACAGGGTTACTCAAAACCAAAACCATTGATAGAGTTCTTTGGCAAGCCCATGGTACAGCATGTGCTGGAGAACCTCGGCCTGCACAACACCTTCACTCTGTGCGTATTGCGCGAACATTATGATGCAGATCCTGCGCTGTTCAGCAGGCTCAGAGACATGTCAGCAGATCTCAACATCGTGTTCGTTGATCAGGTCACGCAGGGTGCTGCTGAGACATGCCTGCTGGCCAAGCAGCACATCAAACCAAAGGAAACGCTGTTCATTGCCAACTGTGATCAGATGATGGTCTGGGACCAGGATCACTTTGAGGAATGGCTAGCAGCAGAGCGGCTTGATGGTGCCATGCTGACCTTCTTCAAGGACACCACAGCGTACAGCTACGTTGAAGTTGATGACAACGGCATAGCTGTGCGCACTGCTGAGAAACAGGTGATTAGCCCGCATGCTACCACTGGCATCTATGTTTGGACGCGAGGCGAAGACTTTGTGTGGGCAGCTGAGCAGATGATCGCAGACAACGTGCGAGTGAATAATGAATTCTACGTGTGTCCAGTCTATAATTGGAACATCGCACGCGGTGATCGCATAGGTATCTATCCACCCCAAGAGCACTGGCCAATAGGTACGCCAGAAGACTTGGAAATCTACATAGAGGCGCACAAATGAAAGTATTTGATCCCAAGCTGTTCACAGGTGGTTGGTTCGTTGGAGACTTCCAACCCAGCATCTGGAACACCAAAGATTTTGAAGTTGGTTACAAGTTCCACGCAGCCGGAGAACCATGGCCCGCTCACTACCACGAGCACATGGATGAGATCACGTTGTTGGTGGATGGTGTCATGAGGATACAGGACCAGATACTGGTTGGCCCGACCATATTCCTCTTGAAAAAGGGCGAGATAGCAGATCCAGAATTCTTAGCAGATTGCCAAGTGGTGGTGATCAAGACCCCCAGCGTGCCTGGCGACAAGATAGAGGTGAAGAAAGAATCATGAGCATAGACATAGTCAGAGACGAGAAAGAACTGGGCACGTATTTCTACGTTACCTATGAAGTTGAGAGCACGGTCAGCGTCTATGACGCAGGCTGGAACATAGCAGTGGGACAGAGCATAGGTAACCCAACCAAGCGCTCAGTGTGGGAAACTGACGAGATGATCGAAGCCTACTGTGCCAAGATCATACGCAGCAAGGATTTTGAAAAGAAGAAGGGACATGTCACCATTGGCTATCCCAGCGCTAACATTGACTGGGATCAAGATGGCATAGCTCACCTGCTGTGCATTATACAGGGCGGTCAGGTAGACATTGACACCATCAAGAAGTGCAGGGTGGTTGGTCTAGAGATACACCCACAGACCATTGACACGCATTTCCGCAAGCCCAAGTACGGCATCACTGGCATGCGTGAATACACAGGCAACTTTGGCAAGCCGTTCTTTGGTGGCATCGTCAAGCCCAAGACTGGCATCACGCCGCAGGTGCTGTTGGAGATGACCAAGCAGCTGGTGGAAGGTGGCGTCAACTTCATCAAGGAAGACGAGATACTGAGCAATCCAGCTGTGTGCCGCTTGGAAGATCGCGTGGAACTGATCAGCAACTACATCACTGGCAAGAACGTGGTGTACTGCTTCTGCATCAACAGCGATCCTGCGCACATTGAAAATCGTGCAAGGTTCGTCAGTCAGAACGGTGGCAACGGCGTGCACATAAACGTGTGGAGTGGACTAGGTAGCTATCGCACCATACGCAACTTGGATCTCCCGCTGTTCATACACTATCAAAAGAGCGGTGACAAGGTCATCACAGGCAAGCGCAATCCCTTTGGCATTGAATGGACCGTGCTGTGCCAGCTGGCAGCCATGAGCGGCGTGGACACCATACACGCAGGCATGTGGGGCGGATATCTCAGTGATCCTGAGGACGAGATCACTGCCTACATGCAGACGCTGCATGACGGCAACGTGGTGCCTGCGCTGAGCTGTGGCATGACTGCTGAGCTGATACCGCCGATCGTGGAGAAGTTTGGCATCGACTGGATGGCCAACGTGGGCGGCGCCATACACGGGCATCCGGATGGCACGCTGGCAGGCACGCAGAAGATACGCCGCGCCATAGACGATCTGCAGGTGTGACATGAAGTTCATAGCGCACCGCGGGTTGATGGATGGTCCAGATGACAACATGCAGAATCGCCCTGACCAGATAATCAAAGCTTTGGACCATGGGTTTGAAGCTGAGATAGACGTATGGCACGTGGATGGCAAGTGGGTGCTGGGACATGATGGACCAGAACATGACACTGACATCAGTTTCCTGCAGCAGAAAGGTCTCTGGATTCACTGCAAGAATCTCGATGCGCTTTTCACTCTGCGCAGCCTCAAGCACCATTACAACTTCTTCTGGCACGAGAGTGACACCGTCACGCTGACCAGCACCAACGTGATATGGACGTACTTTGGCAAGCCAGAGACAGTTAGCCCAATGAGCGTGTGCGTGATGCCAGAAGTGACCTACGGCTGGGATGAGATTGAAAACATGGTGCGCAGCTGGCATTGGTATGGCTTCTGCAGCGATCACGTTAATCGGCTGAGGGCATGGCAAAGCTAGCACTGTGCTTCGCAGGATTGCCGAGGATAACCAGCGTTAGCACGGATAGCTGGCGCCGCCTGATTGATCAGCATGACACTGACGTGTTCGTGCATGCTTGGTCAGATAATCACGAGACCACTCGCAACTGGATCAGCAGCGTCTATGCTCCCACAGAGATGATCATAGAGTCTCAGCGCGAGTTTGATACCAGCATCTATACGTCACGCATATGGGCCTATAGATCACAGCCGCGCAACGTGCTCAGCATGTGGTACAGCATAGGTCAGAGCCTGCAGCTGGCTGATCGGCATGCTTGGCAGCACCGCAAGACCTACGACTATGTTGCTCGTGCTCGCTTTGATTGGCACTGTGATCAGTTTGCGCTTGAACCCTTTGAGGGTCTCACGGTACCAGATGATCCTGGATTAGGCGGACACAATTTCCAACATCGCGGTCAGTGGCATGTGGCACACAATGACCAGTTTGGCTATGGTAGCATGCATGTCATGCGCGACTACGGTGAGACCTTCTCGCGCATCCCTTGGTTATATTCGGCAGATGGCATTGATTTCTGCAGCGAATTATTTCTCACGACAAATATGATGACCAAGCGAATTCCAGTTAAATTACAAAAGGGCATGCGATATCGCATGGTGAGGGACTGAGATGCTTGAAATAGCTAAATATTGTGCCGATCGCGATGCTGCAAACATCCATCGGCTCTATGGCTATTATGGAGCACACAGCATGTCTACTTATAAGAGATATCCGAGCGGATATTACGTCTACGCTTACCTGCGGCAATCAGATAACACACCTTATTATATCGGAAAAGGTAAGCATGGTAGAGCTTGGCAAAAACATAAAAATATTACAGTGCCAGCCAATCTTGTCTTGATTGTTATACTTGAATCTAATCTCACTGAGATAGGCGCTTTCGCATTAGAAAGACGCATGATTCGCTGGTATGGTCGTAAGGACACAGATACTGGCATATTGATTAATCTTACCGATGGCGGCGAAGGAATGGCTGGCCGCAAACAAACTGCAGAATCAAATGCCAAGCGAAGTGCCACACAAAAAGGTCGACCTAGACCGCCCGAAGTTGGTATCAAAATTGGTTTAGCACATCTTGGCAGGCCAAGTCCGCATAAAGGTAAGAAACGCGGACCGTCGCCTTTACGAGGCAGAAAAAGACCGCCCGAATTTGGCCAACATATTAGTACGATTCAACTTGGTCGCAAACGTCCGCCTGAGGTTGGTGAAAATATACGCAAAGCTAAAGCACTGGCAAAACTTCAACGAAGTGAAAAGGATTTATGATGAAAATTGGTGTCTATACGGTGGCATTAAACGAGATCAAGCACTGCGAGCGCTGGGCTGCCAGCGTGGCAGATGCTGACTACAGAGTGGTGCTAGACACTGGCAGCACAGATGGCACAGTGGAAAAGCTCAGGGAGCTGGGCGTGACAGTGTTTGAGCAGCGCTTCGATCCCTGGCGCTTTGATCATGCTCGCAATGCTGCACTGGCCTGCTTGCCCTTAGATACGGACATCTGCATCAGCCAGGACATGGACGAGTTCCTAGCCAAAGGTTGGCGACCCAAGATGGAAGCAGCTTGGCGCACAGGCGAGACCACGCGCTTGGCCTACACCTATGTGTTTGATTATCGCGACGGTGGGCCCAATGATGGTTACCGCATGGACAAGATACATGCTAGGATAGGTTATCAATGGCAGCGTCCTGTGCATGAGACCGTGTTCAGCACGGTTGGACATGAGAATGTAGCAGAGGATCTCAGCATAGTGCTGAACCAGATACAGGATCGCACCAAGGATACACGCGGTCGCTATCTGCCATTGATGGCCTTGGCCACTGCAGAAGATCCCAAAGACAGCCAGCTGAGCTTCTGGTATGGTCGCGAGCTGATGTATGCCGGGCAACATGCAGACGCAGTGGTAGAACTCAATCGCTATCTGGATCTCGAAAACAGCAGATGGCCCATAGAACGTTCAGAAGCCATGCTGTACATATCGCGCATGGTTGACAGCCGCAAGCTGGAATATCTACAGCGTGCCCTGATCTGCAGCCCAGAACGCAGGCAAGTGTGGCTGGAACTGGCACGTTATTACTACAACAATCAAGATTGGCATGGCCTGCTGTGGGCAGCAGGTTCTGGCATGGATAAGAGCAGGCGAGACCACAGCTATCTAGACAATGCAGATGCCTGGGGCAATCAGCTTGGCGACTTTGGTAGCATAGCTGCTGCTAATCTCGGATGGTATAGCAAGGCAACAGAATGGTGCCAGCAGGCTCTAGACCAAAATCCCAATGACGATAGATTGAAAACCAACCTGCAATGGATGCAGGGCAAGCTCAAGGAACAAGCGTGATGCGCATAGCAATATATGGACCAACCAAGAACCAAGTGCACCACGTGCAGGCATGGTATGACAGCTGCAAGGACGCTGACATCATCTGTATCGCCGACACTGGCAGCACTGATGGCACCAAGGAAAAGATGTTGGAACTGGGAGTGCAGGTCACCGACGTGCGCATCATACCTTGGCGCTTTGACGATGCATTTAACACTGCCATGTATCTGGTCCCAGACGACATAGACGTGTGCATCAGATTGGACACAGATGAGAGATTGACCCCCGGTTGGCGTAAAAAGCTGGAAGCAGCTTGGAAGCCTGAGACTACTAGGCTGCGCTATCCCTACATCTGGAACTGGAACGCAGACGGTACACCTGGTCGCCAATGGTATGGTGATCGCATACACAGCCGCAAGGGCTATCGCTGGATGGGAGCCACGCATGAGGGACTGATCAGCAGGCTGCCAGAGATACACACCTTCACAGATGATTTCCAGATACATCACTTTCCGGATCCCAAGAGCAAGAGTGGCGATCTATCGCTGCTGGAAGAGAGCGTGCGAGAATGGCCACATGATAGCCGCATCAAGGCTTATCTGGGACGTGAATATGCCTATCAGAAGATGTGGGACAAGTGCGCAGCTACCTACAAGGAGTTCCTTGGCATGAGCTATGATACTGTTGAGCGCTGCCAGGCGCTGACCACTCTAGCACAGGCCGAACCAGACAACAAGGTATTCTGGCTCAAGCAGGCTGCATATGAAGTACCAACGCATCGCGAACCGTTGGTAGCACTAGCACAGCACTATTATGAAGCCGCAGACTGGAAGAACTGCTATGATTACGCTCACCGTGCGCTAAAAGTGACCAAGCATCCCATGGACTATACCTGCACACCCGAAGCATGGGGATGGCAACCGCATGATCTGCTAAGCATCGCGGCATGGAATCTCAAGCTGTATGAGGAATCTCTTGAACAAGCTAAGCTAGCGCTGGAGAAGCTACCAGGTGATACGAGGCTGCAGGCTAACATGAATCTCATTGAAGATTTCATAGCTAAGAATCTGCGCACCTGAGATCACTAAATATCTCCATGAGGCTAAACGATCTCATCACCAACCACCCTATACGATTAGCTGAGGATCAGTCTAGTTACTACTTCTTCACGGAGGCTGGTGTTGGTAAGATAGTCAAGGGAGTGAATACTACTCCTGACGTTGGTGTTGATGAGATACCTCGGCAAGCTGCCAAGTTCAAGATAAAAGTCACTCGCGACGGGTATCCACCTGTTGCACGAACCGACGGCAAGATACCAAAAATCTAGTCAAGGAAAGAGGTGGGACAAGCCCACCTCTGTTTTTCTCGATATCAGATGCGGCTGCGGCGGCTAGCTGCCTTAGCTTCCTCTTCCGTGGCTTCCACTGCGATGGGAACCCAGCGCTGTGGGATCGGTAACCCACTCTTGCGATAGTAGTCCAAGTCTGCTTCGGGATCATCTACCTGAGTCCAAACAACCCATTTGCCGTCTGCTGCACGTTGCTTGATATCGTGTTTCTTGTCCATCTCTGGTTCTCTTTATGCTATTGAAGGGTTACCGGAACAGCCCGGCTTTACATTTTAGCCGCAACGATTGTCGCTGCCAAATTCATTGTGAAGTAGAAGTGGTCCACCAGTTCTCATATGGAAATTCAATCCAAACATCCTGCTCGGCCTTGTTGATTTCCATGGCTGCATAATCTACCTTGGTCTCGCTGGCAAGATTGTTTACCAATACAGCGAAACGCACGTTGCCGTGCCACACATGGTCCCAGTTTGGATTATCTGGCAAGCAGGTGCTGCGCCAATCTTTCTTGATCCATTCCAAAGTTGCCCCAGTGTCGTTGATGTCGTCCACGATTAGGATCTTTTTGGGCGGATTGCCTTCTGTTGGAAACTTCTCATCGTAACCAAAAGCATCTTCGGCCATCCACCAGTTGCTTTCGTTTTCTGTACCATCGTCGCGTAAACTGACCTTAAGCGTGTGACAAGGCACGTTAAACCAATGACTTAGCAACACAGCTGGCAGCAGTCCGCCTCGGGTAAGTCCTACCACATAATCTGGTTTCCACCCGTCAACAGTGATCTGCTGGGCTATTGATAAAACTTGTGAATTTACATCTGCGTAGCTGAGATAACGCTTCATCTGCATGGTTTCCTGTTACCATGCCAGTATAGCACAGATTGCTTAGGCGTCAACCGCCAATATGAGATGGTGATCGCCGTCCGTGATGGTCACGTGATCGTCTACACAGTCCACCCAGTATCCGGTGCCCAGCATCTTCTGCAGTGCTATGCTTTCTCGCAGCACTGGGCTGCCTATGTTCAGTCCAAACACAGGCATCTGGGCATGATCGCCCTGCTTGTAACCAGTGATCTTGTACACTCGCTGCTGACCTGCGTCAGTTATGCGCAACCATTCGCCGCGCACTTCCACGTTTTCAACCAAGCTGTTGGCAAAAAATGCGCCAATGCTTTCTGCAGTTGGTTCTGCCACGGTAGCTGGTTCTCCCTCTGCTTTGGCAGCTGGTTCGCTTACCTGTGCCTGTGGACCTGGTTTCTCAGACTCGGGCTCATCCTTGACTTCCACGCTGCTCTGATCAAGGTTTACATGCTTGCGTATGTTTTCCTCGGTTAGATCATAAAATTCACCTTCTGGTGCACCGTATGGATGGAACTGCCATTTCTTGGTATCAGTAAGGTTGCTGACCTGATCGCACATCTGTACTAGGCGCGTGGGAAACTCCTCGTTGCGTGTCATCTCTACGAATACCAAATAGTAACCGTCATCTGTTGGAGCAGGACTGACTTCTGTGTCCAGCGGACGTATGCTGCTCTTCTCGATGAAGATGCTGAGATCCACAGCAGGATCTTGGTCAGTGACATAAAAACCCGTGACTATGACACGGCGATCATCTATCTTGCTTTCAAACTCGTCAATGGTAACCATGGGCATGACTAGATATTCTAGCGCATGGCGGGTGAGACCTTCTGTCAGCTTGCTCATTGCTGCTTCACTGCCTTTTCGCTGTCAATGCCTTCTGCTTCTGCATCATCAACGGTATCAACATCAACCTCTTCTTCGTATTGATCCATGACTTCGTTGTCTAGATTGCGCACGAACTTGCGAGGGATCAGCATGTCTATTAGCCAGATCTTAACCTTCTTCATCTTGGGCTTCTTGGTACCAGGTTGGTAATCGCTTTCGCTCTTGACCTTGATCGGCACTTCTTCTTCAGCTATCTTGAAGTTTATCTTTGTCCCATGCTGCAGCAAGCGAAGGCCACCTTCTGGATCTGGCATCTGCTTGTAGGGATACTTGAGAGTGATCTTGATCCAGTATGGCTTGGTGAATGGTCCTGCTACCACTTCGCCGTGTATCCAGTTCTTGTAAACATAGAGATTATTGCTGTCGAGATAGTTCTCTATGTCAATGAGGATGTCAGTTAGGTCCTCACTGTCAGTGATCCTGTTTACTGCTTCCTGGGCTGATTTGCTATCGTGAATGTGCGGCATGGAGATATTTATCCATGCCGCAGCAGTGTCTGGTTATTCTTCGCCGTACATGCGCAATATGTCAGTGATCACAGGATGGCGTTCCACGCTGTCCTTGTCAAAATGGCAGACTGCTATGCTAGGAGTGCCGTCAAAGCGAGCGATAAAGTCAGTTAAACCGTTATCCTTGCCACGATCACTCTGGCGTACGTCGCCGGTTATGATCATCTTCGTACCCTCACCTATGCGAGTCAGAGCGCTAAGCATGCTGTTGCGAGTCGTGTTCTGTGCTTCGTCTAGGATCACTATGGCGTTCTTGAAGGTCCGTCCACGAAGATAGGCCACCGGTACCAGCTCAATGGTACCTTCCTCTATCATGTGAGCGATCTCTTTCATGCCAAAGTGTTCTTCAAACACGTCTAACACCGGTTTGGTCCACGGAGCCATCTTTTTGAGGATGTCGCCCGGTAAGAACCCTATGTCCTTGTCATCAACTGCGATGTTTGGCCGTGTAATGACCACCTTGCTTACTGCTCGTGACTGCAGCTGTTGTATGGCATACAGCGTGGCCAGATAGGTCTTGCCTGATCCAGCGTAGCCTAATGCGAATACCATGTTGATTGAAGGATCTTCCAGTGCTTCTATGTAAGCTTCCTGGGCTAGGTTCTTAGGTAGCAGCTTGATCCGCTGCCTAGTTTGGGGACTTCGTTGGAACTGTTCTATTCTCACTACATTTCCGTGTTGTGTATGGTGTGTGCCTCTGCCGTATTCTAGTTCAGCGTATGATGCTCGAGTTGCCGAGCGCCTTGCACGTTTAGCCAAATGATGCCTCCCTGGGTTTTTGACTAGCAATATTTATGGTGCACTGCTCAAATGACAGCACAGCAACACCAGTGCTGCTAATCGCTAAATACACGCAGATTTCGGATGATCAGCACCCATGGCCATTGACCCAAATACCATCAATACGCAGTTTCCAGTAGCCAATCAAGACAATGATAGCCAAGGCTTCAGGGACAACTTCGCTGCCATCCAGCAGAATTTCATAGCGGCAAATGCAGCTATCAACAGCATCACCGCTTCCACGATAGGTATCACAGGACCTGTCTACACAGCACAGACTGGCAACTTAGCTGCAGGCAGCGTCACGTTGGTCACGCAGTTTCAGACCAGCGATCAAAACTATCAGCTGACATTCCCTGGCACCAGCGCTGTGGTGCTGCCGGTTGGTGATACAGGCCAACGTCCGCCGCCAGTCGTGGGACAGATACGCTATAATACTGATACGAATCAGATAGAATATTTCAACAGCACCAACTGGTATCCCGTAGGCCCTACAGGGCCAACTGGTGCAGCCAGCCAAATCACGGGACCAACAGGTCCTGCAAATGGTCCTACTGGTCCTACTGGTCCTCTGGGCATGCAAGGCGTGCCAGGGCAGCAGGGTTTTCCAGGTATTCCTGGACCAACTGGTCCAACCTCAACGGTAACTGGTCCAACGGGTCCAACTTCTGCTACCACAGGTCCAACTGGTCCCACAGGAGAAACAGGACCCACAGGTCCTACGGGAGACACAGGTCCAACTGGTCCTACGGGAGAAACAGGTCCAACGGGGTACACAGGCCCGACTGGTATCACCGGACCTACGGGTGTAACTGGACCAACTGGCATAGGCATACCTGCTCCGCCTGTGCGCAGCGTTCAGTTCAATGCCGGTGCCAACGTGTTTGGCGGCAGCAGCTTGTTCACTTGGGGCACGGACAACGTGCTAAATGTCAATGCCATAACCAGCCAAAACACGCAGATAGTCAATGATGTCATACGCAACAGGCTGGCATCTGCTAACTTGGTGTTGCAGACACCGGCAGATGGTGGCGTGTATGTGTCAAATGATCTATACGTGCAGGGCATAGCACATCGCACTGCACCTCACGTGACAGGCGTGATGTATGTTACGGTAGATGGCGACGATTCAAACACGGGCCTGGCAGAAGATCGAGCCAAGCGCACCATAGCCAGCGCCTGCGCTGCTGCTGCGCTGCTCATAGCTAATCCCAGCACCCCATGGATCTATGTGACCATATATGTTCGTGCTGGTGTCTACGAAGAGCCAAATCCAATCTTGGTGCACAGCGGTATCACTGTGTTCGGTGACAACCTGCGTTCTGTCACGGTCACTCCGCTGAATCCAACACTGGATATCTTCTGGCTTAACCCCAAGACATATCTCTACGGCATGACCTTCCGTGGCCATCAGTATCCTGCAGCAGCCGTGCAATTCCCTGAGAACGGTACCACAGTGATACATGAGCTGCATGATTGGGCCAGCCCATACGTACAAAATTGCAGCAGCATCACACTGGGTAAGTTTGAAGGCAATGTGCAGGTCAGCGAAGCCGGCACTGGCATGATCGTAGATGGTGTGCGTGGTCGCAAGCTGAGTTCACCAGACTTTGGCAACGTGATAGTGCCTACCATGAACACATGGACCAGCGGTAATACTGCTGTGTTCTATCAAGCGTATGCACCAACCTGGGCAGGTAACGTGGACGTTGGTTGGTTGTTGCAGAGCGGCATAGAAGGCAGTCCTGCTGTGGTAACCAGCGTAGGTACGACCACGCTGAACGGCAATCCTGCATACACATATTCGCTAGATGAATTTGACTACAACGAAGTAGATGTCTACACCTTTGACAACGTGTTGACCAGCACCAGTGCGATAATACTCAACAATACCAGCCCTGGGTTTGGTGAGACCGTGATAGGCGGATGGTATCTGCAGAGCCCGGCGTATGATGATTTCGTCAATGCAGCAACGCTGCTTAAAGCCAACATACCATTCATACAGGCGCAGGTCGTAGCATACATGGCTGCTGAGTTCAGCTATCCTGTCAGCAGCACCAGTGCCAGAGACATAGGTTATATCACAGATGGCGTGGTCAGAGATCTGCAGAACAGCAACTACGATCAGGCTTTCAAGTCTGGTAGCTATTTTTGGACAGAGACAGCTAATGGTCCCGTTAGCGTTCTGAGCCCAAGCACGCTGCCAATATGCGTGGCAGGCGTGGCATTTGCCAGCCAGATAGCACAGGCAGTTATCAGCAATACCTCATTCAGTCCAATATACGATATATCGGTACCTCAAGTATTCTATCCATTCCTCGGAGGCGGTGGCATCATTGCGCAAACCATGGTGGCTACTGACTACAACATCATACTTGAGATCATGCAGACTGGTCCTAAGGTCAATCCCTTGGCCAATGGTCAGACCTTGATGCAGAGCAACAGGCAATTTGCACAGAACGAAGTGGTTGCATTCGTCAAGACCATGTATCCAGACACTCTGTACACACCGCAGCTAGAAGCCCTGTGCTACAGAGACGTTGGTTATCTCTGGGATGCCATCACATATGACACCTATCATCTTGGTAACGGACAGAGCGTGACAGATGCTCTGTTCTATTGGAATGGCGCAAGCAGCGTCATACCCGGAGAGATCCCGCAGACCGTTAACGCTTTTGCTTATGCTAACCAGTTGGCAGTGAACGTGCTTAACAACACGCAGACAACTCCTCTGTATCAGAGCAACGTGGTACAGGTCATAGACAACGTGTTCATTGGCGGCAACGTGGTAGTGCAGTTTGTGAACCAGCTATTCTCCACCGTGGAGAACATAGTGGCCAACGGTCCAAGTGTGGCACCCACCATATGGAACACCACAGGACCTGGCACGTCGATCAGCAGCGTGACATATCTGCCTGGATATCAGGGCGAGAACGGCAACAATGCATGGTTGATAGAGTTTGCACAGCCTCTGCCAGGTACGTCTTGGCCATATCCTCTCAGCAACCCAGGACTGACATATCCGCTATACAATCTCAAATTCACAAGCCAAGGTGGACCTTTCACGTTTGTTCCTTTCAAGAGCGTGCTGCCATATCGTGGATCTGGTCTGAACAGCATGGTTCTAGATGCTTTCACGCAGTACAACGAGATCGGTTACACACCTGTGCCGGTGCCATTGGGCACCTATGATGTCAATGCACTGAATCACGGTGGCAACGGCATCGTGATCAAGAACGGTGGATATGCACAGCTGGTGTCTATCTTCGAGATCTGCTGTAACATAGGCGTGTTGGTGCAGAGTGGCGGTACTTGCTCAATTACCAACTCAAACACCGACTTTGGTAACTATGGCCTCTGGGCCGACGGCATGAGCGACGAGCAGTATGTGTGCAACATAGACAACGCTTCTGCTCCATCCGGATTCGTCAATGGCACAGCTGGAGTTTGGTATGTTAACAATCTTCCGCTGTTCAATGAGAAAGCACCAAGCCAAGGATATGTTCGTCCATATGTTGGACAGGTATGCTATGTAGGTACCCTGTACTATTATGTGCAGGCAGCCAACGTCACAGTAGGCGGCAGCGGTTATGTTGCACCGCCTAGCATCTCAGTAAATCTCAACAGCGCACAGTATCAAGCTTTCATACTTGCCGGTGGTACCATCGCGCAGGCACAGCCGATAATGGCATTGGATGGTGGTAGTTATCTTGGTTCTCCAACCTACTATGTACAGCAGGTTGGTATCATCGTGAGCGGAAGCCAATACACAGCAGAGGATCTAGCCAAGAGCGATTTCTTCGTGTTCAGTCCGCCAGAAAATCCCAGCGGTACGACTGCAGCTGCTACACCAATAGGATATCCAATCTATTACACAGTGACATATGGCACCAGCGTAGGCGACGGTGTAGGCACGGTAGTACTAGATGAGAATCTGCCCTACACACCAGCCGACGGTAGTGACATACACATGTTCCAGGTCAGCAGGATCATCACCAGCAGCCACTGCATGGAGTATGTTGGTTCTGGCACAGATATTGCCAGCTGCATACCAGCTAGGACCAGCAGTTTGGCTGGTAACCCACCTGACCAAGCCAAAGAAGTGGTGATGACCAATGGTGGCAGGGTAGCTTATACAACCACTGACCATCTTGGTAACTTCAGGATTGGTCCGGAATTGGTGATAAATCAAAACACAGGAACGCTGTCTGGTCGCACTTTCCAGAAGAGCCTGTTTGCAATCATGACGCCATACATATTGGCGCTACAGTAATGAGGACTAGATAAGATGGCCGGTATTCCATTAAACACGTTCAAGACTGTCACATCATATGTGCAGTATTTGGCACCAAACACAGCGATACCTCCTGGAACGCCAACGCCTCCAAGCGGTAGCCCTGCTAACACCTACTGGGTATACACAGCACCTCCTGGTACCACTGGCATCATACTGTACATGCAGATAGCCAACACCAACGGCAGCAACACTTTCAGTGCCAGCGCTTGGCACTATAGACTGGTAACCACTTACAATCCAAGCATAATCCAGACACCTGTCTTTACCACTATAGTAAACGATATACCATGTCCCATAAATGACAGCAGGCTAATGTTAGGTGGCAAGCTGGTCTTGGAAACAGGTGATCAGCTATATGTTTCGGGTACAGATACCAGCGCCACTCCCACAAGCGGATTCCTGCAGCTCATAGTAAGCGTGCTGGAATCGGCTAACCAATGATGCTGTTATCTAGCCATAAATATCAGGTTATCTCAAGGATGAATGCATGACCAGTCTGCTCTCAGGTCGAGTCGTAAAGACGGCAAACAATCAAGTACCTGCCGATCGCTACCAATTCCTCGGCCTCGAAGCCGCAGAACCAAATCTTGGCAATCCAACTGGCACTAATGGCATCTTAGCATCAACAGTAGATGGTTATCGCTATTGGACGAATCAAATCACGGGTCCAAGTGGTCAGCAGGGCAGCACAGGTGCAACTGGTGTCACTGGTCCTACAGGGCCAACTGGTGCTAGCGGGTCAACGGGTGCAAGCGGTGCAACTGGTGCAAGCGGAGCCACAGGAGCTAGCGGTTCAACGGGTGCAAGCGGTGCAACTGGTGCAAGCGGAGCCACAGGAGCTAGCGGTTCAACAGGTGCATCGGGCGCTACAGGCGCAAGCGGCGCAACAGGCGCAAGCGGAGCAACAGGTGCCTCGGGTGCTACTGGTGCAAGTGGAGCAACAGGCGCAAGCGGAGCGACAGGAGCTAGCGGTGCAACGGGAGCAAGTGGCGCAACAGGTGCTACAGGCGCAAGCGGTTCAACAGGTGCTACGGGTGCTAGCGGAGCTACTGGTGCAACAGGTGTTAGCGGTCCTACAGGACCGACTGGACCAAGTGGTGCAAGCGGTTCGACAGGTGCTACTGGTGCTAGCGGCCAGACTGGTTCAACAGGTGCTACAGGCGCCAGTGGTGCAAGCGGTGCTACTGGTCCTACTGGTCCTAGCGGTGGTCCTCCCGGTCCAACTGGTCCTACTGGACCCAGTGGTGGTCCTCCCGGTCCAACTGGTACCACAGGTACGACTGGTCCAACTGGACCTAGCGGTCCAACTGGTCCTACTGGTGTACAAGGTACCGGCGTTACTGGACCAACAGGTCCGACAGGTTACACAGGCTATACTGGTCCGACAGGCGCAAGCGGCCTGACAGGTCCGACAGGTCCTACTGGCTATACTGGTTACACAGGACCAACAGGTTATACAGGACCAACAGGCAATGCAGGATTTACAGGCCCGACAGGTGCTACAGGACCAACAGGCTATACTGGTCCAACAGGACCTACTGGTTCAAGCGGATTCACAGGCCCTACAGGTGCTACAGGTTATACAGGTCCAACAGGACCAACTGGTGCTACAGGTGCTACTGGTGCGCAAGGAACAGGAGTTACAGGTCCAACAGGACCTACTGGCTTGCAAGGTCCAACCGGTAATACTGGTCCAACTGGGGCAAGCGGCTTAACCGGTCCAACTGGTGCCATAGGCACCGGAGTAACAGGAGCTACAGGCGCTACAGGTCCCACAGGCTATACTGGTCCGACCGGTCTACCAGGCACAGCTGTAAACACGGGCGCAACAGGCCCAACAGGGTTCACTGGACCTACAGGTGTTCCTGGCGCAGCTACCAACACAGGCGCAACAGGTCCAACTGGTTTGCAAGGTCCAACTGGTGCACCAGGCACTGCAGTAAACACAGGCGCCACTGGTCGTACCGGTGCTACGGGCCCAACCGGCCCACAAAGCGTTATCACTGGACCCACAGGCTATACAGGTGCAACTGGACCTCTTGGTACTGGCCCAACTGGTGCCACGTCAACAGTAACTGGTCCCACAGGTTATACTGGTTATACTGGTCCAACTGGACCTACGGGAGCTACTAGCACCGTACCTGGTCCAACTGGTTATACTGGTTACACTGGTCCTACGGGCGCTACAGGCACGACTGGTCCATTTGGACCAACTGGATATACTGGAGCACAAGGTGCCACAGGTCCGACAGGTCCTACAGGTTACACAGGTGCGAGCGGTTCGACTGGTGCCACTGGTAGAAGCGGACCGACTGGCCCGACTGGTTACACCGGTGCTACTGGACCATTTGGCACTGGTCCTACTGGTCCTTCTTCAACAGTTACTGGTCCGACTGGTTACACTGGTGCTACTGGTTATACTGGCTTCACCGGAGCTACTGGCTCGATTGGACCAACCGGTGTCACTGGTGCTAAAGGCAGCACGGGACCAACTGGACCAACGGGTTCAACAGGCGTCACTGGTGCCACAGGCGGTGCAGGTGTTACTGGTGCTACAGGTGCTACAGGTCCAACTGGTGTCACTGGTGCCACGGGCGCAACTGGATCAATAGGCGAGACAGGACCTACAGGCGCTACTGGTGCTACTGGTGCCACAGGTCCTACAGGCTACACAGGTCCTACCGGACCAACTGGTGCTACAGGTGTAACTGGTCCATCTAGTACAGGTGCCTCTGGTCCTACAGGTCCTACTGGTGCTACTGGCGCTACCTCTACTGTTACTGGTCCAACTGGACCAACAGGTTATACGGGTGCCACTGGGGCAACTGGCGCCACTGGCGCGACATCAACTGTCACAGGTCCTACTGGTAACACAGGGTCAACGGGTCCTGCTGGTACCTCTGTTAAGATCATTGCCAGCGTAGCAACAGCTAACAGCGCCAACTTTACTGCAGTTGATCCAACACCTGCGCTAGGCGACGGTATCATCGCAGAAGACACTGGTGATCTCTGGGTTTATTCTAATAGCAGCGCACCTGGCAATATCAATGGTTTCTTGAACGTAGGCCGCATCGTAGGTCCAACTGGGGCAACCGGAGCAACGGGTGCTACAGGTTATACTGGTGCCACTGGTGCTACATCTACTGTGACTGGTCCTACCGGCCCAACAGGTGCCAGCGGAGCTACTGGTACGACGGGTTACACAGGTCCTACTGGTTCAACTGGCGCTACTGGTCCAACTGGTCCAACAGGTTATACTGGTCCAACTGGCCCTTCAAGCACAGGCGCCAGCGGTCAGACTGGTGCTACTGGTCCAACTGGTGCAACTGGTCCAACATCTACTGTAAGCGGGCCAACAGGCTACACAGGTGCCACAGGTGCAACTGGCCCCACGGGTCCAGCAGCTACAGGTGCTACAGGTGCTAGCATAACTGGTCCCACCGGTTACACAGGTCCTACTGGTCCTCAGGGTTTGACAGGTGCAACATCGACCATCACAGGTCCTACTGGACCAACTGGCTCGACGGGTGCGACTGGTGCGCAAGGCGCTGCCAGCACCATAACTGGTCCAACAGGTGTCACTGGTCCAACAGGTTCACAAGGTCCAACTGGTCCTGTAGTCACTGGTGCAACAGGTGCTAGCATCACTGGCCCAACCGGTGTCACTGGTCCCACTGGTTACACTGGCCCTACAGGTGCTACTTCAACAGTTACAGGGCCAACAGGCTATACTGGATATACTGGACCAACAGGTGTGACCGGTCCAAGCGGCGGACCTAGTGGTCCAACGGGAGCAACTGGTCCTACCGGTGCTGCTGGTACGGCAGCTAACACAGGTGCTACTGGCCCGACAGGCGCTACAGGTCCAACTGGCGCTACATCAACTGTAACAGGTCCTACAGGCTCGACTGGCTACACTGGTCCAACAGGCGTGACAGGTCCAAGCGGAGGCCCAACAGGGGCCACTGGTCCTACAGGTGCAACCGGTGCTGCTGGTACTTCAACGAACACTGGTGCTACTGGTCCTACTGGTCCGACAGGTTATACTGGTCCAACTGGTGTTGGTACTGGAACGACTGGTCCAACAGGACCAACTGGAGCGCAGGGTGTTACTGGTCCAAGTGGTGGTCCAAGCGGTCCGACAGGTGCCACAGGTGCAACGGGTTCAACCGGACCAACTGGTGCCGGCAGCACCCAGCCAGGACCTACAGGTTACACTGGACCGACTGGTCCGCAGGGTGTGACAGGACCTAGCGGCGGTCCAACTGGCGCCACAGGCGCTACTGGCGCACAAGGTGTAACTGGTCCTACCGGCCCAGGAGCTACAGGTGCCACAGGTGCTAGCCAATGGATCAACAGCAATACTACTCCCAATGACATCTATTATGGTCCAACTGGACCACTGGGCGGCAACGTTGCTATAGGTACCTTTACAACTACAACCGTGGGCGGCAGCAACAACTTCATAGCAGGCGGCAACGTTTATGTCGCACGCCAAACGCTGGGCAATGCCAGTGATACTCTAACTACACCAAGCTATTCATGGTTGGGTGCGCTGACCACTGGCTTGTACAGGCAGGCCAGCAACGTTGTGGCATTTACAGCCAACGGTGTAGATCAGCTCCGCATAGGTCCTCAGAGCCTTGGCGTCGGCAGCACGTCTGCCCAGGTCAGCGTGCGCGGCGATCTCACCATGATACAGGGCGGTGCTATCGTACCAAGCACTAGCAGCAGCACGTCGGACGGCGTGCATGGTATCATATGGCAACAACCTGCTGGTACCAGCGGCAGTGCATGGATCAAGTGGTATGCTGGCGGCTTCAGCAGCGCCTATACAACGCTGGAAATAGGTACTGGCACAGACACTCATGACATCCTCTACTTCAATACTTCGGGTAAGGTCGGCTTTGGTGTTGCAGTTCCAGCCTACAAGATAGACGTCAGCGGCGATGTCAACATCAGCGGAACCTACTACGTCAACGGGGTAGCCATAGGCACAGGTGGCGGCACAGTGACCAGCGTTGGCATCACAGTGCCCAGCTTCCTCAGCGTCACACCATCTAGCATCACCAGCAGTGGTACTTTTGCACTGAGCTATAGCGGCACTGCTCTCCCAGTAGCCAATGGCGGAACCGGCCTCACAGGCACACCAACCAATGGTCAGATCGACATAGGCAATGGAACAGGCTTCACTAGAGCTACCATCAGCCAGGGCACCGGTGTATCCATAACCAACGGTGTTGGCAGCATCACCGTAGCCATAGGACAGGCTGTAGCAACAGGTAGCAGCGTTCAGTTTGCATCTCTGGGTGTTGGGGCTGCCAACGGCACAGCTGGAACTATCACTGCAACAGGCGAAATCACAGCATATAGCTCTGATGCACGCTTGAAGAGCAATGTTACCGCAATCTCAGGCGCGCTTGGTAAGCTTTCGCAGATCAATGGCGTGATGTTTGATTGGGACGTGGAAAAGGCCAATCCGTTGGGCTTCAATCCAACTTACGATCGCGATGTTGGCGTAATAGCTCAAGAGATACAGGCGGTCCTACCAGAAGCAGTGCGTCCTGCACCGTTTGATAGGACGCCAGACGGCAAGGACAGCATCAGCGGTGAACACTATCTCACCGTGCAATATGAGAAGCTAACTGCACTGCTGATCGAAGCAGTGAAGGAGCTTAAAGCTGAAGTTGATGAACTCAAAGCAAGGCTAGACGGTCAATAACCCTGCGCTAAATATCACACTTATAACAGTGGCATTGGTGGAAAGGGAAACTAGTGGCCGCACGCAATCAAGACTTTGTAGTCAAGAACGGACTACAGGTCACCAGCAACCTCGTGGTCGGTTCATATGTTGGTCCTGGCCAACCCCAGATAGCCAACGGCGCTGTAATCAGCGGCAACGTGGGAATAGGCACCAGCAATGTCATAGCTGGAACAGGCCTAGGCGTATACAATGGCAACATACAGGTTGGTACGCCGGGATTTGGTTATCTCTTTGCTGATGGTAGCATACAGTATACCTCTGCCAAAAACACACCCAGCTATGGTCCACCTGGGACGCTGCAGTTCGCCGGCAACAGCAACACATTCACAGGCGATAGCAGCCATCTTTTCTGGGACAGCGGTAACCTCACTCTCGATGTAGCAAACATCAGCGTTGCCGGCAACGGGACCATTGGTCAAATCAATCTCTGGGGCAGCAATGGCAACGTAAGCGGTATCAACTTTGCCACGGCCAATGCGTTCGTTGGCAATGTCTTGACTGTCAACGGCAACGCTGACATATATGGCAGCCTGTACGTCAGCAACGACTTTACCGTTGGTGGTACGGTTTTCTTTGCAAACGTTGGTGGCATACAGAATCTCGTGGTCAACAGCCTGACAAGCAACACCTACATACAGGCTGCAGAGACCATAACGACCAACAACCTGGTAGCCAATGTCAACGTGGGCATAGGCACAGCATCAGTAAACTATCCATTAGATGTGTACGGTAACATACACATAGGTAACACAGCAACTGCCAGCGGCATCGTGTTCCCTGATGGCAGCTTCCAAGGCACTGCTGCAGCCAACACTCCCAGCTTTGGCGATCCTGGTACCATACAGTTTGCCGGAGCAGGCAACACGTTTGCAGGAGATACTGCTGCCCTGTTCTGGGACGATACCAATTCAGTATTGGAAGTCAACGGCACCATAGATGCCACTGGCATGATCATAGCCCAGAGCTTGGTCAGCAACACTACCATACAGGCAACAGGCAATGCCACGGTTGGTAATCTCATCACTGGCGGCACTATCACCACCACAGGATCAGGCGGCAACATCATTGGCGTGAACACGCTGTTTACGCAAAACGTCATAGCCAATAACCTGATAACTTCGCCTAGCATTGGTATAGGAACATCAACCGTAACTGGCAGCAATCTGCTCAGCGTGTTCGGTTCATCTGAATCAGTTGGCAACATCTACATAGTCAACAGTGCCAGCACCATCAGCGGCATCGTTTTTGCCGACGGAACGTTTATGAACACAGCGGCCAGTGGAGGCGGCGGTTCACCTAGCTTTGGTAACCCTGGTACACTGCAGTTTGCAGGTGCTGCCAACACCTTCACTGGTGATACTGGCAATCTGTTCTATGACACCAGCACCAACACCCTAGAGGTCAACGGTGGCTTGATCAGCCTAAATAGTGCCACAGCCAATCTCATAGATTTTGGCATGAATGGTGCCGACACTCCCTATCTCGGCAGCGCTGGTAACAAGATCAATCTCTATAATGATGGAGTAGATACGCCATACAGCATAGGCATCGATACAACACCTGCCATGACCTTTGCTGTACCAAGCAGTGCTTCCTTCAACTTCTATGGCGGCGGTTGCGTGGTCGCCCAGCTGGACAGCGTGGGCAATTGGTACAACGATGGCAGTTCACAGATATATGGCAGCGTGACCATTAGTGGTGGCACTCTCACGCTCAATAACAACACAGAAAATTACATTGATTTTCTAACCTATGGCTATGCACCGCCCAGCTTCAACACTCGCAGCCCTGGCAGCAAGCTGGTGTTGTTTGATCAAGTTGACTCTATCAATACTGATTATGCCATCGGCATAGACACTGCCACGCTGTGGATGGGTGTACCTCAGAACAACAGCGGCTACGTGTTCAAATGGTATGGTGGTACAACACCTGTTATGACTTTGGACGGTGCAGGCGATCTGTCAATACTTGGAACAGTAAGCACAGCAGGTCAGCTGACTGCAGCGTCTATTACCAGCAACACTACCATACATGCAGCTGGCAACCTAACAGTTGGAAACATAACCAGCAATGGCAGCATCACAGCCACTGGTGAATTTTATGCAGACGGCAATGCCACCATAACTGGCAACTTGGTTGGGTATGGCAACACCAACGTGTTCTATGGCAGGCTGGGCATAGGCACCAGCAACATCAAGATCGGCGATCAGCTGACGATTGCAGGGGGTAACCTCAACGTAGCCAGCTTCGGTACAGGTATATTCTTCCCAGACGGCAGCTTCCAGCAGAGCTCAGCTGGCAGTTCAGCAGCTGGTTTTGATGAATATGTTCAGTTTAATCGCAACGGATCTTTCGCTGGCCAGAACAACTTCCTGTTCAACTATACTACCAGCAGCCTAGGTATAGGCACTACCGCAGTTAACAACACTCTATCTGTGTATGGCAGCAGCCCTGCACTGTTCAACACTACTAATGGCAGCGACCAACAACTGATAGTTGGCAACACAGCTGCTAACGGTGCAGTCGTTGGTTTCAACAGCGGTACACAACCAGCCTACGGTTATCTGGCAGCTGCGGGTGCCAGCACTACCAACATTATTGTTACCAAGATTGGTACTGGCATAGGCGGTATAACCATTCCTGTTAACACGCTAGACGTTGGCGGCGGCACAGCCATAGGTACTCCATACGGTGGAGTGTTTGCTGCTCCAACTGATGGTCTCATAGTCAGCGGGAAGGTAGGCATAGGAACCTACTATCCAGACAGCCCACTAGATGTGGTTGGTAACAGCAGCTTCCGCAGCAACATCAGCGTAGCCAATGAAGCAGATGTTGGTTATCTAATATCCAACGCTGGTATACAGTCGGGTGGTAGAGTAATTGCCAGCGACATCGTCAGCAACACCAACATCACCGCAGGTACTCTCAACGCTTACGGCAATGTTCAAGTAGGTGCGGTAACCAGCAACAGTACCATACAAGCAGCCGGCACAGCTACAGTAAACGCACTGTTTAGTAATACTCTTATTAGCGGTTCTAATCTACAGATTACGGGTACTAGCACCTTTGCTAACCTCATCGTCAACACTAACATAACCACCAATCTGTTGAATGTGACTTCTGAGGCCTATCTCAGCGATATGATCAGCAACAACAATATTACCACCAATACCTTGAACACCCAGACTGTAGCACAGGTCAACAGCCTGATCAGCAACACCAGCATACAGGCCATAGGAGGTGTCACGGTCAATTCTCTGACTAGTAACACCAATGTCAATGCTGCCAGTGCTAACGTCACTAACAATCTCTATGCCGGATCATTAAATGTCAATGGCACAGCGCAAGCTCAGCTGATCATCAGCAACACAGACATAAGCACGCAAACTCTAGGTGCCAGTGGTACCATAGTTGGCCAAGACATCGTCAGCAACAACACCATCCAGAGCGCTGGTACTGCTACTGTAAATGCTCTATATAGCAATACCACGGTAACCGCAGGCAATGGTTTGGTGGCCACGGCAGGCGGACTGCGTGTCACAGGCAACACCAGCATTGCTGGTAATGCCTACGTCAGTGGTAACCTCTACGTGGGCGGTAACATCGTATCTGTGAGCAGCGACAAGCTCAACGTCACTGCGCCGATAATATTCGTGGCCAATACCAATCCTGGCGATGTATGGGATCTCGGTATCGTAGGCAGCTATAACACCAGCCAGCGCTATTACACAGGCGTGGTAAGAGACTACATCAACGGCGCATGGACAGTCTTTGACACAGCGACCAATGAGCCAAATCTAACAGTTGATTGGAACCAAGCAGGTCTTACCTATGGCGGTTTCATAGCTGGCAACATCAATGCTGCAGGACAGACTGCCAGCATTAGCAGCGGTACTGGTGCTATCACCATATTTGGCAGCGGTGGATTAGGAGTTGGCGGTGCCATAAATGCTGGGGATCAGATAGCAACCACGGCGGGCTTGAACGTTGGTGCCACAGCCATAGTCAATGCGCTGGTCAGCAACACCAGCATACAGTCCAGCGGTAATGCGGTTGTAGCAGCTTTAACCAGCAATAGCACCATACAATCAGCAGGCACTGCTACTGTAAACGCTTTGGTTAGCAACACATCTGTCAGCGCCAGCACGCTGCAGGTGACCAACGGTGTTGTCGTCAACAGCCTCACGTCCAACACTTTCATACAGGCAGCAGGTCTTACTACCACACAGACTTTCCAGAGCAATGGTGCTGCTACTATAGGCGGTAACCTTGTCATCAACGGCAATGTGCTGATAACTGATACCACACCAACGCTGGATTACAACACAGGCGCGCTGCAGGTAGCAGGCGGTGTTGGCATAGGCGGCAACGTGCATCTGCAGGGTTCACTAACTGCTGGTAATGTCTATGCCAACAGCGCCAGCTTCTTTGGCGACACTATCACTGGATTTGGTGCTCTGTATGCTGGCTTGCCCAGCGGCTTCAGCGTTCTGCCAAACAACATCGTAGAATTCAGTGGTAACAGCAACAGCTATGTGCAGGTCAATTTAGAAAATATCAGCAGCGGCACCAATGCCAGCAGCGATTACATAGCCACAGCAGATAATGGCAGCGACACCGCATATTACATAGACATGGGCATCAACGGCAGCGCATTTGACGCTGTCAACGCCGGTCAGACCAGCCAATATGCCAACGACGGCTATCTCATAGGCGTGGGCAATGCTGCGCAATCGGGCTACAATGGTGGTAACCTCGTGGTTGGCACTGCTACTCCAAGCACGGTGCTGAGACTGGTTGCTGGTGGCTTGATGGCCAGCAACATAGTGGCTACTTTTGCTCCAACATATGCAGACATAACAGTGCCTGTAACCTTGCAAGGTGGTATCTTTGGCAATCTCCTAGTTACCGGCAATGTTGTAGCAGGTGCGATAACCAGTAACAGCACCATACAGAGCTTTGGTGTTGCGCAAGTAGGTGAACTCTATAGCAATCTCAACATACATGCCATAGGAACCATCACCGGTAATGCACTCAAGAGCAACACTTTCGTGCATGCCATAGGTGAAGTGGTAGGTGGGACAGTAAACAGCAACAGCACCATGCAGAGCGCTGGCACAGCCACGGTGAATGCCCTGTACAGCAACACAGTGATCCAGAGCGCTGGTGCGGCTACATTTGCCAGCATGAACAGCAACGGAACAGTGGTTGGTGCCAACATCTACAGCAATGGATTCGTTCAAGCATCTGGCACGTTGACCGCTGCGGCTATCAACAGCAACAGCACCATCCAGGGCGCAGGCACTGCCACGTTCAACAACATCTACAGCAATGGATTCGTGCAGGGAGGCGCATTCACAGCTGCGTCACTAAACAGCAACGGAGCCATAGTTGGCAGCAGCATAACCAGCAACAGCGCCATACAGGCAGCTGGTACGGCCACAGTCAATGCGTTGATCAGTAATACTGCCATACAGGCTGCAGGTATAGCCACAGTAAATGGTCTTTATAGCAATACATTCATACAGGCAGCTGGCAACATAACCGCAGGCGGGCTCAACAGCAACGGTACCATCATTGGTAGTGCGATAACCAGCAACAGCACCATACAAGCAGCCGGGACTGTGACAGTTGGCAGTCTCATAAGCAATGCCAACATCAGCGGAGCTAACCTCAACATAGCAGGTACGGCATACGCTGGAAACGTCTACAGCAACGGTACCATACAAAGCGCAGGGACTGCTACAGTAAACGCGCTGATCAGCAACATATACGGAGTGTTTGGTCAGAACGTTACCATAAACAGCACCAATGCCAGCATCAGCAGCATCACTGGTGCACTGGTAGTAGGCGGCGGTATAGGCGCAGCTGGTAACCTAAACATCGCCAGTGGTACTACCAGCACCCTAGGCGGTAATGTTGGCATAGGCACGACCAGCAGCACAGGCGTAACTGCTAACGTGCTCAGCGTTTATGGCAGCACCAATCTCTATGGCAATCTGGTGTTGCAAGGTACTGGCACCAGCGGAAACGTTGGCATATTCTTCCCTGATGGTTCTTATCAGTACACAGCCAGCATGGGTGGTGGCACACCTGGCGGTTACAACACCGACATACAGTTCAACAACAATGGTGTGTTTGGCGGCAACAACAACTTCGTATACAACGCTAACCTTGGTGCAGTTGGTATAGGAACCAGTTATCCTGCATATCCATTAGACGTTTGGGGCAACGTTCACATCGGAGACAGCACCGGTCAGAACAACGGTATCGTGTTTGCAGATGGTACCTTCCTCAACAGTGCACTCCAGCTCAGCTCCAACACCAACATACAGACATTCACGTTCACTGCTACAGCAGGCCAGACCACGTTCAGCGTGTATCCATACACCATCGGCGGTGGCGGTCTCAATCTCACCATGGTGTTCGTCAACGGTGTGTATCAGCGCATATCAACATACAGCTGGGTGGGCACCAACATAGTGCTGGCAGTGGGTGCTCCGCAATATGCTAGAGTTGAGATCAAGATAACGGTAACTGCTGCGCTGGCTCCAACGGGATATGCCATCAGCGGCAGCAACATCTTCAACGTGACCACTGCAGGGGTTACCATGTACAGCGCAGGATTCACCTACGCTCCTGGATATCTCAACGTGTTCCTCAACGGTGTCAAGCTGGTGCAGGGTTACGATTACACGGCCAATGATGGGACCAATGTCAACTTTGCTGCTGCACCTCAGATAGGATCTATCGTACAGCTGACCGGTTGGAATAGCGGAGGTACCACTCAGGTACAAGGCAACAACACCCTGTTGGTTACAGTGCCAAACGTCACGTCATACAACGCAGGATTTGCTTACACTCCTGGCTACATTGACGTGTACAGCAACGGTGTCAAGCTGATCAGCGGCTATGATTTCCTTGCTACAGATGGTGCAACGGTACAGTTTGTAGTGCCGCCAGACGTGGGCAGCGTGCTGCAGTTCCAGGGTTGGATACAGGGTAGCACCATAGGCGGACTAGCTACGCAGCGCAGAGCGCTGTATGTGGCCAGCGGTGGCCAAAGCACCTTCCTCAGCAACGGACCATATGCTCCTGGTTATGTTGATGTCTATGTCAACGGTATCAAGCTGGTTTATCTCACAGACTTCACAGCCACTGACGGCAGCACAGTTAACCTGGTCAATGGGCTGTCAGCTGGTGCCAACGTGGAGATCGTCAGCAGCATGACCTTTGCCATAGGCGACGTTGTGCGCAGGAGCGGTGACATATTCACTGGAAACGTGGGCATCGGAACCACCAACAACAACCAAGCTTTCGTGGTAGTTGGCAACAGCAACTTCTACGGCAACGTCAACATATTCAAACCAGCTGGTGGATCAGCCATGTTGGTAAGCCAGGATGGTGCTGTGTTTGCTGGCAACATCTCAGCAGGCGGCACGCTGACGGTCAACAATGCTGCAGTGTTCAACAACAATGTCAACGTTACAGGTTACGGCAGCTTTGGCGGAGCAGGTACCTTTGGTGGAGCGGGTACATTTGGCGGCGCAGGATCTTTCGCAGGCAACTTGTCAGCCACTGGCAACCTAGCGATTTCCGGAGCCAGCAACATCAGCGGCAACGTGAACATCGGCGGAGCATTGGTGTTCCCAGATGGCACTTTCCAAACAACTGCCAATAGAGTCTTGGTCTTGAACGACATAAGCACGGCATTTGATGGTATCACCACAAGTTTCAATCTCAGCATTGGTTCTACTAACATAAATATCGCAACACCTCAGCAGCTGCTGATCGCAGTTGGTGGCGCGGTGTTGGCACCGTTCATCACGCTGCCTGACTTAGTGGATCTGAATGAAGTGACGATATTCAACAGGGGTTATAAGCTGACCAACGGAAACACCATAACATTTGCCCGCGCGCCGTCACAGCAGCAGGATTTCAGCGGTCGCATTCTCACAAATGTGACACCAATTAACAACAATGTGACATATCCATTCAAAGCGCTAAACGTGGCGATGGCAGACTGATGGGGGCGTTAGGAGAGCACGATGCGTAGGGTAACACCACAGGTATATTACACTTTCACCCCGGCCGCCAAGCTGATAACCATACCAGGTTACATAGCACAGCAGAGGTTGTTGCTGATCACAGACGTGACCAACAACACTGTCATCTACAATTTCAGCGATGCCAACTTGCTGGCTACCTTTGCATATGATTATGCAAGCAATCCTGGCAGCGTGAACACCCTGATAACCGTGGCATACAACACCACTGGCAGCAATTTCAAGAGCACTGATCAGCTACAAATCCTTGTTGATGAGCAGCAGGATTACGTAACACCATTTGAAACGCAGCTGGACCCTGTGGGCAAGAGCAGGGTAAGCGAGCCGCAGGCACTGATCGATACTGACTTTGAATACGGTCTACAGCCAACCAAGTGGGAAACCGTGGGTCTAACAAACAACAAGCCCAGCTACTACGTGAACTTTCAGACGCCATTGAACGTCACTGACGTGTTGGCTATCAATAACAGCACCTTGTTTGCTGTAAACGTTGGTTACACAGTGGGTTCTGGTACTGTGACCAGTTCAGGTAACACCATCACTGGCACTAACACAGTGTTCACGCAACAGCTGTTGACCGGCTTCTACATCTACAATAGCACCTACCAAACAGTGGGACAGGTGGCTGCTATCAACAGTGATACCAGCTTGACTTTGGTTTCTAACGTTATCAACGCAGCCACCGGCATTTGGTACTGGCAGAACCAACCACTGCCTGTCCCTGGTCAAACCATGTACATCCAGGATACCAACTTCTCCGGTGCCAACGGCAGCTTCATAATTGAGAACACCAACCAGTACGGAAATGGTTTGGTTGCCAATGCTCGCGTCCAGTATACTGGAACCACAGGCAGCGTGTTCAATCCCAGCGCGACCACAGCTTACCAAGGCGCACTTTATACCAACAGCCAATATGTTCTCAACGGCAGCGTGAGCAACATCACCTTCTCCGGTAACCAAGCAACTTTCAGCTTTGCTCAGCCGCATGGCTTGCAGGTTGGCAACGGCATCATGGTCAGCAACAGCAACGTTGCCACATTCAATGGTTCTTGGACTGTAACTGGCTTCACCAATGACAGCAACGTGACAGTGCTGTTAAATGCAACTCCTGCCACAGGCTCAAACGTGGCCAACGTTGTACCGCGTACTGACATAGTGATCAGCCACAGGGCGTTTGACGGTGGCGTGTTCTTTACCACAGGCAATCCCGTGTCGCACAACGTGAGCGTGATACGCCAAACACGACGTTACTTCCGCTATCAGTCTGGTAAGGGCATCCAGATGAGCACGGGTACGATCTTCAAACCGCAGATCCCCGTGGACAGCATCACTGCCAACACCACAGGTATCGGTGCTTTAATCACTATCAAGACTAAGACTGCACACTATCTCAGCGCAGGTGCCAACATCTATATCGGCAACACTGCGACTATCAGTACTGGTTTGGGAGTTACCAACCCCAACGGCATACCCACTGGTTATGCAGGAACCTATATCATACAGCAGACACCAGATGCCTACACGGTAAACGTCTATGCCAGCAATGTGCTGGCCAGCACGACCTGCACTGGTATACCTGGATTTGGACCAAACGCATGGTATGGCAGCAAGGTGCGCACTGGTCTGTTTGAACAGCAAAACGGCCTGTTCTGGGAATTTGACGGTCAGGTGCTGTACGCAGTGCGTCGCAGCAGCACTCAGCAGATTGGCGGTTATGTCAGCGTGACTCAGGGCAGTAGCACAGTAACTGGCATAACAGGCCCAGATGGTGCTACGACTTCATTTGCTACACAGTTGGAACCAAGCGATTACATAGTGATACGCGGCCAAACCTACAGGGTGCTGCAGATACTGAGCAACACCACGATGACCATAACGCCTCCCTATCGCGGTGCCAGCATCAGCCAGGCTCAGGTCAGCAAGATACAAGACAACAGGATACCGCAGAACCAGTTCAACATCGACCGATTGGATGGTACAGGACCGAGTGGTTATGCCATCGACCTCACCAAGATACAGATGTGGTACATAGACTACAGCTGGTATGGTGCAGGTTTCGTGCGCTGGGGCGTGCGCACTGTTGACGGTCAGATATACTATGCGCACAAGCTGCAGCACAACAACGTGCAGTATCTAAGCTACATGCGTTCAGGTAACTTGCCTGCCCACTATGAAGTCAACAACGAAGTCCCAGAGACGCAGCTCACAGCGACCTTTGCCAACAACGCGACCACGTTGAACGTAGCAAACACAGCTGCATTCCCGTCAACTGGTGGCATACTGCTGATCAAGGACTACAACAACCAAGAATACGTGCAGTACGACACTACTACGCCTACCAGCTTTAACGTGACCATCCGTGGTCAAACAGCTGGAAGCATTGCTTCAGTTAGCACGTTTAGCGGTAACTGTAACGTGACCACGTCGACCAGTCTATATAACAACGGTATACAACCAGGCATGTATGTGTCGGGTACAGGCATATTGAATAACACCTACATACAGAAGATGACATATGGTTCACCCAACACCATCACGCTGAACCAAGCTCCCACTGCTACGGGCAGCATCACGCTCACCACCTATGCCATGGCCAATCCCAACGTGTCGCATACCTATAGCGCAACGCAGCCCATAGGCATACAGATGCATGCGCCGTTCTTCACACCGCAGATATCGCACTGGGGAACCAGCGCTATCATGGACGGCAAGTACGACAACGATAAGAGCTATATCTTCATCGCGGGCATGGTGGCACCACTGTCAGTTGGCGCTAACCAAAGGGCTGCATTGATGAGCATCCGCATCAGCCCCAGCGTGCAGGCTGGTCAGGGTGGTACCCTGGGTACCAAGGAACTGATCAACCACATGCAGCTGCAACCGTTCGCTATGGACGTGATCACCAACGGCGTGTTCCTCATCAACCTGGTGCTGAACGGCATCGTGTTGCCTCCAGCTGGTGTGCCTAGCACATTCCAACAGGTAGGCGGATCAAGCTTGGCGCAGGTTGCTTACCATCCAGTGGGCACGCTGATCAACGGTGGTGAATCGATCTTCGCGTTCTTCGTCACTGCTGGTGGTGGTACTGGTTACAACGACACGCCGTTTGACCTAACGCCTGTGCGCGATCTGGGTAACAGCATACTGGGCGGTGGACAGAACAACACAGCTGGACAGCAGGTCTATCCAGACGGTCCAGACGTGCTAACGGTTGTGTGCCAGAGCTTGAACCCAAGCAGCCAGCAGATCCAAGCACGACTTAGCTGGCAAGAAGCACAGGCTTAACTCAATCAGGGATTTATGCTGATGTCACCGGGCATGTTCTCGGTGATCATCTCAAGCTCGCTGCCTTCCCAGCGATAGCTCTCATCTGTGTCATCTGGACGGCGTTCAGGATGCAGAGCTGGTCTTATCCTGCCCAGTATCTCAGCAGCATCGCGCGTCCAAGTTACACCAGGTTCTCGGAATGGTTTCTCGCCTATGTCACTGCAAGCCAGCACGTATCCAGGTTCACACTCGGGATCGATCCATCTGTGCACTTGATTCTCAGTCTCCACGGTCAGCTGCCGCACTGTACCAGTAGCACAGTGGAACACAGCACTGACTGGGAAATGCTCATCGCTCTCGTGTAGACCGTACTGTTCAAAGATGATCTCTCTGCAGTCTCTACCTAGGAAATCCCAGAGCCAATCCCTGCCTTCTACCATCCTATAATCTGCTGCTGCCATGACTTCGTGTATGTGCATGATGATAATCTCCTGAGATAGCAGTATAAAGGGAATCACCAGCAAGGCTCAACTAAATATCAGCAAAATCGGAGATCGAGCTTGGTTGATTTTGTCCCGTTCCCTGGCATGGCCAGCACGGATAACAACACACAATACCCTGCTAATGAGATCATGATCACTGGCAACAGTGGTACTGTCACTGCCAGCGGCAGCATGGTCATAGTTCCTGCTACAGGAAACATAGGTGTAGGAACTACAACTCCATTGACTGGGTTTGACGTCAATGTCGCAGCTGGATTTAGGCAAGGTTTGACCATAGCTAATGGTGCTGTTGTATCTGGCAGCGTCAACCAGAGCGGCGGCAATGTAGGCATTGGTACTGCTAGCAGCTTGGGTGTGACCAACGTGTTTGCTGTGTATGGCACCACCAACCATGTTGGTAACATAGTGCTGCAGAACGCCAGCGGGCAGAGCGGCATATTCTTCGCAGACGGCTCTTTCCAAACAACAGCCGGTGGCAGCGGTGGCGGTGGCGCTTACAGCAATGTTAACGTGGCCAGCTATCTCAGCGGTCCTGTGTTGGTTGGCAATCTCTACATAGGCAACAGCACAGCTAGCACATCCACTGTGACTGGTGCGCTGATCATGAACGGTGGCGCTGGCATAGCCGGCAACATCAACGTTGGTGGCGCTCAGAACAATTTCAACGGCAATCTCAACATAACCACTGGCAACCTCAATTTCACAGGCTTGGGTCAGAGGATCACTGGCGATTTTACCAATGCCACCTTGGCCAGCCGTGTGATGATACAGACTAGTACTACCAACAGCTTTACCGTGGTCAGTCTCATTCCGAACGGCAGCATTACGTCTGGTGCAGCAGCCACACAGCTGAGCTTGGAAGACAGCAGTAGCATCGCTACAGGAAACGGTAGTGTCGCCTCTGTGCAGATGGCACAGAACACAGCAATGCGCTTAGTATCTGCCATAAGAGGCACTGGCACCTATTTGCCCATGGCGTTTTTGACAAGCGGCAGCGAACAGATGCGCATCACTACCAACGGTAATCTGCAAGTTGGTGCTACTACCCAGACTGTTAATCCCACGGCCACTGTCGTGGCCAATAACATCAATGGCGGAGGCGCAGAATATGTCAACAACAACAATGGCGGTGGCAACGTCAGTGCTCTCAGCGGTGGTGGTCTGGCATGGAGCACATTCACCGGCACGGTTGGAGCAGAAGTAACCACAGAGCGCATGAGATTGGACACTAACGGCAATTTGATTGTCAGAGGCGCAGTCGGCATAGGAACCAGCACAGCGGCGGGCATCTCGACCACATCGCTCAGCAGCAATCTCTATGTCTGGGGCAATGTGATCATAGCCAACAGTGCTACTACCAGCAGTGCTATCATATTCCCCAATGGACAGACACTGAGCACCGGCGTGTTCGGACCTGCTGGTACCATACAGGTGGCAGGCGCAGGCAACAGCTTCACTGGTGACAGCAGCAATTTCTTCTGGGACAACAGCAACAAGCGACTGGGCATAGGCACAGCCACTCCAGCCTATCAGCTCAGCCTCTTTGGTACCGACTATGTGCTGTTCAACAGCCGACCTGGCAACGCCGCAAGGCAAGAGATAACCGTGGGTAACGTGGTCAGCTATGGTGCTGTGCTGGGCTATGATCCAAGCATACCACAGAGCATAGGCTATCTGCGCAGGGGCGACAGCGCAGCAACTTCTCCGGCCATAGCCTGGAGCTACGTTAGCACCAACTATCGCGTGGGCATCAATGCAGTCACGCAGCCGCAGAATGCCATGGAGATCAACGGCAGCTTGGTCATCGGCAACAATTATGTAGGAACTGCACCTTTGACCAACGCCAACGGTGCCAGCATCCAGGGTGCAGTTGGCATAGGCACGTTCACACCCAGTGCTAATCTCAACAATCCCCTGACCATCTTTGCCAACACAGGTGGTGGCATAGAGTTGGCCAGCGGTGGTGCAGGTGGCGGTGGCAACATCGTGGCACTGACCAGCGGCGGATTGAAGTTCAGCAATTTCACAGGCGCCATAGGCAGCGAAATCTACACAGAATCCATGCGCAACAACAGCAATGGTGATCTGCTCGTGGGCATAACCACACCTAGCGCCCAGCTCAACAAAGAAGTGACCATATATGGCAGCAGCGGTATCTACAGCGGTGTGGTCATGCAGAACACCACCAGTGGCACAGGTCGCAATGGTTTGGCACTGTATTCGGCAGGTCCTGCTGGTGCTCTGGGCACATGGAGCAATGGTAGCCTAACAATTTTCGCCAACAACAACTCCAATCAGTTGTTTATCAACACCGACAGCAATGTGGCAGTTGGCACAACCACTACCACATACGGTAAGTTCACGGTACAGAGAATCCCTGGTGCCAGCACATCCAGTGACATAGTCTCATCAGACGGCACGCAATACACATATATCAACAGCAACTGGGCCAGCGGCAGCTACAATCCCTATGTACAACCAGGCGATCACGGCATCATCTTCCACAACGGCAGCACTGAAACTGGTCAGTTCGTGATCAGCCAATGGAGCAGCATCGCCAAGGGCTTGCGCATCAACACCAGTGGCAACGTGGCCATGGCCAACAACCTCACTGTAACTGGCGAAGTCTACGCTTACTATTCGGATCGTCGTCTCAAGGACAACATCGAGCCCATCAGCAATGCCATCAACATCATCAACAGCATCAGCGGCGTGTATTACAATGCTAACGATCTGGCAGTGGAGCTGCTGCGTGAAGACAAGACTGCTCGCCGGGTAGGCGTGCTGGCACAGGAGATACAGGCAGTGATGCCTGAGGTCGTGCGCCAAGCTCCTTTTGATATCGCACCAGACGGAAGCAGCATAAGTGGAGAAAATTATCAAACAGTTCAATATGATAAGTTGGTACCTTTGCTCATACAAGCAGTCAAGGAGCAGTCAGCGAAAATCGCAGAACTTGAACAGCGTATCAGGATTTTGGAGCAGAACCAATGACCACTAATCAACTGCTTTGGCTGGACCAAGATGGCCTACGAGTTGGCGGCACTCAGCTGTGGACCAGTGGTGGCGGAGTTGGCATAGGAACCAGCAGCATCTATGGCGGTCTCACGGTGGGCACTAGTGGTGCCATCGGTCTCACCAGCAACGTGGCACTGGCGGTGTTTGGCTCGGGCGTGTACAATGGCACGCAGACATTCACCGGGACCAGTTCTGCCATAGCTGAGATACTGACAAACGCAGCAGAGACTACCACGGTGTTGGCTACAGCTGCAGGTGGTAGCGTGCTGTATAACGTGTCAAGCCAATCAGTGCTGTATTACACAGCCAATGCCGTTAGCAATTGGACGCTGAACATCACGTTTTCGCCCACAGCCTCTCTGAATTCTGTGCTGGCCATCGGGCAGAGCATGACCTTGGTCTTCATGGCTACACAGGGATCGTCACCTTATTATACCACTGGCCTACAGATAGATGGTGTGTCAGTCACTGCCAAATGGCAGGGAGGTTCTGCTCCCACATCAGGTAATGCCAATGGCATTGACATCTACAGCTATACCATAATCAAGACAGCTGCTGCAACCTACACAGCACTGGCATCGCAGTCGCAGTTCGCATGAGGTTACCATGCCAACCGTGATAACCAGAGGTGTTGCCAGTGCCAAGGGTTTTGGATTCCTCAGTGGTTATCCAAAACCTGTCGCCAGTCAAGTGGCATTTACTACAGCAGGAAGCTATCAGTGGACCGCACCAACTAACGTGAGATTGGTCAGCGTGGTAGCCGTAGGCGGTGGCAGCCGAGGTGGTGCCGGCGGTCTGGGCTGGAAGAACAACATCAAGGTCATACCAGGGCAGCAATACACGGTAAACGTGGGCAATTACAGCAATGGCGGGCAAGCAGGAGACAGCTACTTCATCAACAATACCACCGTGGCAGGCCTCGGAGCCAATGGCAACACAGGCGGTCTATATGTGGGCGATGGTGGCGGCCGAGGAGGCAATGGCAGCTATGGCGGCGGCGGTGCAGGTGGTTACAGTGGTCAAGGCGGCGATGCTAACGTGGGCAACGGACAAGGTGGCGGCGGCGGTGCAGGTGGCTACGACGGTGGTACCAACAACAACGGCGGTTCAGGCGGTGGTGGTGTAGGCATCCTTGGACAGGGTGCCAGCGGTAATGGACAAGCAAGCGGATCAGGCGGTGGTACAGGTGGATCGGGCGGCGCACAGGGCGGTGGTGGTCAGAACAATCAGACTGGTAACGGCGGTGCCTATGGTGGCGGTGGCGGCAACAACGGTCCAGGTCCAGGCAATGGAGCAGCAGGTGCGGTGCGCATAATCTGGGGAGACGGCCGAGCTTTCCCTGCTACCAACACAGGCGACGTAAATGCATCTACCATACCAGTCAGCTGGATCTTGGTGGGCGGAGGTGGTGGTGGCAGCAGCACCAACGGGCTACAGGAAGCTGGCGGCGGTGGCGGCGGAGGCGGTGTAGCAGTGGCTAGCAGCGTGAACATCAACACGGGCACTGTGATCACTGTCACAGCAGTGGGCAGCGGTGGCACAGGATCAACCAGCGGTACCAACTCTGGCGGAGATGGCGGTGCCAGCAGCATATCGTTCCTTACCTATGTTGAAACAGCCTACGGTGGTGCTGGAGCCAGCGGGCGCAGTGGCGGTAGCGGTTCTGGTGCCAGTGGTACCAACGGCGGCGGCAACAACTCAGGCGGATCAGCCACACAGGGCAGCGGCACGCTGAGCACCTTCCTTGGCTACAGGGGCGGCAATGGCGGCAACAAGCAGGGTTCTGGCGGCGGCGGCGGCGCAGGCGGGCAGGGTGGCGACAATCCCAACGTCTCGACTGGTCAGAACGGCGGTGCTGGCTATACCTGGCCGATCAACGGCACTACCTACGCAGGTGGTGGGGGTGGCGGTGGCGGTTATGGCAATGGCAGCACTGGTAACGGTGGATCTGGCGGATCAGGTGGCGGTGGCACAGGCGCAAACTTCCAAAGCGGAGGCGGAGGACAGGGCGGCAATGGCACCGATGGGCTGGGTGGCGGAGGCGGTGGCTGTAACGGCACAGT
>Ga0208257_1000015_pt1 | contig 73001 bp, 69 predicted proteins | sample CryBogCBH10Sep07_FD_184610 | JGI IMG/M metagenome (GOLD analysis project Ga0208257, IMG submission 184610) | Freshwater microbial communities from Crystal Bog, Wisconsin, USA - CBH10Sep07 (SPAdes) | ecosystem: Environmental > Aquatic > Freshwater > Lake | place: Crystal Bog, Wisconsin, USA... | reverse complement strand
ACTGTGCTACATGCTGTCAAAACTTCCATATCCGGGTTGTTTTTCTGCGGCAGTTGCTGGTGGTTTGCCCTTGGCCACAACAGCATCATACTTGGCTTTTTCTTTGGGATCATATTGTATAGCATACTTGACCTGTCCCCAGCTGTCTGCATAGGGCAAGAGATAGCCATCCTTGTCTGTAATGCGCACTCCGCCCACTACCACAGAGTTAGTGCCAGATTGTACATTATCTGCATTGCCCAGTTCGGCATCTCGTTTGGCCAGCCTAGGATCTTTATCTCTTTCAGCTTTGGTAACATCATAGTAGTTGTCGCCCTTGGCTAGATCTGACATGTCGCCACTCTTCATGGCTTTCTTAAATCCACTTACACCTTTGTAGAATATTAGCCAAGCGTCTTCACCCACTTCACCAGCAAGTGTTAACGGACCAAATAAATTTTTCACAGCCCATTCTTGTCCTTGTGGACTCATTAACCACCACTGCACTGCCTGTGTCAATACTTCAAAACTGACAAATCCTAGAAATGCTCCGCCAAATGTGGCCAAGCTGCCAGCAACACTGAGTATGCCCACTATGGCTCTAGTGAGCATGAACACATTGCTGATCTTTTTGATCATGCCAACTATCAAAGGCAGTGCCACTTGTGCTTCCCATAGACCAATATAGAATCTGCGCCATTCTTTGTATTCGCCTTCGTTGAATTCCATGGAAGCATCGCCAGGCATGTCTTTGACCAGTCCTGTTGGATCTGGATTTTTCTGTCCACGCTGTCCTGCACGATAGTCTGCTTCCACTGCGGCCAAGTGTGCCCACAGTTCATAACAGGCAGTGGCAAAACCAATGGCCTTGAACACTCCCCACCAAGTCATGCCCATGCGACTAGTGCCTGCGCTCTTGGCCGCTTCAATGTCCTTGGCAAACTCGCCTGCTTCAATACGCTTGTTAATTACTTTTAAGTAGGCTGCTGGATCTTTTTTGATGTTTTTCAAGGCCGCCGCCATTTCTTTAGGCGTAACAGCGGCCACTGCCTTGGTCACAGGATTTACTGTTGGAGCGGCTGACTGTCCCCAAGTCAAGGGATTGTACCAAGTTTCAGATATAATTTCGTAGACTTTCATATCGTATATTTACCTGTTAGACTGTTTGAATAAAAAATACACCAAAAAATACGCATATAAATAACACATAATCCCATTTGGAGACAGCATGAATAACCCCTTACAAAAGTATTTTAGACAACCCAAAATTTTTATTCGCCTGCCCAGCGGAGGAGTTTTCAATCAGCCTGGTGCTATTCAGGGCGATCCTGAACACATTCCTGTCTATGGCATGACTGGCATGGACGAAATTATAATTAAAACGCCCGACAGCCTGTTGACAGGAGAAAGTACGGCAGCCATTGTGGCCAGTTGCTGTCCCACTATTAAAGATCCATGGGATGTCAGCAACATTGACCTGCCCATTATCATGGCAGCCATACGCATTGCCACATTTGGTCCCGAGCTGGGCGTTAGTCACAAGTGTGACAACTGCGGTACTGTAAACGAATATGACTTGGAACTCAATAAAATCATTGAATACTACATGACCACACAGTTTGACAATCAATTGATTGTGGGCGAGCTGGCAGTTAAACTGCGCCCTTTGAACTATAAAGAAAGCACAGACGTCAGTATTAAAAACTTCAAGATACAACAACAGATTTCACAAGTGGAAGCCATTGAAGATGCTGACCAACGTCAAACTGTATTGAATAGACTGTTTGTTGAACTGGCACAGGTCAACAATGAAATATTCAAAATGGTAGTGGAAAGCGTTGAGATTGACAATCAAGTGGTAACTGAACGCAGATTCCTAGAAGAGTGGATTGACAACTGCGAAAAACATGTGTTTGATCAAATCAGAGATCACAACAAGGGCAATGCAGATCGCTTTAGCATGCCCTTGTTTCCTGTCAAGTGTGACAACTGCGGAACCGAAGTCAAACTGTCTGTGGATCTAGATCAAAGCAGTTTTTTCGTTCAAGCCTAATTAGTCTCTCACCCCAAGAGATTGAACAGAAATTAATTAGGCTAGACAATCAAGTTAAAGAATTCAAACAAGACTTATTTAGAATCAGTTGGTATATGCGAGGGGGTGTAACTGTTAATGATCTACTACAGACCTACAGTTACGAAGATCGTGAAATGATATACAACATTATCAACGACAATATCAAAGCCACTCAAGACACGCGAATGCCATTACTGTAAAGAAGAACTGCGTTCTTCTGTTCTTCGCTTTCGCTCGAACTATTCTAGCTTCACAATTAAACGCGAAGCGTTAAGATATTATCTAGATCGTTCAGTCACACTTTGCCCTAGCGGGCAAAGCGAATGGACATTATCTGAGTCGAACAATATCACTTAGCGTTAGCACTAGAACGTAGGCGGTCATCCGGTACCTACTCATGCTGTCTTTATATGACGGCGGGCTTGTTGCATACGCTAACACACAACAAACCGTGGGGCTACAACCCCTCTTTTAGCCTTTTGAAATCTTTCTAAACAGCAAAACCAGTTGTATGAAGGCATATCTGATCCACGTCCTGTCAAGGATAGTTGCTGAGTACTCCTACGGCTGGAGAATTCCGTCCCTCTTATTATCGAGTTGTCATGGGCGCATGATGTTGGCCTGCGCTAGCTTTTAACCGTTTAACTGTTTGCCTTTGATGTGGGAGCCGTGGACACGAACAGATATCTGACCATTGTAATAGTCGTCAGATTCCAATACCCTGCGTGTAAATTGTTCTCGTGCCTCTATGTATGACGTTTCGGCTTTACTGGTACAGTAAAATAATATTTCTCGCCGAAAGTTTTCTTGACCTAACTGCGCGACATCCTTGAGTAGTTCGTCTGAAGATCCATAATAGTCTCTCCAGTCTGAATCAATTTTGCCACGGATTTTCTTTTTTTTCTTAGTGCCGTTCTTTAATTTAACTACTTTGTATGTGGTTTTAGAAAATTTAGCTAGTTTTTTGCCTATGTACATACGCCCTGTGACTGTATTTGTTATAAGATATACAAACCCAACACAGGTTTCGGGCAATTCTGTTATTAATTGATTTTCATAGTACCAGGACATTAACTATGTAGTTTATTCTGTCCCAGAGTCCTTGTCATTTTGGTTTGCCTTGCGTTCAGCCTTAGATTGATCTAGATACACACGATACTGCTGTACGTGTTCTCTACGTTGTCGTGCTATAATACGGATCTGCGCTAGCCAGTAGCGCATGTTTTCGCCTGCTCGTCTTGTGCCTTTGCGTTGCCAATCCTGATTGGCCTTAAAGTATTCTCTAAAGGCCGCCATGAGTTGCTCATGCGACTCTTCATTTTGATAGGGACTGGGCTCAACGTGCTTACTCATTTACTTCTAGATCATTGGCATACGAAGTATAGCCATTCTCTTTGATAACTTTGAGCACGTTGTTGACACGGCCAATCAGTTCATCACGGTGCGATATCAAGAAAATATTCTTTTTACGTTCACGCGACATCTTTTTAAGCACTGCCAGTGCGCCTTCAACACCCGACGCATCGAGTCCGTTGTCAATAAGCTCGTCCACAAACAGCAAGTTAATGGGCTGATATAGACTTTCCCACACATCTCTAAAGGCCCATGACAGGGACAGTATCAAGCGATTACGCTCGCCACGGCTCAAGTTATCAAAGTCTAGGTCCTGACCCAGCTGAGTAATCAGCACACTTAGGTCGTTTTGGAACATGACAGTATGTGGCAAGCCCATCTTATCAAGATAATAAGTCAATCGATTGTTTAGATAGGCCAAGTTTTGATCAATAATCTTCTTACGAATAAAGCTATCCTTGCTGGTTAGTAGTTTAAGCAAGAACTCTTGATGATCTTTCAGCTGTGTAAGCGTGTTGACTGTGTCCCAAGTGACTTCTTGTATGGCAGTATTGGTCAATTCATCAATCTGTTCCTGGTAAGGATCGGACTCGCCCGCCTTGATCTGTAGCTGTGTTTCAAGAGTTTTAAGATTGTTTTGATGTTTAAGCGCCTGTTCAACGCTGTCATAGTAGGTAGTGGGCTTGCGAGGAACGTCTCCAATGGCGGCAATTTCTTTTTGTATTTTGTTGAAATCTTTTGTGACCTTGTCCAAATATTTTCGGGCCTCATCAAGGTGCTGTTGTGCCGTAGCAGTCATTTCTTCATGTTTATGGTCATGGAGAGTTTGTTCACAAGCGTGACAGGTCTTGTTAGCCAACTTGGCGAGCTCGCCGTCATACTTTGTGACGCTTCGCTCCGCTTGCGCTATCGCGCTATTTAACGTAGCTTGTTCCTTTTCTAGGCTTTTTAGCTTTGCTGATTTCTCAGCAAACTCCTTGAGCTCCGTATGCTTCGCAAGCTCAGCTTCAATATCTACGCCCTCAAGTTCTACAATAGCCCTGCCAATCTTTTCAACTTCGGTGGCATGTTGATTGCGCCAAGCACTTTGCCTAGTTAGAATGCCATCAATACTCTTTTGAATGTTTTCATTGCTACGTTTGATAGCTTCTATGTTGGCTGATTCTTGTGTAATATTGTCTTTAGTTTGTCTAATTTGTTCTTTAAGAGCTTCAGCTTTCTCACTTAACAGAGTAATACCTAGAAGTTGTTCAATGATCACTCGCTGATCATTGGCCCGCATACTTAAAAACGGTTCTGTATATGTGTTTAATGCAACAATGTGCTTGAACATGTCGTGACTCATGCCCAGAAGATCGTCTAAATCCTTCTGAGTTTCACGCATGTCGCCCTGACTGTCATCTGTTTCTTCAACATCTTGTGCTTGATCGTTGACAAAAAATTGCATGACAGTGGGTTTGCGTCCACGTTCAATACGATAATCTATTCCGTCTTTTTCAAAAGACAGAGTAACCAACATGTTTTTGTTGTTAATCTTGTTGATTAAGTTGTCTTTCTTGATATTAGTAAGTGCATTACCAAATAAAGCAAAACTCAATGCGTTGACAATAGTAGTCTTACCCGTACCATTACGGCTTCCGCTGTCGTCGCCGCCTTGATCTAAGTTTTCGCCTAGTACAAGTGTTAAATTTTCTTGTGCAAAGTTTACAGCCTGGGTTTGATTACCCACACTCATAAAGTTTTTAACTGTTAATTCTTTTAATTTTATTGTCATAGGCTGTTATAAATTGCTAGTAATGTATTTTTGTCGTAAGTATCACTGTCAATATTGACAATTTGACTAGATACAATTTGATCTACACTTTCAAATGCTTGTACATCTATGTTGGTATTGATTTCAACATCTTTCTTTTCAGCAATAAGTGTAAGTTCTCTAATGTCATAGTCTGCTACAAACTTTTCTTTGATAAAACTAGCTTCTTCATATGTGATATCTATGTCTAGTGTAACACGTAAATGTTGCTTGGGCAATATTATTTTGTCCGCTTCATCAATTAGTTGACTTAATTTAATAGTTCTAAAGGTAGGTTGTCCTGGCCAACTATGATATTCTGGAGTTCCTCCCCATTCTAAAGTCATCATTCCACGCTCGTCGTCCCATGCATCTGCATAATTGTGCGGAAATGCATTGCCAATATAGATCATATTGCCTTTTTGTTGACGTTTATGAAAGTGTCCGCTAAATCCTAGCTCATATTGTTTGAAACTATCTAACTGAATCTCTCCGTGATCCGGCATTTGCACCATTGCATTCATGAAGAAGCTGGGGAGTTCGAAGTGTCCGAAGATGTATTTTCCGCCTTTTTTGCTAATGGATCTCCACTCTTCGCCAACCAACCACGGACAAAGGGTGACATCTCCAATAGTAGTAGGCTCGTGTACGACAGTGACACCAGGAATATACTTTCCAAATTCCACACTGTGTATGTCCCGCTTATCCTTGTAATATAAATCATGATTACCAGGAAAGAAATAGAAGTTATCAAACGCCTGCCCCAGCTTTTCCAGGGCCCTAAGGCTATAATCCATTGTAGTAATGTTAAGGCTATTACGATTATGATGCCAATCGCCCATAAAGATACCTGTATCACAACCTTCCTCCTTTGCTTTTGCAATGTACCAATCTACAAAGTCTTCACAGTCTTGGTTGTGTACACTACTGTTAGACTTTAATCCGAAATGAATGTCCGTAAAACAAGCTACTTTCTTAAACAACTGTGTCATTCTGTGTCCTCTGAATAACGTTTCAATGCCGCCGCATGTTCTCCAGCACCAGTTCTACTGTAGCTAGGATTCATACCATTAATTTCTAAGATATCGTCACGTATGTTTTGATTACGTTTTTCTGTGTTGATAACACGGACAAAACTATTAGTTACTGCCGCAGTAAAATAAGCAAAGGGGTTATCGCTTTTACTTTCATCAAATTGCAATCCGATCTGTGTTAATTGCAATATAGCCATACCTTTCATCTCATCGTTATAAGTATAACCTCGCACATTACCGCGAGTAGCATAGCGTTCGCATAGTTTAATCATCATACGTGCCAGGGTATTAGTGATTTGTCCAGCATCTTTATCAAACTTGCCCTTTTCTAAATCACCTTTCCAATGGCTTTTGCCTACACATATGAGTTTTTCTGGATCTTTATCATCAAACTTCCAATGTTGAAATGGTGGAAAGTTAACTTTGTCTCTATGATCAGCAAGACTTTTAGGATTTTTCTTACGTGTTCCATTTAATGGAATATGATCAAATGTCATAACACGGAATACAACACTGGTCTTTGCTATCTTTTTATAGTCAATTTCACAATCAGCTAATTTAATCTTTTCGCCAGCTTTCTTTCTTTGTTCAAAATCTTGTTGTCCCAGTCGTTTAGCCTGTACACGTTTGGCTTCTGCAATAGTTCTAACATTAATTTTGTCTAAACTGGGTACAATCAAATCATATTGATGATATTCTGGTTTGGTGAAACTACAATATGATGTTTTTGATCTATGTATTTCTAACAACATATCCTTGTTGTTTAAGTAATTTACTTTTGCTGTCATCCGGTAGAGTCCTCTAATAAGTTATTATAAACTACGCACATAATAAAGTCAAATAAATAATACATCAAAAGGAGTATTTTATTATGGCATTGGGTGATAGTCTTTCTCAATCGATTTCTAGCGCATCTGGTTTAATTGGAGCCGCGTCATCGGGCCTAAATACGCTTAGTGATTTATCGGGTTCTTTTAATCTAGCAGATAGCCTGTTAAACGGCACTGGACTAGCCGCGGGCGCAGAAGCAATTGGAGATATTGCAGGTGCTGTTTCAAGTTTTGGGGGCGATGCGGCCGCCAATGACTGGCGTGTAAGATTAAGTTTGGCCAACTGGACTAGCTTCAAAGGTAGCCCTGTGTTAAAACCATTAAAAGACGCTGGTGGACTCATTTTCCCTTATACTCCAGAAATAACAATACAAAGTAGTGCTTCATATAGCAAAATTGATACGGTACACAACAACTATACCTTTCAATCATTCAAAAGTAGCGACCCTGGATCGATAACAATTACTGCACCATTCAACGTTGAAGATGCTACACAAGGATTATACTGGATTGCCGCGGTTCATTATTTACGTAGCCTTACCAAAATGTTTGTTGGAAATGATCCAAAGGCTGGAAATCCTCCTCCTGTGGTATTCTTAAACGGGTATGGTAACTATGTTTTTAAGAATGTTCCAGTAGTAGTAACACAAATGTCAGTGTCATTAAATTCACAATGCGATTACATTGGCGTTAATGTAGTAGGAAGTGCCGCAGGAGAAATACAAGGTATTGCAGGAGGCATAGGCGGCCTTGCAGATACCATAGGCGGATTTGGAGATCCAGGAGGACTACTGTCCAGTGTAGCTGGTGGTATAAGTAGTGTAGCTGGAGCAGTTGGTAATATTGCTGGAGTTGCAGGATCGCTAGGCCTAGGAGGGCAAACTAGTGGTGGTGTAACACACGTACCAACTAAAAGTAGCTTTACTGTAACACTAGCACCTATCTATAGTAGAAATAGTGCTAAGAATTTTAGTCTTGATAGATTTGTTCAAGGCGGTTATCTAAACAGCCCATTCGGATACATTTAACATGGCCAACTATTCAAACACAAGTCCTTGGTATACTACAGAAGTCACAAATAATTATTTGGACGTACTGGCTATTCGACCTGTCAGTGCATCTGCAGACGATATTTTATATACAATAGATGCAAAATTTGCCTATCGCCCAGATTTATTAGCATTTGCTTTGTACGGAAATTCTAGCCTATGGTGGGTCTTTATGCAACGTAATATGGACGTACTTCAAGATCCTGTTTTAGATTTTGCTCCAGGCACACAAATTTATCTTTGCAAACTAAGTGAATTAACATCTGCGTTAGGACTATAACATGAGTGACTTTTCAAACCTAGTTGACTCTGCAACTACTTCAGTATCTAATGCCGCATCATCTGCTGTAGATTTTGTTAGTTCTGGAGTAGCAGGTGGATTATCTGCCATAGCAGGCGCTGCCGGTGGACTTGTTTCCTCGCTTACGTCAGGCATTAAACCATTAAGTGGAATCAAATTACCTTTAGCTAATCCTTTATTTGCCTATGCTAGTTACGATTATATTTTAGGCATTGCATCTATTACTAATGAACAGTTGAATAATCCAGATAAAGGTTATATGGGTAACACTTCCAAGTTTGATTGGATTTGTAAATCAGCTAACATAGATCCCGGCAACCGAGTACAAACTGCCTTTGGAAAATTTGATTTCTATATAGACAAATTAGAAATTAATTCTAGCATGGGCATGGAGGGTAACAGTTCGTCAAACATGCTGAACATGTCGTTTGATATCATCGAGCCTTACAGTATGGGTATTTTTTTAATGGCAATTGAAGAAGCCGCTTGGAAAAATAAGCATGACAATTATACAATGGCTCCGTATTTGTTAACTATTGATTTTAGAGGCAACACAGAAACAGGAAAAATTTCCACTATACCTCAAACTAGTAGAAAGATTCCTTTCAAATTTTTGAATATCGAAATGACAGTGAACGAACACGGGTCAGTTTATCATTGCGAATGTACAGCAGCCAACGGAGAAGCACACAGCGCACACAACAGTGAAATAAAAACTGATGTAAGTGTAAAAGGTATTACTGTACAAGAAGTTTTGCAAACAGGAGAAAAAAGTTTGCAAGTGGTTATCAATCAACGACTAAAAGATCAAGTAAAAAAAGGTATTGTAAAAACTCCTGATCAAATTTTTATTCTTTTTCCCAAAGATATTTCTTCTTCGGCAGCTGGATCAACACAGTCAAAGGGTGAAAATTCGTCTGGAGCAACTATATCTACATCAACAATGTCTGCAATCACACAGCAATTACATTTGGTGCAAAGCAAAGTTCCAGGCAACAATACATTTGTACAAGATCCTGCCAATGTGAACGAACTTGGCAAAGCCAAAATGGGATTTAGCGACACTAGAAAAGGTGATGCACCTGTGGGCAAAGACAACAAGGTAATTGACAGTAAAGGCAATGTTATACGCAGTAACAATACTGTAGATCCTAAAATTAGTGACATTAGGTTTAGCCAAGATACTGATATACCAACAGCAATAAATCAAGTATTGTTAAACAGCGAATATGCATCCAGCGCACTAGGCGAAGCACAAGTAACTAAAGACGGTATGAAAGTGTGGTGGAGAATTGACACACAAGTTTTTATTGTCAGCGATAATTCTAATGAAAAAACTACAGGTAGACAACCTAGAATTATAGTGTACAGGGTAGTGCCCTATGAAGTACATTCTACTAAACTTATGGCACCTAATACAAAAGCTTCAGGGTTTACTGAACTTAAAAAACAAATTGTTAAAGAATACAATTACATCTATACTGGAAAAAACGTTGATGTTATAAGATTTAATTTAAGTTTCAAAACTTCTTTTGCAGCCATAATGGGAGCAACGGCAATAGATCAAACAGCCGATGCAAAATTAGCCGACTCAGACAGTGCCGCAGAACCTAAATTAAATAATTCTAATCCTTTGCCAGATGGACAAAAAGCTCAAAAAGGAACAGTTCCGTCACAAGTTAGATATACTGGCACTAAAACAAAATCAGATAACAAAGGCGGCGGTGGACTTGAAACTCCTAATACCCGTGCGGCTAGACTATTTCACGATGCTGTAAATGATCAGTCAGCCATGCAACAGTTAGAGATGGACATAATAGGCGATCCTTACTATATTGCACAAAGTGGCAACGGCAATTATACAGCTAAACCAAGTCAATACAAAAATCTCAATAGTGATATGACTATTAATCATCAAAATGGAGAAGTGCATATCGTTATTAATTTTAGAACACCAGTTGATTTGAATCAAGCTACTGGTTTATATGACTTTGGAAAAAGTACAAAGAGCGCACCTGTATTAATGTGGAGTGGATTTTATCATCTATTAACTGTTACAAGCAAATTTGCTGGCGGACAATTTACACAAACGCTTAAAGGCAATCGTGTACCAAGTCAGGAATTCAAAGGTACCGGTTCTGCATCAAATACATTTAACGTTAACGTTCCAGAAAAAGCCAAAGTACAGGAACCATCTAAATGATGAATGAAGATTATTCCTCACAAGGAACGGAACCAAAACCAGGCCCGTTTTTAGCAAAGGTTGTCAGCAATCTTGATCCTACCTACATGGGTATCCTTGAAGTTGAAATTTTAAGACCCGTAGGATCAACTGATAGTGAAACACAACTACATCAAGTAAAATATCTAAGTCCTTTTTATGGCGTAACCAGTGTAGATTTTACTGGACCTAATAATGATTATCAGGATACACAAAAAAGTTACGGCATGTGGATGGTACCACCTGATGTAGGTACTATTGTCATGATAATGTTTGTCAACGGAGATCCTAAGCGAGGTTACTGGTTAGGGTGTGTAATTGATGACACAATGAATTTTATGATTCCAGGTTTGGCTGCCACACAACAAGTAGTGGGCGGTGCAATAGACACCAATTACGGCAGTGCTAGTCGAGTGCCAACTTCTGAATATAACAAAGCGGCTCCAGACAGTGCCACTACAGGAGATCCTGAAAAAAATCTCAAACCCGTTCATCCCTTTGCACAGATACTAAAAAACCAAGGATTGTTGTTAGATGACATTCGTGGAATTACTACCAGCAGTGCTAGAAGAGAAAGTCCTAGTATGGTATTTGGTATTAGCACTCCTGGCCCAACAGATAAGCAAACAGATGCAAAACGTGCAGACGTTGGTAAAGCAGAGTGGAAAAGATTAAATGCTCCAGTAAGTAGGCTGGGCGGTAGTACATTTGTTATGGATGATGGAGATGCCAACTGGCTTAGAAAAAAAGCTCCTACGGATGGTCCTCCAGAATACGCCAGTATTGATAATGGTGATACAGACGGCGATGTTACAAAACCTGCCAACGAACTAATTAGGTTACGTACAAGAACTGGTCATCAGATATTAATGCATAATACTGAGGATTTAATTTATATTACCAATAGTCGAGGCACTGCTTGGATAGAATTAACCAGTGATGGTAAAATAGATATCTATGCTCAGGACAGCGTAAGTGTTCATTCTAGTAACGACTTAAATTTTTATGCTGATCGAGACATTAATTTTGAAGCAGGCCGCAACGTTAATATCAAAGCCGCAGAAAGATTTCAATCAGAGTCGGGCAAAGATTATAATGTGATTGTCGGAGGCGATGGCAAACTTACTATTACTGGAAAATATGATGTTCATACTGGCTCTAGTAACAAATTTACATCAGGCGGAGATACGCATATCATGGCAGCCAATACTGCCATCGATGGCGGTAACATTAATTTTAATTCAGGTGTTGCAACCAGCGCAGCCAGTGCAACTGCATTGTCTACCATAGACAATCCAACAGAAACTGACGGTACAACAATTACAAGTATAATGGCTCGAATACCAACTACAGAACCTTATCCGCACCATGAAAATCTAGATGGGTCTTTGTTTAAGCCTGATGCTACTGATAGGGAAAAAGCCTCAGCTATCAGTGTTCCAAAATCTTGGAAAACATATACATCTTCGTCAGATACCTTCTTAAAAGGAAACAATTGATATGACCATTTATACTGTTCCACAATTACCACAAAATCAACCTAACAGCCCTGTCAAAACACAGTTCTACAGGGGCTTCAGTACTGTTAGCAAAGATACACAAAATTATGCACTATACGATTTTGCACTTATCAAGCAAGACTTGTTGAATAATTTCTTTGTAAGAAAAGGTGAACGTTTGATGCAACCTGAGTTTGGATCTATAATCTGGGATCTACTGTTTGAGCCATTGACACCTGATGTACAAAATGCAATATTAGAAAATGTTAACGAGATTTTTAACAGTGATCCTCGTGTTCAGGCAACAAATATTTTAGTTACACCTTATGATAATGGCATACAAATACAATGTGATTTGAAATATTTTCTATACAATTTGCAAGAATCTATACAATTGAAATTTGATCAAGACAACGGTCTGCTAGGTCCGGCATAAAATACGCACTTAATTTGTTTCAATAAATACAAGTACTAGGAAAAAATAATGAGTTCAACGGACAGACAAAATAATTTATTAGTGTCAGAAAATTGGCAAAAAATCTATCAATCTTTCAAGAATGCCGATTTTCAAAGCTATGACTTTGAAAATTTACGTCGTACAATGATTGAATATGTCCGTACAAATTTTCCTGAAGATTTTAATGACTATATTGAGTCTAGTGAATACCTTGCCCTAATAGATCTTATAGCATTTGTTGGTCAAAGTATAGCGTTCCGTGTGGACTTGAACGCCCGCGAGAACTTTTTAGAGTTAGCAGAACGCAGAGAAAGTGTACTACGCTTATCTCGTATGATTAACTACACTGCCCATAGAAACGTTCCAGCAAACGGCCTACTAAAATTCAGTGCAATCAGCACAACAGAAACAGTGTTTGATAGCAATGGCAGGAATCTATCAGGACAATATGTTACTTGGAATGATCCTAGTAATTCTAATTGGCACAATCAGTTTATTTCAGTATTAAATGCCGCATTGCCATCTACTCATCAATTTGGAAATCCTATAGATTCTGCTACGATTTACGGAGTTCCTACAGCACAATATAGATTTAATTCTAATCCAACAGAAGTGCCTGTTTATCCTTTTACAAAAAATATTGCTGGTCGTAGTATGAATTTTGAAATCACCAGTACTACATTCAAAAATCAAACTTACATATACGAAGAGCCTCCTAAAATAGGAAACGCCTTGGCATTTATATACTCTGATGACGGACATAGTGCAAGTAGTCCAGGCACTGGATTCTTTTTTAATTTTGTGCAGGGTACTCTAAATCAAAGTACATTTACAATAACAAATCCAACAGCCAATCAAACCATAGATATTAACACACAACAAATTAATGATACAGATGTGTGGTTATATTCATTAAATCAACAAACTGGTTTAGAAGACACATTGTGGACACAGGTTCCTTCTACATCAGGTAGCAACTCAATCTATAATAGTATTAACAATTCTATTAAAAATATTTTTAGTATAATAACTAAAGCACAAGATGCAATAAGTCTTTCTTTTAGCGACGGTACATTTGGTAATTTACCAATTGGAAATTTTAGAGTTTATTATAGAACCAGTAATGGATTAAACTATACTATCAATGCCAATGATATTGTAAATGTTTTGTTCAGCGTGCCTTATACATCGGCAAGCAACCAAACAGAAACGTTAACAATTAGTTTAAGTCTAGCAACCAGTGTAATAAATTCAGCACCTTCAGAGTCAAACGCCAGTATTAAGACAAATGCTCCACAGACATATTATACTCAAAATCGTATGATTACTGGCGAAGATTATAATATTAGTCCGTTGAGTGCTAATTTACAAATTGCAAAAGTCAAAGCAGTCAACAGAACTAGTAGTGGTATAAGTAGATATTTTGACTTGCTTGACCCTACAGGAAAATATAGCACAACTAATTTGTTTGGTGATGACGGGATCATATATCAAGAAACATACACCTATTCAACAAATTTTTCCTATGTAACTGATTTAGATATTCAAGGTGTAATTGATAATACAATTTATGATATATTAAATTCTCCTGATTTAAGAAATTTTTATTACGCAAATTTTTTAGATTATCTTAGTGTTAGTATCAATGCTGCCTGGACTAGCGTTACTATTGACAGTAATACAGTTAGCGGATTTATTAATGCCCCAGGACAAACTATTCCATATATTGTAGGATCATCTACTGCTACAGATTTGAAATATATTACTCCAGGATCTTTGATTAAATTTATAGCCCCTGCAGGACAATGTTTTAATTTAACTACAAACACATTGATAACATCTACAGTAAATTTTGTAGGAAATATTTCTGGTAATACGTTAGTTATAACTAATGTAACTGGTAATGTTGTTACCGGCATGTCTTTAAGCGGTGGAACAGTTGCCGCTGGAACATATATTGTTTCAGGATCTGGAACAACATGGATAGTAAACAAGTCTCAAACAGCAACAGCAACAACTGGATCAATATCAGCAGATAACACAGCCAATTATATATGGGCGCAAGTTGTTAAAGTAACTGACGATGGTACTGCTGGCGGTAGCGGAGTGTTGACTGACGGATCAGGACCAATCGTATTAGATAAAGTTATTCCATCGAAAGCAATTTTATCTCAGATAATGCCGCAATTTAATAGAACATTAACCCCGTCTATTATAACAGCAATGATTGATTTAATTAAGGCAAATGATAATTTTGGTTTGCGATACGATGCATTAACAACTACGTGGCAAATTGTCTATGCAAATAATTTGAATTCTGTTAACGCATTTAGTCTTGCTAACCAAGGCGATACAACGTTACAAAATTTAGATTCAAGCTGGATTTTATTGTTTACATCCAACACAGTACAATATACAATTAACACAAGAAAATTGCGTTATATATTTGAAAGCGATGCAGAACTGACATTCTATTTTGACTCTAATGTGCCAGTATACGATAGTACTTCTAGTTCTACAGTATTAGATACTGTTAAAATTCTTAGTGTTAATCCACAACCTGATTTGCCAACTCCTTTCACACAGGATCTTACTTGGCAAATTGTATCCGAATATTATGGACAAGATGGCTACATTGATCCTAAGAAGATTGTAGTTACCTTTGCAGATTCAACAGGCAGTGGAGTAGTAGATAATCCTCAGTTGTTTGTGGATATTGTAAGTCCATTAACAGGTGATGTTACAACCAAATATATTGTAGAAGAAAGATATACAATTTCTTCTGGCCAAGAAGATTACAGATATGTAGCCAATGATCCAATATTGGGACCTGTGATAGTATTGCCTTCACAAGGCAATGCTTCTTTTGCATCTTATGCGGACGGTACATATTTTTATTTTATAGATACTGCTACAGTTGTTAAACTAAATCTGTCAGGTGTACTAAAATTAGTTCCAACACTTGATTATAAAGTATATGTTGGTCGTTCTAAATTAAAATTTCAATATGTACACAGTGCAGACTACGACAGTAGAATAGATCCAGGATCTAGTAATATCATGGATGTGTATGTATTAACAAAAAATTACGATATTGCATTCAGACAATGGTTGTCATCAGGCGGCACGTTACCGTTACCACCAAGCTCTGATGAATTACATTCGTTGTTATCAACAAATTTAGATTTAATTAAATCTATATCAGATGAAATTATATATCATCCAGTCAGTTACAAATTATTATTTGGATCAAATGCAGATCCTAGTGTACAAGCTACCTTCAATGTTATGATCAACCCATCGGGTACTGCATCCAACTCTGATATTAAAGCAAGAATACTCACAGCTATAAACACATTTTTTAGTTTAGATAACTGGAACTTTGGCGACTCTTTTTATTTTACAGAATTATCTACTTACGTTATGAATCAATTAACACCTGACATTATTAATTTTGCTATTGTTCCAACACAGCCAGGATTATATTTTGGCAATTTGTTTGAAATCCAATGTCCTAGCGATCAGATTTTAATAAGCTCAGCTACTACAGATAATATAGTTGTGGTGTCTGGCTTTACTGGATCTAATCTAAAAACAGTAACACCTCAAAATACAAATTTTTCAAATAATCAATCGGTTACTAGCACAGCGTATGGGGGCAATTTGTAATGGCTATACCTTCTAAAAGAAATGGATTTAGTGTAAATTTATTACCTAAATTTTATCAGACCGACGCTAATAAAAAGTTTTTACAATCGACAGTTGATCAATTATACCGTCCAGGTACACTGACAAAAACTAGCGGATATATTGGCCGAAAAAATGCTAAGGCCAGTACAGGTGAAGATGTTTATGTCAAGGCTGCTGATTCAGTAAGACAAAATTATCAATTAGAACCTGCAATCACTATTAAAGATAATTTAGACAATGTAGTATTTTATAAAGATTATATTGATTATATTAATCAACTTTCAGTATTTGGTGGCAATACTAGTAACCACACTCGCTTAAACAACCAAGAAATGTATTCTTGGGATCCACATATTGACTGGGATAAATTTGTTAATTTTCAAAACTATTACTGGTTGCCTTATGGCCCTGAAACCATCACGGTATACGGGCATGAAATTCCATTAGAAAGTTCTTTTTCAGTTCAAGTACAAGCAGAAGGTTCCAACAACCAATACATTTTTACCCCAGATGGATTAACACCTAACCCAGTATTGCGACTATACAAAGGTCAAACATACACATTTTATATTGATAGTATTGGTAATCCTTTCAGTATTAAAACTCTAAGATCAACAGGCACAACCGATCGTTATATATTTCCAAATGCTATAGACAACTATGCAGTTGAATCAGGAACAATAACATTTGTGGTTCCAATTGATGCTCCATCAATACTTTATTATCAAAGTGAAACTGATATTAATCTTGGCGGAACCATACAAATATATGCCGCATCAGATGCTACATCTATCAATGTTGAATCTGAAATACTAGGAAAAGTTAATTATACGTTGTCTAACGGAACTCCGTTGAGCAATGGAATGAAATTAAATTTCAAAGGACAAGTATATCCAACAAGTTATGCTACGGGTGAATACTATGTAGAGGGCGTAGGCACTGCTATTAAACTAATCGATTCTAATACTTTAGAAATTATTGGAGCTTATACAACATCTATTAATGTAGAATTTGATCAAACACCGTTTGATCAAGAACCATTTGATACTGCTAGAGGATACGCAGGCAATTTAGATTATATATTAGTTAATCGAGCCAGTAAGGATCACAATCCGTGGAGTCGTTATAATCGATGGTTTCATAAAGATGTAATTTCTACAAGTGCTATGTATAATGGCAATAATCCGTCGTTAGATCAAACACTTAGAGCAAAAAGACCTATCATAGAGTTTTCAGCAGATCTACGACTTTTCAATTTTGGCACAGTTGCAACTGTGGATGTTGATTTAGTTGACAGCTTCACTACAACAGCGTTTGCAACTATAGAAGGTGCCGCTGGATATAACATCGACGGAGTTACAGTACAAGCAGGTATGCTGATATTATTTACAGCAGACACTGATCCACTAGTTGCTGGTAAAATTTTTCAAGTAGAATACATTGATGTGTTACATTTAGATACCGGAAGCAATCAATTGCATCTAGTAGAAGTAGCATCTCCAATGAAAGATCGAGTGGTGTTAGCACGTCAAGGCATTACTAATCAAGGAAGCATGTACTGGTACAATGGTACCAACTGGACAAAAGCACAACAAAAAACGTCAGCTAATCAGCCGCCACTATTTGATATTTACGATTCTAACGGATTTAGTTACGGCGACTCATCTGTTTATTCTGGATCAACATTTAAGGGAACTGCGTTGTTCAGTTATGCTACTGGTTCGGGTACTAACGATTTAGTTCTAGGATTTCCTTTACAATATCAAAATGTAAGTAATATAGGTGATATTGTTTTTAATTTTAACCTAGCAATAGATACTTTTCAATATAAAAATCTAAACACTAATTCACTAGAATCTAAAGCCATCGATGTAGGATTTTTATCCAGTTTAGATTATTCTAACAATACTATCTATTTGAACGGCTGGCAATTGTGCAAGACTAAAAATCTACAAGCCGCAATTAGAATCTATGATAATTCTGGATTAGTAAATAATTTTCCAGTTGATATCTATGACAATATAAACAATTTAACAGATCTCGAAGTTAAAATTTATGTAAACGGACAGAGACTTGATAAATCTTTATGGTCAATAGTTGCTAAAAACACATACTATCAGGTAGTATTAAACAAAGATCTAGCACCAACTGACATACTAACAATTAGAGCTTTTTCAGATCAACCAATAAATTCAAACGGATTTTATGAAATTCCGTTAAATCTACAAAACAATCCGTTGAATGATGATATTGGTAATTTTACACTAGGTGAAGTAATTGACCATGTCAACAGTATTGTTGATAATACAGCATCATTTTCTGGAAATTTTCCAGGAGCAAGCAATCTTCGCGATTTAGGAAACATAACACAATACGGTACAAAGTTTGTTCAACACAGTGGTCCTTTAAGTCTTGCAGTATATCATATTACAACAGAATCAAACAATGTTGTCAAAGCGTTGACACAAGCCAAAACTGATTATAGTGATTTCAAAAGACTTTTTATAAACACTGCCAGTTCTTTAGGTGTACATACTGATCCTGTACAATTTGTAGAATTAATAATGACAAAAATTAATTCTAACAAACCTAAAGTGGCTCCTTACTATTTCAGCGATATGGTTCCGTACGGCGCCAATGTTAAAACTGACCTGTCTGTAGTTGATTATAGAATTAAAAAATATCCGTTAAACAACACATTTAATTTAACAACGCTTTCAAATAAAGCAGTTGGGGTATATCTAAACAATTCACAATTATTATATGGAACTCAATATATATTTGATGACCAAGGCTTCATTGAAATATCATCGAGCGTGTCATTAAGTAACGGTGATATTATTACAACTATAGAATATGATAGTACAGACGGTAGTTTTGTTCCAGCCACTCCAACTAAATTAGGGTTATGGCCAAAGTTTGAACCAAGAAAATATCTTGATACAACACTGATTTCTCCACAAAATGTAATACAAGGTCATGATGGCAGTATTGTCTTGGCTTACAATGACTACCGAGATGATATACTATTAGAATTAGAAAAAAGAATTTTTAATAACATTAAAGTTGAATACGATCCAACAATCTTTGATCTTACAGATATTATTCCTAGTTACAATAGAGATACACCTTATTCTAAAAAAGAATTTGATAGTGTGTTATCTACTAATTTTTATAGTTGGATTGGGTTAGTCGGTAAGGATTTATCAACTCCATTGAATTACGATAGAACAAATAGTTTTACTTATAATTACTCGCTAAACTCTGCTCCCAACGGTACTTCTTTACCAGGCTACTGGAGAGGTGTGTATAAATGGTTGTTGGACACAGATAGACCTCATTTGTGCCCTTGGGAAATGCTAGGATTTTCAGTAAGACCGACTTGGTGGACAAAGTTATATGGAGACGCTCCTTATACTAGCGATAACATTCCTATGTGGACTGATATTGCAAACGGCGTAATAAAAGCACCGGGAGTTCCAGCAACTGTAAATGCAAAATATGTAAAACCATTTTTAATCAAACACATACCAGTAGATAGCTCTGGAAACTTAATTAGTCCACAGGCTTCCGGTTTAGCATCGGGCCTTGTGCAACCAAACATTGATAATAATTTTGTGTTTGGAGACGTGAGTCCTGTAGAAAATGCTTGGACCCGTAGTAGTTATTATCCTTTTAGTGTAATTTCAACTGCAATATTACTTAATCCTGCAAAAACTTTTGGATTGATATTAGACAGACATAATATTATTCGAAATCTAGCCAATCAATTGATTTATAAGCCAACTGGATTACGTATCAAACCAGCAGATATTATTTTACCATCAATTTATTCTAGTATTACTCGTGTACAAACAGCCGGCCTCGTTAACTATGTTGTAGATTTAATTTTTAATTATATTTTTAGTAATGACATAGCAGGGTATAATAGCTATTTGTTTGATTTGCAAAACATGACTCCTCGACTTGGATATCGTGTAGGAGCATTTACAAATCAGGCTCAATTTAATATATTATTAGAATCTAAAACTCCTAGTAGTACTGGTAACGTGTTTATACCAGTAGAAAATTATAAAGTTTTTCTTAATAAATCATCAACTGTAAAAAAATTAGTTTATAGTGGAGTTATTATTACCAAACTATCTACTGGTTTTGAAATTAAAGGATATAGTTTAACACAACCTTACTTTAATTATTATCAATATAATGGTTCAGGAGCCACCATAAATGTAGGCGGAATCAGCGAAAGTTATGCAGAGTGGACTGTTGGTCAACAATACATTGCAGGTACCGTAATATTATACAATGGAAAGTACTACAGAGCATTAGCTAATTTCACAGCATTAAGTACATTTAATTCTCAAGTACTAGCATCATTACCTTCATTGCCTATGACTGGAGGAGCTACAGCAACTTTGCGCAATTCATGGGATAAAGAAACAACTACAGTTGCTCCTTATGGTACATTATTTGCCACCGTGCAACAAGTAGTAGACTTTTTGTTAGGCTACGGTGAGTGGTTAAAAGATCAGGGATTTGTATTTGATAATTTTAATAACAACTTAGGCACTGTGTCTAACTGGGAAACAAGTGCAAGAGAATTTATGTTCTGGACTACACAAAACTGGAGTACAGGACACGACAAGTGGGAAGACTGGGAACCAAATAAATCTTACAAATACGCAACTATTGTTCGATATGACGGTGATTATTATAGTGCTTTACAAAATATCCCATTAACTAACGAATTTGAATTCACAAAATGGAATTTATTATCGGGCCTCAACGTAGAAGGCGCAAGTGTAATTAGTTTAAGCCCTAGTGCAAATACTATTAATTTTAATACAGTATTATCTGTAGTGGACAGTATTACTAACGGTTTTAATTCATACGAGATTGTTAAAGTTAATGGAACACCGTTTGATGTACAAAATCTTGATAGTTATAGACAAGAAAATACTGTAAGTTATACTCCAAGAAACAGTGACGGCATCTATGGTGCAAGTTTTTATCTAGTACAAAATGAACACGTAATTGTTATAGATAATAAAACAATTTTTAATGATGTCATTTATAGTCCAACAACTGGTTACAGACAAGAAAGATTAAAAATATCAGGCTACACCACAACCGATTGGTATGGTGGTCTTGATATCCCAGGATTTATTTTTGATAGTGCTGTTGTAAAAGAATGGCAACCTTGGCAAGATTATAATATTGGGGATATTGTAAACCATCACAGTTATTATTATTCTGCAAATGCGTTCATAGCTGGATCCGCTGTTTTCAATTCTTCAAATTGGAAAAAATTAGATAAAAAACCAACACCGGCTATTATTCCTAACTGGACTAATATTGCTACACAGTTTACAGATTTTTATAGCCTAGAAGTTGATAGTTTCGATGCTCCTCAACAACAAATGGCTCAGCACTTAATAGGATATCAAAAACGTCAATACTTGAATAATATTATTCAAGACGATGTTAGTGAATTCAAATTTTATCAAGGCATGATCCGAGACAAAGGTACTCAGAATGTTCTTAATAAATTGTTTGGTGTCTTAAATTCTGAAAATAAAGAAAGTCTAACTTTTTATGAAGAGTGGGCTATTCGAGTATCGCAATACGGTGCTAGTAAAGCATTTGAGGATATTGAATTTGTATTAGATCAGGCAAAATACAATATTAATAATCCTCAAGGAACAGTACTGATAAAACGAGTTGATCCTACAATAAATCCATTTATTATTCAACTTACTCCTAATGACATTTACGTCAAGCCTCACGGATATAATTCAAGACCTTTCTTAGAATTAAAGACAACAGTAGATTCTGAAAACGGTCCAGTTGCTATTAATCAGTTTTTAAGAAGTGCAGGTTACGTTGATAATACAGATGTATTTGTATCTATTGGCCAGTTAAAAGATCTAACAGGGCAGTCGGCATCTTCAATTGTTGTTGGATTAAGTTATAAAATTTCAACAGTTGGTACAACCGATTTTACACAAATAGGTGCTAGTGCTAGTACAGTTGGCACTACATTTGTTGCTACTGGAACTGGAACTGGAACTGGAACAGTGGTTTTAGATATTTCACAAATAAATGAAGGTGCATATTTCTGGTGTGCATTTGATGGTGCAAATAGTTGGAACGTTTATAGATTTACAGATATAAATTTGAATGTAACAAATGTAACTTACAACAAAACCACGCATACTCTTACACTAACAACACAATATGAGACATCATTGAAGGTTGGGACTTATATAGGCATAGGACAGTCTGAATCTATTCAGGGCTTTTATAAAATTGACAGTATTACATTAAACAACATTAATATTATAGCCCCTGGATTATCGGTACCTTCGCCTTTTACTGATTTAGATAATTTAACAGTCTATACATTGTTATCTCAACGTACTGGGTATATTGATACTATAGATAATATTCTTCCTGCTAGATTAGAAGATGGCAATATTGTATGGACTGATTATGCTAGTTCTGATATCAATAGCGGTTGGGCAACTTGGAAATATAAAAAAGTTTATCAATCTACTACGAAAAATTCACCTGTAGTTGGTGCCGGAATAAATTTTGCTCAGTTTATTGCTGTAAGTAAAAACGGAAATACAGCCGCGGTGTCTGTTGGAACATCGCAAATTGCCACTTATGACAAAGTGTCAACAGCAGTTCCTTGGACACAGCGACAGTTAATACAACCGCCATTCAACAGTGTAGGTTCACCAGCATCAGCAACCGTAATTAGTACCGCGGCAGTTAGTCCTGATGGAACATGGTTGGCTACTGGAAGTCCTACATCGGGTTCTTCTAGCACATACTATATTGGAGTATATTCTCCTGCAACTGTATATGCTGTTAACACTATCGTGTCTTACAACAGTATACTTTATCAAGCATTGTTCCCAGTGCCTGCCGGAAATACACCAAATCAAAACAGTGTTTTCTGGAATCAAATTTTTTACACACCTATATCTGATACATCCACTTACAATACTGGAGTAACAGCAAATGGTATGATAACGCTGTATCAAAAAGATGCAAACAATATCTATCAGATAGTTGATTCTATTCTAAGTCCAGTTATTTCAAATGAAAAATTTGGATCTGCTATTGTATTTGATTCAAGCAATATGTATGTAAGTGCTCCTGCCTATAACAATAACACTGGAAGAGTTTATCAATTTTCGTATACAACTACCCCGCAAGTAACGTCAATTTACGACGAAGTTAATAGTACAGGCACTGTATTAAAATTACAATCTACTGCTGGAATATCTGCTGGAATGATAATTTCTGGTAATGATATCTTTGGAAATTCTGCTTTTAATTCCGATCAAGTAGTTGAATATGTTCTTACAAGATTATTGTTTTCACCAGCTATAGACACAACTGGGAAAGAAGTAATTAATACTGTTTATAATACTAGTTCAACACAAATAAATGTTTCTAGTATCCTATCAGGCGCTACTGTTTCTCTATATAATAGTTCATATGCTTACAGTATTCCAAACTTAACAGTATCGTCAACAGGATTGACGTCAATTAACCAGTTGGTCACTACACATACGTTGTCTAGCGGTGGCGTTACTGGCACAAATACATTTATTTTAACAACAACTGTATCTGACATAGCTGTTGGATATCTCATTGTTGGTTATGGATTACCGCCAAGCAGTTATGTTGGCGCAATATCAAGTGTCGGTGCGCCCGCCAAAACACAAATTACTGTAGTAGATTCGCAAGGTGCATCTAGGGCTATACAAAATTTTATAGCAACAGGTACTGGAACGTATGCTTTTTATAAAATTATAAATTACAATTTTGTTGAAATAAAAGGTCAAAAAGATCTTGTAACTAATTCATCGACCTTACCAATTACTCGAGTAACATTTGGTAGTACAAGTTTTCCTAACGGAGATCCTACTTTAACCTTTAATATAAGTTCTACATACGTTCAGAGTAGTAAAGCTGTAATTTTATCATCTGCACCTGATTTAACTCCAAATGGAAGTTTAACATTCTCATCAGTTGGATGGTCATATACTCGATCATTTGCTGGCGATACAGTTAATAGTTATTTTGGATCTCAGTTAGCATTGAGTCGAGATGGTAGCACATTAGCAGTGTCAGCAATAGGCGGTTCTGTAGGAAAAGTTTATGTGTATCAAGCAGGAGTCTTAATACAGACCTTGACAGGATTTTTACCAACATTCGGTCAAGGAATTACAGTATCAGATGATGGAACATATATTGCTGTAAGCGATAACACCACTGGAGTTTCTAATATAAATCAACGAGGCAGTGTTGGTGTTTATCAACTGTCATCAAACAACACGTATCAATTAGTTTCAAACCTAGTACCGCACACTCCTGAAACAAATGGAGAATTTGGTACTTCGATCTCCTTCATGAATGACTACAAGACACTAGCAGTTTATAGTCGTTATGGATCTAGTACAACAACAACTACTTTTGATAAAACTTCTGTAGCAACTACTTTTGATAAAAAATCTACCAATTTTATTACCACACAGATTGCCAGCGGACGGGTCGATGTGTATGATAGATATAATGTAAATTGGGTTTACAGTGAAAGTTTACCTCACACATTTGATTTTACTAGCGGCTATGGCCAAGGATTGTCAGTGGGCGCAAATAATATATTTGTTGGGGCACCACTATTAACAGTTGGTACAGCAGGAGCTCAGGGACTATTAACAATTTATTCAAAAGATCCAAATGCAGTATCGTGGACTATAGATAAAACACCTGTGCCTATAGCCGATGTATCAAAAATTAAGAAAGCATTTTTGTATAGCAGATCAACAAATAAATTATTAACTTATATTGATATAATTGATCCTTTACAGGGAAAAATTGCTGGACCTGCTGAGGAAGAATTAAAATATAAAACATTTTACGATCCAGCAACATATTCATACAGTAATGGATCTGCATCCGTAACAGTTAATTCTAGCGGATTCTGGTCTACAGAACAACAGGGACAACTATGGTGGAATCTGTCTACAACAAAATTTGTAGTTCCATATTTTCCAAATCCAATATATAGAAATAACACTTGGAATACATTGGCCACTGGCGCGAGTGTGGATATTTACGAATGGGTTACTACACCTTTATTACCAAGTCAGTGGGATGCACAATCATCTACACCTGCTGGACAATCACAAGGTATAACTGGAACAACGCTATACGGCGATAGTGCATATTCTGTAACTAAAACATATAATAGTGTAACTAAAACATTTAAGAATACCTATTACTATTGGGTTAAAAATAAAACCACAGTTCCAGATGTTCCAGGACGACACATTTCTGCTCAAGATGTTTCAAGTTTAATTTCTAATCCAAGGGGGCAAGGTTATACCTATCTAGCGTTGATGGGCACAGATTCTTTCAGTCTTGTAAATGTGTACGGTTATCTAAAATCAACAGATACTGTACTAGCAGTAGAATATTGGACTACAGATAAAATACATCAAAATATCCATAGTCAATGGAAACTAATCAGTGCAGATACTATTGTACAACTGCCAAAAACAATTAAAGAAAAATGGATCGACAGTCTATGCGGAGTCGATGTAACAGGACGAGCAGTTCCTGATGTACTGTTACCTCCGAAATTAAAATACGGTGTTGAAAATAGACCACGCCAAGGTATGTTTGTAAATCGTGTTGAAGCATTGAAACAATTTATAGAAGCAGTAAATTTGATTTTATTAAAAAATCAAATCGTCGATAATTATAATATTGAAGATTTGTATAAAGTAGATCCACCGCCAAACATTATATCTGGGTCGTATGACAAAATAGTAGATACAGATGCAGATTTGTCATACTCGATCAATTTGTTTATAAGACCCGAGTTGGCTCCTATCATAGTTAATGGTAGAATTACTGGTATTACTATTATTTCAACAGGGCGTGGTTATATTCAACCGCCTTATATAACTATTTCTGGTTCAGGTAAAGATGCTCTAGTAAGAGCTAATATTGATACTAATGGAAGAATACAATCTGTAACTGTGCTAGCAGGCGGAATAGGCTATGATGATTCGACAGTTGCCACTGTTCGAGACTATTCTGTACTTGTACGCAGTGATAGTCAAGCTAGTAATTCTTGGAGCATTTATTCTTTTGATCCTACCTATAAAGATATGACTGGTAGTATTGTAGGACGTTGGAGTCGATCAGCAACACAAGCATATGATGTAACGCAGTACTGGACTAAAGTTGATTGGTATGCCAGCGGATACAATCAGTTTACTGCGGCAGATTATTCTGTTCAATTATTTGTGGATTTGAATTTCTTAAATGCTCAGATTGGTAACATTGTAAAAGTTTCAATGGCAACATCGACACAGTGGATGTTGTTAGAAAAATATGCAAATTCTAACTCTGTAGATTGGACACAATCTTATCGAGTCGTTGGAATTCAAGCTGGTACAATTCAGTTCAATTCTACAGTATATCAAACAAGTTTCTCCGCAGTTGGCTATGATGCAGATACGTATGATACTGGTGCATACGATATCAAAGCCGGTACTGAATTGCGAATTATTCTTAGTACTTTACAAGATAAAATCCTAATTGGGGATCTATATAAAAATTATTTAGATTTATTTTTTAGAAGTATACGTTATGCACATAGTGAACAGCCTTATATTGACTGGGCGTTCAAAACTAGTTTTGTCAGAGCCACTCATAATGTTGGCGGATTTACACAACCTGTTTATTATCCTGTAGATAATCTTAGCAATTTCCAAGACTACATAGCTGAAGTTAAGCCCTATAGAACAAAAATTAGAGAGTATATAAGTCAATATACAAATACTAATACTCCTGATGTTAGTTCTACAGCAGTCACTGACTTTGATTTACCTGCTGATATTAAAAATAGTTCATTAAGTATTATTAATTCATTTGTGGTTGATGGAAAAATATCTTCAGATTCTCCAGAAGTTCAAGTGTACCCTTGGAAATTCTGGTTAGACAATGTTGGATTCCAAGTTATTGATTTGAAAATTGTTTCAGGTGGTAGCGGATATGTAACACAACCCCAGGTGATATTTACAAGTACAAGTGGCAGTGGAGCATCTGCGCAGGCGTTTTTTACAAATGGCGTTGTTAACAGAATTATACTGCTTACTAAGGGATCTGGATATTTAGAAGCTCCAACAGTATCTATAGTTGGAGGATTGAGTACGACCGGAACACCTGCAACAGTAGTGGCCATATTAGGCAATAGTGTTGTTAGATCCAACTTAACTGGAATTAAATTCGATCGTATCAGTTACAAGCCTTATATTTCTAAAATTGAAGAAACTATTGAATTACCGGGATCTGGATCTTTGTTATCGTATGAGTTACCGTGGCCACCAGATTTGCGTACTAACAAGTCTTCGATAACAGTATTGAATAAAAATACTAATCAAAGCTATCCTTTGCTACCAGAAGATTATTCGTTGTCTCAAATTAAAAATAAAATAAATGGTGAAACACAATACTCGGGAATTATAACTTTTGTAAAACCTCTTGCGGCAAATGTAATTGCTACCTTATCTTATGTAAAAGATACATCTGTATTAAATTCTATTGACAGGATCAATTTTAATTATAATCCTATCAGCGGAATGGTAGGTAAAGAATATAATCAACTAATGTTAGGTGTTGACTACGGCGGAACCATTGTTGGCAATTTAGGATTTACTGCTGGCGGTGGATGGAGTGAACAACCATACGGTACAGACAAGTGGGATTCATTTGATCCAACTTTTACTGATTATACAGTTACTGAACCCGCAGTTCCTACGACTTCAAATCCTATTAAAACAACATGGACGTTGCCATATGTTCCGGCTAGCGGAACTGCTATTAACGTTTACTGGGGTCAGTATACAGAAATTGTTGAATACGGCGACGGAGTGAATAAAATATTTCCGTTTAATTTCTTTTTATATCCAACAGTTTTCTTGGCAAACAATGCATCTGCACAAAGTTCAACAGTTCAAACAAAATATTCTGCAAATGCTAATGGTACTAATTATCCTATAAGCACCACAACTGTAGCTGTAGCAACGGGTGTAGGCGGAGCTTCCGGACAGTCTACTATAATAGTTGATTTTCCTTCTAATATTTTTGCCGGACAATTTGTATCAGGTATTGGTGTTCCTTATAACACTACAGTTGTATCAGTTACCGGAACTCAAATTATTCTAAGTAATAATCTTACTGTAGCCGCAGTTGGCCAATCCTACTCTTTCTTTGTATTAGGAACGGTTCTAACGCTTGGATCTACTTCTGGATTAACTGTTGGACTTGGACTTGTAGGCACAGCATTTAATACACAAACAATATCTAAAATAATAGATGCAACTACAATTATTCTCAATCGTGCTCCTGACATTATTCCAGTTGCCGGTGATGTTATTGCGTTTGTTACCAACGCTGCCGGAAGTAGTATATTAACAGTTAATAACACTTCGTTGATACAAGTAGGCGATTCAGTTTATACAACAAACACAAACTATCTAACGGCATTTGGAATTACAGTTAAAGTAAAAAGTATAGATTCAGCCACTCAACTGACACTTGATCAAATTTTATATCTAAATATTGCAGATGGTATTAACATAGTTTTTAGACGAGACCAATCAATTCCAAAAGATTTTACAAGTCCAACTAATGTTATTCAATTTGCTATTGCTCCATCTAGCGGTACAGAAGTGCATATAATTGGCCAATTTGATCCTATAAGAATAGATGCGGGGGATTATGATGATGTTTCTGGATCTAGTCCTACTAATCCTTATGCGGTTATGCAAACTATCTATGCTAACGGTCACGATGGTGTAGTATCAGTGCCGGCAGGTATAGCACACGCTAGTGATAGTTTTATATTTAGACAAGAAACTAGCGACGGTTCTATTGCTCCTGCAGATAGAGACACAGATATTTCTGGAGGAGATTTAGCTTATACCACAGCTAGTGGAATAGCGGCAGATGATATTATATTAGACGGTGACGGCCTAGTTACTCCAACAAGTAGTCCTGCTCCTGAAGAAGTTGTACCAGGACAAGTTGTTGATACTCTTGCTATTAAAGTTTTTGACAGACCATCACAGGGTTCTGCTCGCATAAAAGTAGACAATTATATTGCTGACGGATCTAGAACAAACTATACAATTGGTCAACAACCAGTTACAGTTAATAGCATTTTGGTTAAAGTTACCGGTACAAATGGTAATTTGGGTATTCAAACATTGAATACCGACTATACAATTGACTATGAAAACAGTGCCATTAATTTTGCAGTAGCACCTTCTAATAGCTCTATAGTAACAATCTTTAATATAGGATATGCTGGAGAAAATATTTTAGATTTAGATTATTTTATCGGCGACGGAATAACAACAGAATTTATTACCCAAGCACCGTGGCTTGATAATTTTACTGCTACTGTGTTTGTTGATGGTGTGCCAGCGCAAGTTCAGTATTTCCAAACAGACAGCAATTATGTATTAGTTAAATCTGTAGGAATTAGATTTATTAATCCGCCTGCGCTTAATACTGTAATCAATTATATTGTTGTTAGCGGATCAGAACAGACATTTGCCATCACAAATACTGAAAGGATTAGTACAAACGGATCGACTACATATCAATTGCAAAATTTAATTGGCAATTTATTACCAAATGAAACTTACATGATTGTAAGGGTTGACCAGCAGATTCTACCAGCCCCAGTTAATAGTTATTTTACAGTAGGAAGTAACCAATTTACTTATACGTTAAATTCAAATAAAATTCCTCCCTATTCAATCAATGCATCTAGCATATCAGTTTTGGTAGGAAATAATTTATTATTAGCAGGAAGAGATTATACTGTAGATTTAAGTGTAGTTAGCATCACAATTACAACTACCGCCTATACAGTGTATCAAGGAAAAACACTTGTAGTTAGTGTGCTATTACCAAACGGCTACACATACAATGCTAGTACAAGACAAATTACTTTTGCGCAATCCTATGATAGTTCTCATATCGTAGAAGTATTAACATCATATGAACATGATTCAGTTGACCTTGAAAGAACAGAAGTTATTGTTGAAAGTAATTCAACACTAGTAGCTAACAGTCCAGTCTATTACTCTATAACTGGAGTTTCGGGAGGATTAATTACACTTGAAAGATCTGTTATAGATGAAAATTATATATGGGTTACAAAAAATTCAACACTTCTAGTTCCAGGAGTAGACTACAGATTAAATGACGATAGAATTACAGTTCAACTGGCAATTATTCCTACTTTATCCGATGTGTTTGAAGTGTTAACTTATGGCACTAATGTGTTAACAACAGGAATTGCCTACGTACAATTCAAAGATATGACTAACAAAACATCGTTTACTCGATTAAGTTTGAAGAAACGAACAACATTGGCACAAGATTTATTATGGACAGACACTAGTATAGTACTGACAGATGCATCCAACTTCCAAGTTCCAAGTACAGATAATAAAATTCCAGGTATTATTGAAATACAGGGCGAACGTATACAATATTACGCAAAAAATGGTAATGTATTAAGTCAATTACGCAGAGGCATTTTAGGAACTGGAATTGCAAAATCAAATCCTGCTGGAACGTATGTTCAAGATATAAGTTCTAGTGAGACTATTCCTTATAAAGATACAATCACTGTTCAGACAATTATTGCTGACGGATCAAATTTTGTTTCTGTAGATTTTGTGCCAGTGCGCGGATCTACAACAGACACTACAGGAATATTAGAATGGTTTGCTCAGCGAGGTTATACATATATTGGTACATTTAATAATTCACAATCATACAATATCAATGATGTAGTAGTGTACAATGGCCAATATTATTATTGTACAACATTCGTCCCGCAAACATCGCTCAGAAGTGCAACCATCGATTACACTCCTGCAAATACAACCGTGAAAACTTGTTGGTCACTGTATGATACTATAATTCCTCCAAATTTTGGTCAATCAGACCAAATAGAAGTTTTTGTTGGAGGTTACAAAGACACTGCCGATTGGTCTAGCGGATCTTCATATGCGGTTGGAGATATTGTCAATGTTGGAAGTTATACATATCAATGTCAAGAAGCACATACAAGTGGCGCAACTTTCTTTGATGACATTACAGTAACCAACTTAGACGGCACAACAACAATAGAAAATTATTTGTATTTTTGGAAATTCTTTATTGGAAATATACGTTTGAAAAAACAACCATACAGTGTACATAATGTTAATATTGCCCCTTATAGTCCTGCGGGCGATGTTAGATTTGACGCAGATTTTGCAGTTGACGGCTCTAGTGCTCGTGTAAGATTGACTAATAAAGTAGACTTGGGCACAAGAGTCACTGTATATCAACGTACAGGAACAGATTGGGACGGAAAATACTCTCCAAATATTTTAGTAGATACTAGTGAAATAGCTCAATTTATTAAAGCTGAGCCGGGTATTTGGTATGCAGAGTATAATCAAATAAGTAATAAGACACTGGGTGCAAAGAGAGCTGTTGCTTTAACATTTGATGCACCTAGCACATCGTTCGATCAGGGCGATTTAACAATGGATCAAGGATAATAACATGGCTTTACAACTGATAAACACCGGAACAACCGTTGGAGATAAGACTGGAGATACATTACGTACCGCCGGCCTTAAAATAAATTCAAATTTTACTGAGCTGTATGCTAGTTTAGTAAATTCTTATACATTGCCAGTGGCATCGGGATCCAGACTAGGTGGTGTTAAGATTGATGGTACAACTATATCTATCAATGCTGGTGGTGTAATTAGTGCTAATTTTTCTAGTTACACCTTGCCAACCGCAAGTACAAGTGTACTAGGAGGAGTCAAAGTTGACGGATCAACAGTTATAGTAAACGGCGGAGTTATAAGTGCTCCTTACTCGTATGCTCTTCCTCCTGCGACTACTACTACATTAGGCGGAGTTAAAGTTGACGGATCAACCATTATAGTTAATCCTACAACTGGCGTCATAAGCGGAATTAGTAATTATTCACTACCAACCGCAAGTACAAGTGTACTAGGTGGAGTTAAAGTCGACGGATCAACAATTACTATTAGCAACGGTGTTATCAGTAGTTCGGGGAATAATTATACATTACCTACTGCAACAACTAGTGTATTAGGTGGAGTTAAGATTGATGGGTCAACGGTCACTATAAACAACGGAATTATTAGTTCAAATTATTCTTTACCTCAAGCAACAACAAGCACACTAGGCGGAGTTACTGTTGACGGTACTACAATTTCTGCAAGTGGCGGAAACATTTCTGCACTAGCATCTAATATTAGAGCTGTGGCTGCCGCTATGTTTACAGGTGGAACTCAAACCGGATTAACTTTTTCTTATAATTCTGGAACAGGATTGATGACATCCATCAACACAAACGGTGCCGGCGGATCTGGTATTACTGGTGTGACTGTTCAAAATTCGGGAACTACACAAGGTGTAGCAAGTGCAGTTACAACATTGAATTTTACAGGTACTGGAGTGACCGCAGGTGTATCAGGCGGTGTAGCTACATTAACAATTAATACAGGTAGTTATACATTACCTCAAGCAACAACTACAGTACTTGGTGGTGTAAAACCTGACGGTACAACAATAACTGCAACAAGTGGAGTTATTAGTAGCGTATTACCTACAGCAACAACAAGTGTGTTAGGTGGAGTCAAAATTGATGGCTCAACAATTACTATCAGTAACGGTGTAATTACAGCACCACAATACACACTACCCACAGCAACAACAAGTGTGCTTGGTGGAGTCAAAGTCGATGGCTCAACAATTACTATCAGTAATGGTGTTATCACATCTAATTATACAAATTATACTTTACCAACTGCAAGTACAAGTGTGTTAGGTGGAGTTAAGGTTGACGGATCGACCATTAGCATTGTTAATGGAACCATTACTGCTAATTATACAAATTATACTTTACCGATTGCAACAGCTACTTCATTAGGTGGTGTAAAACCTGACGGTACAACAATTATAATCAATCCTGTAACAGGGATTATTAGTAGTGCCAGTGCATACTCATTGCCAACTGCAACAACAAGTACCCTAGGTGGTGTTAAGATAGATGGAACCACGGTCACAATTAATAATGGTGTAATTAGTGCTGTACAGTCGTCTTATACTTTGCCAACTGCAAGTACAAGTGTGTTAGGTGGAGTTAAAGTTGATGGCTCAACAATTAGTATCGTTAGCGGTACAATTACAGCAAACTATACAAACTATACATTACCAACAGCAACAACTAGTATATTGGGTGGTGTCAAAGTTGACGGCACTAGTATTACAATTAACAACGGTGTTATTAGTAGTGCCAGTGCATACTCATTGCCAACTGCAAGTACAAGTGTACTAGGTGGAGTTAAAGTTGACGGAACCACGATATCAATATCAAATGGTATCATAAGCTCAACGCAATATACTTTACCAACTTCAAGTCCTACAGTATTGGGCGGAGTTAAAATAGATGGAACTACCGTTACAATTAATAACGGAATTATTAGCGCACCTTACACATACTCATTGCCATCAGCTAGTCCAACTACTCTAGGCGGAGTTTATATTCCGGTAAGTACTACTAGCGGTATCCTAAACACTAGCGGTACAATTGGTCTTGCCACTGCTAGTACTACACAGTTAGGCGGAGTCAAAGTTGATGGATCAACTATTACTATCAGTAACGGAGTAATTAGTAATGCGTATTCATACACATTGCCAACTGCAACTACAAGTGTGTTGGGTGGTGTTAAAATTGACGGAACTACAGTTACTATCAATAATGGAGTAATTAGCGCCGCACCAACATTTGGTGGAGCATTGAGTAGTAGAGCAACAGTAGCAACTACAACGTCAAGTTTGGCTGCCAATGCCGCTGCCACTGCAACAGTTACGGCCGCAAAAGGATATGCATTGTATAGTATTCAGGTAAGTGCAGGAGCCTGGGTATCAATTTACACTAGTTCTACAGCACAGTCAAGTGACAGTAGCAGAACAATCACAACAGATCCAACACCAGGTAGTGGTGTTGTAGCAGAAGCAATAACAACTACTGCAACTACAACTTATTTTACTCCTGCGGTATATGGTTACAATGCTGATGGAACTCCTAGCACAAACATGTATTTGAGAATTACAAATAATAGCGGATCAACACAGGCTATTACAGTGACTATAACATACTTAAAATTAGAAAATTAATATGACGTACACTCCTGCACATTTAATTCCTGAAACAGTAATAGATCCAGACACTGGCCAAACGCCATATGCTATTCCTGTCAATGGGTATCTTACCCCACCGCAAATAGCAACAGCATACAGTATTCCTACTGCTACTGGTTTAGGAGTTAAGATTGGAATTTTTAGTTTTGGCGGCGGGTTCCTTCAAAGTGATTTGAACAAGTCATTTAGTGATTTACAAACTGCTGGACTAATCAGTAGTAGTTATACAGTTCCTACAGTTAGACAAGTGCTGTTAGATGGTCAGACCGGTACTTTCAGTGTAAGTCCAGATACAGGCAGCGGAGAAAACACAGTGGATATCTATTGTGCGGCCTGTATGGCACCTCAAGCACAGATCACAATTTATATAGGCAATTACCTTTCTAGCATGGTGTCAGCCGCTATTGCCGATGGTATACATATTGTTACTATCAGCTGGGGAGGCAACGAATATAATAGTGACGAACAGTATCTTCAACAGTTGGCAACTGCAAAAATTACCTGCTTGGCGTCATCTGGAGATTACGGCAGTGTAGTAAGTCCTACATCGAATGCATTAGGAGTAGTTTATCCCAGTGCTAGTCCTTATGTGATATCCGCAGGTGGTACAAAACTAACACTCAATTCAGGCACTAATACTCGAGCTAGCGAAACAGATGACAATAGAGACGCAGGGTTTGGCACTACATGGGGTGGCGGTGGTGGTTTAAGCGTGTTGTTTAATTTGCCTAGTTGGCAAACAGGATTATACTATACCCCAATTACTAATGGTGTAACAGGCAGTCCAACAGCACTAAATGCTCGAGGACTACCAGATTTTTCAGCTCCCATGAATGCCTATGCAGTTTATGTAAACGGATCAATCAGCGGATATGGCGGAACCAGCTTATCTTGTCCAACTTTGGCAGGCATACTTGCTAGATACTTACAATTAACAGGAGTAAAAAGATCTGCTCCTGATTGGAATACTATTGCCTATGCCAACCCCAGCGCATTTTATGATATAACTGTGGGAACTAACAATACAAAAATAACCAGCGGCTATGCTGGAACTAGCGGATGGGATCCAGTAACCGGTCTTGGACCACCAATTGGAACTGCTTTATACAAAACAATACGAACAGGTACAGTATTTCCTAAACGTAATTATGGATTTAGATCTTCAACAGGGCCCACATATCCTAGACAGACTACCATTGCTAGATAAAACTAGCACATTATAAACATTGATAAATACAAGATAAAGAGAGATCACTATGCACAAGGACGCAACAGGAATTCATATAGAAGGGCACATTCATATATTTGACCCTACCACTAAAGAAACCTTCGTGAACAAACGTAACGCTATTCACTATGAGAACATGAGCGTGGCATTGGCTAATTCGCTGGCAGCCTCTGCTACGGGCGGATATGTTTATCAAATGGCATTTGGTAATGGCGGAACAGCAGTTGATCCTACCGGAATTATTACATATTTGACTCCTAATAGTACTGGCTCTAATGCTAGTTTGTACAGTCAACAATATGCCAAAGTGGTAGATCCTAACAGCGCAACCAATACTGATCCTACTAGAAATTTCACAGAAGTTCGTCATACAACCGGTACAACTTACAGTGATTTATTTGTAACTTGCTTGTTAGATTACGGCGAGCCAAGTAATCAAACAGCATTTGATGCTGTTAATAACAACAATAGTACATTTACTTTTGATGAATTGGGATTAATTAATCGTAATACAGGTGGAACACCTTTATTATTAACTCACGTTATTTTTCATCCAGTATTAAAAAGTCTAAATCGTCTAATACAAATCGATTATACAGTTAGGATTCAAAGTCTAACTGGTTTAGTATCAGTATAAGGAGAATTATATGCCATATCAAATTCAATATACTGACTCAACTAATCCAAATAAACCAGCCATTGTAGTAAATGATGGCACTGTCAACAATACAGATACTAGTCTTGGGTTTGTGGGACAACAATATCCAGGTTATGGTAGCATTATTGCTACTGATTTTTTACACCTGTTAGAAAATTTTGCCGCACCAACTAGTCCTGCCAATCCTATACAAGGTCAACTTTGGTATGATACTGCCACAAACATATTAAAATTATACGATGGAACAACATGGACAACTGCTGGTAGTCTTAAAAAGAGTGGCTCTGCTCCTGCGGTAGCTAATAGTCTAGCAGGAGATTTGTGGGCAAATACATCTACCAGTCAGCTGTATATATTTTCTGGATCTAACTGGCTACTAGTTGGACCTCAATTTAGTACAGGTGCTCAAAGTGGTCCAATTGCAGAATCTATTATCGATTCTGACAATATTGCTCATACTGTTGTTAGTATCTATGTAAACAATACAAGGATTGCTATTATCAGCAGTGATCAATTTATTCCTAAATCTACAATTAGTGGATTTAGTACTGTATATAGAGGTACAACATTAACTACTATAACATCAGATGCGGCACCGACAAAATTCTGGGGTACTGCACAAAAAGCAGATGCATTATTAGTTAATGGTAATACAATCTCAGCAAGTAACTTTCTAAGTACAGAAGGTACAACAACAACTACAAATACTATCCTTAATATAAGATCTGATGCAGGTTTAACTATTGGATCTAATAGTAGTTTTATATTAGATATTGAAGCGGCTACTCCAACAATTAAATCGACATTAAGTGGTTCTGGTATCAATTTTAATCTAACAAACAACGCTAAGGTTAATACTGTATTAAGTGTTAACGCTAACGGACAGCTTGGTGTAGGCTATGGTAATACAGCCCCAGTTAGTACATTAGATGTAAAAGGTACAGTAACAATTAAAGATGATACTGTAAATAATATTCCAGGATATCTTAATATAGTTAGCACCATAGATAGTTCTTATACTCCAGGCACATTATTTACAACTGCTACAGGCAGTATTGTTACACAAGGCGGCCTTGCAGTGGCTAAAACATCAGTGCTAGGCGATGATGTAACGTTTAATGGCCAGCAATATTTTAATTGGTATGATAATACAAATGCACCTAAAACAGGTTCAGTGTTAACTCCAGGTTACAGTACCAGCCCAGCAGAAGCTGTAAGCCTTGGTATACCGTATGTGCCAAGTGGCGTGTATGATATTGGAACAAGTACAAGAAGTTTTAGAAATATCTATGCAAACAATTTTGCAGGAAATTTTAGTGGAACTTTTACTGGAACACTAGCAGGTAGTATCAGTGGCAGCGCAGCCTCATTAGCAAGTCCTACGGTTTTTAGTTTAACAGGCGATGTTACTAGTAATCAGTTAAGTTTTAATGGACAAAGTACTACTGGAACTGCTATATTTTCTACAAAAATAAGTCCAGACTTTATTTTTAATCAAACTAAAGCAACAGACTCCTATGCAAACGACAATCTTTTAGTTTATAGATCAGGTCAGGGTTTGCTAAAAATGGAAAAGGCAACGTTGTTGGCGCATGTGGCTACAATACAGACAGGTATGATCTTTCCATTTGCCGGAACAATTATTCCAACAGGATATTTATTATGTGATGGTGCAGAAGTTTTAATCAGTCAGTATGCAGATTTATATAATAAAATTGGCTACACCTATAAAGCTTCTAGTTTATTAAAAGGTCTTGGAACTTTTGCACTTCCTGATCTACGTGGACGTTTCCCATTAGGTGCAGATAATATGAATAATGGAATTCAAGTGCCTAGCAAAGACGGATCAGGTACTAGAATTACTACAACGGTTGATTTGAATGGCAACACTAGCGGTACTGCCAATCGTATAGCAGATATTTCTGCTAAAAATATTGGATCTGGTAATAGTACAGCAAATGGTACAGTAACACTTATTGCTTCTAACCTTCCTGATCACAATCACAGTTTGAATGATGGCACTAGTCAATTTTATGCAGTCAATACTCCTAGAGAAGCTCCGGATCCACATGCCATTGGTAGTGTAGGAACATCCGGTACAGGTACAGTTGGTTCAGGAATTTTGAATACAGGTAGTGTAGTGGGTGCAACTGGCATCCCAGTAGGTATCATGAATCCCTATCAAACAATAAATTATATAATCTTTACAGGTGCAATATAATGAGTTATCAACTTTATCTAACAAACGGCACACTAAAATACACTATTCCTGACGGAATAATCAAACAGGGCGTACTCGATATTGCATTGATTGGTAAAAATTCAACAGGGTATGGTGTTTTTCTAAATGACAATTTTACATATCTATTAGAAAACTTTGCTAATACTACACAACCTAACAATCCATTGACTGGACAACTATGGTACGATACTGGACAAAACAGATTAAAAGTATATAACGGCACTACATTCGCAGTTACGAGTGGTACTATTGTTTCAAATTCAGTTCCTAGCAGTATAACATCTGGCGATTTATGGATTGATAGTGCTAACGGACAATTATGGTTTAATGACGGCACAGCAACAACACTGGCAGGGCCAGTCTATACTCGAGGGCAAGGCGTTAGTGGTTTTAACGTAGAAACTATTATTGACGTTAACGGTGTATCACATACTGTTGTTGTGCTATATGTTGGCGCAACTATTATAGGAATATACAGTAAAGATAATTTTATCCCTGCCAGTACTATTCCTGGATTTACCAGTACTGCGACTTTTGTAGGATATCAAGTTGCTAACGTACTTACAGTTAAATCTGTAACATCTGGAACTATTGTAGTAAATCAAACACTCAGTGGCGCAAATGTTATTGCAAACACTACAATTACAAACCAAACCTCTGGAACAATTGGCGGTGCTGGAACATATACTGTTAGTACAAGTAATATTATTGGTAGTGCTAATTCTCCAATAACCATAATTGCCACAAGCGATATTATTAAAATTGGATTTAATACTGGATCTTATCCAGGTATTATTTACAGTGGTCTAGTAAGTCAAGCTCAAAGTTTATTAGCCGCAAACGGTAGTCTAAAAACAGCAGAAAGTTTCTTAACTACTAGCGACAATAATACTACTAGCGGAACATTGAGTATACAAAATAACAATCCACTAGTGCTTGGTGCGGCATCGAACATGTCGGTATTAATTGATTCAAACTCTAATACATTTACCCTAAATTCAAATGCATTAGGGCAAAACTTTGGAATCAACTTAAAAAACAGCACAGGCACGTTGTCTAATAGTTTGTATATTAACACAAACACTCAGCGTGTGGGAATTTATACAGCTAATCCAACAGCCATGTTAGATGTAGCTGGCGATGTTATAATTGAAGGCAACTTAACAGTATTGGGAACTACAGAAACAATAAGCAGTACTGTCGTTACTATAGCTGATAAAAATATCGAACTAGGCAAAGTGGCTTCCCCAACTGACACCACAGCTAGCGGCGGTGGTATTACATTAGATGGTGCAACCAACAAACTTATTGCATGGAATAGTACAGCAAACACTAGTAGTGCTAGTTCTAACACAGGTTATTGGAATTTTTCAGACTTTATTAACGTTGGAACTTCAGGATCTGGCGCAGGATATTATCTTAATGCACAGCCAGTAGTTACAGTTAATTCTGGTAATACACAATTCAGTTTAGGAACTAATGTTACTGCGGCACCTGGTGTAGTTAGCGTTGGTACACTGACTAGTCTAGCAGTATCAAATCTTAGTATTACCGGCAGTACCATTGCCTACAACAGTATTCAAGTATCTGGAAATATTACTTTACAACCAAAAGGATCAGGATATATTGGAGTATCCAGTGCGCAAATTAAGAATATAGCAGACCCTACTGATAATCAAGATGCCGCTAGTAAGAACTATGTAGATACAGCTATTGCCAGCGCATCTTTAGGCATTGGGTTAGTTACCACTGGGTTATCTGACGCTGAAATTGGTACAAATTTGTTACAAAGAATATTTCCTCCAGGCGAGCATCGACCAAATACTCTTTGTAGGGTGCAATGTAGTAATGGAGTCATTAAACTTTATGCACTACAAGCAGGTGTTTGGACATGGGAGCTTGATTTAGCGTAAAAATTTTAACGTCTAAAACTGCATAAATACAAGGAATAAGGAACGACACGATGTCATATACGATTACTCATTATAATGGAACATTACTAGCAACAGTTGCAGACGGTACAGTTGATACCAGCACTGATTTGACGCTAGTAGGTAAAAACTACGCTGGCTATGGACAAGCTCAAAATGATAATTTTGTGTGGTTGCTGGAGAATTTTGCCAATACAACACAGCCTCCACATCCATTGGCTGGACAAATATGGTTTGATAGTACTCCTGGTGCAACTAAATTAAAGTTTTTTGACGGTACAAATTGGAGAACAACAGGCGGAGCGGCAATTGGCCCAACAAGTCCTACTGGTTTAACAGTTGGTGACTTCTGGTTTAATACTACTACCAATCAATTATTTGCATATACAAGTGATCCAGTAACTCCTTACAAATTAATTGGCCCACAAGGCGTGGCAGGCGCAGGCCTTACACAAATGCAGTCTACAACAGTGCAAGATACTAACGGTACGACTCATGCAATTATACAAGCTATTGATAATAATCAAACAATTTTTATTATAAGTGCAGATCCTGCGTTTACACTTAACAATTCTATTAATTCTATTACAGGTTTTGGACGTATACAACAAGGTATCACCCTAGCATATACTGATAGCAACGCAACAGGTGCAGTGGCTGGAGTGACAAATCCAAGTGTTAATCATAGATTTTGGGGAACAGCTACAAACTCTGATAAATTAGCAGGACTATCGGATAGTGCTTATGTAAAAGCCGCCAGTCCAGTATTCACTAGTATTGTGAATTTTCCACAGGGCTATACAGTTGGATCTGGAACTCCACCATTAAAAGTTTTTACAAATGCAACCAGTAATAATCCTACAGTGCAAGGAACAGTAACCGATACGATAGTATTTCAAACAACAAGTGCTAGTCAATCTTTACTATATCCTCTTAGCATTAAGGGATCAGATCTTCTTCCAGGAGGAAGTTCGGCAGGAAATCCTTTTAGTAGCGGAGTAAACAATATTGGTAGTTCTACATATCAATGGAACAATGTGTATGCTATTAACTTTTTAGGTACAGCTACAAATGCAAATAATTTGAATCTAAATGGAACTTTTGTTTCAGCTAGTACAGCAAATGTGGCTAGTACTATTGCCGCCCGCGATGCTACTAACACAATTTTTGCTACAACATTTAATGGTACAGCAACTAGCGCAGACTATGCTGACCTAGCAGAAAAATATCTTTGTGATAAAGAATACGAAGTAGGCACGGTTGTATCAGTGGGCGGAACACAAGAGGTTACAGCTTGCCGATCAGGAGATCGTGCGTTGGGTGCAGTTAGTGCAAATCCAGCATATATGATGAATCAAACTTTGAAAGGCGGATTGTACATTGCACTCAAAGGTCGAGTTCCAGTTAAAATCAAAGGCCCAGTTAGTAAAGGTGATAGAATTATTGCAGAATCAACTGGTTGCGGAGTAGCTATTAATCATGGTCATCAAGATGTGTTTGCTATTGCACTTGGATCTAGTGATGATGAAGAAATCAAATTAGTTGAATGTATAATATTATAAGTAGTTTATGACAATAGAAAAATATTCACCAGACCAACCGTATCCAGTAGGCACTGTGGTGTCAATAGGTACAAGTTCAGAAGTTACAGCCTGTAACATAGGGGACTTGCCTGTAGGTGTAATTATTGAAATACTGGAAGACGGTGTTAATGTAAAATTATCTGGTCGTGTAAACATGCTAGTGGCTGGAGCTATTGCACAGGGTACTAAAATAGTAGCAGGTGTTGGCTACGGAGTAGCTATAGATCCAACTTTTGGTGTAAATGCTGATGTATTTGCAGTAGCTATGCAGGACCAATTAGACGGTAGTGGTGTACATTTGATTGAATGTGCTTTGATATAAGGAAAGAATATGGCAGTATTAACAGGCGCAAAAATTTATGCTAGTGATTACAATGTGTTGCAGTCCACAGTTAGCACTATTATGGGTGTTGGCGCCGGCATTTACGGATACAATCAAACAGTAAACAGTAATCAAATAGTCGCAGTTGGTGGAAAATATCCTCCAATAAAATTATCAGATTGGATAGCACTTAGAACTGACATTGTAAATGCTTATAATCATATTGGTACCCCAGGCAATTTAACAATTCCTACAGTGCCAACCAACGCAAAAAAAGTAACAGCTACCGATTACAATAATTATCTAGCAATATTGAATGCCACCTATGCGGCATCAACTACAACTCCTCCAGGAGGTCAAGCTAGTTTACAAACATTGTCTATTGGAACAAGAACAACTGCTTGGAACGGCACAGTAACGCACAATATAACATTAACATGGCCTGACAGAAATTCGGCTAGAGGATTTTTTAATGCTGGCGGACAGATCCGTATGAGTGCTAGTTTAAGTGGTTATCCAGCAGATGGCAGTGCTCAAAAAAATGCAGATTGGGCTAAATTATTAAGTGATATGGGAACCATTACTTTAGGTTATGGCGGTGTATCCAGCTCAGGATCTTATACAACTATTAGTGCAAGTACTGGATTTTATCAATTAACAACTACTAGCACTCAGGTATTTCAAAAGGGTGCATCAACTGTTACATATTTTCCTAATCAGTATGACATTTATTTAAGCACTAGTTCTGACGGAAGTGTTTTGAATGTATCTATTGCGTTCAAAGATCTAGCAGGCGGAAATCCTAGTGTTGACGAAAATGTGGAAGGAACTTTGACCAGTACAGTTCAGGCGTATTATTCGACCGGATCAAACGTTCAGTCAGCATTACCTAGCGTCCTAGCAACTGGGCCGTAAATTTACAACCACTAACCATGTGGTTATAAATAAACTGAATTTATTAAAAGGCACTTATGGCGGCAACCCTTACATCATTTCAAGGTTATATTAGTAACGGTACTAGCGGAACCGCAGGCACCATTTTGACAGTAACTTCTACCCCTACTGCCACAATAATTTTAGGAATGGCTGTAACCGGCACATCCGTAGTTTCAAATACCCATATTCTTGCATTTATATCAGGAACTGGCGGAACAGGAACATATACTGTTAGTAATAGTCAAGCCGTTGGAACATCCTCTACTCCGTCAACTTTTGCAGGAAGCACTGCGGCTGTAATCACTGCCGCTGATTATAATTACATTCAGGGAATAACAAGTAAAGTTATGGGAACTCCTTCCGGATCTTTACCAAACCCGTACGGATATAATCAAACTTTGTTAGCATCTTCAACTCTAGCGGCCGGAACTACACAAATTACAGCAGTACAGTGGAATAATCTTAGAACAGATTTACTCAACGCCTACACTCACCAAGGGAGTATTGGTTCTTTACCCAGCCCAAGCGTAGCAACAAAAGCAGGTGCAAATGCAGGTGGATCTATCAATGCCGCAGACTTTGCCAAATTTCTTGCGTTAGCTAATTCTATCAATAATAATCCCTTGGCCATTGCCGCTTCAGGACAAAGTAGTTTAGTTTCCATTGCAGGAAGTCCAACAGCTAGCAATACAACACCATGGAAAACTCAAGCTACTCATACATTAGTATTGACGTGGTCTTCAACAGACGCCTTGAAGGCATTTTTTAATTCAGGCGGGTACTTTACATTTTCAGCTGGATTAACTGGTTATCAACCTACAGACCCGGGCTATGCCAAATCACAAGACTGGAACACACTATTAACAGCTTTGAAAACTGTAACATTTAATTACAACAGTACAAGTTGTAATGGTAGCTACAATAGTATTTTATCTAATACAGGTTTTTATGGGTTAACCAGTGGCCCAGTAACCTTGTTAAATAAAACTACAGCAAGTCCTGCATATACACCAAATCAATACGATTTAATTGCAAGCACAAGTGGTTCGGCAATTACTTTTAGTATTCAATTCCAAGACCAATCAACGGTATCGGGACACAGTCCAACTTACGGTATTGATGAATATGTTACTGGTACATTGACCAGTTCGGTCCAAGCATATTATGCTAGTGGATCAGCAGTAGCCGCTACTCTTCCGACAGTGACTACAAATAGTTTTTCAGCTTCTTAATACTCTAATAGCTTGACAAGCTAACTACTGTAGTGTTATCATAGTACACTACGGAGTTTAATATGGATGAAAGAATTGAAAAAGCGTTTGCAGTGGCTAGTTATATGGCCACTTTGGCTAATCAAAAACGCATAATTTTAGAAGAATACAATCAAAAACTAATTTACTATATTGATGGTGCAACATTCAAAATAACACCGGACTTAATTAGTTTTGTAAGTACAATGGCTGACAGGCCTTTTGATTTAATACTTGTTGATTCAAATAACCTTCCAGTTAAAATTTCAAATCCTAAAAAATTCTTAGCTGACATTATACAATTATACTCTGATGCTTCTCAAGATTACTTTGAAAAATATTCAGATATCAAATCTAAAAGAAAAATTGCAGATATTGTAGAACTATGAGCAATGGTATCTTAATTTTTGCACAGAATAATTCTAGTGTTGATTATATAAAACTAGCTGTGTTTGCCGCCAATCAGGCAAAAAAATATTTAGATGTTCCGGTTAGTGTAGTCACTGATAGTCCTTCTTGGTTGGCAGAAAGTCAGCCCAATCATCCATTTGATCAAATTATTGAAGTACACGATTCATCTCTTACACAAAGAAAAGCCTTTTTTGATGGAGCAATATTTTCAAAGACACTAGAGTGGAAAAATTTTGCACGTAATCAAGCGTACAATTTAAGCCCATACGATACTACTCTTGTAATAGACAGTGACTATATTATAAACAGTGATATTTTGAAATCAGCATTTGATGCAGATTTGGATTTTCAAATATATTCGTCTAGTATGGATTTAGCCGATTGGCGATCGAGAGATGAATTTATTAGAATCAACGAGTACAGCATTAAATTTTACTGGGCTACCACTTTTATATTCAAAAAGAATCCCATGATGGAATCGTTTTTTGATTTGATTTCCTACATTAGAGCCAATTGGGATTATTTCAAAATGCTTTATAGTATTGACGCTTCGTTATTTAGAAATGACTATGCATTTAGTATTGCAATACATATTATGAATTCTAAAGTCGAAGGAACATTTGCATTTGAATTGCCAGGGAAGATGATTTACACAAAAGACAAAGATCTACTAGTTGAAATGAAAGACAATGCTATGAAATTTCTAGTAGAAAAGAAAGACTATAACGGTGAATATATATTTGCAAAGACAACAGGACTAGATGTACATGTTATGAACAAGTTTAGTCTTAGTCGTTTTATAGATGGAGGTTCTGGTGTCTAAAGGATTTCTTGTTCTAGCACAAAATACAGAAGATGTTGATTATGTTCAGCAAGCCTACGCATTGGCGCTGAGTATAAAACTGTCTCAGAACAGCATCGATAAAATATCTTTAATAACAAACGATATTGTTCCTGAAGAGTATAAATCGGCATTTGACCAGATAATTCCTATACCTTATTTTAATACAGAACTATCGAGTTTGTTTAAGACTGAGCACAGATATCAAATGTACTATGCAACACCCTATGATGAAACTATTGTATTAGACACCGATATGCTAATGCTAGATGATATATCTTTATGGTGGGATTATTGCAGTAATCATGATATTAAATTTTGTAATAGGATCAAAAATCATAAATTAGAAACTGTTGTTGATACTGTGCATAGGAAAGCGTTTGTATCTAATAAGTTATCTAGTCCATATTTTGCATTACACTATTTTAAGAAAAGTAATTATGCACAAGAATTTTATAAAGTTTTAGAATTTGTTTGTAATAATTGGGCATGGTGCTGGACTAAATTTGCTCCTGAAAACTATCAAGATTGGCCCAGCATGGACTTGGCAGTAGCTATCACGATAGAAATACTAGGAGCCCATGAAACAGTTTTAGATTCATTAAATCCTATGGAATTTATCCATATGAAAACACCTTTACAAAATTGGAAAACTGGTGAATCTAGTTGGCAACAATCTGTACTATATAATTTTACAGGCGAGTTGACAGTGGGAAATATACGTCAACATAAATTATTTCATTATGTAGAAAAAGATTTTTTATCTCCTAAGATTATTAAAAAATTAAAGGAGTTAACAAATGGCTAAAAAAACTAAAAAAGCAATTGATCTAACTCCTAAGTTTTATGTTGCTTATCAAGATGACAGGACTATTGTAGCGGCTACTAATTTTAAGGATCCTAATTTCAAAAATACAATCGAAGTTAGTTTTGAATCCTACGAAAGATTTATATTAGGAAAAGATAAATTTGAAGATTTTCGTATAGGCACTGTTATTGATGAAACGGGTAATGCGTTATTGGGTCTTGTATCTCACAGATTGTCTTTGCAACACTCTTTTAAGAATAAATTATTATCTTGGATAGAAGATTATGATATAGATAATGATATATCTATAGTGTGGGACGAAAACAATAAACATTGGTTGTTTAATTCTTCTATGGCATTTAGAAATAGATATCTTAATAACGAAATTCCAGTTACAGAAATATTGTTTTTTGTAATTATTGGAAATGATCCTAATTTTTTAATAAGAACAATTAAAATTGGACTCAAAGATTTGATAAAAACAGCAGTTGTTGTTAAATTTAATACAACCTGGGAACGAACTATTGAAGCTATTTCGATTACATCAAATTTAGCAGAACTATCGTATTCATTAAATGTATGGAAAATAGATGAACAAGATTAAAATTATAGAACAGGATATTATATTTCTCAGCTACGATGAGCCTAATGCTGAGAAGAACTATGCAGACCTGTGCAACAAAGTGCCCTGGGCTAAACGTGTTCACGGAGTTAAAGGCAGTGATGCCGCACATAAAGCCTGTGCCGCATTAAGTGAAAGTGAATATTTTGTAACTGTAGATGCAGACAATATTGTAGATCCAAAATTTTTAGAAGTAGAAGTTGACATAGAAGAATTAGGATTAACACCTGATCATGTTTTTAGCTGGTGTGGTCGAGTACACGTAAATGGACTTATGTATGGCAATGGTGGACTTAAAATGTGGACACGCAAGTTTGTAAACAATATGCGTACACATGAAAATAGTGATCCTACTGATACCAAAGGACTAGTTGAATTTTGTTTTGACGACAAGTATTATCAGTTTAATGAAAACTACAGTGAGAGCTACACCAATGCCAGTCCATTTCAAGCATGGAGAGCAGGCTTCCGCGAAGGTGTAAAGATGTCACTGGATCAAGGCGCCAAAGCAAAAGATATTAAGAAAGTATGGTGGCAAAATTATCATAGACTTCTTGTATGGTGTAATATAGGTGCAGATGTTCCTAACGGATTATGGAGTATGTATGGAGCAAGAGAAGGTGCATATCTAACTAATTGCACAGATTGGGATTATGCCAATGTAAGAGATTTTGAATGGCTCACTGAACAATGGGAAACCAAATATAGCAAAGTCACTGATAAAATGCTACCACATGAAATTTCTGGACTAGGATATACATTAAGAGACCAGTGTGGGTTAGAATTATTTGAACCCTGCGAAAATTCTAGCAAGTTTTTCAAAACTGTTTTTAATAATAGTCCTAGAATTATTAGGAAACGATAATGTACGATATTGTTTTTATTTCCTATAATGAACCTTCTGCAAATTTTGGATTTGTTAGACTGGTATCTTCAAATTTACGAAACAAAATTTTTCGAGTACATGGAGTAGAAGGGATTCATAATGCACATAAAGAAGCAGCCAAATTAGTTTCTACAAAAATGTTTTATGTAGTAGATGCCGATGCTGTTATTTTACCTACTTTTAGATTTAACTTAAAATTAGATCCAAGCGAAGAAGATATTGTACATGTATGGAGAAGTCGCAATCCAGTTAATGATTTAGAATATGGTTATGGTGGAATAAAATTATTACCTACAGAACTTACTCTCAATATGGATTTAAGTAAACCAGATATGACTACTAGTATTTCTAAAAGATTCAAAGTTATGCCAGAGGTATCTAATATAACTAATTTCAATACAGATGAATTTAGTACATGGCGTAGTGCATTTAGAGAATGTGCAAAATTATCTAGTAGAGTGATTGATGGACAGTTTGATCAAGAAACGTCCGATAGATTAACAAAATGGAAATTTAATTTAAGTAACAAACCATTTGCAGAATATGCTAGGGGCGGAGCAAGCGCAGGCGAATGGTTTGGAACTACTTATAAAAATGACCCTGAAATGTTATCTAAAATTAATGATTATGCGTGGCTTGAAAATGAGTTTCGTTATCATATTGAAACTTTGCCGCCTCAATTATTTAGGGGTTAATTAATTTTTAGATTTGTAGGAAATATTTCTGCAATAACTTTGGCACAAGCTATAGCAACTTCTTGATGTTCTTTTTGTGTGCCATTAGCACTACGCAACTCTATAAAGTGAATCCAGCTACGTAGTGTGCCATTCATATATAAACGACTTTCAATAAGACCTTCCGGCAGAACAGCACGAGCTTGTTCTTTGGCAATACCTTTTATAATAGCCCATTCATATGCATCACGTGCTTGTTTAATAACTAGCTCTTGCATACGTTCCCATTGATAGGCAAGAAAACGATCTTCGTCGTTGTTATGAACGTCTAGTTCTATACTGTTTTGTCTATTTTTTGTGTCTTGTCTTCGTGCTTCTCTAAGTACAAACGACAAGTCTTTAGTAGGGTCAGCATATCGTTGGCTGAACTCCTGGAAGCTGAAGCTACGATGTCTAAGTATTTGTCTTGCAATGTCTCTGGTAGTGGTGATTTCGATACAGGCTGAGACCATTTCAAGCGGGCTCCAGTGTTGGTGCTTGACCAAGTATTGGATGAGTTTTTCTGATGTTTCGGTGTTAAGTTGGTTGCTTGGATTGGACACACGGGCGCAATACGCAATGAGTTCTTGTGCATCTGTGATGCCAAGATCTGCATATTCCTGTGTGGGTTGACTGTAACTGAGTAATCTAACATGCATTATTTATAACTTCTTTTTCTTAAGGAATTTTTGAGTACTACGTTCTATGTCTTTGCGTACACGCTCTGTGTCTAACTTAAAATCAACATTTTCGATAGTATCCTCGTAGGATTTACACAACTCGTGTAAACTTTTTTGAAAGGCATCCCATCCGTCTCTTCGAGTCTTTGTTGTTATTTTTATTTCCCAGACTTTTCCATCCTTAAAATTTACCAAAACTGTATTCAAATACCTGATAGGTAACACGTTGAGTTCAACGTCTGCAAATACTTCTGGCCAATGTTTTATGACGTCACTGGGAAGAATCTTCCCAGATCGTGTCATTGTATTTTTTTCTTGCTAGGAACTAGTTCTTCTGCCATACGGCGGAAATTAGCGGCTTCTTTGGCTAGCTTATCAGCTTGGCTACGATAAAACTTTGCTTTAGCTTCTGGTGTGCTGTCGTCGGCAATAGTAGTCTTTTCTACAGTTGCTTCAACTACAGTGGCAGTTGCTTTTACATCTTCTGTTTTAGTTTCTGTTTTATCATTGATACCTTCGTTCAATGCCAAATCATCTACTGCTACGCCACGCTGTTCAGCAATAATTTGATTCAATTCGCTTAACAAAATGCCTACACCTGGAGTTGGTGTTACTTCTACGGCATCAGTTGGAACTTTAACCAAACGATTGTTAACATGCAACCAAGGCAACATACGTGAACCATCTGGAAATTGTGTACGATCCAATGCTTCTGCAAATTCGTATGATTCTTGAGCAGCCGCACTTTCAACCAAATTGATAACAGCATCGTGATAGATGTCTGGCATATTTTCAGTTGGGATAACTAGTGCTGAATATGCATCACCAGGTAAGGTGCGATAAGCAATCAATACTTTTTTATTGGTTGCTTTAATACGACCTACGTGTTTGATTTCGGCCATATTAAGCTCCGGTAGCAATTGAAGTTGCTGATTGTGCTTGTGCTGGTGCTTCTGGTTGTGGATTAGCTTTTTGTTGAGCGGCTACTGCGTCTAAAAATGCAGTTAATTTGGTGTAAGTTTGACCAACTGCTACCATTTCATTAGGCTTAAATGCTCCACGTGAGCTAGCAATATCAATAATTACTTTCATTGCGTTAAGATCATTAACTGAAAGATCATTAGATTGTGCTGGTGTTTCTTGTGTATTATTCTGTACGTCAGTCATAATATCTCCTTATTGAGTACGTATTTAATTATCTCGTTTGTAAATGTGGACAGGCAATCGTGAAAAAACTTAATTCCTTTTCACTTTCAAAACCAATACGTATTCCGTAGATTATAGTATTGGTATGATCAAGCATAACGTCTTGTCCAACATAGTACCTATTATTTAGATTCTTACGTATCCAGGAGTCGATAGATTTGACTAGAGTTGGATTATAACGGTCCATACTAGTATACTTAAAATGAGGACAGGCAACCTCAACCCTTCTTAAACCAAAATAGTTTAAGGGGTTGGGCTTGCCATTTTTTATTGCCATATTACGCCGTTTCTTTTACTTGCTCGTAATAAGCATATTCCCCAAATGGTGGAACAATCTTATCGTTGCCATGGATAATGAATACTGTGTCGCAGTAATTTTCATCACCCCAGCTACCCCAAGGATAACCATCTGTAAACATGATAAACTTCTTAGGCTGAATATCATTTTCTTTCATGTATTCCCAGTTGGCATCAAATTCAGTTCCGCCACCGCCCATTGGTTCATAGTTATCAAAATCGTCCATGCAATAACCATCATAGTCTTGTTCATTATAGACTTTGGTATCAAAGCACCAAACTTTAATCTTAAAGTCTCTGTACTCTTGCATAATACCTTTGATCTCACTTAAGAAATCTTTGGCCTGCTCGTCACCAATGGACCCCGACATGTCAATGCTTACACAGATATCAATAGTATCTTGAAATTGTGTTCCAGGTAGTATAGCGTTCATGTGCCAGCCTTTACGGTTAGGACGCATAAACGAGTAGTCGTTCTTAATAGTGCTTTGGATCTGTTGACGAAGAATTTCGCGCCAATTCATCTTTGGCTCTGTTAATTCCTTAATCATGCGTTGTACACTAGCAGGAGTATTACCAGCACCTGCGGCTTGTGCGGCCTGTACTGTAGCTTCGCGAATCTCGTCACGAATCTGTTTCAACTCTTCCTTGCTGTATCTTGGCTGACCATCCTTACCGTTTTCACCCCAATCAATGTGGTCGTCTAGTAATTGACCCAATGCATTTAGTTCGTCTTCGTCCATTTCGTCAAAGATCTTGTCGTAGACTTCCTCTGCACCCATACCGTAGTATTTGGTATCATGGAAAATTTTGATACCTTCAATATTGTGTTCGCCAATCCGGTCACGAACCAATTGTCCATTTACACAGTAATCTGCGGCAATGTTAAAGATGCGTGGGTTACGACTTTCTCTACGACTCATGTGATCGAACACATTGTGCAGAATTTCGTGTGCAATAACGAACTCTACTTGTTTAACTGTTAGAGGTTCAAAAAATTCACGATTAAAATAAATTGTACGTCCGTCTGTTGCGGCTGTGCCCATCCATTCACTGCCTTCTTCAATTTTTAGGCGTGTTGCCATATTGCCAAAGAAAGGATGACGGAGTAGTAGACCCACACGGGCTACGATAATTTTGTCGATAATTGGATCTGCGTGTGACATGAATGCTCCTTTACTGTATGTATATATTATAACACCTCCCGAAGGAGGTGTCAAATACTACTAAACCGAATTATTTACGGCTGTCTTTTTCGGTAGCGGCACTGATGTATTTGCCAAACTTAGCATGGAACTCATCAAAACACTTGATTTCGTCCGGATCCAAAGGCAGTTTGTAAGTGCTCAACGCAACCTTTGTGCCCATAATAACCAATTCTGTTTCAAAGTTATTCATCATAAATTCGAAAAAGTTATTAGTTTGATCACTCCAATTTTTGGCTTTTTTGTCGCAAGCATCTTTCAATTCGTAGCACAAGGAAACTGTTAAAGAGTACATAGCTGAAATCTCTTTGGAGTCCATTTTCTTAACTTTGCCGCTCAAAATATCTGTAGGATTAGGCATTTTGCTGGCATGTTTGCGGTGTGCCATAAATTTGATAGCAAGCCCTTCGCCAACAGCACCGCTAATCAAATCTGTAAGTGTTTCGTTATCCACATCGTCGTCTGTAAGCAATTCGCTTACAAATGACCAAGAGCGTGGAGTAGCAAATGCACGTGAGCTAGACTTTGGATCAAAGTCATAAATGTCCTTCTTAGAGAAGCTCAAAAAGCCCACAACGTCTTTGTGTACTTTGTTTTCAGTAGCCCACTCAAAGTAGTCGTCCCAGTTAACTTGCATTTCCAAGTGAACAAAACGATTAGCCAACGGAGCAGGCATACGGAATGTAACACCCTTGTCTGTTTCGCGGTTACCAGCGGCAACTAATACTACGTTTTCTGGCAAATGATAAGTACCAACCTTACGATTTAGTACTAATTGATATGCCGCGGCTTGCACACTAGGAGCCGCACTATTCATTTCGTCTAAGAACAAAATGATAGTTTTGTGTTGTTTTGCCATTTCAGCACTTGGCAATTCTGCTGGAGGAGCCCAACGCATAGTGCCATCGTTGCTGTCAAAATATGGAATACCTTTAATATCGGTAGGTTCCCAAAGGCTCAAACGTACATCAATTACGTGAGCGTCCAACTCGTCACCAAGTTGTTTAATAATATCGGACTTACCAATTCCTGGAGGACCCCATAGGAAGATTGGACGTTTGTTTTTGAATGCTTTGCGCAAAGATTTTTTGGCACCGCTTGGGCCAACTGTGCGACTGGAAATTTCTGCCATTTTGCTTCCTATCTTAAGTTAAAAAATACGGGTTGAAGTAACGCTGTATGTATATATTATAGTGTCACTTAGGATAAGAGTCAACTGTTTTTTTATCTTTTTATAGAATTTTGGCTAATTCTTTTTCTCTTTCGTTCATAGCTTTAATCAAACCAAATTTTCGTATATCGTCTGAAAACAACATGAGTTCAAAACTTTTCTTTTCTGAGAATACTGTGATAGACATGTTGGTTAGGTAGTAGGGGCAGTCCACATACCTTTCCAAAAATATAATAGTTTGAGGACTTAGTTCGATTGGTTCGGTAAATGGAATTTCGTATTCTTTCAGTTCCAAATCTTTAACCAAAAACACATAACCTTCGTCACTCAAACGAAAATTGGTTTGTTTACCTGCACGAGTACTTTGCCACCACTTGCGCCCAAACATCTTAACATTGATGTCGTCTGTACTCTTACCCCACTGCTCTAAAAAAATCTTAGTAAGAGTGTCGCGTGTTATCATTTTATTATGGTGCCTTGTGTTAGCATGACAACTTGAAAATCATCTACACCAAATGTTTGATTCAATTTCTTTGCCAAATTATGTGCGTGGCCAGGATTTGAAAAAGAAACTTTTTTATATTTGGGTCCAGGATAGGAGGTAAGGCTATTAAATGATTTTAGATTAAACGGTGCGTTTTTATAGAATACTGCCCAAATGGCATCCGCTTCTAAAATCTGCTCAGATTTCCAGGTTTTCTTGTTTGTATGTTCTAATAAAACTTTTGGTTTAGGTCTTGACATTATGCGTATCCAAATATGTACGCATATATTTATGTCTATTTGTTATCAAACCCACCACCGTCTAATAGCACCTGTACTACTTCAGGGCCTTCTGCGGTATGTTTTTTAAGCTCATTAAACAAACTAGTATAGTCTTGTAACAGTTTATCTTGTATTTCCAACAAGGCTAGATTAAGTAACCTAGCCTGTTGAATAGTCAGTTTAACTTCTCGTTGGTTACCCAATTCTGCGGCTCTTAAGGCTTGTCCAAATTGGGTTATAGGAGTTGTATTAATCTGATTTTGCATTAGATAAGACCTGTTTCATTTCAAATTCTGTTTTGAAAGGACCTTTGTATGGATTGCGTTCTAATGTAATAACTTTAGGACAGAATGATTTAACCCATCCTTTGTTAAACTTGATAGTATAGTAGCCTGCACAGTATAAACTCTTGCTGGCATTACTTTTAGTGAATAACGGTAATTTGCGTCTTACATCATACATACTATTGTAAGGTTTTACACTAGTGGGGTATCCGTGACATTCGTTAGGTTCGGCAGTTGTAACTTTAACCTTGGTACTGGTTAGGAAGAAACCTGCTCCAAATTGTTTTGTGAGGTCCTGTTTCTTATTAAACATTACTTCACCGTTGGTACTGGATAGTACAAACTTGTTGTTTTCTTTTTTGTGTAGTGTTGCGACCTTAGTGCCATTCTGCTCTACGATCCAAAACTTACCATCCACAATAGGCTTGGCGTGTATTTCAGTCATATTTTTCTCCTTAATATTATTCTACCCCGAAGGCGTTGGAATAATGTATGTATTTATCTCAATTATCGAGTGGTAATGTGTTCCACTCTTTGATTAAATCGAGAACTTCTTGTTCAGAATTACAAAGAGTTTTTGTGTTGGCCCAATCTTCTTTCTTGTTGCGGCCGCCAATTTCGACCATCCAACCGTTGTCGTAACGATTGATACTAATATTTTCATTTACTTTAACTAATTTGCTCAGTGATGCCATGTAATTCTCCTTGATATTTGGCTTGAAACGGTTCTGCGTATGTCTGAATATTATCAGCAATCTTTTTCATATCCCATGCGTTACAGAATTTAAGCATACGGATACCAACTTGTGTAATGTCTTTTGGACGAGCATTAGCCAATATTGTTTCTTTAATTTTTTCTTTAATATCCGCCGGTTGTGCTGTTAGATCGCACAGTTGTACATTGCGTTGATAATCTTCTAGGACTCTGTGTTCTTCGCCATTGTGGTCAACCCACCTCTGTAACATGAGATTGTTCCACGCATATCCGCGGCTTTTACGATCTTCGAACGCTTCAAGCAAACCAACTTTGTTTTTAGAACCTTTAGTACGCACACCTGGATACGCTGAGAAGACATTATCACTGGTATCACCACGCATGCATTTTTCGAATAGCATCCACTCTGGGTCTTGCGCTGGCTTAGGTTCGCCTGTCTTTTTGTCTTTAACGGGTTTGCCTTTGGCATCAAAGATTCCTTCGTGTGTAATATGTAAGTCACCTACACCGTTGTACTGACTAACATTAGGACCAATTAATTGTGCAAAATCGCCATCTGTACTAATAATGACATGTTTTGCATCTGGATGTGCCTGTATCCAACCTGCAATTAAATCATCGGCTTCAAGATTTGGATGTTGCATCACTGTGGCGTTAGTTTTTTCAATAATGAAATCTTTGAATTGATCAAATGCTTCCCAGAACAATTTGTCTTCATCTTGTTCTTTCTGTGTCATGGCCGCACGAGTTTCTTGCCTATTGGCCTTGTAGGGTTTGTAATAGTCCTTACGCCAGCTACGACCTTCAAGGCAGAATACTACGTGACTGCCACCAAAATCTTGCCAAGCCTTTTTGATACTGTTAAGTGTTATATGAAAAGCCATGCCTAGTTTGATGTCAGCGGAACCTTGTACCACATGACGAGCACGGAAGAAAGTATTTGCAGTATCAACAATAATATGTGTCATTCAACTTCGGCTTTGCCGTTTCCTAATCTGTTTACATTAATATAACCACCAATTGTGCGATTAGGTTGTTGGCCTGCTTCTGCTAGCATGTTGCCTGCCAAATCTCTAAACCACCGATCCACAATCTCTTCATCTGGATCACCATCAAATCCGTATCCAGCTTGTTTTAATTGTACTATAAACAGGTCATTCCAGTCAAGTTCAAAAAACCCATTACGGACATTTTCTTTGTTCACATGGGTATCCAAAACTGCTACATATGGTTCTCCTCGAGCAGTAGCTCGAGTTTTTGGATCCATCTTTGCTTCTTGTTCGGCTGTTTGAGCTTCAGCAGTAGCCGCTACTGCTTTGGCTTCCATTTCTTTGAGAACTTTTAAGTTATCTTCTAACTTATCGATACCAAACCATTTTTTAATTAAATTTTTAATCATTTTTCTTTTCCATGCAATCACAATCTCTGCCTTGCCTGCAATTACCAGTGCAAGCACTAGATGCATTAGTTGTCCACTGTAGCAATAATACTATTAAGATGGTTAATACAATTAGTAATACGGCAATGATTAGCATTTAGGTTCCCCAAGCATTGCGCCAAATATCTACTTGTAATCTTGGACTATAACGGTAACCACGTTTCATTGCAAGTTCAGCTACTTGTTTAGTGTTTAGATTGTAAGTATTTTCTGTTCCGCCTACTGGCATCAAATATGTAGGCCCAGTAAATCCTACGTCTTGATAGGCTTTTACAGCACGATCAACTTCTTCAACATCGTCCTCAGTAGCTACTACAAATTTCAAATAGCAGTGTCCGACGCCTTCATATTCTTTTACAATTTCAGATTGAATAGCACTTGCCCATGTTTCACCACTGCAAGATAATTTAGGACTTATGCTAAATGTAAACATTGAGTGTACTGTGCCTGTGTTATCGAGCCATGTATAAAATTCATCGCTTAGACGTTGAGTGCCATTAGTTTCAAATGTAATATTAGTTAGACCTTTTTTCTGACAAGCCGCAATAATATCTGGATAATTTTTCTGCCAACCTAGCAGTGGCTCTCCGCCTGTAATAACCAAATGTATATCATGTCCATCTTCTTGCATCCAAGCATTATTAGGAATAATACTTTCCATCTTTGCAACAACTTCTTCATTGGTCATCATTGGACTTAGATGCTTAAAACCAGGATGCCACGAAGCATAACTATCGCATCCAGTTTCTGCTAATGGTAAATCCTCGTATGTATTATAGAGATGCACTACTTCTGCGATTTCATCTGGTTCTGTTGTAATTTGTCCTTTAGGCATGGCAAATCCACGGCATTGAAAGTTGCATCCAAATGTACGCAAGAAAACGCTAGGCACTCCTGCATAGCGTCCTTCACCTTGTAGGCTATAAAAAATTTCTGCTATCTTAATTTTACTCATCTTCATCTCTTTCTAAAAATTGACTTACTTGATTTTCTGCGTCTTGGATACTTTCTGCCCACACTTCAAATGTAGCAATACCATTTTTAGCAGATAAATCAAACGGAACTGTACCTTGTGGCAACCAGTTATTGCCTACTTCACGTTTAATCTCAAACTTATTTAGGTCTGTAGTCTTCATACGATAAAATAATTCGTCAAATACTTGCTTGGCGTTTGTCATTTTTTTCTTTCCTAAATTGTTCTACGTCGTCTACAGCACTTAACAATGTTTGGGCATAGTTAAATGCCTGCTGACGATTCATAATTACAGTGGATTCTGTATCAATATAGCCTTTAGTTAGTAATTGCCAAATAGCATGCCAGCGAGTTTTACTCCACCAATTACTTTTTACAGTTGTATAGATAGTAACACTAACTTCGTGATCATCGGCTTCTACCCACATGTGATGATCGTGATCGGACGCACCACACTTGCAAGTAACTCGGTAGACTTTACTGTCTCCCCAGTCGTTTGTTTTCATAATGCCTTCAGCTGGCGTTTGGTACATCATTTTGAAGCATACTCCTGTTGCATTTTAATATTGTCAAAAAACTCTTTCTTTGTACCGTGGTCGTCTTTGAACGCACCTTTGAGTACAGTTGTTTGTGTAAGACTAGAGTGTGCCATAATGCCACGGTTCTCACAACAACCATGTATGGCTTGCACATATACACCTAAGTCTGTGGCTCCTGTGGCTTTTTGTATTTCCCTAGCAATATCGTTACACAACTCTTCCTGGAGAGTGCCGCGACGAGCACACCACTGAGCAATACGAGTGTACTTAGACAAACCAATAAGTTTTTGTGCGGCGATGATGCCAATGTAAGCGACACCAGTAACGGGCTGATGATGATGACTGCACATAGAGCGGAGCTCACTACGTACCACCAACATACCTTCGTATCTGTCTTCGCTGTCGTTAGGAAATGCTGTTGCATCCGGTGCTGGTTCATAACGTCCTGCCATTATTTCATTAAAGTACATTTTAGCAAGACGACGTGCTGTGCCCTTGCTATTAGGATCTGTTTCACGATCAATCAGCAAAGTATCTAATACTTTTTCAAATGCCTGTGTTGCTTCTGTGATTAATTGTTCTTTGTTTTCTTCTGTAACATATTCGCTGATGTTATCGCCAGCCCAAAAACGTTTATTGTCACGTTTCATTTTGAAACGCAAAACATCTGCTAGATTGGCTTCTTGATATTCTGTGTTATCGTCTTCCTGCATGTCAGCGCCTATAATTAAATTTTGATAGATTCTCGATTCAGTCATACTTGTTCCTTTGTACTATTATATAGGTTTATTTAGACGATTGCAAGTTATTTTCTGCTCGAAGTTTACGGCAGGCTTCTTTAACGGGTATAGGATAATCTGGACTTATTTCAGATATTGAACAATCATATTTTACAACAACATGCGGATGTGTATAATTCCAATAGATAGCAAATACTACTAAAGCAATTCCTAGTACTAGTACTGAATAAAAATCTAAATTCTCTCTGATAGAAGTATTTTGCATAAGTCTGCATCCTTTTTTGATTTGAAATAAAAGTCCATGTTGTTTTCGGTAGGATGACTAGTGAATCGATCTCCAGGCAATCCAAATACTTCTATCACATCAGCACAGGCTTCATTCCACCAATAGTTATTTTGTCCCTTCCATGGTATCCTTACCATATGGACACGGCCTTCTTTTTTAGAGGCAATAATACCTGTACTACTATGTTTTTTTTGCATTTTTTTCTAAATTGCGTAGTTCGTCTTCTAAATAATCTTTGTAATTGTTTAATGCTTGAATACCTTGAAGACTAGTTCCACTTTCAGATAATTTCAAAATATCGCTATTAACTTTATCAATTTTTTCTTTGATAGCTTGAATATCGGGGTTCATCCTTTTATCCTAGTAGCAATACTACTACCAAATAAAATATTAAAAGCTAACCAAGTTTGCCATGTTAACTCAATATGTAATACTGGAAATAGTGTATTCAATGACCATATACCAATGATTGGGCCAACGGAAATTGCAATTAAAATAAATGCAAGTCCGATAATAAGTTTAATTACTGCTGATGTCATTTCCAAAATTCCTCCCAAGGATAAACTAGCCAGCAATCTTCTTCGGCTTTGTTGACTTCCCAATAGGTATAATCAACATCTTCCTTGCTGGATAGGTTATTTGTTAATACTGCAAAACGTACATTATGACCCCATGTAGTTTGCCATTGTGTTTCGCCTGGCAAACAACTAGTTTGCCAATCTTTTTTAATCCAAGCAATCGTAGAACCTTGATCGTTGATGTCATCTACAACTAGGATATTTTGACCGTTGTAGGCATCTTCCGCCATACCTGTGTCGCTAACTTTAATGCCGCCATCTCTGAGACTGACCATAAGTGTAGCCATAGGAATGTCTAAGTATTGACTAATTAAATTAGCCGGTACAAGGCCTCCCCTATTCAAACCAACAATATAGTCAGGATACCATTTATCCTGTATTATTTGTCTGGATAGATCTAAACAAGCACCCTCTACTTGAGTCCAAGTGTAATAGATCTTCTTCATGCTATCAATGCGGATGCCAGTGTTGCTACTTCTTCTTTAGTCATAAAGAAATTATATACTTGCGAGTCAACAACTTCCCCGTCTTTCAAACTTTCTTGAACCATGTCAATGCTTAATAATCCTTTAGGATTGAGTACTTCATGCTTCTTGAGTTTCAATCGATATCCGTCATGCTCTTTGATAATTTGTTCTTTATAAGTATCTCTAACTGATTCATGTAGTTCCATCTTCATCTCCTTTAATTGCTTCAAATGTTCTGTATTTGCCCAAAGCCTTTATGTAGTCATCGTACATCTTTTTAAGTTTAGGATGTTTACGTTCTAGTATAACATCTCTTTCTGGAATTTGCAATACTGTTTCGATTGTCTTTAACCGTTCTTCTAAATCAACTCCGTTAATAACCATGTTACCTTTAACTTCTATAGTGGCAGGATTGGTTTGATTAATCCTCATCACTTCGCTATTTGGAACGCTTGTATTAGTGGTCCAAATAGTGTTAGTTCCAGTCGACGTTAAATAACCACCATTTGGTATAGTAGCTGTGCTGGTACCATTAGTATATACTGAAGTAGCAGTTGTATTAGTTGTTGGGAAGTAGGCCATTCTTTCTATCACTTAAATATTTTTCAAAGTGGATCCATTTATTTTCTACAATAAATCCCCACTCACGTTGACGCTTACCTACAAAGAACAATGTCCAAGGAGTAACGCCCTCTTTTAATTCAATACGGTGAAAGGTATGTGTGTTACCAAAACGGAAACTACCGGGACCACGCCATACTCTTACTTCGCAGTTCTTTGTACCATCTTCGTTGAACTGAGCAATCCACTCATAGTAACCGCCGGCAAGAATGATAGTAAAGTAATTCCAAGGATGATCATGTACATCATCTGGATCGCTTTTACAGAATTTATGTAAGAATACGTTATAAGGAAATGTGACACGTTCTTTGAACAATACATAATAGCGTTCTAGATATGGTTCGTTTTCGGTACGATCCATAATAATTCGTTTGCGATCATGTCGCTCAAGCCAATTAAGGACGCGGTCTTTCATCTTCTGGAGTATCATAGTGTCCTTTCACTAATAGGTAAGTTGTTTTGAATTTGTCAAATGCTATTTTTAATCCGGGATATTGTTCACACATATCTTTTATGCGATCCCATTCGGGAAATCGATCTACCCATTCTTCTGGTAACTGTATATTAAATTGTGAAGTGTTTATAGTATTAAGACCTGCTATACTAGCACTAGTTAATCCGCTTCCTATACTTATGGTTCCTAATGTACTAGGTGCAGTATAATAATAGTTTGAAGGTATGGTTGTGCCAAGTGTAATATTGTCAATAGTATTTAGATCAATAGATGATATGGTACCAGAGGTATTACCATTGTTTGAAATAGTAACAGTATCACTGTTGACAACATAAGTTGACGATGTGTACTGTTTTACTTTTTCAAGTAAATCGTCTAAGGAGTGCTGTGGCGCTGAAGAATCGTTCATGTAAATCCTTTGCTTGTTTTCGGATCATAGGTATTCTTGTAGAATAATTATCCATATGTTCTATTATTTTACGACACAAATCTGGTCTGTATACTGTATATGTATCATAATCGTTAGTCCATACGCTAGGATATTTGAATGTGTCATAATACATTTCACTGTAACTGAGCCTATCCGGAACCATGGGAATAGCATCAACTACCGCACCTTCATAGCAACTAATGCCTAGTGTTTCTTGTAAGTTAGCACTAAACACCATCTTTGCTTCGCCTAACAAGTTATGATATTCATTTTTTGTTAGCTGTTGATCCTGACACACTACAAATTCATATTGCGGTAAGTGTGTAGCCAAGTCTCTGAAAATCTCAACCTGCTTCTCAGGTGCGATGCGATGCGGGAAAAGAATAAGATCACGCTTGGGCATATTCTTATACATGGTCAATGTATCTTCCATATACTCCATTGGCCATCCAGTGCGAACAAATCTTGGATCTTCACCTGCAAGAATATCATTCAAGTCATCCGCCAGCCAGGGATTTTCATTTGGATAATCATTTAATAGATTAGTAACAAACATCTTGATATGAAAATCTGTAGCAAAATAGTTGTGATCAAATGCATGGAAGAAACTCTTCTCTGCGTGACGTACCCAAGGCTTATTGCCAACTAAGCGTCCAAGAAAGTCTTGAGGATCATAACTACCAGCATGCCACAAGCCATGCGTGACTACTGGAATGTTCAGTAGTTCACTCATGTACTTTAAGTTTATGATGCCAGGATGCCAAGCATCGGTAAACAGGAAATGATCGCCAGGTTTAACTGATCCGGAGCAAAATAGGCGCCCCATTTGTTCCACTTGTCGAGACTTATATATATTGGTGCCGCCAAAATTAAGAAAAGCACCAGGAGTAGTGGCTGTAGGAATATCCTCAGGCCCAGATATAATTTGAACATTGTGTCCTGCCTTTCGTAAGAGATTAGGTACATGGCGTTTCCACTCGCCAGTGTACCTTGTCTCAACAGCTTCTAGATCAATTAGAAATACGTTCATTGTTATAAGGACGTGGATTTTTGCCTAGGTAAGGTTTACGTTCACCTGTAAACGGCTTCTTAGGACGGCGTGTCTTATCAAAGTTACGCCACTGCCAGCTTTCTCTATTATAAAGATGAGCTTCATCAAATGGAGCCCCCTCCATACGGCACCAGTCATGGAATGCCTCTAGATCATCAAAGATTTTAACAATATCCGGACGAGTTTCAAAATAGTTGATGTCCTTGTAGTTCTTAGCCATTATAGCTTTCCTTAATATTTAATAAACGAACCATTTTCTCCGTCTTCGGAGACCTCAATCCAAACCTCACGGCTTGGATACCTTTGTGAAATCATGTCATACAAATCGTCTGACATCATCTCGCAACTCTTATAATCTAGTTTTAGTATACTGTCTTTGTATAAATTTTCCAACCATCGTTTGAACTGGATGAATTCGACATCACGGTCGTTGTGGGTAACTGAAAGCCAAACGCGAAAATGGAATATATGACGATGAGGAGTAGCCAAAAACGATACATCATATTCATCTCCTGTTGCTAAGTTTGGATCAGTTGCGGCCGCTGGATAAGCATGGATGCCTTCTTTTTGGAAGGTGACCCAGATCATCTTGTTTGGGCGCCAATCTTGGCGTAATACATTTTCTATCATGCTGGTGTGTCTTGTGTATATTGATCCCAATGTGTATATTTGTCCATACGCATTAGATCATGTAGTTGATGAGTCCACACACCTGGATTGGTAGCACCCCAGGTACGATCATCCAGTTTAAGTGTGGCGTTATAGTTATGTTGATTAATGTAGGGTAGTTTAACACTAATCATAGGTACGAATCTTGGATATTCACTATAACAAGATTCAAGTACACCTTCCGAGTGACTAACATCAAAGTCCAATGTCACCCAATAATCTTTCTTCAAACATGGAATAATAACATCATCCCATGCTTTATATTCTTCATGCGTGATGCTTTTAGGGTTAAAGCTCTGACTAGTACCAAAGTAGATATGTCGGATACGCTTAGACTCGTCTAAGTATGCTTGACTGTCGTCTGCAATACGTAGTATATCTTCTACAGGCGGTGTGCCCACTACAAATAATGTGTACATACCATGACAAATCGTATGTTCGACTTCATAACCTGTAAAGTAAACGACACCTTGTCGTTCTTCAGTGTTTAGTCCCATTTAATATAACCTCTACTATAACCACTCGGACGATTAACGCCGTCCGCAAACGCTTGTTGCCATTCTGTACTACGATTATAACCTCTAGTCCAAAAACTATCAACCTCTAGATAGCCGTTTTCAATCCAGTACTTGGCTATATGCATGCAATCGATAAACTCAGGATTACGGGGACTAGGCTTGACAGTGGTAACAGCTTTCCAAAGTTGAGCCTGTGCTTCTTGTTTGCTTACTGCTTTTCCTACTCCATCTATAATCACTGCATTATTATTTAGGTTGATCTGTGTACCTAGCTCATAATTACCGCTAAGATCAATAACCACATCGTAGTTTTCGATAGTACTAGACTGAATTCGATCTCCCCAAAGCTCTTTATTACTGTGACCCAATACATCTACATGGAAGATATATCCATTTAGACGCATGGTGTGATAGGCAACCCAGGCAAGGAATCCACTACCAATAATAAGCATACGATTGTTTTCGTGTCTGCCTTGTCGATCCTGCAAATATTCTTTGGCCTGTTCAATAAGATTAATACCGCAAGCAACTGGTTCTAAAATATAACGGGGATGTGCTTCGGGAATCTTTACATATTCTCCTTGACGTACAGTATACTGGTCAGCATAAGCAGGCTCACCGCGTGTTGCAACATAATCGCCTACTTTTACATCATTACATGCCGCACCTACAGACATGACTTGTCCAATACCTTCGTGTCCTTGCATGTGTAAGGGTAGCGGACCAAAGTCGCCCATCATCATGTCTATGTCGCTACGACATACACCAGTCATTATAGCCTTAACATAGATACTATCCTGTGCCCAAGGTCCAATTTCGTAATCAACTTCTTCGAAATAGCCTTTGCCTGTTGTTTGTAAACACTTTACCTTCATAGATTCTCTATTCTTTCATGTATCCATGTATCTATATCAAATTGTTCTAACCAGAACTGATAGTTGTCTATATTATCTATAGCATTTTTAATCATATTGAAATAGGCTTCTTCGGGGCACCAACCTAATTCAAATCGTTCTATACTATTGTCCTGCATTATAAATTCAATGGCACTATTTTCGTGTGTCATACTACGCCAGTTAGCACGACAATTCCATTTATTGCCAAATGAAATATCACATTGATCATCTACATCATATGTACCGTTGGAGTTTACCACTCCGTATTCTGTACTTTCAATGTCTTCTAATAACCAATTCTGTATAGTTGCGTTGCCGTTAACTTGTTCTTTACGCCATGCTGGATTCATAGCAATATAAAGACTCAAAAGGTGTGGCATTAAATCACGACTAACACCGCCAAACGCTAGTTTGCGTGTTGTAAACCAACTGCCTGGACTAGGAATACAATTCTTTCTAATCCATTCAATGTTTACTATTTTGGCTTTAGTAGCTAGATCTTTTAATTCACTAATGTTCTCACGCCACATGTTATTTTTAACCATCATGAAACGTGTTTGCGGAAAATCCGTAATCATTTTCATCCATGATTTGGTATTAATAACACCGGGTTTTTCAATAAAAACTATTTTAGTCACCGGTGCAAGTTTGCGGGCAATGTCTTCGTGTGTAAAATTGGGTGTGCAAACGTGTGCAGTATCAAACATATGACATTTAGCAATGGCATCATCTACACTTATAAAATCTGCGCCTTTCGAAGAGTCTTGGTCAACAGTAATAACACCGTGTCCAAGTTTATCCAGCACAGTGGCATACAAATTGCCTATACCCATTCCTACTACAAGACTAGTTTTCATTTGTAAACTTTTTCCCTTCTTCCCAGTACTTGATCATACGCTGTACATCTTCCATTCGTTCTGTTACAACCTCTGGAGCCGCACGTTCTAATTCTTTCAAATTATGATAACTAGGATAATGTCGCAAACACCAACGAGCTTGTTCACGTATGCTTTTTGGAATACGTGGAGTCTTTTGCGGATTCATTAGATCCTGTAAAAATTCTTCTGTTCGTTGAATACTTCTAAAGCGTTCATCAGGTAACGTCATGCACACTAGCCTCTAAAGCGTCTAGTTTATCGGAAACTTCGTCATCGAAGTCTGGTTCTTCATCTAATTGTACACTATCTTCTTCTACTTCGTCAAACAATTCGAAAAACTTGGTACTTGCGTTAACTGTTCGTTTACCAGTATAGCCTCGTGTACCCGGGATAGCCATCCAAAAACGACTAAACTCATCAACAATAGCATCGGCAGTACCGCGATCACTTGTAGCAAATATGGCTTCGATTACATCTTTAGCATATAGTCTATCAAATTTTTCTTGTACTAACATTGTAGGACATAATCCGGCATCATATTGACGATTAGCTTCTTGTACAGCATTGATATGCATCCAAACATTATGCCCCATCATAATAGCATAAGTGAAACTATCCCAGCTCGTCTTACCTACTTTGCCAATCTTGTTAACATCATTTGGGCCATAGATACAAATTTCGTTAACTTTGACACCATCCATTAACGGACTTGTTTCAAAGTTGGCAAAGTGTTTATCTTGTACTACTACGTCTTGGAAGAGACGAGTATCTTGGGCGTATTTTTTGTTGTCAAGAGACGGCAACATGCGGTAGAGCCATTTTTCTCTGTCGGTAATTTCTGTTTGGACGTAGATTTGACCGTTTGCGGTTGCAAGGAACGGTGAGGCGCAGTCAAAAGATATGGTAAATTGGTCATTGTGATATTTCCTTACGGCCCTTTGTATGTCAGTTAAGATTAATGCCCATTCTAATTTACTGGTGCCTAAGAAGTGCATCCAGTCTTGTTCTCCTTTTTCAAGAAGCCCGTCAAAGCGTAACGCTACTAGACGTTTTAAGGTCAAGTGAATGTCACACATATTCTGTCCACCCATGCCCCAACCGTTAAAATGCCGACCAGGATATTGTTTTGGATCACAATATTTCTTCATGTGCTGATACCAACCCTCAGCATCCTTGTGATTTTCACCTTGTAATACATTAAGGAATTTACAATTACCGTTACGATTATTAATAAAATAATCATTATTGATAAAAGTTGCCTGAACAGCTTCAGCGTAGGTACTAATTCCTGTAGCCTTGGCTCCTGCCGGACTACGAGCCACCCAAGCCGGAACATCAAGACACATACCATAGTCCATGAGTGCATCCATCCAGGCCAATACTTGTGTACGCTTCTTCATTGCTTTTGGACAGTTAGGATCTTTCCAATCACCTTCCCACTTGCCTTTACCAATTTGGAATCCGCCTGAATCACCTAGTACCCAACTAGTTGCACGATTTCGATTACGGAACATGTCTTCGCTAGGATCTGGTTTGTTAAGATCTAAATTAGCATGTCCTGCACTATATAAACAATGGTCATAATAAAATGCCGCATTGGGATCTAGATAATTCATAGCCTCAATGCCCATTGGACCAAAGCTCGCGGGGATACGAGCCGGGTCTACATAGTTACCGTGACGTTGTTTACCTATATAGGTACTATAAAATCCTGACGTTGCCGGCAGAAAGTACGCATAGTCGTTTTGCGTTGCTGTTAGATTTCTATTCAATTTTGCCCCATTTTATTTTTAACCATGCTCGTTCCATAACGTAATGTACCGCAGTTAGGATAACATGTATTATAACTGCATCGCTTAAACCAGTCCAGACAGCAGTTATCAGTAATGCTACTATTCTATAACTTAATGCTCTTAGTACGGTACGTTTATGAAGTTCGACCATTATTTGCTTTGTGCTGGAAGGATGTAGTCGTATTCAGCAATTCCGCTGTCTACAGTAATTTGTAGAGCACCTGCATCTGCAATACGCATAGTAACATCTCCGGGAAGATTTAAGATGCTTTGAATTGCATTTACTGGCCAGCACCAAGTTGATTTCAATTTACCACCAATATCACTTTGGAATACAAAACTTCCAGCATGGGTATTAGCATCGCCAAAATTAAACACTAGATTGTTATCTTTTGTTGAAATTTGGAATACAGGATCTTCTGTATGTGCTGATGCTTGAAACTTGAATCTTTGAATAGCGGCCATTGATGGCTTGAATTCAACATCCCAAGTTGCACCCTTGAATTTAACAGTTTTCAATTTTTCATTGATAATGCTAGAATTCATAAAACGATAATCGTTTTCAAAGTCACCAGCACCGTTAGAAAAATGTAAACCTGTAGGAATTTCTTCTCCGTCACGTTCCTGTTTAACTACTTCAATAGTGAAATTTTCTTTGTACTCTGGGCATTTTAATAGAATGTCCAACTTGTTTAAGTTAGGCATACCAAATACACCTTCAAAGTCTTCGATAGCTTCTTTAGTTTTAGCGTTAAGGATAACGCTATGATCTTCTGCTCTTGATTCGATAGCTACACTTTTATCTGTAGCAGTAACTTTAACCAATGGCAAAAAGCCTAGGCTATGCGTATGTGTTACTAGGTCTTGTAAAAAGTCTTTCATATGATTCTCCATGTTTGTTTATTATATAGGTTTTTATGACTATGTCAATGTTTTTCTTACTTTCTTGTTATATTTTATTGCCGATTCTACCAGTGTGTGTATCAATCCAATTTTATCGGCATAATGTATAAACGCATTTGTATCTTTAGGGAAACAAGCACCCCCAAATCCACGACTTCCGTCTGGCCCTGGAACCTGCATATGGCTTGACCCAATACGCTCATCCATCTTTAACAGTTCAATAACTTTATTATAGTCAGCACCGTTTAGATGGCACATGTCATAAATTTGATTAAAGAACGCTACTTTGACACTTAGGAAACAGTTAGTGGCATATTTCAACATACTTGCTTCTGTCAGTGTGCAATATTCGATTGTATTTAGGTTTTTAAGAGAACTCATAAATAATTCTCCCCAAATATCGTTGGGATCTTCACCGCCTAATATCATATATGTTTGATTAGCAAAATCCTCATCGGCTGTTGCCGCCCGTAAAAATTCTGGACTGTAACAAATATTATGGTTGGGATAGTTTACTAGTAATCTATTTAGGTAATCGGGCCTTACTGTACATTTTATTAGTACTGGCAATGTCTCGGGAACTGTGTCCATCACACTATAAATTTGACTGACATCACAATCACCTAATTCTGTACTAGGCGTTCCTACACAAATAATAACACCTTCTGCATATCTATAATCTGAAACAATGGTATCGTTAATTTTTGGATCAACAATATGTACAATATTTCTATGCTCAATAGCACGGCCAACAGCCTTGCCAACAAACCCATATCCTGCAATTATAATTTCCATATTAAAACTCAAATAAACTGTTGAATGTATTTTTTTCTTCAGTGCTGTTGAGGTCCCATTTAAGAACACCAATCAAGTTATCTAACTTTTTATCAATGATGGTAGCTTCCATCTCTGCATGATCAAAAGGCAAATCCTTGAACCACTGCGGTAATCTCAGTTCATCCACTGGATAAGCAACTGATGTAAAACCTAACGGATTAGGTTTGAGTTTACAAACAATAACTTTAGCACCGTCTGTAATACCCATAGAATACTTGTCATTGTACATACGCTTGAGCGTGTTCCAATTAATACTTGCTCTAACATGACCAGGCATATTTGTTTTACCAGCTTTGGCTTCCTTGGCTTGATAATCAGTAATGTTGTTGGCACGTTTTGGCGAACCTTTTTCCCAACCAGGTCGACCTTTGAATTTAATACGGAATTGACTTATATGATCCAAAACTTCTTGTTCAGGCTTACCCATGAGAACCATTTCAAGAACTTCACTTAAAAAGTCTTGAATAAATTCTGGCGTATCACTGCGTTTAAGATCCAAGCCCATGGCCTTTATCTTGCCAGCTTTTCCATCTATGTCAGCACGTTTGCCTTCTTTGTCGTAATACAATACAGCATAACGTTTCTTAGTAATAAACAAACTCTTACTGCCAACAATTTCGCGACCTGCTTTGATAACTTCTCCACGTGTCTTAGGACAATGAAAACTATCTAACATAAACTGTGGGAATGTTTGATTTACTTCTTCGCCAATTGTATCATAAAGTTGAATTACTGTTTCTTTCGTCCAGGGAATTCGTCCGGCCTCAATGTCCTTCTGTAGAGTGCGATAAGCACTAAAATAACAACTATCAGTGTCACCATAAATTACTGCCTTTCCTACGTGATCATACTCTCCGGTAATGATCTCATTTACTTTACTCGCCATATGTTTTGCGATTTGACGACCGACCAGCGTTGTTGATTGTCCGATTCGTTTATCAAAGAATCTACAGCCGCTATTAAGAATAGCACCATACAGGCTGTTAAGATTAATCTTCTTAACAAGTTGTCGCTTATCCCAGTATTCTTCTTCAATTTTGTTTCCAGCATTTATAGCCTCCTTTAGTTTGGCCTGCATCTCTTTACGTTCAGCATACCAGCGTTTTAGTAGCCCTGGAATAATACCTTCTTTTTCATGGGTGAAGATAGTACCGTTACTTGAAAGCATCCAAGGCTGATTGCTTTCAAATATTAATCTATATACTTCGGCGGCACTGAGTACATCACTAGATCCATCTTCCCAGTCGATAGCAATGTCTGTGCCGATTTCTTGATTCATTACTGCTGTGTATTCTAAGGACCCAAAGACACCTTCCCAAGCGGCCGCAAATGATTTGCCTTTGGCCATTTGTAATTCTATATATTCTTCAGTCATTGTTTGACGCAACTGACCGATAATAGTTTCTGGCCCCATGTTAAGCGCACGAATAGCTGACGGATATAGACTGTTAATATCCAACGATCCTACCCAATCTTGTAATCCTTCTTTAGGATACGCCACATACGCACCAGCCGCACCTTCATTGTCTTCACGTTCACTCATCTTGGTACGATTAGGAACTTGAAAACCTCTGCGATGTGCCTCGTTAATAATAGCCTGCTCAGTTACAGCAACCGCACCCATTGTAGTTTGTAGTAGTACTGTATTTTCATGTGCCAGTGTGTTGGCAAGATCCATGAATTTTAATTTTTTGTCCAGGTCGTCCAGTAGTTTACAGTCATTAATGTTGTATTCTACAAATGTACGGAAGTCGTTGTTGTATAGTTGATCTAGTGTGCCTTCGTATTGTGTTTTACGTTTGCCTAGCTCATATTCTGCAATGGCATCTAATCTATATGTATGGCGTTCTTCATATGTGTACTTGCGGTACAGTTCAAGATAATCTAAATGCACACGACCAATGTAGTCATAAGTTGTACTAGTACGACCATATTTTTCGTATTCACGACGTTTAGGCAATTGGTCAAACAAACAGAACCGTCTTGTGTCCTCTTTGCTTAGAACTTTTGTAACGCGATTTGTAGTATAGGGAATATCAAATCCTTCACTATTCCAACCACTGATAACATCTGCATCTTTGATCAAGTCCAAGAACATGTCCAACAAGTCTGCTTCGTTATCAAACAGATATGTGTTAGGAAAGTCCTTGACCATTTCCTTGGCCTCCTCCATGCTGACTTTTTTAGGAGGGATTGCCAAACATACCATAGTCTCTAGCCACTGTAGGTAGACGGCAATCGCAGTAATTGGCATGAATGCATCGTCTGGACTAGCATAGCCACGTTCTGGATCAAAGTCTACCTCAATATCGAAAAACGCTACATTTAATTTTGGAGCATCTTGATTGATATAGTGTTCGCTTAGTGTAACAAAAATAGGATTAATGTCTGACTCGTATAGAGTCTTACCACTATTAATGGCCTGTTCTTTGCGCAGTTCTTTTGTGTTTTTACAAACGATACGGGTTAATTCTTCACCGTAGATTGACGTAAATTTTCCTCGGGGATCTTTTACATAAAATGTGTGGCGTACAGGAATATCTCTAAATTCCCTTTCACCTTTCTTATTGCGTTCAACCACTTTAATGATATCATTCTCGCGGTCAAACCATGCGTCTACATAAGACATAAATTTTATTCTCCATGCAATTTAGGGCTTGCAAATACCTTCATGCGGTTTATGGCCCGCCGACCTTTCTCTTTTATACTTATTAGATACGTTTAGTGATATCCAAAATAGCTTCAATTTCTTCCCAATCTGCATTATGATTTTGCCAATCACCTTTATGTGCAATTTTGATTGCACGATTAATAATGCTGGGTTTGATTTGTAATTCTTCCGCAACTGCCTTAACTGTTTCTTTTAAGCCTTCTTGCAAATCTTCTACTTCACGTAATACTGTAGAACCTTCGCTGATTAATCTTTCTAATTTTGCCTTTTCTTCTGCACCGTATGAGCGTCCTGACATAAATCTCTCCTATATTGCCTATTATAAACTAATTATCTTAAAAACTCAACCTTTAGAGGTGGAAATGGCAGAAATAAATCTGCCATTTTGTTTGATTAACCGCGAGCTATTTTAAGCCAACGAGCTAGTTCTGCTTCTGCACTTTCTGGAGTTAACGACTTGCCGCTAGCATCATATGTAATACCGGACTTGTCAGTATATAATGGATTGCCTTTAGCATCTTTGCCTTGAGTAGGAGCACCTGCTACAGCATCCATTGATTTTTGTACAGCCGGCGGCGTAGCACTGTTACCTGTAGCACCTGTTGCTGGGGGAGGTTTCATTCCACCACCACCTGCTTCTGGTTTTGCTGGTGCTTGTTTTGATACAGCATCAATTGTTGCCTGCGCATCAGAAAGAGCTCTTTGAATACCTACGTCTTCAACATCTGCCAATTGACCCATTACTTCTCTAATTTGATCAATAATAGCTTGTTGTTCTGGACTTGGACCTGCTGGAGTTGTAGTTGCTGGAGTTGTAGTTGCTGGAGTTTCTCCTGCTTGTCCTGTAGTTCCTCCAGCTTGATCTGCGCTAG